>JAEEGG010003307.1_pt1 | contig 40255 bp, 32 predicted proteins | sample 9134161 | NCBI WGS metagenome assembly JAEEGG01 (sample SAMN16246543, study PRJNA631951) | gut metagenome | biome: gut microbiome; feature: rumen; material: CR-attached | host: Bos | place: Iran: Karaj | collected 2018-10 | reverse complement strand
CCTGCAAATTGGCGACTACAAATACCACCACGAGGAAGAGGAGAAGAACAGCGACAAGCAGGAGGACCAGAACCTGCACCGCGAGCAGTTCAAGATTGGTGACGACCGCTCGTTGGGCGATATCATCGACAAGCTTCTCGACCACGACTTCATTCCGAGCTTCTGCACGGCCTGCTACCGTCTGGGCCGCACGGGCGAGCACTTCATGGAATTCAGCGTGCCAGGCTTTATCAAGCGCTACTGTACGCCGAATGCCATCCTCACTTTGAGCGAATACTTGGTGGACTACGCCACGCCTGAAGTCGCCACCAAAGGCTGGAAGTGTATCGAGAACAACTTCAAGAACGTCGACCCGAAGTTCTTGGACGAGCTGAAGAGCCGCATCGAGCGCATCAAGAAGGGCGAGAGAGACCTATATTTCTAAAAAAGCAAGGTCCCTGAGCTTGTCGAAGGGCCGATTTATTACGAGTCGGGCCTTTAACTTCGTTGAATCTGCGATTTCGACAGGCTCAAGGACCCTTAAGTTCAACCAATTAAGATTACCGATAAATAAAAGAAAGGTGCCATGGGGAGGACTCATGGCACCTTTCGTATGAAATCGAGTGCTTTTTAAGCTTATTTGTTTGAAAACAAGTTTGAGAAGAAACGACTTTGTTTTGGTTTATAAAGTTGTTCTTCATCTTTGTCATAGACCTTTGCTAAAGCAATGCAGATGTTGTCATATCCTCCGGTGTCCAAAGCGAGTTCCATGAGTTTGTTGCAACACTCATCAATATCATCATAATAGGTCTTGATGATATTCTCAATCGCACGTTTTGTGCAGTAACCGCATAAACCATCCGAGCATAACAAAAACATATCGTTAGGCTGGAGGGTATGTGTGACGATGTCGGCTTTGGCTGGGGTGTCGAAGTCGCCCAACCCTCGTGTGATGAGGTTGCTATCGGGGTGAGTCAAAGCCGCTTCTTCGGTCAATTCTCCTTTGTCGATAAGTTCTTGAACATAAGAATGGTCTTTTGTCAAGGCTTTCAAACCTGTGTGCGGATTGAAAACATAGCATCGGCTGTCGCCACACCAGGCAATGAAAGCTCGATCTTGCAATATCCAACAAATAACCATAGTAGTTCCCATTCCAATAGTATCAGGATGCTCAATCATGTGTTCATTGATGCATCTATCAGCAGATGTTATTGTGTCTTGAAGAAATGCTTTGATGCTTTTCTCTGAGGTAATGATAGAAGCGAGATCAAATGAGTTGAAGGCTTTTTGTATGCTTTCAACTGCTAATCTTGAAGCCACTTCGCCGGCATTGGCTCCCCCCATGCCGTCTGCCACGACTAAAAGGGTGCCAAATTTCCCTAATTCTAGGCTATCCTTATCTTTTTTCCAATCGGGATGACTTAAGTCGGGGCAGATGACAAAGGCATCTTCGTTTTGTTCGCGTTCTTTGCCGATGTCAGTTTTGGCAGCTATAGAGATATTCATGACTAATAGTTTTTAGTATCTCCACTGATTCTCTTCAACCTTTTTCTTGATACGGACACTCTCTTTGTGCTTATTCTTTGCTGAAGGTTTGTTGTAAGTGAGACTAAATGTAGATGAGATAGGTGCACATCCTTTTTCCTGAACCTCAATGGTGATGTCATTCTGCCCTTCTTTAAGGTCAGAAATTGTACATTTATAACGTGTGCTTGACAATGCTTCGCACTCTGAATACAACGAATCTGTCACGATGTTAACAGTAAGGGGATAGACATCATCGTCAGGAAACCTTTCCGCAATAAGATCAAAAGTAAAGGTCACCTTGCCTTTTTTGATGGTATTTTCTGAATCGTTGACTTGGATGGTAATATATTTGTAATGCCAAGCTTTGGCTTTTAATTCAATAACGGGGAACTTGATTCCATCTGAGACAATCTGAATTGGATAGGTGATTTCGGTCATATTATCATCCAAATTGTCAGGAAAGTTGAGCGTACATCCTTTTGTATATTGGATGGAATTTCCTCTTGATGTATTCTTGAATTCTCTTGAGATTTGGTCAATGGAACAATTCGGATCAAGACTTTCGATGTACGTTGTTGCTGAAGGTATATAAGAAGGCATATCGAGACGGAGGGTCGTGTTGAAAGTTTGGTGACGGAATCCGATTTCCTTTCCGTCATTAATTAACGGATTAAACTTTTTATTCTCAGTTATGCGAATCAAACCTTGTTTTCCTGATATCTTCACGAAGGCTTTGTAGCCGAAACAATCATATATGGCTTCAAATTGTTCAGGTAGTACTTCTATATCATTAATTGAACAACCGAACAAATTGTTTTTCTTGGTGATTTTCAGTGGAGAGTTTGGCTTTTCTTTAGTGGTTTGGAGGCTTTGGAAAGGAATACGATGAGAAGTGGGGCCTATTTCCAATGGAATCAGTCTGGAATTGAATCGACAAGAAAATTGGTCCGATTTCGACCTTCCGCATTCCATATATAAAATGAAATCGGAATTATCCAATTCCACCAGGCACTTTGAAATTTTACCTTCAAGTTTGGCTTGCTTTTTTGTATTCCCTTTTTCATCAGTTGCAAACAGGACAGGTTCAAGTTCCGTCTCTCCTTTAAAGTAATAGACTTTGTGCTTTGCCACAACGATGCCAATACCCTCGTCATTTACAGAGGAGATGAATTCCACATCATCGGGAGAAAATTCTTTGCCGTTGAAGGAAAAGGGTAGTTGCTGCTTCTCTGTATTAATCAGAAAATTGTATGTTTCTTTAGGTCTGTCGGGGTTTGTATTATTGCACGATGAAAAGCCATGATGGAAAGGGTAGGCCATGATAATGCCTTTTTTATTAAGCTCTCCTTTTGGGTTGGCAAAGTAATAACTGTTTCCTTTTTTCACTGTCAGATATCCATCCGAAAAAAATGGATAATCGTGCGTGATGGAACAATCCTCAAGGGGAGTGAAATTGCCATTAACAGCGTAGAATCCAGTGATTTTGTCGGAGTTTTGTTCGGTGGCAACAGCGTAACCTTCTTCAAAAGGATATAGTCTATCGGTTGTTTTGAAGAGGCGTTTCCCATCAGCAGTCCATACGATTGTCTCATTAAGTGAATCGGTGATGATTAGATTAGCTCCTGAAGCGAAATATATACTGTCATAATTGGGATGGATGATCCAATTGGCCACTTGGGCATTGACTTGGCTTGCCATTAGCATTACAAGCAATATGATGCTGGTTTTTCTCATGTCTGAACAATTTGGGCGGGTGACAATCTTTGTTTTTGGTTTATTGGTATTTACTTTTTTATTCTCTTTCTCTATTTAAGATGTTTCGATTGAAGTTGATATCTTCTATCATTTTTTTCGACAACGAATCGTCATTTGACTTAAGTATCCAGTATTCTGCCATGTCTAAATGCTTTTTTGCTTCATCGGCATCCACTTTGTTTTTTGCGTCCTTTGAACCTTCGGTCGAGCCATAGTAGCAAGCCAAACGATATGCGGCTAATGCATTGATCTCGGGATAGAGCGTGTCTTTCATTTCCAAAATGGAAGAAAGCAGGGCCTTAGCCTTTATGTTATAGTTGTCATCAATGGGGAACTTACTTCGTGTCATTTCTATTCCGAGGAGGTCTTTTCTTTGGCAAGATAGTGAGTCTGAGTACCATCCGTAAGTAAAAGCTATTTGATACACAGCTGGGATATATCTGGTTTTACTTAGGCTATCCATCAGTCGCTTACCCGCTTCCAAAGTGTCCTTGTCATAGGTGTTCATTTGCTTTAATGCCAAGTCAAAGACTTCCTCAACTGTCTTTTGTGGAGGTTCTGGTGTGTTTATTTCTACCGGTTCTACAGGTGTGTTTGTGATTATTGGTTCGTTTACTATCTCAGGTTTGTTGAATCCCAAAAAATAATAGGCAACAGCCCCAATAAGCAGGCATCCTAAAAGGCTAAGGATGATAATAAGAGGTGTTTTGCGCTTTAAGGGGTATTGTTTTGATTGTGCCGCTTGTTTGATTTGTTTCGCGGTGGGTCTGCTTTCTGGGTTAAATTGGAGACAGGCGTGAATGAGATTTTTGATGCTGGCAGGCAAACCTGGGAGAGAAGGCATGGGGGTGTTTTCGTCTTGGTTTTTACCACCCTCTTCGCCGAAAGGTACATTTCCAGTAAGAATCTCACACAAGGTTGCTCCAAAGCCCCAAATGTCGCTTTCTACCGTGGGTATGCAATTGTCTTCAAAACGCTCGGGGGCCATATAGGCAAACGTGCCGCTGTGCTCTTCATCATAATAGCTTCCGTGTGAACCGTTTGTCTTGGCGCTGATGCCAAAATCGGTGATGGCATAGTTATGGTTGTTGTCGATGAGGATGTTGGCGGGTTTGACGTCCTGATGAATGATCTGTGGTTGGTTGGAATGCAGTTTGGCCAAGCCAGATGCCACATCTGAGATAAATTTCCAAATCTCATCAGTAGTCAATTTTTTCCCGATAAGCTGTTCTGACGAACCATTTTTGCAGTAAGGCAATACCAGATACGGAATGTCTTGATAGATGGCAAAACTGGTGGGTTGGAGCAGATTTTCATGGCGGCATTCATAAACGATTTTGAATTCATCACGGAAACGTTGCTCACCTTCGATGTCGAGGGCATTCTTGGGACGGTATATTTTTATGGCCACCAACATACCGGTTTCATCGGCGTTCTCATTAATGGCTGTGCCATCTTCATCATATTCAGTGTCGATGGTGTTAGTATCTAAAGCGAGCCAAACATCAGCGGTAGCACCGTCTGTGCTTAGCGGACGCAATAGTTTATAATGTCCGTCGAAAAGTTCTCCTTTATCGACAATATCCTGTATATTAGTCATTTTGGATCCTTTTGCAATTACAAATAATTCCTAGCTCAATGAGATGATTTGAGCATTGATTATTGGCTGCAAAAATACTGTTTTCTTTGGGTGTGTGGTCATTTAAGGCGAAGCTTTTCCTCTTCTTTTAATGAGGAGTAAAGTTCCTTCCCATTCATCCTAGCCAAATTGGCTGTGCGAATGCCGAATTGCTGGGCAATTCCATAAAGCGTATCTCCGGGTTTCACTCGGTAATAGTCTTGTGAACCTTGGTATTTTCGTTTCTTCTTTTCAAGATAGACGATGTCGCCTTCCTTGATGTCTGACTCGTCTGTCGTTTCGTTGTATTTCAAAAGCTTTTGCTTTGAGATGTCATATTTCATGGCGATGGAAGAAAGGGTCTCGCCAGGATAGAGGATGGTGCATCTCACGTCATTGATTTCGACGACGCTTTTTCGGATGATTGTGGTCAAGGCTTCCTCTTCTTCGGTGAGCTCCGATGCTTCTATGGAGAGTTGGTCTGATTGGGTGATTTCTTCGATGGTAGTAGCGGTTGTCAAAACGACGGTTTTTCCAGGTTTGAGTTTGACGCCTCCGTTGATGGTGTACAATTGGTAGGCATCAATATAGCCGATGACAGCTTTGGCGTAGTTTTTGGCAGTGGCATAGCCGGCTTTTTGCAGGCCGTTGGCCCAGCTTCGGTAGTCGTATTTGCTGATGCTGAACAGGGAACTGTATCGACTGTTGTTTTTAAGAAACAAAGAATGGTCTTCAAACGATTCCCTGGCTGAGGCATAGCACCTGAATTTGCTCTTTTGAGGCTCGTCGTCCCAAGCAAGATAGATTTTGCCTGACCATGAGTTAAAGGCCTTGATGCCAAAATGGTTATTGGCATTTTGAGCCAATCCGCTTAAGCCGGCACCCGACTCAAGGATGCCTTGCGCCAAGGTGATGGGAGCTGGAATGCCATACAGCCTTTCCTGCTCCAAGGCGAAAGCCTTGTATTGGTTGATGTAGGCTCGTATTTCTGTGGGGGATTGGGCAGAGACCGAAACCGAGATTACAATAAAAAAAAGGAAACTTGTAATTAATCTCATTTCTGTTTTGGAAATGCTTTTTACATAGTTGAAAATGCAAGAATGGTTGTTCCTATTATAAAGTTATCTGAAGCCAACTTGGATCATACTTATAATTGGATAATTCCTTTTTTCTTTATATGATTGAACTAGCAGGTCAGAAAAAGACTTTCCTGTCGTTGATACAAAAACAATATCCAATACGGATACTACTACAACAACAGCAACTCCGTATGGACCTCCAGCTGCCCCAGCTACCAATTTGGCTCCTACATCAGTGGCAACACCAACTGCGACAGTAGCCAAACCATTCTCTAAAGATTTCTTGAATTCCTTTTCGCATTTGGCGGTATCCGCAGGACCTTCTGCAAAGAGACATTTGCTACCATGATAAATCATATCTAATACGGGGATAGCATAGCCAACTTTTGAAAGCGCTTTGGAGCCTGCAACTTTTTTCAAATGCACATCTGCTTCTTTTTTGAGAGTTTCACTGAAGAAAGATCCTTTATTTAACCGTCTTTTCATTAAGGATCCATTTTCAATGACAGGTTTTTTACTTGCCTCGTAAAATGCATCTAAATTATCATAACTCGAGCTATAAGCTTTTTTTATAACATCTGTATATTCTTGCCAAAGCTTTTTAATTTCACCTTGTCTGGCTTGAAACTTGATTTCAAGTGACCGTTGTGTTCGCTCACCAACAATGGACGTTACGATATCAATGAAGTCTTTCGATATGGCTTCCAGTTGAGCTTTATTGACGTTCCAAACTTCATCAACAACAGCACTGTTTTCTTTAAAGGAAACACCCCCCTCGGTGTATAGGGCATCGGCATATTGATAATTGTCTATATGTTTTTTTACGGAAGAGTAGGTGCGTTGTGATTCTCTAAATTTGGCGTCGATTGCTCTTTGCGTATTTGAATCAAGGTTGCCGGTCACAGGAGAAACATTGGCGAAAATCTGAAAAGCCTTGACGGCATCACGCGTGTTCCTGCCGAAAACCCCGTCGGTTGTCAGATGACTCCAGGGACAATGAAAAATATCGCGTATTGCATTGAGTTTATACTGAAAATTCCGAATCTCCTCACCTGTTTGTAATGTCTTCCCGTGAGTGTAACTGTATTCCATGATCTGAAATCTGATTGTTTAGATTTGTTCCAGGTTGCGCAAAGTAACAATAATCGGCATTGATATGCACGATTTGTTTTCGATTCGTTGTTGCATCAAGGTGTCAAACGAAATGTCTACAGCTCTTTGATAGTTCTTCGTGTCTTTAAACTCGATGTCGATGTAGAGTCCGCGTTGCAGTTTGCTCGCCCCTTCAGTGCCTTCGATGCTTATTTTCAAGAAGATACGCTTGAATTCCTCTTTCCCGAATTCTGCCATGATTTCCTTGCGCAGGAAAGCATCGATGTCCATCTTGGTGAAAAGTCGGTCGTTGGTGAGCGAATAATAACGCAGCAACTCATAGCGTTCATCGGCTGAGGTTTTGTCGGCACCGCCCATAGCTGCAACCACCACTTTCACCTTTTGGTCAATCATGGGTAGTTTTTTGTTCTCCATCATTTCTCCAGCTTGTGGGGTGTTTCCGATTTGGCCTTGGGTGGTGATGTAGTTGACTTTTACCGACATGCTGGCAGTGTTTTGCCTCATGTTCTTCATTACATACGTGCCACTGTCGAACTTGAATTTTTTGTTGGGTTCCTTTACGTTGGCATTGTTTGCGATTTTGTTGATGGTTTCACGCAATTGTTTCAAGGTCTCACCATCCTTGATTTCATTGTATTCCATGAAAGCATAGTAATCGTCGACAAAATGGTTGTAAAGGTTGCGGACGTCGCGGTAAAGGTCACCGCTGTGATAGCAGTCGGCATCAAAGTCACGGATGATGATCTCGTCTTGAAGCATACCAAAGCCTTGCTTGTTGGATGCGGTGCTCGTCTCAAGGACACGTAGGAAGAACGAATCGTCTTGCTTTTGCAGTTTGGCGATAGGAGAGGCCTGGGTGAGGGTTAGGCTGCACAAGTCGACATTGACGACGGGAATGACATTGAGCAGGATCTCGCAGTCATCAGGGACGACATACCCTTCCTGGAAAACAATCTGAAGCCATAGGGTGTCTTGGTCGAATTGCTGGATGGTTTCGTTTTCGAGCCTTTGCAGAAAAGAATGGGGAAAAGCTTTTCTCTTGAAGATGTCGCGGTCTTTCACATTGTCGGTAATACAAAGCCATGTGGAATTCTCCATATTGAGCATACATTCCTTCCATGTGTCAATAAACGAAAAGAATTGGCCCGATGACTGTTGGGCATCGAATGGCTCTGCCATCTCAATGTTTTCCATTTCGCTGATTAAAGCGAAATCGAGTTCGTGGTTGTCGGAGCCAATGCAAATGTGTTCGGGACTGATGCCATGGGTTCCATTGATCATCATGGTCAAACCCTTTAAATTGTCTATTTCAACTTTCGTCGGGATACCAATCCATAGCCGATTAGGCTGGCCCTTGTCAATTGGAGCCATTTCCTGCCCATGCTTTATGGTATTGTTTGTCAGGATGAAAGGCTGCAAATGGGGGATGGCTGTGGTGTTGAACAAGGGAATATAGTTGAGAGGCTGCTTCCTGTTGGTTATCTTGTAGGTGAAAGAAGCCTCAGAACCGATGGGAATCAAATCCGTTTCCTTGTTGGGCTTGAATGTCGGATTGATGAGCGTGATGGCAGGCATGGCTTCCACTTTCTGCCTTGGAATGAAGTTGGTGCAGTAGCGTTCCACAATCTGACTGTCAAGGTTGTCTATGCGGTCGTTGATTTTTTGCGTTTCATTCATCAAGGCAACGAGCATCATTTTGACTACAGGATCCATCTGTCTCAAATCGATGTCGTCCAATGAGATAAGATTCAATTGCTCAATGGTTTCCTTGATTCTGTTCTCTAATTCGATGTCCATGTTAGGTTTTCGTATGTTAAATGACAAAGATTAGTCATCCTTGTCCGGTCTTTGGTGTTATGGCTCAGTATTGTATCTTTCTTTTGACCGTAGGTTCTATTAGGAAAGACACTTCTTTTGTGTAGTGATTGGTACCTATACCGTTGTCTATGTCGCCTTCGATAAGAATGTTTACGCGGTGTTTGGATGGCACCTTCCGTCTTCGTTGCCCTTCGGACAAAGCAGCGTTGAGTTCAATGGATACATTGACTTTCTTCAGTTGTGGGGCATAGGAGAGAAGACTGCTTCGGATGCTCTCCTGGCATTCTATCTTTGTGATTTCTTGATAGTTGCCTTTTTGCGAAATGCCTTGTCCGCTGTTAAAAGCCCGATATTGGATGTTCTTGAATTCATGATTCCAATACTCGAAACCAAACTCGGGATCAGCAAGGAAGCTGCCGCGAGGCGTAAATACTATCAGCTCGACGAGGTTGTCGAGCATGTTTATTTCCGATTCGATATCTCGTTTCAGTTCTAACGAGGTTTCCGATTCGGAGTAGGTGACTGGTGTACCGATGTAATTTGTCGGTTCAGATTTCATAACCGTTCCAAACCTTGAAGTCCTTATGGAGTGTGATGGTATAGGAAGCCACTTCGCTAGTGATGCCATTGGCGACGGCCTTTAGCTTAATCGTAATGGTCTTGTCAGACTCGGGTATCATCTTCATGTTGAAGCCGTTGTCGAAGGTGATGGCACCATTGGCAGCAAGTTGTAGATTGGGCTCACTACCATCGGTTGAGTAGAACACTGTTGCACCAGGTGCTGGAAGGGTAACAGGAATGCTGTTACTGCAACTACTGCAGTTTTGGTGCAAGTATTCGTCATTGATGGTGGGTGCTGGCAGTTTTGCTACTGGCGTTTCGGGTTTCTCTTTGACTTGGATCTTGCTGATTTTCTCGTTGATGGAAAGGCAAATCTCTAGGCCTTCCTTGATTTTTTGGTATAGCTCTTTGTAGGAGTATGAGCTCAAGGCATAGCTTCTGAATGCATTAGCATCGGCCAGATTCAAGTATTCATCAAGATCGCAGGCGGCAGTGAATGCTATGATGGTTTTTTTCACATGGGCCAACAAATCCATAGGTGTCATCATGTCTCGCCCACAGTCGGCTTCTATCATAATTTGTTGTATGATAGGCCAAAACACTTTGACGGCTTCTCTTCCGTCAGAATAGATGAGGCTATGCATCTTACTTTCTATTTCAGATAGTGTGTGTAAGAACTGCGATAGCAAGATCTCATAACTTTGGTGTGAAGACACATATAGGCATGGCGGCATAAAGTCGATTTCGTCCAAATGCCAACCACCGTATTCTGTATCCACAAGTCGTGCAATAGGGAGGCTGTGTTCAGTCACTGGACTATTGGCTCCCAAAAGCGTGAAGTCATAGACAAGTTCTTCATAACCATCATAAGTTTCTTTCCATTGGCCAGGATATACATTGACTGCGAGATACAATTCGGTGTCATTGTAGCCTTTGGGTAGGGGTATCCTGCAATTTATTGAATTCGAGTATTTCGAGTCGAATTGGATGTCAATTAAGTCGCCACCTTTTGTAATGGCTAGGCAACTTAAGGAAGTTACTTCGACATAGCCATTGCCCATGTTTAAGGAGATTTGGAATGGGCGGGAGCAAGGCATCAAACCGAACCGACCAGCGGCAGCCAGCGTCGATGTGTTGACAATTTGTGAGGTCATGGCCTCGTCGGAGGCTCTCAACAGGTCATCGCTCAACCTCATTCCTTTTTTCCAATAGATTCTTTTTTGCATAATATTATATATTCGTGTTATAATTCAAATAGTTGAATGTTGTCTCGTCGGACAGAATTAAGGCTTCATTATTAATACTAATGTCGAATCGAAGTTCCACATCCAAAGCCATGAAATAGTCTTGGATGAATTGACGGTATGTTTCCACTTCATCGATAAACCTCAGGAAATTCTCATTGCATTCTTCATCCGACCAGTAATGGAGGTCATAAACCAAAACAGGTTCGGCAAAAGTGTTGCCGACAAATAGCGAGTCAATGGCTTCGCCGACTTTTGTATTGTATCTCGGATTAAGGTCGGTGTACTCGCTGCATATATGATGTACTTTGATGTCGAGCCCTTCTTCCATAAACACCTTTCGAAGCAGCAGAGTTATCAATGTTTTGTTGCCTCTAATCGATTTGCAAATTGGCAGGAAGGGCAAAGTCTTTTGGATGAAGCGATTGCGTTTTTGTGTTGCCGTAAGCTCGTCACCGAGGATTTCGGTTAGTATCTTGTCAGATTTTGCATACGTTTCCAAGCGCTCTCTGACTAATATCCGAAGCTTGAACAGCAACAAGTCGATGGGGGAGAAGAACTTGTGAGCATTTTCTGTCTCCCGTTTTTGGGCTTCATATTCTTCCTTGAATCGCTCCTTTTCATATTGTGCCGGAATGTCGTCAAAGCGATCGATGGGATGAAACATCAGCTCAGGCAGGTTGTTGTATAAGCTAGCCCGTCCTAGGTTCATCGTCAGTGAACCATCGGCGTTTTCCTCCATTTCCAACAGGTCGTTGTATGCATTACGTTTGTGGATGCCACAAAACTTTACCTTACAATCGCCTTCAGTAAAGAAGTCAAAAAGAAGTTCGGCGTTGATTTCGTCTGGTATGTTTTTCGGAATCATCACAAAAATCAAAGAAAGAGTTTGGCGTCACCGCTAAGTTCCACATAATACAGCCCTTTTTCTGTGCTGACCTTGAGCACGTCAAAGGGAGGAATTCCGATTTGTTGGAGTGTGAGTTCCTTGTAGGGAAAAGTTGCGTCAATGTTTTCATGGAATGATTTGTGGAACAAGGTCCGATAGCTCAGTTTCTTCAGTTCGGCATCGTTATCGATAAATTCGTCGAGTTTCGATTCGGGAAGCATCACCTCAAATTCCTTTTCAGGTTTGTCGGAGATGATTTTGTCCACAAACTTGTTGTTGCACATGTTGATTTCCACAGATTTCACATTGAGCAAGGCTTTCAAGCTATCCAGAACATCGTTCACGCTTTGTTTGGCCGACAACGTCTTGCCATCGATGATGGGCTTCCAGCGTTCGTGGGCGGGACAATTGTTTTTCCATGAGGCGAATTTGTAGATGTTGGTACTGTTGGTCAGACCTTCATAACGGTACATTTTTCCTTGCAAAGTCTGGAATTGCGAGGCACTATCCGTGTCAAGATGTATGATTTTCATAGCCTCTTGCACTTGCATTGCCCCAACGATGGAAGCGCTGATGGGAGTGGTGGCCACCCTGCCTGCTGAGCTTTGGTTACGGACCACATCGGCACAGCCAGTGCGAAGCATAATGTACGTGAATTCCTCGCGCGACAAACCGCATTCATAGCAGTTTAATCCAGGTGAGAACACTTTCAATACGCCAGTGAGGTTTTCGATGCTGCCGTCAATCCATGTCTTTCCTGCACGCATGCACATTCGGTTCAACAAGTATCGGGCGATGCGACTATCGAGGCAACCTATGACGACATCAACCGAACGATAAAGGCCGAAACCCACTTCTGAGAATAAGTTGCCCACAATCGGTACAACTTTGATTTGAGGATTGATTTCCATGGCGCGTTTGGCCACGATGTCGGCTTTATAGGAATGGTTGTAAGCGTCTTCTTCCCTAAACAGCACCGATCGTGTCAGATTCGACAAGTCAATTCTATCAAAATCAACTACATAGATGTGGCCGACACCGAATAATGCCAAATCTTTGACTACTTCGTTGCCTAGGGCTCCAGCTCCGGCCACCAGCACGCGAGCATTTTTTACTTTATCTTTTTTGAACCACGAAAGTAAGGTGAAAACACCTTCTCCCCATTCGTAATCTTTCTTTTTTTCCATGGTGGAATCAAACAAATCTTATAGTTAGTTTTCGATGTATTGGAAAATGGTGTCGCCTACTGTGAACGTGTCGTTGTTGGAAAGGGCGATGGGCTTGTTCACAGGCAGTTCAGCACGTGAGTTGAATACGACGTTGGTAGCCAGCGGTTTCATCATGGCCTGTGAGCGAGTGTGGTCAACATAAAGCTGGATATGCTCCTTGGCCACCTTGTTGCTTTTTTCCCAGGTCATCTGAATCTCGCAGCGTTCAGTCATTCCTATAGTTACCTTGTTTCCACCGCCGCTAGCATTCATCCATTTGTGGATAGGGATGCGTTGGCCAGCCTTCACACCATTCTTGATGACAAGGAAGTATTTTTCAGCCAACATACGCACCGTGACGAGCGAAGCACCTAAACCTCCACCATAAATCACGAAATCGAGTAGCATGCTCATCCATCCCCGACGTGCAATTGTGATGGCAGAGAAATAAAGGACGAAAAATCCAATAAGGGCCGAAATGAGGCCTCCGAGCAAAGCACTCTTTGTAGGAATGGTTGACTTAATAGTCAAACTCAAGGAAGTGCAGATGGAGAACAATAAATAAGCAGGGATGGAATAGAACCAAGGAATGTATGTGTCGGAAGGTGATAACAGTAAGCAAAGGATCATGCCGCCAACGGCAAAGGCAGCCATGCCGATAATGCCTGAAACCAGTGACCACCCCAAAATTTTTAGCAACGATTTCCAATCTTTCTTTCTGACTCCATCGAAGTATCTGAAAACAAGCGACAGGAAGAAAGCCAACAATAATCCGATGGTCAGGAAAGAAGAAACCTTCGTAATACACTCGGTTGTCAATCCACCAACCAATTCATCCTTCTTGGAATAGAAAGTATTCACTATACCTCTCGCTAAGGCACCGAAAGTACCGTTACCCAAAAGGTTGTATATAATCCAGCTGACCAAGCCTGCACAAATACCTGCTATGGTTTGGAAACAATCGCGAAGGGTGTTCTTGCTGAATAGGCCTTTCCAATCGATGTGGTCTTGTATGCCATCTTTGCAGTTTTGGCCATATTCGGCACATTTGAATCCGTTTTCTTTCCAGCATTGGGTATGCATGATGTGCATGCATCGGTTCACTATCGGGTCGCCAGGAAGAATCTCGCGCCGACAATAATGGCAGATTCTTTTTTGGACATTCGCTTCAGGTTTATATTTATTGTAATACTTTATTCTGAACAATAAAGATTTAAAGCAAGGAACCAAAACTTTCATCACTAGGATGAAAAACAGGATGGTCAGAAGTGTAACCAATAGGGCAATCAGGTATTTTGACACCCAGTCACTGGTGTGTTGAATGCGCTTGGGCCATTCGTTTTCTTCGGTGCCGATGGAGAAAACTTCAGTTCCAAAGGACTTGTCGTTCCAAAAAGCTTCGTATTGAACTCTCCCTTTGTAGCTTTTGTCCTCGGGCACTTGGTAGGTGAAAGCGAAATTATACATCTCGTTTTGGAAAGCCTCCTTGAAGTTCTTGATGACGTTTTGGATGTTATCCGAAGGCAAATAAGCGCCTTGACGGGTGGCCAGACGAGGCTGGGTTATCGTGCGCAATGTCAGCTCCACATCCTCATCAATGCCATTCCCCGCATCATAGAAGAAAGCATAAACCTTGGGTATGTTGAGAGTGGTGTCGTTCTGAAACTCAACAACTTCATGGAAACTGATGGGCTCGATTTGAGGCAGTATGTTGCCTTCGGTGAAAATGAACATGATGTTTTTGTCCAACGCTTCTCTGCTATGTACAAAAATGGCATCTTCTGTCGCATAGCCATCTTCCGTCATAACCGATTCAATCAATGGCGCATTAAGCCAATTGAATTCGGCTAGCTTGGCATATAGTGCACTATAAAAGTACTTCTCTTCAGCAGTGTGCATGAACATCTTCTTGAAAGAAGGATAATTCTCTTTGGTGACTATTTGGCTTTTTCCTACTTCCTCGCCAAAGAAAGAGAGAAACACACAACTGTCGCTGGTGCTTTCCAACAGGTTCCCTATGGCTTCATAGATCTGGTCTTTGCCGCTTTCGGGGATGCATAGGTCAACTAGTACTGAAAAAGTATAACCGGGAGGAATGCGTTGTCCGGAAAACAATTGTCGAATCTCTTGCTTTTCACTAGGAATGACCACTCCATCCTCAAAGACCTGTAGATGATCCTTAAGAATGGAAGCATTGATGTTGGCGGGTTTATTGTTGCTGTTGAGAACTTTTAGGAATAGAGTGATGCTGTCACTTTCCATGCCATATTGTTTGTCACAAAACTGGATGCTGCTGACATCTTGAGCGTAGACTAACGATGTTAGTGCCAATGTCAGTGATAATACCAGTGGTTTCAATCGGTTCATCTTTTTCTTCTTGTCCATATTTTAAGGTTTTCAAATTGTTGTTCTCCATAATAGGAATCGTCGGTACACAAATCGTTGTTGATGACAGGGATGGAGGTCAGATTTCCATCGGATGTGGAATACACCAATACGAATTCTATCCGATCCAAACAGTCGGAAATGGCTTTTCGGATGGAAGGAATGCTGCAGTGAGGTGCCACCATAAAGGCTCCAATCATATCATTGTCATTCGTGGCGTCAGTTTCGCTCAGTTTTTCGGCTACATGGTCGGCATAGTCTGCTTTGCGGTTAGTGAAACCATGGATTATTTTGACGAGATTGTCGGTTGAGGTCAAGGGAAGCAGGCTTATGTCAATGATGATATCATTGCTGAGATAGATGCTATGGCAAGTATCAGTATGTGATTTTGCCGTTGTGAGGGTATCGTAGTATTCCTCTTGTTTGAAGGAATTGCTTTCGCTCTTCGTAGCCCATTTATACCATTTTTCCAAAGAATAAAGCTTCTTTAGGTCGGATTTTGAATTGATACTTGAGTCGTTCCTGAAGGTGAAGATGCCCAAATCCTGTTCTGAGGTAAGGATATCAATGACAATAGCAGTAAGGAAGTTGGGGTGGGTAGGGTGTTTCAATTGGGTTTGGACACCGCAATCCGAGTTGCTAAAGAAAACACCGAGGCCAGGATGCGAATGCACCCAACAGGTCAAGTCATATTGAAGCTCGGTCTCATGACGGAGTTTTTTAAGCCTTTCCGCGACTTTAAGTTTTATTTTTCCTCCAAAGTTAAGCTCATATTCCGAGAATATGGCGTCATCGCCAGGATATACAATATCCTCTAGCGAAACATCGTACGTGTTGTTGTCTTTGTCGTGAACCCAACGACCCAGCACCATGCACCCGTCTTCGTTGGGGCTGCTTGAATTGCGTAAGTCATTGGCATACATGTCATATATCTCCTTTATACAGGTGTTTTTAATGTATATTTTTCTTACTGCTGAGTCAAAGCAAAAGTCGCTGCTGTCGATTTCCATGTAGTTGCTGTTGCCAACCACATCTTCCAGGCTTTGTTTTCGCATGATTGAAGCGGTTTTGCGTCGCACCACAATTCCTGGCTCATTTTCGGACTTTGGCTCAACCGTGGGCTTGACGGGCTTGTCGTTTTGACTGTAATTGCTTTTACCGCTAGGTCGCTTTTTCCCCTTTAGGGCCAGAAGGAGGACGAAAAGCAGGATAAGCAAAACGATACCACCAATCATTGCAATCATTTTCCAATCCCATTGTATCGTGCTTTTCTTAAGCGATTCTTGTTTTTCTTCCTCTCGTTGTAGCCGCTTTTCATTTACGAGGGGAGCCATCTCATCAACGCAGTCACGGAAATTTTGCATATACTCTTCTTCGGTGTAGGCTCTTCCTCCGTCATCATCTAACCGGATGTATATGTTACTGTTTGGGAACAGTACATTTTCAATATAGCCTCTGGCCATACGCATCTGTGTTTCCTGTCGCTCCGGAAGCTGGTGGTCGATTTGGTCAAGATAGGTATTGAAACCCTGAATGACATCCCGCTTGTAGACGGAGCCATCGCTGTTATAGATGGAAGGGTCTTGTGCCCAACCTGTCGCTCCTATCAGTAGCAATAGGAATAGGAGGCAAAGTTTTGATATTCGATGAAAACTCATGGTTTCAAATGGATATTTTTTTGTTGTTGCCATTGGTTTTGCCGGAAGTGGCTTTGTTGATGCCGTTTTGCACCATTTCTTTTCCTTTTTGTTTAGCTTGTTCTGCAGCCTTGTTTGTCTTCTTTTTGATTTCGCTTTCCACTTTTTGCTTGACCTTGTTTTGGGCTTGTTTGGCTGCATCTTGCTGCATCTGCATCAAGTTTTTTTGGGTTTTCTTGGTGCGGAAGCTCTGCATGAGTTGGTTGCCAGTGAAAAGCAAAATAGCCAACAATGCACCGCCTATAATCATCCAAATGTTGCGTTTCTTCTCTTGCTTTTCTTTTGCTTCAGCTTCAGCCTTTTCTTCTTCTTGCTGTTGAAGGGCTTGGGCAGTGGCAATGCTGTCTTGTTTTTTTGCTTCAAGTTGAGCGGCAGCTGCATCAGCTGCAGCTTGTTTCTCCAACGATTGTTTTTTCTCTTCAAAAGAAGTTAATGCCTGATTGATTCTTTCGGCAATCTCTTGGTTTTGGACTTTGTATTTCAGCTTTTTTAAGCCTTCAATTTCACTGTTCAGCATATCACTGAAAGGAAGGCTATTGACGCTTTGCAATTCGTCCAAGACATAGTTGACGCTGGCAAGGGCATCGGCTTCGGTTTCGGAGAGCTCACCGTCAATCTCCACTTCTATGAAGGTGTTTTCTGCATCTTTTGATCCCTGTTGTTGGGGTTGCGAAAACAAATCTCCAAGCCTGATGACAAGGTTGCCACATTGAGAAAAAAGCTTGTAATGGGCTTTTTTCTCATAATGGGCCAAATACATCGGGAAAGAAATGACGGTGTTCTTTTTGGGTATTCCCTTAAACGAAAGGACAGGGTTGTCGTCAAGAAAGAAATAACCATCTTCCGAACGCTCATATTCCAGCTCCGATGGAACCATAAAGACGGAAGGATCCATTCCACTGAAATTGATTCCCTTGAACGACCCCATGCGGTCAAAAAACATGACTTTCACTTCGGTCAGATCGTCATACTTGTCTTTGTTGGCTTTTCCCAACTTTTTCTTGTTAACGCCTTTGAAAGAGATCTTCAACGCACCATCCTTTTGAGCCACGTCGTAGGTCAAGATTACCTGGTCTTGTTGGGAAGAAGTCAACGTGTCGGTAACTTGGCGTGCCGAGGCTATCATGCACAGCAACAAAAGGGAAGGTAACAAGATGGTTTTGGCAGCATTCATCACATTTTTTTGATTAGATTGTAATACTTGGCGATTCCGTCCTTGATCACCGAGCTTTCTTTCTTTCGGTCTGGGTTCCTTGAGCTTTTTGAATAGCAGGTGTGCAACTTGTTGACATCTCCCCACACTTCTGACTTCGTTTTGGAACCGCTGTAGATGTTTTTGTAATAGTTTTCAAGCTTGCGATAAATCTCTTCCAACGACAAATTACAATAGCTGCAAGAGTGTCCATGATTGCCGCAGTCATAGTGGATGGTCTCAGGATTGATGGCTTCGAGTTGGGTCAGCATTTCTTGGTATTTCTTGAACGGCTTGCTGTCCTCGTCCCAATCGTTTTGAATCCTTTTTTTAATGATGCTTTTTTTCAAGTTGTCTCTCTTATCAACATATTTCTTGGTCTGGCTCCTAAGGGAAGGGCTGTGGTTGGGGCTGGAACAAAACTTGTTGTTATCAACCTTGGACTGGTATTCCTGGCACAATGCATCGACCTCTTCTCGGAGCTTGAGGAATTCCTCATCGTATTTGGGCTCGATGGTGATATGGAGCTCCACGATTTGCTTCTCATAGAGGACGGTCTTCTTGCACATGCCCAAGAAGCCTTTCTTCTTCTTGGCGATGTAGAAAGGAAACTGGCACACAAATTCCTCTTCACAAGTTGCTTCGATGCCTTGGAACTTGAATTCCTCGGAGGGAGCTATTTCTTGGTCAAAAGAGATGGCTTCAAATTTGGAGGTCTCACTGTTGCTGTTGTTGGAAGTCTTGTTGACGATGCGAGCTCTGCGAAGCTCTTTCTTTGACCAAGCATGTCCGAAAACAAGAAACGAGGTAGATTCATCGGTGTTTTCGAGAGTCACTGAAAGGAAGGGTTGGTCGTCTTCCTCAGAATAGATCACACACACTGAGATGTTTCCATTGGCATATTTCAGTGGCTCGTTATAACAATCGTCGTTTTCACTCAAATTCGCAGTGACAACCTGTTGGCCAAGTAGTCCCAGAGTGAAGAAGCAAAGCAATGAAAGTATGAACAGTGGTTTTCTCATATTGTCAGTGTCTTTTTGACTGGTTGTTGTATCGGTGTCGGTGTGGGGTCGGGTGTTGTAGCAACTGGTTCGGTGGGTTCAGAGCTATACTCGTCGTTTTGCCTGAAGTGTGTCCAGCCATTGGGTTCACCTTCTTCACGCACCCATTCAGCCACATTCTGGTCTTCAGGATAGGGGTATGTGTTTTGGGCATGGTAGAGCTGGTATTTCAGATAGCGTTCCACACGAAGCACAAGATCTTTCAACGAGGCCAGCACCCCCATTTCCTTGATGGTAAGGCAGACATGCCCCTTGAAGCTGCCCGAATAGCGGATGTTGGGATGCCAAATGTCAGTAAGGAAAGTGAAGATGGGATTGCCATCGGCCGAGGGATAGTTGTTGGGCAGCACGATGCTCATCTTGTGTAGGTTGCCGAAAATGGGTGCGCGAGGAATTGGAGTATCTTCCACGCCAATGATGGACTTGACGCGATACCAAATCTCATATTCTACTGGAAGACCCATGACGTTTTTCTTGCGGATAATGTAGGAGATGGAGGGCTCGCGCGGGTTGGCACTGGTCTCTTTGCGTTTGTTGCAGAGTGTGTCGAGCTCTTTCCATTCCTGCCACAGGCGTGCATCGCGACCTGACAAATCCTTTTGGTTGAAACTGTTAATTAATGCATTCATGACACTACTTTTAATTGTTATCCTGCAATGGGTACTGAAATGAGATGGAGGCGGTCACCTGACTGCACATTGTAGTCAAGCAGGCATTGTTCGCGTCCGTTCTCGTCTTCAAACTCGAGGATTTCGGGCTCTTCGCCATCGTCCATGATTTGTCCCATAAGATATTGGATGGGGTTGCCACCATTGTCCATTCTTGGGAGTTCGAAGACTTGCACGATGCTGTTGATTTGGTCGCGGATGGTCTTGTTGGGGTCGGTCACTTTCACCTCGACTTCCTCAAAGGAAGTGCCGTCAATGGTCAGGTGAATAACAAATTCTTCTTGGTTTTCCATGATGTATTATGTTTTATTTTAAATTGTAAATCAAACCTAAATTGAACGAAGGAATTACTATCTTCCCATTCTTTCCGAATATGCCCATCCCTTCAGGTAGGGCTTTGACTTCGGCTGCGTTACCAAGCTCCATGAAGGGATAGTCGAGCTTCAAGCCGGCTTGGAGTTGTAAGGGCGAATCGCCAAAAGGAACGTATGTCCCGACTGACACATTGCCCCACAGGACGAAACGCTTCATGTCTGGCTGTGAGTTTTCGGGGTAGCAGTCGGCGTTGGTGACGAAGCCCAACTCGGGAATGTCCTCGAACGTGACTTGCATTTGCTCGTAATAGCCTTTCAGGGTGTAGGTTCCCTTGCCTGTGAAGCTGGAATTGAGCAGCAGGGAAGGTGTGATACCGATCTTGGCATAGACGCTCGTCTTGCCTTTGATGGGTTGGCCCAAGCAAAGGCGAATCGGGATGTCAAGATAGGTCAACGAGAGCTGTTCGTTGAGATCGCTGTATTGGTATTGGGCCTGATACGAATGATGGTCCGCGTCTTCTTGTTCATCTAGTGTTATCTGATAGGCAACCTTGCTTGCAGACATGCCGAAGAGACGGGCGCCTACACCTGCTTCAAGTGAAATAGGGAAGGACTTCGCCAGTTGGGGCGTGCCGTAATACAAGGCTATGTGTTTGCTGAAACTGGGCTCATGGCTCCAACCTGTATTGACTGTATTGCCGTAGATGACTTGACCCAAGCCAGCCTCCACGCCGATGATGGATTTGGGCTGTCCTGGGTTCGTCTGGAGCCTGTTTTTTGTCTTTCGAATGGAGTCAAGAATCCTTTGGACAGAGTCGATACTGGTTCTCAATGAAACGTTGGTGTCTTCAAGTTGCCGGATCCGGCTGTTTAGGATGTCGATTTGGTTGTTAGCCGCGTTAATCGTACGTGTCTTCTCTTCGATGACTGTATTGAGGGAATCTATGGTGGCCTGGTCAGCACGTTTTTCAAGTTCCTTGCGCAGACGTTTGACCTCATTGTTGGCCTCGTTAAGCTTGCCTTGTTCGGTCTTTATTTGGTTTTGCAAGTTCTTCACGTTGGACTGCAAGTCATCAACCACCTGGTATGACACCGATTCGATGGCATCCTCATAGGATCCTGGATAATATCTTACGACAACCGATTTGCCGTCTTTGGTCTTTCCTCTGACTGTCTTCAATTGTGATTGAGCCTGTGCAGTGACTGCGATGGCTATCATGGCCAATATTGAAAGTAGCTTTTTCATCGTTATAAGGTATTATGCAGGTTATTGAATGATAACTTTTTCCGTTGTCGTGCCATGACTGTTGGTCATGCTGAACACGTAAAGGCCTGACTTCAGGTCAAGGCTTACGACGTTTTGCCCTTCCGAAAGCCATTGGCTGTGAACCTTCCTTCCGTCAGCGGAATAGACGTTGAGCCAGCCTTCGCCTTCTCCGTCGTTCTCTAAGAAGAAGGGGACATCGCGTTTCAGGGGATTGGAAGAGACGAAGGAGCGAGGCCTCACTTCGTATGTGTCGGAGGATACGGAGCAACGCAATCCATTGGCATCTTTGAAGTGGCTGACCTCTACACGATAAGTTCCAGTTTTGAGTCCGTTCTCGTTGTGGATGTATTGGGCTGTGTTAGTCATGGGCTCGTTGTTGTAATACCATTGGTAGTAGAGTCCGGCAACGGGATACACCAGGATGTGTTCGATATTAGTGCCGCATTTCTTTCCGACGATTTGGGCGATTTCGCTTTCTTCGATGTTGGGATACACCGTGATGATGGCCTTTTGGCTATAAGCCGTTCCGGCTTCATTGACGGCCATGTATCTCAGCTTCCATCCGTCGAAGCTGGCGTCAAGTTGCTGATCGGTGTAGGTCATATAGATATCGAATGAGTCATTGGGCGAAATCTGCCATTCCCCATAGTCAGCATTGTCGACTTCGGGTGCGACAAGTTGGAGAGGGTCACCTGCGCAGATGGGCTCGAGCTTCATCGTTCCTCCATGGATGATGGGGAGCTCGGTCTTTGAGAAAGTGGCTCTGATGACCACGTCGAATGCGGGCATGACGAAGCAGTAGTCATCGAAGAGCTCGACCGATTGCGGAAAGAGGAACGTGGCTTCCCTAACCGTTAACGACGACAGGACGTAATTGGGATCAGGGATGGCTGTGATGCAGATGGTGTCGCCTGTCACGGCTTCCGTTTGCGAAGCTGAAAGTCTACCATGTTCGGGTTCGAGTACGGTGATGCTGAATGACTCGACTGGCTTGTTGGCGGTCAGCATAATGTCGTCGATTTTCCAGCCGGAGGCATTGTTTTCCGTGCTGATAGAGCGGAATGCAATGCGACAGCGGTCGCCTTCGAAAGCGTCGAGGCTAATGGGGCCTGATTCTGACCATTCGTTGCTAAAAGCCAAGGTGCAGGGCAAGGCTGTCCATGTGGCCATGGTTGGGTCTTGGCCGTAATAATCATTGGAAAAGGACACCTCGATATCGGACCCGATGTTGAATCCCTCATAGTATCGGGCTGTCTTGAAGCTCAGTGTGGCCTCACTTATGTCGTTGAGGCTGAAAGAGGGGGAGATGAGCCAGCACTCGCAGACTCCTTGGTTTTGGGCATTGCATTGGGCAAAATGGTTTCCATGCGATTCGCCGATGGACCATTCGCAGTTTTCGCCTTCCATTGAAAAGCAGGTCCAGCCCTTCCAGCTGTCTTCCCAGTCTTGGTCCAACAGGGTGATGGGCTCGTTGCGGAGGGTGTTTTGGGTTTGTGCTTGCATGAATGCCACCGACATCAGCAGCAGGGCAAGTAAGGGTAAAATTCTTTTCATATTGGATGAGTTTTATGTAGTCGTTTTGTGATGTTGGCTTGTTTATCGCCGAGTTAGGTCATAATGATGGAATTACCATCGCCAGGCGCCATCTTCTTGGTTGTAGTTTTCGCTTTTATAGTATTCGTAGTTGTTACGGAAGATAATGCACTGATAGGCCTCGCTTGGTAACATTTGAGGATTTGATGGTATGTCAATCACAGACAAGGCTAACTCAAAACGCATAGAGCGGGAATCAAGGCGCAGTAAAAATTCAGCACGTTTTTCGATATTAAACTTGTTAATACTTTCATACAGTTCAGAGAACATTGTGCAGTCAATCCAAAAGAACGCATTAAATTGAAGGGTACCTTCGTGCCAAGTTACAGCTATACGTTGAGGACACCCTGCTTTGTGATAGTATGTAAGAGCATCGTCATCTATTTTATGGTAAGTGCCATCAGTGCGCATATCCCAAATGGCATCCAAATCTATGTTGTCGTAATAATAATCTTCATCAGAATATGGACTCCATTTTGTCCCATCAAAATACTCTTCTAAAGGAACGTATCTATAATCATACTGCTGCATCCATTTATAGAATAAATCTTTTGGTGGCATGCCGTTTTCAAGGAGATGTTTTTGTGCATCGGTGTTTTTCATAAGGAGTTTCTGACTGGTCTCTTGGATGATGGAAACCTCATTGGAGAAATTTGCTACCTGTTCTGCTGTGGCTGAATGAATTAAAACAGATTTCCGAAAGGCATTAAGCCATAAGGCAATAACGCCGTATGGGGCAAGACCAATTGTAAGATATGAAGTATCTCCATTTTCTTTATACTTTTCGTTCTCCTGCATCAATTTCAGGATTCTCGGTGCATCAAGTGTCATTTGAATCTTGTAGCACACTTGTTCTACGGCTGATAGCCATATGATGTCCAAATAATATGGTACTAGAGTGACCTCATTCGTTGCCAAAACAAAGTCGCATAATTGCCCCCATTCTGCGTCTTGAAGTTCGAAAATGCTTTCTACGCGATTGCCAGTTTTGTCATACAGACTTAAATAGGCCAATTTGACGGGATATAATTTGGGAGCCAGATAAGAAACTATTAAAGATGCCATTTATTATTATTAATAGAGCGGAACTTCAGTAATCATTCGGTCTTCAGGGATAGTGTATTTTGGTCCTTGTACATAATCTTTTACTGATAAATAATCACCATATATTTCTTTCGTAAAATTATATGGGCTTCCGTCTTTTAGATACGTTAAAAACTTGGGACTACTAAGGAATTGCGCATATTTACTCAGTTTTAGGCGCGTTTCCATACTTTTCATATATTTATCAACTAAATCTAGTTCTGTTTTTAAAGTTGAATATTTAATTCGATAAGGTTCTAAATCTTCTAATAATTGTTTCCAGTTTTTTTCGTTTGCCACAACATTATAGTCTGTTTTTGCAGTGTCTCTAGAGATGTCTTTACCATTAAGATAATCTTGTCTAAATTTTTGAACGGAATCGTCTTTTCTATAAGAGGTGTACTTTCTTATCTTACTATCAAATTCCTTATTTACTTTATTTATGTCACTGCTCAAGGCACTTTGTCTCGCTTTAAGAGCCTGTATGTTTTTTGGTGACAATTTAGCAATGTTGTATATGCTATTAAGTGTTTTGGTTGAAATATATTTTCCTGACCAGTAAACACTTTCTAACAATGGATTAGCGCGAAAAACAGAAACAACACGTTCCCAACTGAGCAATAGGAACACTGTATCCATTGCCGCCCCTTTGGCATGACCTTCTAAGTCTGCTTTTAAGTCAGGATGAATAACCTCAGCACTTGCTTCAACTACATGCAAAGCAAGATCAGAAGCCAATGCAGCAGTTCCTATGGCTGTTGCTGTACTTATCGTAGCGGCGGCCCCAACTGTTCCTGCCATTGCTGTTCCTGCTGCTGTTGCTGCGCCTATAGCAGCTGTCGCGGTTCCACCTGCAGCTAATGCAGCACCTCCAGCTCCAATTGCTGCTATAGCAACAGGTGCACAAACCACCACCACCACAACCACCGCTGCTACAGCAATAGCACCTAAAACCCAATGATTTTTTGCACTTTGGTTTTCCCATTCAGCTTGCTTTCTTATTCTTTCGTTTTCTTCTTGAATCTGTCTTTCAGCTTCCCGCCTTAATTCTACCTCTTTGGCAATACGTTTTGCCCGCTCCTCATCAGATTCTTGATACAATCCTACTAACTCAATGAAGGCAACGTATGGAATTCCAAACGAAAAGCCTAAATAACTATTAAGATGATGAGAGAGTGTTTTTGCGTAATTAATGAAATCCTTGTATTTATTAGTTTCTTCATTTTTCAAAACATGCTTGAATAAGCTACAAAAGCCAAAGGCTAGCCCTTCAATAGGATAATAAACGGCAAGATCTATTTTCACATGCACATTTTCCCCATAAATAATTAGTGTATTGAGGAATGGCTTAAGTTTCTCGATGGCTTCTTCCAACTTCTTCATCATTCCATCGTACGTATACATATGCATAGAACATGTATCGTAAATCAAATCACCGCAATCAATATATACTTTGTAATCATATTTTTCATCATTATCTGTTGCTCCATACTTTTCTTTTATTAAATGTGCAAGGTGTATTTTCCCCCTTTTTTTTAAATCACCATTAGGGTCAAGTAACATTTGTGGAGGGCAGATGCCAAAAACCACGGATACTTTTTTTTGTATTTTCTTTTTCTGGGTTAGTGACGTAGAATTATTATTTGTTTGGCATGATGATGCATTAGTTTTTGATCCGTAACACATGGTTGGATATTGTTAATTGTTATTAGTTTCTTGATAGAAGTATATTGTTGGGATGATATTGTATCAATTCACATTTTTTTCTATGCGTCTTCTAGTTGTTCAATTGAGGGCGATAATTATTTTCTGATTCAAAGTTCTTTCATTTCCGCATACTCTATAGCCCCTCCGAAAACATCGCAAAGACGGTCGCGTAGTTCGTTACCCTCTTCGAAATTCTTTGTAGCAATGGCACCGATAGAAAATCTGTCGTTGATTTTTTCCCAGTCATCAAAAATAGGAATGTCAACAACGAAAGCCTTGATGTCTTTTAGTTCTTGCAAAATTTGTTTGAAAAGAGGCAGCGAAGTTTTTTTACTTAACTCGTCAAATATGCTTATGGTTTCATTAAGCAAGATGCGATATTGGCTTCGAGTTGGAGTGTTGGGGAGAGGCGTGTACATATTATCATTAGTTTAAGCAAGAAGCATTCCTTTTATTGTTCTTTATCTTTTTTCTCACCAATCGATTCTAAGTAGTTGAATTTCCCTATGATATTACCACCCATTCGCAATTGTTCTGCCCCTCCAATTGTGGGTAATCTATTGTCGGCAAAACGAGGTGTGCTATAATCGTCATCAGCAGGCGCTGGATAATATGGCTTTGCAGTGCTTTTCAGGCAAACCACTTTTGCTCCTTCAGTAATTTCAAAAACACTTAGTTTCCTATCCACGATTGTTCTGTTGGCATCGCTACGTACAATAAAAGGAACAACGCCAATTTCTTCTGCTATTGGAATGTTACCATCATCCTTTTTTAAGCAAGCAAAACCACCCATATACGGTTTTTCTGGGTCGTGATACCTATAGACTTGATTTGGTGGAGGAAGCGTTTGTATTATTATGGGTTTGTTAAGGTCGATAGCATTTATTTCTGAATCAATGTGCCTTGTGGACATATTAGGATTGTTTTCTCTGTAGAAATTACGTGCTTCATCGCGTCGTTCTCTTTTTAAAGCACTTATAAACTTCACTTTCTCTGCATCAGTTTGGCAAATAGTATTCAACTCTTCTTCTGTCACATCTTTGCTCACATACTCTTTAGCTTTTTCTCTTAGTTGGTTTTTCCTTTCTTCTTCAACCTTGTCATTTCGGTACTTTTCGTTCACCGCGCCTATGGCGGTGTTCTTTTTATTAGCTGCAGCATTGTGTTCTTTTACAGCCATTTGATGAGCCATTTTTGCCTTTTCATTCTCGCCTTTTTGGGCATAGTCATTGGCAGTCTTTTCCCATACGTCCCCCGAGAGTTGGTTGGTGTCACCAGCTTTCGAAGCTTGAGCCATCTCCTTGTTATATTGCTCGCGTTCTTCTTCAGACAAATTTGCTTGCTCTTCTTGGGTTAACGGACTTTTCTTGCCCGAGGGTACACAGCTCATTTTTCCAGGCGGAGGTGTGGTCATTGGAGGCGGAGAGGGAGTCTGTCCATCGGTAACAAACTTTATCTGACCTTGCCACATACACATATTGGTACATGACTTAGTGAGTGCTGGCATACCCTGAACCATCAGGTCTGGTTTGCCTGGCATCCAGGGCGACACAATGGCGGGGACGCATGGCATAGGGGTTAATACACCCATGGCTGCCGCCGTCGCAGAAGCAACAGTTGGGTTGATGAGAGATGAACACATGCCAAATGAGGCAATGTTTGTTATGGGTGCAAAATCGCCAATGTTTGCCCGTTGTTTTCCTTGAAGAAGTACGGTCCTTGAGGGATTAACCACCAAGGGACAGGTCGCTACTCCAAAGGAGCAAGTCATCATTGCTGTTGTGCATACGTATGAATCTGCCATTTGTTTATTTTTATGGGTTCATGCGAGCTTCAATCATATTCTTTTGAAGTCGACAGATGGTTGCCTCGTCATTTCGCCTGACAGCTTCCAGCATGCTAGGGGCATCGGTCACTAATACCAGAGGAGTGTCAGCAATCCGCATCGTGTTGTCGATGGAATGCGTTATGGTTTCATCGCCCTTTTTGGCCATCAGACAGAGCAATTGTAGAGAACCCTCTTCTATAGGGAATAAGTCTATGGTGTCGACAAATGACTTGGCCTGTTGTTCTACAAACGACCGAAGTACATAAGTCTGTTCTTTAACAATGCGTGCTCGTAAATTTGCACTGGGGCGGTCATAGTCATCGACCATCATTTTTTTGATGTCGTCCAGACCTTTCTGTAAACTGGGAATATATACCTGCAATATCCTTCGGGTATTGGTATTGGTAATGTTCAGTTTGCTCTCTTTGATGGTCTGGAACAACTGTTCTGAACCAATTTCAATAAATAGGTCGACCAAAGCCTTGGTCGCAACTAACACATATGTAATATCACTCAAGTTATGGGCTATGACACGCAACCCTTTGGGCAACCTTATCGAGCTTTGTGGCGTCAACAATTCTATGGCTTGGTCGCGTAGTCCACCGACAGTGGCTATGTCCTCGGATAGTTGAGCTGACATTTTGTAAAAAGCAGATGTATCTTCCCCAACGTCGTTCATTACAAATTACAAAGAGTTTGAATTGTTAGTTTTCCTTGATGACTAGTGCCTTGATGTCAATGCTGGAAGTAGCTGAAATTGACATGGAGTTGGTGGCATTCATTTGGTGTGTCACCGAATACTGGTTCATCTTGTCCTGTGCCTGCAGGTTCATATTCTTCGAAGCCACCTCCAAGTTGTTGGTCACGGACATGTCAGTGTTGTCTCCTACGTCGATGGTGAGATTCTTCTTGAGTTCCTCTTTCGTGTTGCCATCTACTTGCAGGTGGTAGTCGGCAAAGGTCGACTGATACATATCTTCGTCTGAATGAATGAACATTTCCGAGCCTGTATCCAAATTCATCCGTTCATCCGAGTGCGATGTGTGCTCATTCCTTGCATCTGTTATGATATCATGTTTGGATTCTAGGATGTAATCATGATCTACTTTAATATTCATATCGTGTCCAGCTCTCATAATGATATCATTCTTGGCGTACAATTCAATGTTGCCCGTCGACTCTAACTTGATGAGTTTCTCATCTGTAGAGAAGGTGAGAACGTAGTTCTCCTTCTCGTTGTCGTAGATGCGGATGTAGCCGTCGTCGCCTTCATCGTGTATCTCTATGGTATGGCCGTTGCGGGTGCGGATGGCCTTGATGGGATTGTTGCTGTTGTTGCTGGGTAGCCAGTCGGGGTCGGGGTCGCCAATACCATTATATAAGGTACCTTTCACGTAGGGTCGTTCGGCGTTGCCGCCTTCGAAGTCAACCATCACTTCTTCGCCTATCTCGGGGATGAAGCTGAAACCCTTGCCGCCGCCAGCGTAAGGCTGAGCGATGCGGAGCCATGGGGTCATCATGCTATCGTCGAGTTGTGCTTGCCAGTCGAATTGCACACGGATGCGGCCCCAATCCATAGGGTCTTCATTGTCGGTCACCTTGGCGCGACAGGAGGGAGCCACGGGATAGACATCGCTATTGGCGTAAGGAGGATAGTCGCAAGCCGAAGGGATGCCATAGAAGTGGTTGCTGTATTGCTCGTCGGCCGAGAAATAATGCACCAGTTCGGTGATGAGGATTTCGTCTTGCTCGACATCGCTTTTGGCGTTTGAAAACAGGTCGGTGATGTAGTTGTCGACGATGACCAAGGTGGAACCGATTTTCAGCTTGGAGCAATAAGTCTCACCCGAATAGGTCAGCATGTTGGCTTTTTCGCCTCGGGCTTGTGTCTTGGTCGAGACGTTCAAAATGGTTTCGCGCCCGTCCTCATCGGCATAGCCGCCCGAATGGAGGTTCTGGAGAGTCTCCTTAGTGAAGCATTTTTGCGAGGCATTGAAAGCGCTTTCGTTCAGCTCATTGTATTCGAGTTGCATCTCACCGAGACCGTCTTTTTTGGTTGCATCATAGGCGTTGTAGGAAGAAGCAACGTGATGGAAGGCCACAGGTAGCATCTGTAAGTCTACGTGATACGACGGGATGTCCTTGCTGGGATAGTTGAGACTGACTGAGTCTTGGCTGACGAGATTGCCGAACACCATTTGTTCGCCATCATTGTAGAGCCATTCGCCATATCTACGGGCTAACCGTTGCAGGAATTGGTAGTTGGTCTCGTTGTATTGGACGCAATAAGGGATAGATTCGGTGAAGCGGGCATCGACATTGGCGTTGATCTCTTGTCCGTAATCATCAACAACATCGCTAACGATGTCATTGAGTGTCATTTCCTCGAATGACTTGCAGTTGGGGTTGTCGTTGAGCAATGCTTCCCAGCTTCGCGCCTCTATTACGACGGAATACTCAGTTTCCCTTCGACTGCCCGAAGCCGAGAAGATGAGGCCTTTGAAGTTGATCTCGGCGGTCTTCTCGTCGCTCGAGTTGAGCGAAAGGTTCTCGATGTTTTCCGTATTGAGGGCAAGGGTGATTTCCTTTCCGATGAGCTGGCTGCAGAGCAAATGCCGAGTTTCCTCCAATCCTTCTTCTGGCCCCTTGTGCATATCGAACGACAAAGTGTTGTATGACAAAAGGCTCTGAATGAGTGAGAAATTGTCAAGGCGCCACTTTATGCCTTCAATGGTGATGTCGAAGCCATTCGAAGCGATTCCGCCAATGGTGACGACTATGTTTTTTACTGATATTGACATAGGTTAAGTCCATTCATTTGAGAATACGGCTTGGTCTAGTAAGGTTCCCACTATAATGATTTCTGCACTGATGGTCACCGTGGTGTACATCAGTTTGCTATCATTGTTGTTGAAGTAGTCCTTGAGTTCGGTGCAGTAGGCGTTGGTGAATTCGATGGTCTTGTAGCTTTTTCTGTTGTCGCTGGTGAAGACGGTAAACTTGAGCCTTCCTGACTGCACCTCCGTCTTGTTGAACATCCAATGGTAGAAGAAGGTGTCTTCGTCGCTAGTGGAGGGCATTGTGAAAGTGATGGTGCCGCCTTTAGTGCGCGAAGTGGGCTTGCCAGTTTCATCGGTGGTTTGGCTGAAGCTGTAAGAGCATTCCACAATGCCGTATGTCCTTCCTCCAAGAATGGTTAGTTTGCCTTGTAGTGCCATGGCTTTATCTTTGAGTAAGCACCGTTTTGGGAGGAAGTCCTCCCAAAACGGATGCTTGGTGATGGATTAGTTGTCGATGGTCCAACGGTTGTTGTGGCGGGCGTTGCCCACTTGGATTTCCTTAGCGGAAATGGTGAACTCTTCATATTGCAACAGTGCGTTGGTCGAGTCGTAGGTCTCGGAATATTCCACCACATAACCTTCCTTGAATTGGAGATTCTTCATCTCACCGCCTTGACGGTTGGGGAAGGAGATGGTGCCGCTCTTGCTCATGTAGGTGTCGCACATCCATTCCAGGATTTCGGTGTTGCCGTCGTCGTTCGACTTTACCTTGATGTGGATTTTGCCGCCACGGGTGGTGCCAGTGGGTTGGCCTTCAACATCGGTCTGTTGGTTGAGTTCGTACTTCACGTACAGAACTTCGCGTTCTTTAATGCCGTCGGCATTGATAGTTGCTGTTCTTGTTGCCATAATTCAACGGTTTTAATTTGTTTGTAAATAAGTGGATTATTGGGTTGATTGTTTTGGTCATTTTATTTGACATCCTGTTCCCATTCGGTGCCGCCGGTGCCGTTGTGGCCTGTCAGCTCGATGAAGAAGTTTTTGGCTGCGAAGAAGGGCTTCAGCTCCACTTCGATCTTGATGTCTTTGGTCTTCGGGTCCTGGTCAAGTTTCTTCAAGTTGTAGTTCTCAATGAGCTTGCCAGGTCCCTTATAGTCACTGAGGAAGTCGTGGATAGCCTGTTGCAATTCGGCTTTCACGTTCGAGTTCCAGTTGATGAAAGCTTCGTCGTTGAAGAAGTTCTGGAACACCTTTCCAATCCAGTCGAACACGCGCACGATGGGGTACTCTTGCAGGCCAATGGTCGCGCCGTTGTAGAGCGAACGGTTGGAGAAGGCCATGGTGCGGCCATCTTCCTCCACCATCGGGATGACACCTTGGTCGATGAGGGCTGCAATTTGTGCTTTGCGGAGGTCAAGTCGTGCACCTTTCACATTGCTCAGCGTGCCGTATTTCTTGCCCGCAGCACCTTGTGCAATGACGATTTCGTCGGTATTGGTCATGCGGCCTGCCAGGGCTCCCGAACCTGGGAAGTAAACGTCGTCGTCTTCGTTGGCGAGTTCCGACTTTTTCCTACCAAGGATGTAGTTGCAAGTCATGACCACATTGGCCAACTGAGCGTCTTGGCCTTGCAGGTTAGCATTGTCGAGTTCTTCCTTCAGCATGTCGAAGTCGAGGCTGTCCTTGAAGTCGGTGAGCATGATGACCTTGTTGCGGAAGGCGGTGTCGGCCCACATCCTGATGGCAGTGGCATCACCGAGATAACCTGGCATAACCAGTAGGCTGTAGTTGTTCTTCAAGCTGAGGCGGTCGTAATATTGCTCAAGTTCCTCACGGATAGCCATAGTGTCTTCTGAGTCGTGGGCGGTGAGTTCCTCCTTATTGACATTCATCAGTGTGATGCAGTCGACTTTGCCTTGTCCGGCATTGGCGAAGAACGAGTCGAGTGTACGGTAAGTGATTTCCAGCTTCTTGATCTCGTCATGGATGGCGAAGAGGTTGTCCGACATGTTCTTTTCCGCCTTGTCGCGCTTGGCTTTGCACGATTCGATGGTTTCCATAGGATCGGCATTGCCACTCTCAAGGATGGAGACCCACAATTCGAGTTCGTTCTTGAGTTTCTTTCTGGCATCCGAATAGGTCGAGTCCGATAAGAAGATGTTTTTCACGGCCTTGCGGCGTGGATCCATGTTTTCGACACCTTTCAGCATGCCTTTCAGCATTTGGAATCCACCGAACTTGTCAAGTCCACCGAGGCTGTCTTGCAAAAGCCCAGCGGGATTCTCTATTTTTTGTCTTTCCTTAAGCTCTGGCCCTGAAACTTGGGCTTCTTTTTTCATTTCTTCTGTTGCCATAGTAGTTGGGTCTTGATGGTTTATTTTTCTGCGTCTTCTATCTCTGCCAGCAGGGCTTTCAGAGCGTTGGTGAGATTGCCGCGAGCGGCATCATCCTTGAGCGTATTGCGCAAGGTTTTGTTCTTCTCCAATTGTTGGATGACGGCGTTATAGGCATCAATCTTGCCTTTTTCCGTGCTGAGCAGTTCGCTTTGAGCAATGAGTTGGTCATCTTCAAAGTCTTTGATTGACTTGAAAGCAAAATCCTCAAAAGCAGCACCGCCTTCTTCGGTCTCGAGGGCGACACCAGTCTTGCTGGGTTGGTAGTGCTCGAACACTTCTTTCATGTTTTTGGGCTTGAAGCCTTCACGCTCCTCATCGGTGTTGGGAGCTTCATCGGTGAACTGGTCAGCATAGAGCGTCCTGTTCTGCGGGAATTCGATGATGCCGTCTTGGGCATCAACATCCAAAACTTTTGTAATTACAGTTTTTCTTGCCATAGGTTATAGGTGTTTATTGTTGTTGATTGTTATTGTTGTCTGTCTGTTCGTCGGGACTATCGATTTCCCATGCTATTTCTTTCTTTTCTTCATCATATTTCATGGTAACCGTATCGCCTGGTTCGATTTGTCCTGAGATGATAAGCTTTGAAAGAGGTCTGCGTATCTCCTTACGGATGATACCCAAGATAGGACGTGCGCCATAGTGAGCGTTGAAGCCAACTTTGGTGACGTATTTGCGTGCCGTTTCGTCGATTTCCAACTTGATGTTCTGCTCCTTTAAGGTCTTGAGCAGGTTCTTGATATGGATGTCAAAGATACGGTCAATCATCTCTTCCGTGATGGGCGAGAAGGGTACGATTTCCGTCAAACGGGCGAGGAACTCTGGGCGGAACTGGCCTTGCATCACTTCCAACAATTGGTCATGGGTGGGTACCTTGCCTTCGCCAAAGGCCTTGAATATGTATTCGCTGCCGATGTTGGAGGTGAAGATGATGAGTGCGTTGGAAAAATCACCTACGCGCCCTAGACGGTCGTGCAGCTTGCCTTCGTCGAGGATTTGCAAGAAGAGGTCGAACACTGAGCGGTGGGCTTTTTCGATTTCGTCGAACAACACTACGCTGTAAGGATGTTGTCTGATTTGGTTCACAAGCAATCCGCCTTCTTCATAACCCACGTATCCGGGAGGCGCTCCGTAAAGCAAGGCTACAGAATGTTCTTCCTTGTATTCCGACATGTCGAAACGCAGCATGGCGGTCTCATCGTTGAAGAGGAACTCCGCCAGCGACTTGGCCAATTCGGTTTTACCAGTACCAGTGGGGCCAAGGAAGAAGAACGAACCAATGGGTTGCCCTTTCTTGTTCAAGCCAGAACGCGACTCAAAGATAGCATCAAGGATGCTCTTGATGGCGTGGTTTTGACCAACGACACGATTGTGAAGGGTCTCTTCAGCATTGGAGAGTTTCTGTCTCTCCTCCGATTGGATGTTACCCATCGGAATGCCTGTCATTTTTGACACGACATCGCGGACTGCGTCTTTCTGTAGCTTTTCCTGTTGAGGAGTTTGGGCTTCCGAAAGAGCTACCATCTCGTTGGCGATTTTTACAGAGGCCATGGATCGGTCAAGCAAATCCAATGCGGATGCTGGCAAACGACGGTCAGGCATGTATCGTTTGGCAAGTCGAACGATTTCGGCGGGTACATCCTCCTCGATGGAAAGGTGGTGGAATTGCTCGTAGTTTTCCCGTCTCGAAAGGATGATGTCAATAGCTTGCGACTCATTAGGCTCCTCAACGGTGATTTTCTCAAAGTATGCAGTAAACTCCTTGTCTTTTTCAATGTCTTTGGTGTAGCCGTCAGTCGTGGTTGTGCACATCATCTGCAACTGGTTCTTTGACAACAGTTTCTTGATGGCTGGCAGCAATCCGTTCAGTATCGATTGTTTGTCCTCCACGCGATGGAAGTTTTCGATGACCAGCAAAGGCTGTTCAACATTTTTGAGGCTTTCGGTTACAGTCTTGAAACGGTCTTCGATTTCGCCTTTGTAACTTACGCCTTGACTGATGGCAATCAGGTCAAGTTCGTAAGGCTGCAGGTTTTCGAGCGAAGCTGGAACCTTCTTGTCGCGTAAGCTTTGCAGGAGACGGTGGATGAGACTGGTCTTACCCACGCCAGTTTCGCCGACAATCAAGATGTTGGCTCTATCCTTACGGGCGAGTACCTCAACGACCGACATGATTTCTGAATCGAAACCAATGACTGCCGACTCTGGTGTTTCATCGATCATCGGAAGGCAATAATCTCCCATCTTGGCTCCTCCAGTTGATACCTTATTATTAGTGGAGCTTCCAGTTGATGCTTTTGCCATGGCGCTGCCGTCACCTTGCAAGGTCTTCATGATTTTTTCTGCCTGCAAAGGCAAGGTCTTCAACTGTTCGTAGCTGAATCCGATTCCTGGTGTCACGAGTGATGTCAATAGGCACACGGTGTTGATTTCGGATAGGCCGCATTTTTCGCTGATCTCAACAGCTTCTTTTACGACGTTCTCCGAATCGTGGGAAAGTTCAATGCCCTTCATCGCATAGGGTGACTTGTCGCATTGTTGCATGCGCATGTCAGCCCAGTCGACAAGATAGTAGTAGTCTTCGTCGAGTGTGTCCTCGATGAAATGTATCAACCCGACACTTTTGTGGAGTAGTGCACGGAGCAGATGTGCAGGCTCAATCTTCGGAGACTTGTTGTCGTTGGCATACGATTGCGCAATGTGCAGTAAGTCGACGGGAAGGTTTTCCAATCTTTGAGTGTATTTGTCCATCGTTAGGTGATTTGAATTTATAATAGTGTTAGTTGACTTGCGGGTACAAAGGCGATGGCTACGGCAGCTATGCCTTCCAATTGAACCACAATCCGTTTATTCTTGTTGATTCTTTTGACCACGCCTTCAACGCCTGAAAAATAGCCGTCAATGACTTTTACGCGCTGGCCGATTCTGTTGATGAAATCGTTGCTTTCAAGAAACATCACCCTATCGTCTTGCACGGAGGCAACTCGAATGAAGTTCTCCATTTGCTTGTCAGGTACAAGCATTATTTCACTTTTCTCTCCGCTCGATAATGGTCGTTTCATCATATAACGCATTGGGGCAAACTCCTCACGGGTCATTTTCAATTCGGTCAGGAACTCTTGCGTGGATCTGACGAAAATCAAGTTGTGAATGGCGGGCAGTAGCATGCGCTTTTTCCCTTTGTTTTTTGTTTCCACTACTTCCCAATGCATGGGCAAAAAGCTTTCAATACCCATTTCGTCAAGCAAAGCCTTGATTTTCATTTCCCGATGGTAGGTAATTCGCATGGGGTACCAATGCATTATTGCTTTGTTTTCAACGGATTGATTTACAATGGTTTGGTGAGTATTAGGCATAAAACCGAGGGACACCATGCAATTGGGCGTGGTTTCAATTGAGTTTTGTTTAGCATATAACCTATTCATATTTGCGCTGATATCCAGCTACATAGATGAATATTCTTTATTAACCTTGTCTCATACCTTAGATAATAAAATCAAAGGTATTCGGGTGCAAATCTAAGAAAAAATGTGAAAGATTTTACATTTCACAAGGAAAAAGAGAGATTATCATGTTTTTTTAATGATAAAGCCCCTGCCGAAGGTTCGGCAGGGGCTTTGCTTTGCAAAAAGTCTTCTTTATAGGTTATCCTTAAAATACTGCGTAATCTTAGTAATCAAATGCGCCCTGTCTGGACCAGCAACATTGTGGCCATGGCCGGGATAGACGAAATAGTCTAACTGCTTGCCGTTGTGGATGCAGTTTTCAACAAAGACGAGGCTGTGTTGCCACATTACGACATCGTCAGTAGTGCAGTGAATCATCAGGAGCTTACCTTCCAGCTTGTCGGTCTTGTTTTCGAGGCTGGTCAGTTCGTAGCCTTCGGGGTTCTCTTGAGGCGTGTCCATGTAACGCTCGCCATACATAATTTCGTAGTACTTCCAATCCAGCACGGGACCGCCTGCCACGCTTACCTTAAACACCTCAGGATGGTTAATCTTCAGAGAGGTCGACATGAAGCCGCCATAGCTCCAGCCGTCGCTGCCGATGCGGTTGGCATCAACATAGGGCAGGGTCTTCAGCCAATTGATGCCCACCAACTGGTCGCGCATCTCGAGTTGGCCGCACTGGCGGTGGATGCACTGTTCAAATGCCTCGCCACGGTCGGCGGAGCCACGGTTGTCAAGGGTGAAGACGAGGAAGCCTTCCTGAGCAAGGTAATTCAGATAGATGCCTGCGCCTGCCGTCCATTCATCGGTGATGAGCTGAGCGTGAGGACCACCATAGACATAGACAATTACGGGGTATTTCTTTGAAGAATCGAAGTTGTAAGGCTTGATGAGGCGGGTGTAAAGGGTCTGGCCGTCTTCGGCTTTCAGCGTGCCAAGTTCGGTCACGCCGATGTTATAGTCTTTCAGCGGGTTCTCGGCTTGGTGCAGACGTTTCACAAACTTGCCGTTGGCATCCATGATGTCCACGTTGTAAGGTACATCGGTGCTGGTGTAGAAGTCGAGGAAATACTTGCCATTGCCCGAAGGCACGATGTTGTGGGTGCCGTGTTCCTTAGTGAGTTTTGTCACCTTGCCGCTCTTGATGTCCATCATGTAGCAATGGCGTTCGAGCGGGCTGACCTCAGTGGAGCGGTAGTAGATCTTGCTGCCGTCCTTTGAGAAGCCGTTGAAATCGGTGATGACGAAGTCGCCGTGGGTGAGTTGCTTCACGGCCTTCTTGCTGATGGTATAGAGATAGAGGTGATAGTAGCCGTCGCGCTGAGCTTTCCAGATGAACTGGTCGGAGTTGTTGGGCAGGAAGTAGGCGGGACCTTGGGGCTCCACATACTGCTCGTCGCGGTCTTCGAAAATGGTTTGGATGAAGTCTCCTGTGATGGCACTGTATTCGTTGAACTTCAAATAGTTCTGCTCGCGGTTGAGCACACCGATATAGATGCGCTTGTTGTCGGGGTTCCAAGTGATGGCGGTGAGGTATTGCTCGGCAGGTTCGCCAGTTTTGACGACGACCTCTTTACCCGTGGCGATGTTGTAGATGTGCAGCGTCACCTGGTGGCTGGTCATGCCGGCCATGGGGTATTTGATGGGCTTGGCGGTGGCGATGCGCTCCGTGATGTCGACCAGAGGATAGTCGGTCACCATGCGCTCGTCCATGCTGTAATAGGCGAGGAGTTTGCCGTCGGGCGACCAGAAGATGCCGCCGTTGATGGCGAACTCGTTGCGGTGCACGCTCTGTCCGGCCACCACACCTTCGGGGTTGTCGGTGATTTGAATCTGTTTGTCGCCTTTGGCCACATAGAGGTTGTTGTCAATGGTATAGGCTACATTCAGCGTGGACTCACAGATATTCTGGTTTGCAACACCTGAGGGAATCGATGTGATGGCCTCAATGCTTTTTTGCTTGATGTCCATCTTGTTGAGCGTGATACCGTTGTCGCCCAAGGCATAGAAATAGGCTTGATAGTCGTTGATCCAGGTCAGCTGGGGGATGCGCGTCAAGTCATTGATGCCTTCACCCTTGGTAAAGCCGTTCAGCTCGTCGACGGTGAGGAACGTGGCTTCTTTCTTGCTGTTAGGCATCGTGGTGACGATTTCCTTGTCGCGCACCTGCATAAGGATTTCGGAGTTGCCGATCCATTTCAGTTGGTTGGGTCGTTGGGCATAGACTGCGCGGTTGTTGTAGGAAGCGTCAGTGGGAGTGAACATCTTCTTTTCTTGAGCCGTTGCTGGCAGGGCAAAAGTCGCTAAGACAGCCATCAATAAGAGAGTCAGGATTTTCTTCATTTTTGTTCAAATTTAAGATTTAACTCCGTTGAATTTTCAATTTGGTGCAAAAATAGGGATTATTTCAATACCTTTGCCCCACAAATCGAAGATTCAACGTAGTTAAATTTGGAACACGATGAAAAAGCGCAAAGTCCCACATACCTTCGTCATAGTTTTCTTTATCATCCTTATAGCTGCGGTGCTCACTTGGATTATCCCTCCTGGGAAATATGTCCAAGAGCAGGTTGGCGGGGAGACGGTGATGACATTTTATTATGCTGACCAATTGCCGGAAAGCGGCTCTTCGACAGGCTCAGCGACCGCAGAATTCCACGCGGAGCCGCAAACATGGCAAGTGTTTTCAGCGTTCTACAAAGGCTTTGTCAAACAGGGCAACATCATTGTGTTCATATTAATCATAGGTGGTGCGTTTTGGATTATGAACAAAAGCAAGGCCATCGATATGGGTATCATGTCGTTCTTGAAGTTTACCAAACGCTTGGAACGCAATAAGTTGATGCAGAGAATTGGGGTGAATAACATCGTTATTATCTTGATTATGTTGCTATTCAGCCTCTTCGGTAGCGTATTCGGCATGAGCGAGGAGACGATTGCCTTTGCCTTAATTATCATCCCTTTGGCCATCTCGATGGGCTATGACAGCATCGTGGGTCTCTGCATGGTGTATGTGGCGGCACACATCGGTTTCTCGGGTGCTATGCTCAACCCGTTCACCATCGGTATCGCACAAGGTATCGCTGAGATTCCGTTGTTTACGGGCATCGGATACCGTGCTGTCTGTTGGGCCATTTTGACCGTTGTGGGCATCATTTTCGTGCTATGGTATGCCAACAAAGTGAAGAAAAATCCGCAGTCGTCCATCATGTATGAAGACGATGCCTATTGGCGCAAGTCGGCGGAGGTGAAAGAAGAGGAACTAGAACGCTACACCCCGCGCAAGGCATGGTTTGTTTTCGCCTTCCTGACAGCAGTATTAATCGTATTCTCGGTGCTTTACCCGATGACTACCTTGAAAATCGGGAACAGCGAGACCACATTGCCCTTGCTGCCCATAGGAACGGCGTTGTTTATCCTGCTGAGCATCGTCACCTTGCGCAAAACGGTGCATTATTTCGTCTTGACTTTGCTTTTCGCCACGGTTTATTTCTTGGTGATTGGTGTGTTGGGCTACGATTGGTACATCATGGAGATTGCTTCACTGTTCTTAGTGCTCGGCATCGCCAGTGGCTTGTCCGTCGACAAGAGCGCGAGCGACATTGCGAAGCTCTTCCTCGAAGGCATGGGCGACATCCTTTCGGCGGCTGTCATCGTGGGTTTGGCGGGTGGTATCGTCATCATTGTTCAGGACGGTGGCATCATTGACACCATCCTTTATGGCCTCTCCAAGTCAATGAGCAACATGGGCAAGATTGCCTCGGCTGAAATCATGTACGGCATCCAGACTTTGATTAATATCGTCATTCCGAGCGGTTCGGCCAAGGCCGCCATCACCATGCCCATCATGGCACCGTTCAGCGACTTGATTGGCATCTCACGCCAGGCCACCGTGGTGGCCTTCCAATTCGGTGACGGCTTCACCAACATGATTACGCCTACCAGCGGTGTGCTGATGGCCGCCCTTGGCGTGGCCCGCATCCCGTGGGAAAAATGGGTGCGTTTCATCTGGAAGTTTATCCTTGTGTTGGTCGTCATCGGGGC
>JAEEGG010003306.1_pt1 | contig 40279 bp, 25 predicted proteins | sample 9134161 | NCBI WGS metagenome assembly JAEEGG01 (sample SAMN16246543, study PRJNA631951) | gut metagenome | biome: gut microbiome; feature: rumen; material: CR-attached | host: Bos | place: Iran: Karaj | collected 2018-10 | reverse complement strand
CCATGGTGCGAATGCCGAAGATGAAGGCACGCCAGGCTCCGACGGGATTGTGGTTGTTGGCACGCGCGATGACGGGGGTGTCGGGATGCTCGAGGAGGTAGTCGAAAATCGATTCGTCGGTATTGAGTTCCTCGAGACTGTAGTTCAGGAGTCCGGCGATGCAGACATCGGCACCATATTTCGTGCCGCCGCAGACGCAGACGGGCTGCCCGTCGCCCAAGGGACCGACACGGGTGCTGCGGAAGCGACGGGGTTCGACCGGATCGTAGAGGGCCAGTCCCACGTGCGGGCCGTCGAGGCGCTTGTGCTGGGCACGTTCCTCGAAATAGTGGACCAGACGACGAGCGACGGGAATCTCGGCCTCGGGGTCCTCGGAAAGGGAGACACGGATCGTATCGCCGATGCCATCGGCCAGGAGTGCTCCGATGCCGACTGCCGACTTGATGCGCCCTTCCTCGGCATCGCCTGCCTCGGTGACGCCCAGATGGAGGGGGAAGTGCATGTCCTCCTTGTCCATCTGCCGAACCAGCAGACGCACGGTGCGGACCATGACCGACGTGTTGGAGGCCTTGATGCTGATGACGACATCGGTGAAGTCCTGTTCGACACAGATGCGCAGGAACTCCATGCACGACTCGACCATGCCGGCGGGCGTATCGCCATAGCGCGACATGATGCGGTCGCTCAGCGAACCATGGTTCACACCCAGGCGAATGGCCGTATGATGCGCCTTGCAGATGTCGAGGAACGGAATGAAGCGACGGCGTATCTTCTCGATCTCCTGGGCATACTCCTCGTCGGTATATTCGAGCTTCTTGAACGTACGACCGGGATCGACGTAATTGCCCGGATTGATGCGGACCTTCTCGACAATCCCGGCAGCGACATCGGCCACCGACGCATTGAAATGGATATCGGCAACCAGGGGGACCTGATAGCCATCGCGATGAATGCGGTCCTCGATCTCCTGGAGCGCCAGCGCCTCCTTCCGGCCCTGGGCGGTGAGTCGCACGATATCGGCACCGGCATCGACAATGCGCTCGATCTGGGCGGCCGAAGCCTCGACGTCGTTGGTATTCGTGTTGGTCATCGACTGCACCCGAATGGGATTCCTGCCACCCAGGACGACATCGCCGACCCGGCATTCGGTGGTTCTTCTTCGAACATAGTTGTACATAAGCGGATGGTTCTTTGTGTGGATGAAAGACAAAAGGATCAGTTACACTTGTAGTCGTACTTGAGCTCGGCCAGCTCCTTGTTGGCCTTGACAATCTTCTGGGCGAGGTTCTTCTTGTACTCGACAAACCTTGCAGCCAGCTCGGGATCGCCGACCGAAAGGATCTGGACCGCCAGGATAGCTGCATTCATGGCACCGTTGAGCGCCACCGTGGCAACCGGTATTCCGGGGGGCATCTGAACCATGGCAAGCAGGGCATCGAGGCCCTCGAGGCTGCCCGTGAGGGGCACACCAATGACCGGGACGGGAGTGGATGCAGCCACGACACCTGCCAGGTGGGCGGCCATGCCTGCACCGGCGATGATGACCTTGATGCCGCGCTCGGCAGCACCCGTGGCGAAGGCCTCAACCTCCTTGGGTGTGCGATGGGCCGAAAGGGCAAACATCTCGAAGGGAACCTGAAACTCGTTGAGAAGGTCGGCAGCTTTCTTCATGACCGGAAGGTCGCTCGTGCTGCCCATGATGATGGAAACTTGGGGGGTCATATATCAATTAACAATTAACAATTAACAAATAACAATTGGTAATTAACTCAAGTTTCGCATTTGCTCAACTTGATGGATATTAAGGGAATTTTAGGGATATTAAGGGATATTTGGGGACGTTACCCTTGCCAAAATGGAATTGGACCCAAGAGACATACGTCCCTTAAAATCCCTTAGAATCCCTTAGAATCCCTTAGAATCATCAACTTTCGTATTTGCGAAAGTTGAGTTATTAACAAATAACAATTAGAGCACCAGATAGTTGGCGAGGAGCATGGAGCAGATGCCCAGCAGGGTGCCGGCGCCCACCTGGCCCAGGGTGTGGCGACCCAGATAGACACGGGTGCTGCAGACCATGCCCACCACAACCACAGCGAAGAGGGCCAGCCAGAGGGGCATCGACTCGGGAAAATAGAACACCAGCATCAGGAAGAACGTGGCTCCCGCCGCATTGGCAGAGGCATGGGCCGAAATCTTCCACTTCCAGCTCACGATCCATGCCACAAAGGTGAGGATCACCGAGCCGTAGTAGGGCATCAGCACCCAATCGGGCAGGAAGCCCGTGCGGGTGAGGACAATGGCATTGATCAGATAGCAGGCGAAATTGGTGAAGAACGGCACCATGCGGTCGCGCCGATCGCGCAATGCCCAATGTCCGATGAGACCGGAGACATGGAGCATCGTGATGATCAGGACGGGCAAGACCAGCGTGTAGAGTGACACCATCCCGACGAACCATGCCTTCACCTGGAAGGGCAGCGCCTGCATCCGGGTGAACAGACAGATGACCAGGGCGGTATAGGTTAGCACCAGCAAGGGGTGAAAGATGTTGCTGACGGACTGCACCAAGCCCTGATAGGGCTTACGAGGAGCGGCAATCTGCTCCTCCTGTTCTTTGCGTATTTGTTCCTGTTGAGTCATATTCCTGGGTTATGCTTCTCTTCTTAAACGGGCCACGGGGTAGCCGAGCGATTCGCGATACTTGAGGACCGTGCGACGGGCAATCTGATAGCCCTGACGCGCCAGCTCGTTGGCGAGGGCCTCGTCGGTGAGCGGATGCTGCTTGTCCTCGGCATCGATGATATCCTTCAACGCCTGGATGACGGCACTTTGGTTGCTGTCGGCCACGGCATTGGTGAACAGATCCTTGATGAGAATGATACCGAATTCGGTATCGACATATTTGCTGTTGGAGACACGGCTGATGGTGGAGATGTCGTAATGGCACCGGTCGGCCACGTCCTGCAGCGTCATCGGTCGGAGCGTCTCGATCTGGCCGGTGAGGAAGTAGGCGCGCTGCATCTCGACAATGGTCTGCATGACATCCATCATCGTGTTGCGGCTCTGGTTGATGGCGTCGATGAACAGACGGGCATACTGGATGTTCTCGCGCAGGAAGCGGACGCCCTCGCGCTTTTCGGCAATCAGCTCCTTGCTACGGGCAGCGGCCTCGCCCTTGTCCTCGCCGGCCGCCTCCTTCTGGCTTTCGAGGCTCTCCTGCAGCTGGTTGTAGAACTCCTCCTGGTCGGCGCGGATGCGGACCTGCGGGAGATGGCCGTCGTTCAAGGTCACCACCAGCTGGCCATCCTCGTTGCGGACGATGAAGTCGGGACGAATCTGCTGCACCCGCTGCTCGGCACTGCGCGTCGTGGCGGGCTGCATGTCGCCGGGCTTGGGATTGAGATGACGGATGACGCGCAGCGCATCGACCAGTTCGGCATGAACCGTGATGCCCAGCTCCTGCTCGATCTTGTCGTAGCGCTTGTTCGAAAGGTCGTCGAAATGCTGGCTGACAATGCGGTAGGCGAGCTGGGCGGCCCTGCCCTTGCACTCCTCGAGCTGGATGAGCATGCATTCGCGCAGGTCGCGGGCTCCGATGCCGCTCGGTTCGAGCCATTGCTGGACAATCTCGACGAGGACAGCCTCGAGGTCCTCGACCGTGGTCTCGTGATGCTGCGTCAGCTCGAGGTCATCGACCAGTTCGTTGAGGGGACGGCGCAGATAGCCCGTATCGTCGAGGCAATCGATGATGTAGTGGGCGAGAAAACGCTCCTCGTCGGTGATTTCGAGCACATCGATCTGCCGCTTGAGGTCGTCGCGGAACGAATCGGCACTGGTGGCGTTGTCGATGGGGTTGAACTCCGCCTCATCGGGATCATGGTTGCTCGACGTATCGACCGGATCGTCGTCGTCGTTGTCGAGTTCGACCTTGTCGCCCCGTTCCTCGTCGGAGATGGACGTATCGCCCTCCTCGGCGGAAGTGATGGTCTCGCCTTCGGAGGTTCCCTCCTCCTCGCGGTCGTCATAGTCGTCCTCGTCGTCGCGCTCCGACCCCTCGTATTCGATTTCAGCCGGATCGACAGCCTCCAGGACGACATTCTTCTGCAGCTCGTTGTTGATGAGCGTGGTCAGTTCGTCGGTGGTAGCCTGCACCATGGTTGAAACCAGATACTGCTTCAGCTTGGTCAATCGCTTCGTTTCGATTCTTGCCTCTTGTGCCATAATAGATTGAAATGAGTTTCAAGGTTAGAGCTGGGCGACACCCAGCAGCCGGTCGTAGCGCGCCCCAGGTGCGCGATAATAAATATAGATGTCGTACTGGTTGTGTGCCTCGTAGTAGTTGCCCTCGCACACCGACAGCGTGGCATGCGGGCTGGTACCGCCTGCGAAATCGGGGATCCACGGCCCGCCGCACAGGAACTGATAATTATAATGCCCCTGCTTCAGGAGAACGCGCCCCACGAAGCACTGCTGCACGGGGTCGTAGTCGAGGCGATAGTCGTCGGTCAGTTCGCCGTAGGTGAAATCGCCGGTCAGATAGATGTGGCCGCTCCCTCGGGGCGGCATGGCCCCTGCCAGCCGGAATTCGGCCCAGAAATACTCGCATTCGGTGGCCTCGTCATCGACATTGTTCAGAGCATGCACCAGATAGCGGCCGTGCTGGTCCTGGTCGAAGCGATAGAAGCTGCCGCTGCGAGCCTGCTGCAAGGTGAGTTCGGCATAGTAGTAGGGCGCCTCATAGCGCAGCCGCTCGACGCCGAAGGTGGCATAATGCCGGTCGATGAACTCGAAGCGCCGGAACGTGTTGCCGGCTTCGAAGATGAGGTTCCGGTCGTGCTCGTACCACGCCTTGCCCGCCTCCATGCGAGAAGGCTGGAGGATGTCGCGGCGCGTGTCGGGCCGATGGTTCTGCGTCACCACCAGGCGAAGGTCGCTGGCGGGATTGAGGAAGGGAAGCTTATTGGGGCTCCAGGTGCACTGCAAGGTGAGCTGCTGATGCTCCTGGCGGAAGTCGATGTCGGTGTTGCCGCTCACCGTCCCGCCCACAAAGGCCATCTGCTCGGTCACGCTGAAGCAGGCGACAGCCACCGGGGCATCCGGGTCGCTCTGCAGATGGAAAATCACCGCATAGTTGCCGCTGACCAGCAGCTCGACATCCTCGTTGGGAAAGGCAACCGAATAGTGCCAGTAGTTGATGTAGGTGTTGAACGAAGGAGAGACTGCCGTGACCTCGGTGGGCTGGAACCCGTTGATATAATCGAGCTCCGACAGGTTGTCCTGCTCCCACTGCGCGTCGCAATGGATCACCTGATACTGCAGGAAGAGTTCCTCGTCGGACAGGATGTCGAAGGAGATCTCGAGGAACGAATTGCCCGAATTGTCGATGACCGGGAGCTTCTGGAAATCGCCATCGGCAATGACCTGCAGCGTCTTCACATCGTCGGAAAGGGGGTGAGTATAGTATGCAGAAGCTTGCAATGACACGAAAGCCATTGCAAGCAGTCCTGCTACTATGTGTGATTTTATGCTGAACACGCGGAAAAACAGGTTACATCACCCCTCGCTCACGAAGCCTGGTCTGCCAGCGCCAGGCGTTGGCCAAGGTCTCCTTGAGAGGAACCTGCGCCTTCCAGCCCAGGACCTCGTTGGCACGACCAGGATTGCCCCAGATCTTCTCGATGTCGCCTTCGCGACGACCGCGGACAACATAGGGAACCTTGACACCCGTGGCCTCCATGAAGGTATTGACCAGCTCGAACACCGAAACGCCATGGCCGGTGCCGAGGTTGTAGTACTCGATCTTCTCCTCCGACTTGCCCTGCACCATGCGGTCGAGGGCGCAGACGTGCGCCTTGGCCAGGTCGGTGACGTCGATATAGTCGCGGATGCACGATCCGTCGGGCGTCTGGTAGTCGTTGCCGAAGACATTGAGCTCCTTGCGGATGCCCATGGCGGTCTGGCAGACGTAGGGAAGGAGGTTCTGCGGCACGCCACGCGGCAGCTCGCCGATCTCGGCGGTCGGATGTGCTCCGATGGGATTGAAGTAGCGCAGGATGATGGCATTGAAGCCCACGCCGGTGTGCAGATAATCGCGGATGATCTCCTCGGCAATCTGCTTCGTATTGCCATAGGGCGAGGTAGCGGGCTTGATGGGCGCATTCTCGTCAACGGGGCTGTGGTCGGGCTCTCCATAGACGGTGCAGGAGCTGGAGAACACGAATCCCTTGAGGTGGAAGTCCTCGGCGGCCTCCATCATGTTCATCAGCGACGAGAGGTTATTACGATAGTAGAGCAGCGGCTTCTGCACCGACTCGCCGACAGCCTTTGAAGCGGCAAAGTGGATCACGCCGGCAATGGGGCCCTCCTTCTGGAAAGCCTGATAGACATCGCCCTTGTTGGTGCAGTCGATCTGATAGAACGCGGGGCGCTTGCCCGTGATGCGCTCGATGCCATCGACTACCGAAGCCTCGGAATTTGAGAGATTGTCAAAAATCACTACGTCGTATCCAGCATTCTGGAGCTCGACGCACGTGTGGCTGCCGATGAAGCCGCAGCCACCTGTCAACACAATTTTATTAGCCATGTTATAATTATTATAAGGTGTTTCAATGCTGCAAAGATAGCACTTTTTTCTGACACATAAAAACATTTTAGCGCTTTTTTTCATCGATGATGATTTTTTTATGCTTTTTGACAAATACCTTATACAATAAAAGCGGCTTGAATCCGTTTTATGGTTTAGAAACTTTTTCGGATGCGACAAAATACGGGAAATACCCTGCTGCGCCATCTCTGTCTTGGCGTGGGATGTGCGATACTGTTCGGAGGTCTGGCCTACGGCTATGCCCCCGTGCTTTCGTCGTCTCCTATGCTGCCCCAGATGCAGGATGTGAACCCCACGCCGCAGGCCGAGGAGGAGGCCGACTCGATCTACCACAGCCGCTATCCCGTGGCTCCCACCACGCCCGACATGGCGCCTGACCTGGAGAAGGCACATCCCGGCGACCTCAAGACACCGGAGAACATGAAGACGGTGGTGGAATACGACTGGAAGAACAACCGCTACCTGATCAAGACCATGCTCGGCGAGAAGCAGATCGGCAACCCAATCCCGATGACGATGCAGGAGTACAGCAAGTACACCGAACGGCAGCAGCGCGGGGCCTACTTCCTCGACAAATACCACAAGGAAGTGGAGGAAGCGGAAGGCAAGGGCGAATTTGACCTGCTCGACATGCAGTTCTCGCTCGGTCCCGCCGAAAAGCTCTTCGGCCCCGGCGGCATCCGCGTGAAGACACAGGGTTCGGCCTCGCTGTCGATGGGCATGAAGCACAACGTAGTGGACAACCCCACCCTCTCGGAGCAGGCGCGCGACCAATGGACATTCGACTTCGACGAACAGATCCAGCTCAACATGAAGGCCTCCATCGGCTCGAAGATGTCGTTCGACCTGAACTACAACACGCAGGCAACCTTCGACTTCGATGCGACGCAGTTCAAGCTGGCCTTTGCGGGCGAAGAGGACGACATCGTCCAGAACCTCGAGGCGGGCAACGTGTCGATGACCACGGGCAACTCGCTCATCTCGGGAGGTGCCTCGCTCTTCGGCGTCAAGTCGCAGCTGAAGTTCGGCAAGCTCAACATCACCGCGCTGCTGGCCAAGCAGGAATCCACCTCGAAGACCGTATCGTCGAAAGGCGGTGTGACCAAACGCACCTACGAGATCCTGCCCACCGAATACGACGAGAACCGGCACTACTTCCTGGGCCACTACTTCCGCGACACCTACGACCAGAACATGGAGAAGCTGCCGCTCATCTCGTCGGGCGTCGAGATCACGAAGATCGAGGTGTGGATGACGAACAAGCGGTCGTCGTACGACAATGCCCGCAACATCCTCGCCTTTGCCGACCTGGGCGAAAGCAATCCCGACGAGATGCAGCATCCCGAATGGGCCACCTCGATGGGCACCAGCTCTCCGTCGAACAGCAACAACGCGCTCTACTCCACCCTGCGCGACAACTACCCCGCCCTGCGCGACATCACACTCGTTTCGAGCACGATGCCGACGGTTGCCATCCCTGGTTCGGGCGGAATGATGGAGAGTGGCGCCGACTACGAGAAGATCGAGTCGGCCCGCCTGCTTTCCAGCTCGGAATATTCGCTCAACTCGGCCCTCGGCTATCTTTCGCTGAAGACACAGATCGACGACGACTGCGTCCTGGCCGTTGCCTTCCAATATACGAAGGGCGGGCAGACCTACCAGGTGGGCGAATTCAGCACCGACAATTCCGACGACACGTCGAAGACGCTCTATGTGAAGCTGCTGAAATCGACAGCCGGCAATCCCGAACATGCCATCTGGGACCTCATGATGAAGAACATCTACTCGCTGGGAGTCACCAATCTGCAGCAGTCGAACTTCACCATGCAGATCCAGTACCTCACCGATTCGGTCGGCGTCTATACCAACTACATCAACGAAGGCCCCATCGCGCAACAGCTCCTGATCAAGGTGATGAACCTCGACCAGCTGAACTCCAACCAGGAGCGCCATCCGGACGGTCAGTTCGACTGGGTGGCCGGCTACACCGTCCAGTCATCCACCGGACGCATCATCTTCCCCGTGGTCGAACCCTTCGGCAGCCATCTGGCCAAGAAGCTGGGCAACGACCCGTCGCTCGTCGAGCGATACTGCTATCCGAACCTCTATTCGCAGACACTCACCGACGCCGAGCAGGATGCCGAGCACAACAAGTTCCGCATCCGGGGTGACTATACGGCTTCGAGCGGCGCAGAAATCAGCCTGGGCGCCATGAATGTGGCACGCGGTTCGGTTCGTGTCACGGCAGGCGGCACCACCTTGACCGAAGGATCGGACTACACCGTGGACTACACCATGGGCATCGTCACCATCCTCAACGAGTCGATCATCGAAAGCGGCACCAACGTCAGCGTCAGTCTGGAGGACCAGTCGGAGTTCTCGCTGCAGCGCAAGACCATAATGGGACTCGACCTGCAGTACGACTGGTCGAAGGACCTCACCTTCGGCGCCACCGTCATCAACCTGAGCGAGACGCCCCTGACGCGTAAGGTCTCGATGTCGGAAATCCCGATCAACAACACGATCTATGGCTTCAACTTCAAGTGGAACAAGGACTTCATGTGGCTGACCAATGCCCTGGGAGCCATCCCCTGGATCAAGGCCACAGCCCCCTCGAACTTCAGCATCGAAGGCGAATGGGCCCAGCTGATAGCCAGCCACAGCGACGAAATCGGTTCGAACGGTTCGATCTACATCGATGACTTCGAGTCGTCCGAATCATCGACAAACCTTGCCGTACCCACCCTCTGGCAACTGTCGTCCACCCCGGCCAGCATCGAGGGCAGGGATGTCGGCGGCTCGCTGTTCTCGACCGAATACAACAGCCGTCGCGCCCACATGGCCTGGTATCGCATCGACAACCTCTTCACTTCGCAGACCAGCAACCTGACACCTGCCCACATCAAGAACGACCTCGTCCAGCTTTGCGACCCGCGTGTGCGCCAGGTGACCTTCGAGGAAATCTATCCCAACAAGGAACTCGAATACGGCGAAACGGGCATCCTCGACGTCATGAACCTCAGCTACTATCCGCGCGAACGCGGACAATATAATGTGAGTGCTTCACGCATGCAAAGTGATGGCACACTGGTCAATCCGCAGGGCAACTGGGGCGGCATGATGCGAGCCATGGACGTAACCAACTTCGAGTCGGCCAACTACGAATACATCGAATTCTGGATGATGGACCCCTTCATCGAGGTAGAGGGCGACGAGAGCTGGAAGCCCAACGATGAGGGCAAGCTCATCCTGCAGCTCGGCGAGATTTCGGAGGACATCCTGAAGGACGGATACAAGTCGTTCGAGAACGGACTGGACATCAACGGCGACCTCTCGGCCATCAAGGAAACCACCTGGGGACGCGTTTCGACACGTTCCTCGACCGTCTATGCCTTCGACAACTCCTCGTCGTCGCATGCTGCCCAGGACGTGGGACTCGACGGCCTCAGCACCACCGACGAAGCCGCATTCTCCACCTATCGGAACTATGTGGATTCGATTCGCCAGATCGTTTCGCCCGATGTGCTTGCCTCCTGGCAGAACGACACCTATTCGCCCATCAACGACCCAGCAGGCGACAACTACCACTACTTCCGCGGCAGCGCCCTCGACAACGACAATGTCTCCATCCTGAACCGCTACAAGCACATCAACGGTGCCGAAGGAAATGCGCCTTCGACAGCCGACAGCCCCGAGTCGTACAGCACCGCCTACAAGAGCACGCCCGACGTAGAGGACATCAATACGGACAATACACTGAACGAAAACGAACGATTCTACGAATACGACATCGAACTCGTCCGCGGGCACATGAACCTGGCCGAGAACAAATACCTGGCCGACATCAGCACCCGCCAAGTGCGTCTGCGCGACGGGTTGACGCATGAGGTGAAATGGTACCTGTTCCGTGTGCCCCTTCGTTCGCCCGACCGCAGGGAAGGAAACATCAGCAACTTCAAGTCCATCCGCTTCATGCGCATGCTGATGACGGGCTGGCAGGAGGCACAGGTGCTCCGACTGGCCACCCTCGACCTTGTGCGAAGCGACTGGCGCACCTATTCCAACGACCTGTCCGACCCGGGCTATCCGCAGAGCAGCGACGCCCTGCTTTCGTCGAGCACCGTCAACATCGAGGAACACTCGGGTTCGCTCCCCGTCAACTACGTGCTGCCTCCCGGCATCTCCCGCATCGTGACACCGGGCACCAATGCCGTACAGCAGAACGAGCAGGCACTGGCCCTGAAGATCACCAACCTGGAACCGCATGATGCCAAGGCTGTCTATAAGAACTCGGGCCTGGACCTTCGCCAATACGACAACCTGCAGCTCTTTGCCCACATGCATGCCAATGCCGGCGAAGAAGAACGGCTGCAGGACGGCGACCTGGCCGTGTTCCTTCGTGTAGGCTCCGACTACAAGGACAACTACTACGAGTATGAAGTGCCCCTGCACAAGACGCATGCTGGCACCTACAACAACAACTCGTCGAGCGACCGCGCCCTGGTCTGGCCCGAAGACAACATGATCAACGTGGAGCTCTCGAAGTTCACCGCCCTGAAGCGCGAACGCAACGCCAAGAAGGAGCAGGGCTATGAAGGCGTGAGCTATACCCTCGAATATTCGGCCTACGACGACGACAACAAGTCGAACCGCATCTCGGTGAAGGGCAATCCGTCGCTGAGCGAATGTACCGTCTTCATGATCGGTGTGCGCAACGTAGGACGCTCCACCCGGTCGGCAGTCGTCTGGGTCAACGAACTCCGCACCGACGGCATGGACGAAAGCGGAGGCTGGGCAGCTCGCGGCAATGCCACCCTGCGCATCTCCGACCTGGCAACCATCAATGGATCAGGCTCCTACACAAGTGCAGGCTGGGGTACCGTGGAACAATCCACAGCCGTTCGTTCGCTTTCGAAAGACTACGAATACAACATCTCGGGACAGACCGACATCGGCCGATGGCTGCCTGCACAGATCAAGCTGCATGCTCCCCTCTACTACAGTTATTCCAAGTCGGTAAGCACGCCCAAGTATGATCCCTACAACGAAGACCTGACCGTCGATGAGACACTCGACACCTACCCCACCGAACGCCAGAAGGACTCGATCCGTTCGCTCGTCCAGACAACAGCCGAAACGAAGTCCATGTCGCTCACCGGTGTGAAGTTTGACGTCAAGTCGAAGCACTCCATGCCGTGGGATCCGGCCAATATCACGCTGGGATATTCGCAAAACAAGCAGACCTCCCACGACCCGACCACCGAGTACGAGTACAACAACTCCTACAAGGGCAACATCAACTACAACTGGTCGCCCTACTTCAAGCCCTGGAAGCCTTTTGCAACCAAGAAGGGCAACAATACCAAGGGGGCAGCCAACGGGTCGAGCCAGCGAAAAACCAACGACAAGAACGCCCGGACAAATGCCTCGAGCAGCCAGTCGAAAGCCTCGAACAGCAAGGCTCCCTTCAAGAAACTGGCGGATGACTTCCAGTTCAACTGGCTGCCCAACAGCATCTCCCTCTCTGCCCAGATCAACCGCACCTATCACGAGGAACAGCTGAAGAACGTCGAGACCTACGAATCCGACTTCACCATCCCCGTCTCCTACACCAAGACATTCACCATGCTGCGCCAGACCAGCATCTCGTGGGATATAACCAAGACGCTGAAGGCGAACTTCCAGTCGGCCTCGAATGCGAGGATTGACGAACCGGATGCACCCGTCAACCGGTATCTCTATCCCGACGAATACGAACGCTGGAAGGACACCATCTGGACCCAGATTTGGAAGCTGGGCACACCCGTCGACTACAACCAGTCGTTCGACGTCTCCTGGAACATCCCGATCAACAAGATCACCTGGACCGACTGGATCAACCTGTCGGCCAAGTACAAGTCAACCTACCAATGGAACCGCGGCACGCAGATCGACGAGCAGACTTCGACAGGCAACACCATCCAGAACAATTCCCAATGGCAGATCGACGGCAAGTTCAACCTCGAGAGCCTCTACAATAAGTCGAAGTACCTGAAGAAGGTGAACGACAAGTTCAAGGCCCAGAAGACTAACAACACGTCCAACAACCGCAACGCCAAAGCCAATGCTGCCAAGAATGCCCGAAACGCCTCGAACACAAACACTAAGGCGAAGAAGGACTTCAAGCAGGTAATCCAGCTGGTGGGCAATGACACTACCCTCACCCTGAAGCACAGCCTCGATACCCGTCGCATCATCGTCTCGGCCAAGGATACCGAAACCGACCGGACCTATACGCTCAACTACAAGAAGGTTGACCGCAACAACATCCGAATCACCTCGTCGGACAGCGTGAAGATCGAGGTGGTCATCAAGGCCGACAAGCCCTACGACGACGAGACGTGGTACAAGACGCTGCAGGTCGGTTCGCGCATCCTCATGTCGGTACGCAGCATCCAGGTCGGCTACAAGCAGACGCAGGACACCTACCTTCCCTATTTCCAGTCGAACGTCGGCGACTTCTATGGCCAGGCTCCAAGCGATGCAGGACTTGTGCCGGGACTCGGGTTCGCCTTCGGCTTCGAGAATGGAGAATCCTTCACCGAAAAGGCCGGCCGCAACGGCTGGCTCATCGTCAACGATTCGCTCACCTCTCCCGCCGTCTATAACTTCACGAAGGACCTCTCCTACTCTGCCGTACTGGAGCCCTGGACCGGCCTGAAGATCAACATCAACGGCACCTGGAAGAACAACGAGAAGAAGGCCAACCAGTTCATGTATCCCGACCTTCCCATCACACGTTCCGGCTCGTTCCAGATGACCACCATCGCTGTCGGTTCGAGCTTCGGAGGCAATGATCCGGGCGACAACTATTCGAGCGAAGTCTTCCACCAGTTCGTCATGAACCGCGAGATCATCTATCAGCGACTCCTCTCGAAATATGCCGATGCCGTGTTCCCATCGGCAGGCGGATTCATCAACAGCATGGACAACAAGGATTTTGCCGGCAAGAATGTGGTCAGCTTCAATCCGGAGACAGGACAATACGAGCAGAATTTCGGTGCTTCGCGAATGAATTCGAGCGATGTCCTCGTACCTGCCTTCGTGGCGGCCTATCTGGGCGGAGATGCACACACGGTCAGCCTGAACCCGATTCCGGAGATGTGGAAGGCCCTGCCAAACTGGAAGGTCACCTACGACGGCCTGCTCCAGCTCTTCCCGAAACTCTCGAAGTGGTTCAAGACAATCCAGTTCAACCATGCCTACAACTGCACCTACGCCATCGGCAACTACCAGACCTACACCAACTATATCGAGCTGGAAGAGGGGCTTGGCTATACGCTCGATGTGAGCAGCAACTGCCCGCTGCCCTCTTCGGAATTCGATATCGGCACAGTCACCCTGACCGAAAGCTGGGCGCCCCTGGGAGGTGTGAATGCCACCCTTGTCAACGGCCTCACCGTAAGAGGGGAATACAAGCATACCCGCTCGGTTTCGCTGGCGATGTCCAGTGCGCAGATCACCGAAAACGTTTCGAAGGACCTGACCTTTGGCCTCGGATACAAGATTGCCAACTTCAACCAGAAGATCGGCATGCCCGACGGCAACCAGAAGGGTGTAACCCACGACCTCAACCTGAAGTTCGACATGACCTACAAGAACCAGATGTCCCTGCTCCGAAAGATTACCGACGAATACACGCAGGCCACCTCGGGCAATTCGGCATGGACCTTCAAGTTCTCGGCCGACTACCAGTTCTCGAAGATGCTGCAGATGAAGCTCTACTACGACCGCCAGGTCAACACACCGCTCATCTCCACCTCCTATCCCACCGTCAACAGCGATTTCGGCATGACTTTGACCCTGCAGCTCACCCGCTAAAATGCAAAACATGGGGGGCACAAACGACGCTAAAGTTACAAATCGGACATAATTTGCCAAAATTTATGCCCGATTTTTTTGTTACATTATAAAATATGAGTATATTTGCGCGCGATTTTTAACGCGTACATGGTAACAAAAACAAGATACATTCTATGAACATTTCCTACAAGTGGCTGAAAGACTATCTGAAGTTCGACCTCACACCCGAGGAGACTTCGGCAGCCCTTACTTCCATCGGTCTCGAGACAGAAGGAGTCGAAGAGATCGAATCCATCCGCGGTGGCCTCAAGGGTCTTGTTGTCGGACAGGTGCTGACGTGTGACGTGCATCCCAACTCCGACCACATGCACGTTACCACCGTCAATCTGGGCAATTCGCAGTGGGTATCCGATGCATACGGAACACTTTGTACAAAAGACGAGGCCGGAAACACCATTGCACAAATCGTTTGTGGCGCTCCCAATGTTGCAGCCGGCCAGAAGGTCATCGTAGCAACCCTCGGTACCACCCTTTACGATGGCGACCAGACATTCAACATCAAGAAAGCCAAGCTGCGCGGCATCGAGTCGAACGGAATGATCTGTGCCGAGGACGAAATAGGCGTCGGAACCGACCATGCCGGAATCATCGTCCTGCCCGAAGACACTCCCGTCGGCATGCCTGCTTCGGAGTACTATCACCTCGAAAGTGACTATCTGATTGCGGTTGACATCACACCGAACCGTGTGGATGCAGCCTCACACTTCGGCGTAGCCCGCGACCTCAACGCCTATCTGGGCGCCCATGACCTTCCCCACGCGCTGACCAAGCCATCCATCGAGGCTTTCGATCCGATTCATGAGGCCGACAAGGCCATCACCACCGGCTACAAGCCCATCACCATCCAGGTTGATAATGCCGAGGCTTGTCCTCGCTACTCCGGCCTCACCATCGCCGGTGTTACCGTCAAGGAGTCGCCCGAATGGCTGAAGAACCGCCTCATCTCCATCGGCCTGCGTCCCATCAACAATATCGTCGATATCACCAACTACATCCTCTTCGAGACAGCTGTGCCCATGCACACATTTGATGCCGACAAGATCAAAGGCGGCAGGATTGTCGTGAGGACCTGCGCCAACGGTACGCCCTTCGTCACCCTCGACGGACAAGAGCACAAGCTATCGGACAGCGACCTCATGATCTGCAACGCCGAAGACCCGATGTGCATCGCAGGTGTATTCGGCGGCCTCGAATCGGGAACGACCGAGCACACCACGAATGTATTCCTCGAATGTGCCTGCTTCCATCCGACCTGGATCCGCAAGACAGCTCGTCGCCAGCAGTTGTCAACCGATGCCTCGTTCCGCTACGAGCGCGGCGTTGACATCAACAACATCCCCTATGCCCTTCGTCGTGCTGCCCTTCTGGTGAAGGAACTGGCAGGCGGCACCATCGTCGGCGACATCCAGGAGGTCTATCCCGTCAAGAATGTCCCCGCTGTCGTCGATCTCACCTATAAGCGCATCCGTACACTCTCCGGCATCGACATTTCGACCGAAAAGGTGAAGCAGATTCTTGGACTCCTCGAGATGGAAATCCTCTCGGAGGACCAGGATGGCGTGAAGATCCAGATTCCGGCCTATCGTGTGGATGTTTACCGCGACTGCGACGTCATCGAGGATATCCTTCGCATCTATGGCTACGACCGCGTCGAACTCCCGGGCACCGTGCGCACCAGCGCTGTCAGCAAGACTCCGACCGACGTATCGAACTGCCTGCAACAGATCATCAGCGAGCAGCTCACGGGAGCAGGATTCAACGAGATCCTCTGCAATTCTCTGACGGCCGAAGCATTCTACGAAGGGCTTGAGACCTATCCGCAGGACAAGCTTGTGCATGTGATGAATCCACTCTCCAGCGACCTCAACGTCATGCGGCAGAGTCTCCTTTTCGGCGGTCTGCAGTCCATCAGCCGCAATATCAACCACAAGTCCCCCAACTGCCGTTTCTACGAGTTCGGCAACACCTCGTTCTACAACGCCGAGAAGCAGGCTGTCATCAACAACCAGGTTGCCAGTGGTGAAAAGACCGCTCTCGAGGTTCAGCAGGAAGGACGTGCATTGGCCGGCTATTCCGAGGAAAGCCATCTGGGCCTGTGGCTCACCGGCAATCGGAACCAGGGCTCCTGGGCAGTGGCCGACCAGAAGGCTTCCTTCTTCGAGCTCAAAGCCACTGTGCTCAATATCCTGAAGCGCCTCGGTCTCGACGTTTCTCTTCGTCAGAAGCAGTTCAACTCCGACATCTTTGCCGTGGGACTCGACATCACCAATCCAAAAGGCAAGGTGCTCGCAACACTGGGTATCGTCTCGAACAAGATCCTGAGACGATTCGAAATCGACCAGGAGGTGTACTACGCCGACCTCAACTGGAAGTCGCTTATGAAGGATGCTGCCAAGGTGAAGGTGGAGCAGCAAGAGATTGCCAAGTTCCCGCCCGTCAAGCGCGACCTTGCCCTCCTCGTTGACCAGAGTGTCCAGTTCGCCGATATCGAACGTGTGGCCTACGACACCGAGAAGCGCCTCCTCAAGAGCGTTTCGCTCTTCGACGTCTATGAAGGGAAGAACCTTCCTGCCGGCAAGAAGTCCTACGCCATCTCCCTCATCCTCCAGGATACCGAGAAGACGCTCAACGACAAGGCCATCGATGCAACCATGCAGAAGTTCATGAAGATGTTCGAGACCAAACTGGGTGCAACCCAACGTTAATTTTCACAATCAACAAACCGAAACAATTCATTTTCAAGTATAAAAAAGACACTATTATGGGAAGAGCGTTTGAATATCGCAAAGCACGCATCATGGCGCGCAACAGCAAGAACAGCAAGATGTTCTCAAAACTCAGCAAAGAAATTACCATGTGCGTGAAGGCATCTGGTCCGGATCCCGACAACAACAGCCGCCTGCGTACTCTCATTGCGACTGCCAAGTCTGCAAGTATGCCCAAGGACACCATCGACCGCGCCATCAAGAAGGGCAGCGACAACGATGCCGGCAACTACAAGGAGATCACCTACGAAGGATATGGCCCATTCGGCATTGCCATTGTCGTAGAGGCTGCCACCGACAACAACACCCGCACCGTAGCCAATGTCCGTTCCTACTTCACCAAGTTCGGTGGAACCCTCGGCACCAGCGGATCACTGAGCTTCCTCTTTGCTCACAAGTCCGTATTCACAGTCAAGGCAAAGGAAGGCGTTGACATGGACGAGCTCGAACTTGAACTGATCGATTACGGCGTAGATGAAATCTATTTCGACGAGGAAGAGAATACCATCACAGCCTACGGCGAATACGAGTCCTATGCCCAGATGCAGCAGTACTTCGAGGAGAACGGCTTCGAGATTGTCAGCGCTGAGTTTGTACGCATTCCTAACGACACCAAGGAAGTCACCCCAGAGCAGCGTGAGACCCTGGACAAGCTTCTGGCCAAGTTCGATGAGGATGAGGATGTGACCAACGTCTTCACCAACATCAAGGAAGAGGACGAGGACGAGGAGTAATTGCTCCTCCCTCTCCGGCTTAATCTTAGGAATAATCATTCGCGCGTACATTAAAAAAAGTTATGTCTATTCAACTCCAAAAGATACAGGAACTGATCAAGAATCGTGAGACAGCCCGTCTCGGCGGTGGTGAGAAACGCATTGCAGCCCAGCATGCCAAGGGCAAGCAGACGGCTCGCGAACGCATCGAGGCTCTGGTCGATCCGGGTTCGTTCGAAGAGACCGACATGTTTCTGGTCCATCGTTGCACGAACTTTGGGACCGATAAGTCCCACCCATTCGGCGATGGCGTTGTCACGGGTTCAGCCACTATCGGCGGACGTCTCGTCTTCCTGTATGCCCAGGACTTCACCGTCAGCGGAGGATCGCTCAGTGTTACCATGGCCGAGAAGATCTGCAAGATCATGGATATGGCCATGCGTGTAGGCGCGCCTTTCATTGGCCTCAACGACTCGGGAGGTGCCCGAATCCAGGAAGGTATCGCTTCGATGGCAGGCTTCGGCGAAATCTTCGAGCGCAACATCCTTGCCTCGGGTGTCATCCCGCAGATCTCGTGCATCATGGGACCCTGTGCAGGCGGTTCGGTCTATTCGCCCGCCCTTACCGACTTTGTCCTGATGGTCAAGAACACCTCCTATATGTTCCTCACCGGACCGAAAGTCGTCAAGGAAGTTCTGGGCGAAGTCGTCGATCAGGAACAACTCGGCGGAGCATCGGTACACGCCACCAAATCCGGCGTAGCTCACTTCGCTGCCGAAAATGAGGAGGAAGCCATCGAGATGATCCGGCAGCTGCTCAGCTACCTTCCCCAGAACAACATGGAGGAGGCTCCTCGCGTCGAGTGCACCGACCCCATCGACCGTATGGAAGATTCTCTGAACGAAATCATCCCCGAATCTGCCAACCAGGCGTACGACATGTACCAGGTCATTGCTTCGATAGTGGACCATGGCGAGCTGTTCGAGGTTCACGCCGGCTGGGCAAAGAATATCATCGTGGGCTTTGCCCGCATGAACGGACAGAGTGTCGGCGTAGTTGCCAACCAGCCCAAGGTGATGGCAGGATGCCTCGATTCCAACGCTTCCCGCAAGGCAGCGCGTTTTGTACGCTTCTGCGATGCCTTCAACATTCCGCTCGTCACGCTGGTCGATGTTCCAGGGTTCCTTCCCGGCACAGGTCAGGAATACAATGGTGTGATCGACCACGGCGCCAAGCTGCTGTATGCCTACGGCGAATCGACAGTACCCAAGGTGACCGTCACCCTGCGAAAGAGCTACGGAGGTTCCCACATCGTGATGAGCTGCAAGCAGTTGCGCGGTGATGTCAACTACGCCTGGCCATCTGCTGAGATTGCGGTAATGGGGTCGGGCGGTGCCGTCGAGGTGCTCTATGGCAAGGAGATCAAGGCCGCCGAGACACCGGAGGCAAAGGCCGAAATCATCCAGGAGAAGAAGGCAGAATACGAAAAGCTCTTCTGCAACCCCTACGACGCTGCCAACAAGGGCTACATCGACGATGTCATCGAGCCTCGCAATACTCGTTTCCGCGTAATCCGTGCGCTCGAGAAGCTTCACAACAAGCGGGTCGAGAATCCCGCCAAGAAGCACGACAACCTGCCGCTCTAAGGGTATTGGACAAATCCCTTTATCGCCTAAAAGAAATGATGAAGAAACTAACAATCATTGCCGTCCTGTTCATCGGTGCAGTTCCTGCACTGATGGCCAGCAATGCGGACAATTTTAAGGAGAACGACCCCATCGGCTGGATGATGGCCATCATCTCCATGTCGGTAGTCTTCAGCGCTCTGCTCATCCTCTTCCTGTGCTTCAAGTACATCTATCCTCTTTTCGCCTGGTGCGGACTGAAGATGAAGAAATCTGCCCATCGCAAGAAGCAGTTCGAACAGATTACCGACCGGCGTGCCCAACTCCAACGCAACATGAAGGTGATCGAGAAATCGTCGGGCAAGGAAGTCGATGACGCCGAACTCGCTGCAGCCATTGGCACGGTCCTCTTCCTTTATGCCGATGGTATGCACGACCAGGAGTCGAACATCCTCACCCTGGCACCTGGCAACAGCGCCTGGACAGGACCCGGCAATAATCAGAAACGTTCTCCTATCCGTCGTTTTTAATACCCAGTATTGAGTCAATTATCTCTGATGAAGACCTACAAAATGAAGATCAACGGCAACGACTATGAAGTTGCCATAAAGGATGTCAACGGACAGACTGTCGAAGTCGATGTCAACGGCAAAGCCTATACCGTAGAGCTCGCCGAAGAACCGAAGACCGACAAACCCAAACCTGTCATTGCACGTCCCGTTGCTCCTGCTCCCACTGTCACTCCTTCTTCCACGCCTTCACCAAGCCCTGCAACAGGTGCTGCCGGCGCCACCAAGTCCCCTCTTCCTGGCACCGTGCTCAGCGTGAATGTCACCATAGGCCAGTCTGTCAAGGCCAGCGATGTGGCCATTGTCCTCGAAGCCATGAAGATGGAGAACAACATCAACTGTGGCCGCGACGGAGTCGTCAAGGCAATCTATGTCCAGAAAGGAGACAATGTTCTGGAAGCCGCTGACCTTCTCCTCATTGAATAATAAATGAGAATCAAGCGCATATATACGTTCATGCTGCAGACTTTTCTGCCGCTCTTCCTCATGACGTTCTTCATCTGCCTCTTCATCGTGTTGATGCAGTTCCTGTGGCGTTATGTGGGGGATCTGGTCGGCAAAGGACTGGGCATCGACGTGCTTGCGCAACTCTTCTTCTACGCCTCCCTCACCTTTGTGCCGATGGCATTGCCCCTGGGCATCCTGCTGGCATCCCTGATGACGTTTGGCAACCTCGGCGAAAGCCTTGAACTCCTGGCAATGAAAGCCTCAGGCATTTCGTTGCTCAATATCATGAAGCCCCTGACGGCATTTATGGTTGTTCTGGCTGTCGCCACCTTCTTCTTCCAGGATCGTGTGCTCCCGTTGGCCAATACGAAGATGTACTCCATCCTCATCGGTATCAAGCACACCTCGCCCGAACTCGAGATTCCGGAAGGCGTCTTCTACAAGGAGATCAACAACTACAACATCTATGTCGATCACAAGGACTACGACACGGGCATCCTCCATGGAGTAACCATCTACATCTTTGATGGCTCTAACATCGAAGACGCGACGGTTACCGTTGCCGACAGCGCCAAGATCGCCATGGCCGAGACGGGCAAGCACCTCAAGCTGACTCTTTGGCACGGACAGCAGGTGGGCACGTTCCGTCAAGGGACGGGCAGCAGCTACCAGCAACAGCAGAAGCACCCCAAGTATCGTCGCGAGTCATTCAGCGAAAAGGTGGCCTATATCCCCTACGACAACGGCTTTGACACCGATGAAGAGTCCATCTCTGACCGTCATGTCGGCAAGAATCTCGCCCAGCTGTCGCATTCGGTCGATTCCCTCAACCAGCGCATCGACTCCATCAATTACGGGTATGGCAAGAAACTGGTCAGCAGCATCTATTTCACCAGTGTTCGACAGCAGGTGCGCGACGACTCCCTATACTTCGTCGAAAAGACCGAGAAGCCACAGAAGATGGTAATTGACCTGGATAGCATCTATGCGTCGCTGACCCCCGAACAGATGGAGAAACTGACCGAAAAGGCAACAAGCCGTGCGAGGAACGTCATCCAGACCTTTGCCATCCAGCGCGAGATGCAGACATTCGAACAGAAGAACGTCAACTATCACGCTATCGAGATGCACCGCAAGTTCACCCTATCGGTGGCATGCCTGCTGTTCTTCTTCATTGGAGCGCCCCTCGGAGCCATTATCCGCAAGGGAGGCATGGGCATCCCGATCATCACGGGTGTCATCTTCTTCATCTTCTACTACATCATCGACAACACCGGCTACAAGGCAGCCAAGAATGGTGCGATGCAACCCTGGTTCGGCACCTGGCTTTCATCCATGGTCCTTGCCCCTATCGGCATCTGGCTGACCTGGCGCGCTGTCAATGATTCCCCGCTCTTCGACTGGGACACCTACAAGATCCGCTTTACCAAGCTCATGCGCAAAGTGATGCGCCGCAGCCGCCCTGTGCTCGAATTTGCCAAGAAGCATCGCGAGCAGCGCAGCCAGCACAGCGCATTCTTCGGTCGGAGGTTCCGCAAAAGACATAATCCGTCAAATCCATTCTCATGAACCGTTATTTCGCAATCCTGTTTGCCACAATTATAGCCATCCTATCAGGCAGAACGATGGCGCAACAGACATCCGAGCAGCTTGGCCGGGGATTTCATGTGGTCACAACGTCCAGTGGCAACCTGCTGACGTGGCGAACCCTCCCCACCGATATGCAGGAAAACGTCAGCTTCGAAATCGCGGTCTTCTCCAGCGACGGAACCGACGAGACTTGGCCCATCGAAACAGGAGCTCCTTCCTGCTATCTTGACAAGGAGAAGCATGAGGCTTACCAGCTGAAGGTTTTCAAGTATGGAGTCCTTCAGGAGAATCTCACCAGTTCCAGAACTGTTCCCGAGAAATCGCTTCGTCAGGTGAAGCTCAATCGCCCCGAGGGCGGCAGCACAGCAAGCGGCAGCTTTACCTATAGCCCCAACGACTGCTCGGTGGGCGATGTCGATGGCGACGGCGAGTACGAGATCATTGTCAAATGGGATCCATCCAATTCGAAGGACAACTCCCAAACGGGTTATACCGGCAATACCCTCTTTGACTGCTACGAGATTGTGGGCGACGAGGTCGGCAAACAGCTCTGGCGAATCGATATGGGCGTCAACATCCGTGCAGGTGCCCATTACACGACGTTTCTGGTCTATGATATGGACGGCGACGGAAAGGCAGAATTCATTGTCAAGACCGCGCCTGGCACCAAGGATGCCACGGGTGCCTACGTCAGTGAAGCTGGTGCGGACAGCAGCATAACCGGCATCACCTCCAACGAGAAGGACTTCCGCAACAGCAACGGACACGTCATCGAAGGCGAAGAGTTCCTAACCATCTTCAGTGCCGAGACCGGTCGTGCCCTACAGACCATCTGGTACAACCCTAACCGTGGCATGGAGACTGGCAAGGCCAGTGCCTACGGAACATGGGAAACCATCATGGGCAAGAAAACCAATTACAATCGAGGTGAACGCTACAATGCCTGTGTCGCCTATCTCGACGGGGTGGACCATCTTCCATCCATCATCATGCAACGCGGCTATTACACACAAGCCTATTTCTGGGCAGTCGATTGGGACGGCATCAACCTCACCACACGATGGCTGCATCGTGGCCAGACGGCATCAACATGGGACGTGGTCGATGCCAGCGGTACAGTCCTCGCATCGGGGACCGGCAAGTCCTCCTATGGCCAGGGTGTACACGGCATCTCAGTCGGTGACGTCGATGATGATGGCTTCGATGAGATTGTCATGGGTTCGGCCACCATCGACCACGACGGCCGGCTTCTATGCTCCACAGGCTTTGGCCATGGCGATGCCATCCATCTGGGCAAGCTTATCCCCCAACGTCCCGGTCTGCAGATCTATATGCCCCATGAAGAGGCTGCGGCTGACTATGGCGACGACCTGCACGATGCAGCGACCGGCGAAATCCTCTATCGTGGCTACACCAGCAAAGACAATGGTCGTGGTTTGGCCTGCGATATGTTCTATAAGTTCAATTCCTCTACCGGTCTCGACCGTTATGCCGGTTGGGAATTCTGGAGTGGAGCTGTCAGTGCCCCGGTCAATGCAGTGACCATGACCGAAGTGGGCACAAAGCCCGATACCAATTTCCGCATCTATTGGGACGGCGATCTCTACGACGAATCCTTTGACGGGCAGTTCAGCAGCAGCACCAATACATGCAATCCTCGCATCATCTCATGGAACGGCAACTCGACCACCACGACAAAGCTGAGCTCCTATGGCGGCAATCCGCAGTCGTGCAACTACACCAAGGCTACACCCTGCCTGACAGCTGACATCTGGGGCGACTGGCGCGAAGAAATCATCATGTGGGATACATCCGACTATGCGACCCTCGACATCTACAGCACGGTGACCACGACCCCATATCCCGCCCCCTGTCTCATGACCGACCACCTCTATCGTATGGGCATCGTATGGCAGAATGCCAGCTACAACCAGCCCCCGCATCTGGGCTACTATCTGCCCGATGTCTTCCATTGCACCTACGAGGTCGTAGAGGGACAGCTTGTGGACACGGTCGAAGTCGGGCAGCCCTACAAGCTCGTCATCCGCACCAGACTGGTAGAGGACTGCTCGGTCAACAACGACCTTCCCGAAGGTATTTCGTGGAGCTGGGACGCCGACGCTCAGACCCTTATCGTCAGTGGCACCCCGACCAAATCCGGGACCACATCCCGCGCTTTCACCCTTGCCGGCAAGTACAACAGCTGCAAGGCTTCGGTTCGCTTTGTCATCCGAGAGGCTTCCGCAATCGATCAGGTGAAGGCAGATCCGGCTGCAGCACAAACCGGATACGACCTGTTGGGCCGTCCAGTCAAGCGGGCTTCCAGTGGCATTCAGATACAAAATGGACAAAAAATCTCAAGATAATAATATAAAAAGAAACTAAAGCAACAAGGTATTTGTATGGAAAATTTATCAGCACGCCTTCGTGCGCTCTCGCCATCGGCAACACTGGCCATGTCACAGAAAAGCCAGGAACTCAAGAGCCAAGGCCTCGACATCATCAACCTGTCGGTCGGCGAACCCGACTTCTTCACACCCGACCACATCAAGGAGGCTGCCAAGAAGGCTGTAGATGACAACTTCTCGTTCTACACCCCGGTACCGGGCTACCAGACACTCCGTGAGGCAATCAGCCGCAAACTGAAGAACGAGAACGGCGTGGATTTCTCTCCGGCACAGATTGTGGTAGGCAATGGTGCCAAACAAGAGATCTGCAACGTCATCCTTTCGATCATCGACAAGGGCGACGAGGTGATTATCCCCACTCCGGCATGGGTGAGCTATTTCGAGATGGTCAAATTGGCCGAGGGTGTCAACGTACCTTTCCTTTGCGGACAGGACCAGGACTTCAAGATCCTCCCCCAGCAGCTCGAGAGCCTCATCACTCCCCGCACCAAGGCGTTTCTCTTCTGCTCCCCCTCCAACCCCACCGGTGCCATCTACACCAGGGAGGAACTGGCAGCCATCGTCAAGGTGCTCGCCAAGTACCCGAATATCATCGTCATAGCCGACGAGATCTACGAGCATATCACCTACTGCGGACAGCCCACCTCCATTGCTTCCTTTGCAGAGCTGAAGGATCGCGTTGTCATCATCAACGGCGTATCGAAGGCCTATGCCATGACCGGCTGGCGCATCGGTTTCTGTGCGGCTCCTGCACCCATTGCCAAAGCGGTCAGCAAGCTGCAGAGCCAATATACCTCGGGATGCTCAAGCATTGCCCAGAAGGCTGCCGAAGCCGCCTATAACGGACCACAGGACTGCGTCGAACAGATGCGTCAGGAGTTTGAGCGTCGCCGCGACCTGATCTTCTCGGCCGTAAAGGACATCCCCGGATTCCGCCTCGACAAGAAGCCTAGCGGTGCATTCTACATCTTCCCTGATGTCAGCGCCCTCTTTGGAAAGCAGAAGCCCGATGGCAGTACCATCGCCAACGCCAACGACGTGGCCATGTATCTGCTGGAGGAAGGTCATGTTGCCGGAGTTTCCGGCGAAGCATTTGGCGACTCTTCATGCATCCGTTTCAGCTACGCCACGTCGCAAGACAAAATTACTGAAGCCATGCGCCGTGTCAAGGAGGCAGTTGCAAAGCTGCGTTCATAAAGACTACTACTCGTTTACACACCTTCAACTCCTTTAATAAACAATGTTCAAAATCACCAAATACGTTTGTCTGGCACTGTGGGGCCTCTTCATCCTCGGTCTTCTGGTCGGGGGAGGTGTACTATGGGCCATTTCCAGCGGGTACATCGGAGAGATGCCATCTATCGAGGAACTGGAAAACCCGCAGAGCAAGTATGCTACCATTGTCTATTCGGCCGATTCCGTCGAACTGGGCCGTTTCAGCCGTGCCAAGGAGAATCGTGTATTCATCAACTACAACGAATTGTCGCCCAACCTGATCAACGCGCTTGTAGCTACCGAAGATGCCCGTTTCCTCGATCATTCCGGCATCGACATCAAGGCACTCTTCCGTGCCGCATTCAAGACCGTCCTGCTCCACCAGCGTTCCGCCGGTGGTGGTTCCACCATCACCCAGCAGCTTGCCAAGCAGGTCTATACCAAGGAGGTGGCCTCGAACATCTGGGAGCGTGCCATGCAGAAGCCAATCGAATGGGTCATCGCCGTCAAGCTCGAGAAGCTTTACACCAAGGAAGAGATCATCAACATGTATCTCAACCATTTCGACTTCTGCTACAACGCAGTCGGCATCCGCTCGGCCGCCCGCATCTATTTTGACAAGCTCCCCTCCGAGCTCGATGTCGAGCAGTCGGCCATGCTTGTCGGCATGCTGCAGAATCCTTCGCTCTACAACCCCATCCGTCGTCCTGAGAAGACCAAGAACCGTCGCGCCATCGTACTCAACCAGATGTACAAGGCCGGCTATCTGACCGAAGCCGAGTACAACGACTATAAGGAGCGTCCGTTGTTGCCTCAGACCGACCGAAACGGCAACTACAAGCTTGCCCACTCGGCCGACCACAAGGAGGGCATGGCTCCCTATCTGCGCGAGTATCTTCGCAAGATCATGCGTGCCAGCAAGCCCGTCCGTTCCCGCTATGCCTCGTGGCAGGACCAGCAGTTCTACGACGATTCACTTGCCTGGGAAACCAATCCTCTCTACGGCTGGTGCAACAAGAACACCAAGCCCGACGGTTCGCACTACGACCTCACAACCGATGGCCTACGCATCTACACCAGCATCAACTCCCACATGCAGCAGTATGCAGAAGAAGCCGTTGTCGAACATCTGCGCGACTACCTGCAGCCTGCCTTCACCAAGGAGAAACAGAACCAGGCCAATGCGCCCTACAGCCGCAAGCTGACCGATGAGGATGTGAAGAACTCCCTGCGCCGTGCCATGCGGCAATCCGAGCGCTACACCACCATGAAGTCTGCCGGCTACTCAAACGAAGAGATTGAGAAGGCTTTCCAGAAGCCCATCGTCATGAAGCTGTTCTCGTGGGAAGGTGAGATTGACACCATCATGAGTCCCTGGGACTCCCTGCGCTGGCAGAAGCAGTTCCTGCGTGCCGGCTTCCTATGCATGGATACCTTGGGCTACGTCAAGGCCTACGTCGGTGGTCCTGACTTCGAATTCTTCCAGTATGATATGGTCACCAATGGCCGACGTCAGGTGGGTTCCACCATCAAACCACTGCTCTATACCCTGGCGATGGAGGAGGGACGCACACCCTGCGACGAGGAACTCAACACCCAGCCTGTGCTCTACGATGCTGTCGGACGTCCCTGGACGCCACGCGATGGCGGCAAGCAGCGCATCGGCGAGATGGTCACCCTGCGCTGGGGTCTGATGCGGTCCAACAACTGGATCTCCGCACGTGTCATGAGCCGCATGACACCCGAACACTTCGTCGATTTCCTCCATTCGGCAGGCATTCGCAATCGTCTCGATCCTGTCCTCTCACTCTGTCTGGGTTCCTGCGACGTCTCTGTCGAAGAGATGGTGACCGCCTATTCGGGCTTCCCCGGACGTGGTATGCGCAGCCAGCCGCTCTACGTCGTCTCGATTTGCGACAACTCCGGCATGGAGCTTGCCCGCTTCACACCCGTCCGCAAGGAAGTGTTCTCGGCCGAAGCCTATTACAAGATGCTGCCCATCCTGCGCGACGTGGTTGACTATGGTACGGGAGCCCGCATCCGCAACCGCTACGGCATCAAGGCGCCCATGGGTGGCAAGACAGGTACGACCAACGACAACTCCGACGGTTGGTTCATGTCGTTCACTCCAGGCCTCATCGGGGGTACCTGGGTAGGTGGCGAAGAACGCACCATCCACTTCGACCGCACGTCCGAAGGACAAGGAGCTTCGATGGCACTCCCCATCTGGGCCATGTTCATCAAGCGTGTGCTCGATGACCCCACCCTTCCCTATTCATCGTCCGATACCTTCTATTATCCTTCGGGCTACGACCCCTGTAGTGCCGATGCGACATTCGAGCACGATGACGTAATACCCGAATCGGACGATAGTTTCCTTTAACCAACTGTCTCCCTAACATTCCAGACAATTCCAGTTAACTCAGTTAACTCCCTTTTTTAATAACATTATTAACCATTAATTAACAATCTGCTCTATGAAAAAGTACTTTGCAGAACTGGTTGGCACCTTCGTGCTTACCCTTCTTGGCTGCGGCACCGCCGTTAGCCTCAACTGTGGCATCGACACTGCTTCTGTTGTCGGCACAGCCCTTGCGTTCGGTCTTGCTGTAGTTGCGATGGCTTACACCATTGGCGGCATCTCCGGTTGCCACATCAACCCTGCCATCACCCTTGGCTGCCTCATCTCCGGTCGTATCTCCGGCAAGGACGCCTGTGGCTATATGGTCTTCCAGGTCATCGGTGCCATCCTCGCTTCCTGCGTACTTTACCTTCTGGTTTCCACCTCTCCTGAGCTCGCACTTGGCACCAAGACCGGTGCTAACGCCTGCGCTGGCACAGTCACCAACGGCCTCATCGCCGAAATCGTGCTGACCTGCCTCTTTGTACTGGTTGTCCTCGGCACCACCGATGCCAAGAAGGGCGCTGGCAACTTTGCTGGCCTCGCCATTGGTCTCTCCCTCGTGCTTATACACCTCGTTGGCATCCACTACACCGGCACCTCTGTGAACCCCGCACGCTCCATCGGCCCCGCTATCTTCGAAGGTGGCAAGGCTCTCAGCCAGCTCTGGGTATTCATCGTTGGTCCATTCGTAGGTGGCGCCTGCGCTGCTTTCATCTGGAAGCTCATCGGCTCTGACGACAAGTAATAACACCATAACCCTGCCCTGCCACCCATTGTGGCGGGGCATTTCCTTACCTATGAAAAAAGATATCAAGCAAATTGTCCTCACAGGCGGCCCCTGTGCCGGCAAAACAACCGCCCTGGTGCGCATCAACGAGTATTTATCCAACCTCGGCTACAAGGTCTTCATTGTGCCCGAGATTCCCACCATGGTCACTGCATCGGGGTGGAGTTACCTCACCGACAATCACGACTTCTACTACGAAGGTGAGAAGATCATCCTCGAACTCCAGCTGGAGATGGAGGACAAGATGCGTCGCCTGGCCGAGACGTGTACCGAACCTTGTGTCATTGTCTGCGACCGCGGTGCCCTTGATATCTCAGCCTACATCTCGCCCGAGATGTACGACGAACTCTGTGCTGCCTGCCACACCAATGCCGAAGAGCTGCGCCACGGCGGACGCTACGATGCCGTACTCCACCTCGTCTCGGCAGCCGATGGTGCTGAGAGTTTCTATACCACGGCCAACAACGCCTCCCGCTACGAAAAGGCCGACGAAGCAGGCCTACGTCTCGCCCGCGAGCTCGACAAGAAGGTCATTCAGGCCTGGACCGGCCATCCCCACCATCGCGTCATCGACAACCGCAAGGACTTCGAACAAAAACTCAATCGCGTGCTCTACGAAATCAACTCGGTCCTTGGCTTGCCACAGGCCATTGTCGAAGAGCGCAAGTACATCGTCGAACTCATCGGCGAACTGCCGACCGACTGTGTCGAGAGCTATATCCAGCAGACCTATCTCTCCAGCGAGCCCGGCACCGAAGTGCGCATCCGTCGCCGCGTTACGGGCAACCACACCGTCAATATCCACACCACACGCCGCCGTATCTCCTCCGACGAGGAAGTCGTCACCGAGCGTCAGGTTTCCAACGCCCTTTATGAGACACTCCTGTTGCAGGCCGATCCCTATCGGCACACCATCAGCAAGCGCCGCAAGAGCTTCATCGCGGGCGGTCAGTTCTTCGAACTCGATGCCTACGAGGCTCCGCACGAGGGCCTGATGATTCTCGAGACCAAGGGCATTGCCTGTCACGACGACCTTCTTCTTCCTCCTTTCCTCCGCATCGTCAAGGATATCACAGGCAACTTCGACTACTACAATTACAATTTGGCTTTACGCAAGTAAGAAAAAAAGCGTCTCTTCATGAGGCGCTTTTTTTCTGTCTGTAGCTGTTCTATTTTTCTCATAGACTTAGCAGGAACTGCTCACCCCACGGCACCAGCAGGTCATGTCCCTCGGGATTGAGATGGGCATGATCCGTAGGATGCTGGAAATAACGTTTGCGAAATTCCGGATTCTCGACCTCGATGCCGCTCGTCGTGGCTGCATTGAGGAAGGGGAAGCCATGCCGCTCACACGCATCCTGAATGGCACGTATCACCAATGGGAAACCCTCACGGGACACGTTCCAGGGCGAGACGACAGCAATCTTGGCGTTCGGATATTTCTGGCGCAGTCCTACATAGAAATCGTCCAGATGCTGCAGGAAGGCCGCAAGCGAATCGGGTCCCATGATGACGAAGTCGGCATCATTATGACCTGCCACGACGAGTACATAGTCTGCATTATCGACCATATCGGCATAACGCACATAAAGTGCCTTGCCGAAGTTGCGGTTCGTGCGGTCGAAGGCGATGGCACCACCGTTGCGGCCATAGTTGTTATAAGTCATTCCATGACGGGCTGCCACCTTGTAGTGCCAGGCATTCTCGTAGGGCTGGCGATGGTTTGCAACATAACTGTCGCCAATGATGTTGATGGTCTTTCCTGCCAACGAGTCCTCCTTGATGGGTTCGATAGTGATTGGTCCGCCGTAGGGATTGAAATCGCACAGCAGGTCATCGCCCTTCCGTATCAAAGGAAGATTCTTACCTTCCTGCACCGCACGATAGCCGAACACCTTTTTCGCAGCCTTGCTCCCGGGCTTGGGCATTCCGCTCATCTTCAAGGTCAGCTTCTCGCTGAAGAGTACAGGGTCCAGATCCAACGAAGGAGTCACGGTGATAATTCCTTTCTTTTTCACCACATCCAGTTTCACGGCATCGCGCTCTGTCACGTATGCCCCCACCTTCGCAAAGGTCTCAGTCCAGATGGTATCGCTCTTGTAGGCCAGTTCGCGGAAAAGGTCCCAAAGGATCCAAGGCTCTTCCCAGCGGTCCCACGCCGTGTAGATGCCATGGCTCATCGTCACGCCCCAGGCGCGTTCATCAATCTGCTGACGGAGCCATTGCTGGATGCTCTCGCGCGTCTGGTGACTGTTAGCTTGGCCTAATCCGAATTGATACTCGCGATTGCAGATCCTTCCCTCCATCGTTGCCGTTCGCACGCGGTCATCCACGGCGTTATACGGGTAGATGAACGTCACGGGGCGCTTGCCCGTCTCCTTTTCGATGGCGGAGTCGTTGCGGGCAATCTCCATGCGCAGCGAATCGTCGCTCAGCGTGGTCAGCTTGGGATGCGACCACGAATGATTGCTCAGTTCATGGCCCGAACGAACCAGAGAGCGGCATTCTTCCCACGTCATGCGTGGCGAATAGTGGTCATCCAGGTCTCCGATGTAATATCCGTTGATGGCGAACGTCGCCTTCAGTGCATAGCGATCCAGATGCGGAGCGATAAGGGTATAATCCTCCTGCACCCCATCGTCGAACGTCAAGCTTACCGCACACGCGCGGTCTCCTTGAAACCGGGCCACACTCACTTCCTGTGCCGATGCGAACATACCTACTGAGAACATAAAATAGAAAGAAAAGATGCGTTTCATATCAATTATTATATATAATATATCGTATCATCAAACAAAAGCCCCGAAGGGGCGTCAAGATTACAGGCGGGGGTGTAAGCCCCCGTATCCAATGCCCACCATTAACCCCGAAGCCCCGAAGGGGCGACAGACCACAGGCGGGGGTGTCAACCCCCGTGCGACAAGACCACAGAGGGGTGTAACCCTCATGCCAAGACCACGGGAACCTAATCACTGAACACATATCTTTCATCATATTTGATGCCATACGCCTCCAAAAACAATTTGTATTCTTCTTGGAAACTACGCTTCTTATGATGTTCTTCTTGCTTTCGTATGTATTCGATTGTCTTATCCATCAGTGACGGACTCACAGAAAAAGCCCCATATCCATCCTGCCATGCAAACAATTTGTAATGAACGTTGAGTTGCTTTATCCATTTACTGCTGCTCGCTTTGATATCTCTCACGAAATCAACTAATGACATGGATTTTGGAAGCGATGTCAGGATATGAACATGGTCTTCAACACCACCGATTTCAAGAGGGATGCCGTTCAAACCTTTGATAATCCCACCGAGATATTGGAATATTTGTGGAAGATCATCTTTATGCATAAGCGAACCCGTTGTTTTCACATGGAAAATCAGATGGACATCTATTTTCACCAATGAACTTGCCATACATAACTATTCTTTCGCCCTTTCAGGGCTTATTTTTTTATTCCTATTTACCGGGGGTTACACCCCCGTCTGTATTCTTTTTGCCCCTTCGGGGCTAAAACGCGGTAATTTATTATCTCTTTATATTTTCACAATGTCGAAAACCACGCTGCAAATATATGAATAAAAAACTGAATGGCCAAAAAAATCAGCGGAAAAGTGACTTTCCCGCTGATTCCTCCTAAATCCATTCTGCTCTTTTACACTTATTACTACAATTACACTTTCCTCATATTGTTACAATCGGCTCTTCTCATCATTTCCTGCACCCGTGCCTCGATACTTAGAGCGGGTGGCATTGAAGTTGTACGACAGGGAGATGCCCACCTGCTGCGTGTATTGATACACATCCTGGTCCGTCTTGCCGATGGCGTAGTAGGTGGTGATCTTCGTCCTCGATGTACGGAAGATGTCGTTGGCATAAAGCGTACCCGTCAACCGCCCCTTCCAGAAGGAAGTCTGCAGTCGGGCATTCATCGCGAAGTTGCTGCCGCGATACATGAATCCCCAATGGTTGCTACCGGTATAATTGACTTGTAAAAGCGCTTTGGTGGTGGGACTGACCACAAACCAGCTCATCAGGTCGAAACTGAATTCGGGCTTGTCCAGTTTCTTGGGCGCACCGTACCCTTCGGCATCGAACATCTGCTGATAGTAGTGCAGCGTGACAGTTGGCTGCCAGAATCCCACTTTTGGCGAAGCGACGAGGGTGGCATAGACGCGATCCTGATGGTCGAAGTTGACGGGCTGGAAGATACAAATCTCCTTCTCCTCGTCATATACCCGGCCTATGTGGGTAAAGAGGTCGTTCTCGCGGGTAAAGCCACTGACGAAAGTCAGCCACGAATAGGTCATGTTCAGGTCGATGCTCTGACGCACCGAAGGACGCAGCAGCGGATTGCCGCCCTCATAGAACATACGGCTGTCATAGACGATCATCGAAGTCAGCATATTATAGGGTGGACGGGTAATGCGCTTGCTGTAGCTCAGCTGGGCGCTCCACTTCTCCTTCTGCCACGCCGCCGACAGGTTGGGAAACCAGTCGTTATAGGTGCGGCTGGGCTCTTCTTGCCAGATGCCGAACGAATGGTAATCGGCCGATACGTGCTCATAACGCAAACCTGCATTCAAGCGCCACGGCCCAATCTGCATCTCGTATTCGGCAAAGCCAGCGACATTCCTTTCCATCATTTCGGTATCGGACTCCGGGATAATCTTCTCTTCGTTGAAGTTATGCCCATGGCTCATTGTAGATGTAGCCTCTGATCCGCCACTCAATACGCCTTTCCAGATAGGATAACTCAGCACCAGCTTGCCAGCCAGCATTTTTTTGTCCTCCCAAGTCTGAGTTGTGATGGTGCGGTCGCCCAATTCCTCGCTGAACTCCCGTTGGTCGAGATGGTCCTCCGATGCGCGTCGCAGCATGGTTGCATTCAAGTCAATGCCCAATTTTCCGACCTTTCCCACATAGTAGGTATTCAGTTCCCAGACGGGTTTGTCAAGCTCTTCGTCATACGTTTTCAGAAGGACATCGCCGTAATAGGCCCCGTTCTTCAGATAATGCTGCACCATATCCGACTTATAACCGTTGTCAAGCAGCTTTTGCGACGAGAAACTAATTCCGACCGAATTATCTGAATTGAAGTCATAGCTCACACCAGCCTGATAGCGGAACTGCGTCCAGCTGCTTCGGACGGGCAGATTGGCATCACCCGTGAACTGGTCTTTCTTGATATGCAGTTCCTGAATGAGGTCCTCGTCGATGCTGTAGTGGCCATAGTCTATTGCCGCATTGCCAGAAACCTCCAGCCCGCCCGTGCGATACTTCAAGGTCAGGTCGTCGTAGTTGTTCCACTTGTTGTTGCGCGATGTCTCGCTGTAGGCCTGCACGCCGAATCCGTCGCCCTGTGGCCGGATGGTGCGGATGCGGATCACGGCATTCACCTCGGCATTGTACTGTGCTCCGGGGGCAGTGATGATGTCGATGTGCTTGATGTCATTCGACTTGAGCTGCTTCAACTCCTTGGTGTCGCTCACCTTCTTGTTGTTGATATAGATCTCCGGCTCACCCTTCGACAGGACGGTGAATTCGCCATCACGTCCCTGTACCATCGGCAGCATCGAGAGTAGGTCGTCAGCAGTCCCAACGTCATGCAGGAGCGAGTGCTCCACCTCCACCGTCACGCCGCCCGATGTCATCCTGTATTGCGGCACCGAACCTTTCACGGCCACATTGCCGATGGTGTGCGTCTCGGGTTGCAACGCGATGGTTCCCAGGTCTTCCTGTTCGGTGCGTTGCCAGACGGTCTTGTAGCCGATGTAGGTGATGCGGGTGAGCACATCCTTCCGGTCGATGGGGATGACGAAGAGTCCGCTCTCGTTCGAAACGCCGCCATTGAGCAAGGTGGAGTCCACAGGATTGAGCACAGCGATGTTGGCCAAAGCCAGAGGCTGGTTGTTTTCGTCGGTGATGATGCCCGTGAGGTGACGATTGCTTTTCTGCACACATTCCACATAGATCTCACGTTCTGCCCGATGGACAGTCATCCGGATGGGATAGAAACCGATCATCTGGCGAATAGCCTCGGGCACCGTCTTGCCTTCGATGCGCGTCGTGACGCGGAAGTCCTCCAGGTCGTTGTAGAGGAAGTTGATCGTATAGCTCGACTGCGCGTCGTTCAGTTGGCGCAGGGCTTCGTCGAGCGAAACATCGGTAAACTCACGCGTGATGCGCTGGGCCTGGCTCGTGAAACAAGCGACGAAACAGGCGAGGAAGAAGAGTACGCGTTTCATAGTCTTATTTCACAATCAGTTTGTTATCCTTCAGTTCCACGGTGATGCTCTCGAAGAGGTTCAGGCGGCGCAAAGTAGCATCCAGCGTCTCATTCCGCTTCCAAACGAAATGAAAACGGAGCTGACGGGCTTCATCCCGCTCGAAAACCACCTCCTTGCCATACGCGGCAGCAATCCGCGTCAGCATCTCCTCCAACGTCACATTGTCGAACACGATGGGTTCGAGGGCTGCATCTGCATCCGACTTGTCGGCATCAACCGACGACGAAGCCTTTGTCCCCGTTGCCGCCGATTGTTCCACCTCGGGTTTCGGGTCGGCACCATCAATCATCCTCACCACGTGAATGGCAGCAAAGGCCACACCTGCCATCAGAAGAATGCCGACGATGCCGGCCGCTGCCTTCTTGGGTAGTATCGACAGCAACCTTCGTCCGGTCGGGACGGTTGGTTCCTGCATCTCTTCGCTCGTCTGCGAAGCCATTTCGGCAGCATGTTCTCCAACAAACTTCTGCCATTCCGAGTCAATGTCAACGGCTTCCTCATTCACCTCCTGTTTCATCAGGGCACGTTTCGTCTGCGCCAGCTGCTCCATGAGCTCAGCCAGCTCCGGATCATTCGCGAGCATCTGCTTCAGCTGCTCATCCGAATATTTCTCGGGGTGCTCCTGCATCGAGAGCAGGAGATCAATCTTGTCCTTTTTCATACTATTTATCGTTTTACTTGTTTATGCTAAAATACTCCTTGATGCGTTGCACCGATTGCGACAGGTGGTTATAGACCGTAGCTGTGCTCACGCCCACCTCCTGGGCGACTTCCTCATAGGTCATCTCCCGCAAGAAACGCAATCGCAGGATTCGCTGGCTCAGGGGAGGCAGTTCCCGTTCGATGTACTGCATCAGTCGGTCCAGCCGCTCGTCCTCGCTTCGGGCAACGATGTGGCGTTGCTTCATCTCCTGCAACAACAGTTTCTCCACCTGTTCGCGCACCGACTTGTGGCTGAGCACATCCAGGCAGCGATTGCGTACCGCCATCATCAGGTAGCTCTCCATCTTGTCGGGCTGCACCGAGGGGGTGGCATGCAGCAGACGGACGAACACGTCGCTCACCACGTCCTTGCTTTCGTCCGCATCGTAGAGTATCGTCCTTGCCAGGCGATACATCGCAGCGTAATGCTGACGGAATAAGGTCTCTATTTCTTTCTTTCTCATAAAGTCTTTTTACTTCAAAGACGTTTCAGCGAACCGAAAAACCAAGCAAAACGATTATTTTTGTGGACAAATATAGTTAATTTTTGTTAGAATGATAAAAATTGCGTTGTTTTTTCCTCTATAAAGCCGATTTTTCCCCGAAAACTTGCCAAATTGTTTTTTTCTCCCTATTTTTGCACTATTATTGAGAAGGATTCCAAGGGACAATGGTTTACCACAACCCCATCGACAAAACGAAGGTATCGTCCCTTAAAAATCCCTTCATATCCCTAAGTATCCCTTCATATCCCTAAAGCAAAAATGTCCGAACATCTTGAAATATCCGCTGGTAGCAAACGCGAGAAGTACGAAGCACTCCTCCCGCAGATCGAAGCTGTTGTAGCAGCAGAAAGTGACCCCATCGCCAACATGGCCAACGTGGCCTCCATGCTCCACGAAACTTTTGGTTTCTGGTGGACTGGATTCTATCGTGTACTGGACGATATGCTCGTCCTCGGTCCATTCCAAGGCCCGATGGCATGCACGCGCATCCGGAAAGGACGGGGCGTGTGTGGCACCGCCTGGCAAACCAATCAGACGCAGGTTGTCCCAGACGTTGACCAGTTCCCTGGCCACATCGCATGCAGCTCTGCATCCAGAAGCGAGATTGTCGTGCCCCTCCACAACGCAAGTGGCGAAGTGACTGGAGTCCTCGACATCGATAGTGCCGAACTCAACACGTTCGACGAAACCGACCGCATCTATCTCGAACAAGTCGCAAACTTATTCCATTAGTCATAAATCACGGCAAGCATCCTGTCGGCCGTCAGAGTACTCTATTCAATTGCGGGAGCACTCTGTCGGCCGTCAGAATGCATTAAGACGTAGAAGATCGAAAATATGTAATGATTACCGTCTTTCCGACAAAGGATAATCACCGATCCTAAATACCGAAAAACAATTTCCCTTTATCGCATGTTCCCCAACGAACGTTAAAGGACATGTTTCCATCACCGCATGTCCCCCTGCGAACGTAAGAGGACATCTTCCCATCGTTGCATGTCCCCCAACGAACGTAAGCGGACATCTTCCCGTCGCCGCATGTCCCTCTACGAACGTAAGCGGACATCTTCCCATCGTCGCATGTCCCCTAACGAACGTTAAAGGACATCTTCCCATCGACGCATGTCCCCTAACGAACGTTAAAGGACATCTTCCAGTCATCGCATGTCCCTCAACGAACGTTAGCGGACATCTTCCCGTCGTAGCATGTCTCCTAACGAACGTAAAAGGACATCTTCCAGTCATCGCATGTCCCTCAACGAACGTTAGCGGACATCTTCCCGTCGTAGCATGTCTCCTAATGAACGTTAGAGGATATGCTCCGACAGAATTATGTCCCCCAACAAACCTTGGAGGACATGCTGCGATAAATATATTTTTCCTCTCTTTTCCATCCTTTTCAATTCCTTCGTTTAAAACAGAGAAGGCGCAGCACCAAACGACGCCGCGCCTAATTAATGGACCACAATGTCAGTGACTTAATGTTCCACAATGCCAGTGCCGATGATGAATGAGCCAAAAGCGGCATAGGTGCTGATTTCACGAGGTTGCGAGATGTACTCCTCATAACTGCCCTTGATGCCAATGCTGCTGCAATCGATGAGGTTGTAGCCGCCATCGCTATTGCGCACCGCCTTGCGAACAATGCCCTGATAGGCACAATCAACCACAGGCTGATAATCGGCGGCAGGAATGTAACCCTTGTTGATGGCTGTCTGCAACAGGTAAATGAACATCGCAGAGCCCGACGTCTCGTTCCAGTTGCCATCCTCATTGGGTTTATCGACGACCTGACACCAGAGCCCAGTCTGGGAATCCTGACAGTCTTTCAGCCCTTGGCAAAGGTGGCGCAAAGCATCCATCAATTGTTCACGTCCCGGTTCATCGTCTGGCAGATAGTCGAACACATCGGCCAACAATACTGCACCCCAGCCCAATCCTTCGCTCCAAACCTCGGGCGAGTGGTTATCTTCCTGCTTAGCCCAACCACCCTTGCCTTGCTCAGCCCAACCATGGTAGAACAAGCCGTCAGGACGACCACAGAGCTTAACCAAGCCTTGAATCTGACGAACAACCTCGAAGAAATCCTCTGGATGCCCCATCGACTTGGCATATCGGGCCAAAAATATTTGTCCCATAAATACGCCATCGACCCAAAGTTGGGGAATAGTGACAGAATGATAGAAGATGCCATAAGCATTTCGCGGATAGTCGTCGAACCCACGTCGAATGGTTTCAGCAGCACTTGCATAGCGCTGCTCACCAGTAAGTTCGTAAAGCAAGAGGCAGGCATAACCTGGTAAGAAGTTGTCAAGTGCACGTGGTGAAAATCCTGGAACACGGCCTTCAGCATCAACATTCTGATCAACGTAGCGGCGCACATAATTCAAGTAAGTGGAATCGTTGGTCATGCGCCACAGTTTTTCCATAGCAAACATAATATACCCAGCTTGCCAGGTGAAGTGGTTGTTTTGTTTGCCCCATCGGATAACATCGGGATCTGGATGATTGATGATGAAACTCGTTGCCACCTCCTGGGAGTAGTTCCTGGAAGCTGCGGCAACATTCATTAGGCACAACATAAAGACGAAAACAAGAAGAAAACGTAAGCGCATATTGTTGATTGATTAATGTGATTGCGCTACAAAGATACACATTATTTATATATAATAGGCTATGCCAATAGTAGAATTTTAAGATCTGACGTAAATCTGTATGATGATTGACTCATTTTCGTACTTCCACAACAAAAATATAGACATAAAAAAAGAGACCCGAGTTGAAACAACTCGAGCCTCATGTAAGGTGGCGGCTTCCTACTCTCCCGCTTTCGCAGTACCATCGGCGTTACAAGGTTTAACTTCTCTGTTCGGAATGGTAAGAGGTGGAGCCCTTGTGCTATAACCGCCTTATGTTATAGTCTTTAACTAATGTTGCTGTACCAGGACTCGAACCCAGACTAAGAGAACCAGAATCTCGCGTGCTACCATTACACCATACAGCAGAGATGTAGCGCCTACGGGACTCGAACCCGTGTACCCGGCGTGAGAGGCCGGTATCCTAACCGCTAGATGAAAGCGCCAAAATAAATAAAGATCGTATCGTGTGGGCGCTGAGGGATTCGAACCCCCGACCCTCTGCTTGTAAGGCAGACGCTCTGAACCAGCTGAGCTAAGCGCCCTTTTAAAGGCTTTAGCGATGATGGTCTCCAACCAACAATTGCTAAGCGCACTATAATTAATTTGAGCCGTCACCGAGAGTTGAACTCGGGACCTCATCCTTACCAAGGATGCGCTCTACCACTGAGCTATGACGGCAACAATGAGGTGACTCCTACAGGATTCAAACCTGTAACCTTCTGATCCGTAGTCAGATGCTCTATTCAGTTGAGCTAAGGAGCCAAAGATTGATTGATGACCAATGTCATTCGTTTCAATCGTCGGGGTACCAGGATTCGAACCTGGGACCCCCTGCTCCCAAAGCAGGTGCGCTAACCGGACTGCGCTACACCCCGTGAATTGACATGGAGAGAAAAGTCTTAAGAGATCCGTAGATCTATTGTTCTAGATAATCTAGAGAGTCTAGATGCTCTAGAGAAGTCTTTTTTTGAAAGAAGTGTTCGGGTGATTAGTATTGCTCGGCTGAACACATCGCTGTGCGTACACCTGCAACCTATCAATGTTGTCGTCTTCAACTACCCTAATGGAACTCTAATCTTGTGGCCAGCTTCGCACTTAGATGCTT
>JAEEGG010003305.1_pt1 | contig 40280 bp, 37 predicted proteins | sample 9134161 | NCBI WGS metagenome assembly JAEEGG01 (sample SAMN16246543, study PRJNA631951) | gut metagenome | biome: gut microbiome; feature: rumen; material: CR-attached | host: Bos | place: Iran: Karaj | collected 2018-10 | reverse complement strand
GCAGCGGGCGCCGATCCAGACCACATCGCCGGCCTCGACAACTTCTGCTGGCCCGACCCCGTGCAGAGCGAGAAGACTCCGGACGGCGAATACAAGCTCGCGCAGCTCGTCCGCGCGAACATGGCTCTCTACGACTGCACCAAGGCGTTCAAGGTGCCCTGCATCTCCGGCAAGGACAGCATGAAAAACGACAGCACGCGCGGCGGCCGCAAGATATCCATCCCGCCCACCGTCCTCTTCAGCACCATCGCGCGCATCGACGACGTGTCGCACGCGGTCTCCCTCGACGCCAAGTTCGCGGGCGACGCCGTGTACGTGCTCGGCGAGACCAAGCCCGAACTCGGCGGCAGCGAATACTACGCCATGCTCGACGCCGTCGGCAACAACGTCCCGAAGGTCGACATCCCGAAGGCGTCCAGGCTCTACCACGCGCTCGCCGAGGTCATCAAGGCGGACATCCCGTCCTCCGTCATCTCCCCCGCGCTCGGCGGCCTCGCCATCGCCGCGGCCAAGTCCGCCATCGGCGGCCGCCTCGGCATGACGATCGACCTCGACAAGCTCCCCGGCATCGAGAATCTGAACGACGCCGAAGCGCTCTTCTCCGAGTCGAACTCGCGCTTCATCCTCACCTGCCGTCCCGAACGCGCCGCCGAGCTCGAAAAGATGCTCGCCGGAAATGTGTTCGCCCGCGTCGGCACGACCACGGAGAAACAGGAACTGGTATTCACGCGCGGCGGAAAAACCGTCGTGTCCGCCAAGCTCGCCGACCTCATCAAATCCTACAAATCCACGCTCGAAGGCGTTTAAGGAGATTTCCGCATGATCCGCACCATTATCACCGGTTCAGCCGGACGCATGGGCAAGGCGCTTGTCGCCGCCATCGCCGCAAATCCTGAATTCACGCTTGCAGGAGCCACCGAATATCCCGCCAGCCCGTTCATCGGGCAGGACGCCGGGACCGTCGCCGGAGTCGCCGCGCTCAACGTGCCGATTTCCGCCGCGCTCACGCCGGAAATGCTTGCGAACGCCGACGCCATCATCGACTTCAGCACCGGAAACGTGCTGGAGAACGCCCGCGCCGCCGCGAAGGCCGGGCTCTCCATCGTGATCGGCACGACCGCGCTCACCGACGCCGACAAGGCCGCCCTCCGCGAGCTTTCCGCGAACGGCGCGCGCATCGTCCAGACGTTCAACTACAGCGTCGGCGTGAACCTGCTCTTCTTCCTCTCCGGCAAGACCGCCTCGCTCCTCGCCGACGATTTCGACATGGAGATCATCGAGGCGCACCACAACCAGAAGAAGGACGCCCCGAGCGGAACGGCGGTCCGCCTCGCCGAAGTCCTCTGCGAAGCCGCCAGCCGCACCCAGGACGACCTCGTCTACGGCCGCCAGGGCATCGTCGGCGCGCGCACCCGCCGCGAGATCGGCATCCACGCCGTGCGCGGCGGCGATATCGTCGGCGACCATACCGTGCTCTTCGCGGGCGACGGCGAACGCATCGAGCTGACGCACCGCGCGTCCAGCCGCATGACCTTCGCCAAGGGCGCGCTTCGCGCCGCAAAGTGGCTCGCGGGCGCTTCCGCCGGGTACTACGACATGCAGGACGTGCTCGGGCTGAAGTAAGCCCGGCGAACCGCGGGAGCCGCAACCATGCCGATCGGACTCAAAATCGGAAAACTCGTGAACAGAACCGTCTGGCAGCCGGACCAAAAACAGGTTGTCATCGACCAGACGCTTGAGCTCACATGCGACTGCGGCACCACCGTCATCGTCGAACAGCACATCGACGGCATGACCATGATCGAGGGCGTCCGCCACCCGATCACCGCCGGCAACAATACCCTCGAACTGAAGCAGATGCGCATCGTGAACCCGCGCACGGTCCGTCCCGACGGCGAACCTGCGCTCTACGACCTCGCGGTCCGCGTCTACGCCGTGGGGATCGACCCCATCACCGTTTCCGAATCCGTTTCATTTCTCAACCTCGTAAAGGACCATTCATGAGCTATCAGAAAATCCGTCCGGTCGACGGCGACCGCATCACTGCGAATCCCGACGGCAGCCTCATCGTCCCCGATCAGCCGATCATCCCGTTCATCGAAGGCGACGGCATCGGCCCCGACATCACGGCGGCCTCCATGCACATCTGGAACACCGCCATCGCGAAAGCCTACGGCGGCAAGCGCAGGATCGCCTGGATGGAAGTCTATGCCGGCGAGAAATCCTGCGAAGTCTACGGCGAGGGCGTCTGGCTTCCCGACGAGACCCTCGAGGCCATCTCCGATCACCGCATCGCCATCAAGGGCCCGCTCACGACCCCCGTCGGAAAGGGCATCCGCTCCCTCAACGTGACCCTCCGCCAGAAGCTCGACCTCTACGTCTGCCTCCGTCCGGTCCGCTATTTCCGGGGCGTCCCGTCCCCGGTCAAGCACCCCGAGCTCACCGACATGGTCGTCTTCCGCGAGAACACCGAGGACATCTACGCCGGCATCGAATGGGCCTCCGGCACGCCCGAAGTGCAGAAGGTCATCGCGTTCCTGCAAAATGAAATGGGCGTCGCCAAGATCCGCTTCCCGGAGACCTCCGCGATCGGCATCAAGCCGGTCTCGAAGGAAGGCTCCGAACGCCTCATCCGCGCCGCCATCCGCTACGCCATCGACAACCGCCGCAAGAGTGTCACGTTCGTCCACAAGGGCAACATCATGAAGTTCACCGAGGGCGGTTTCCGCGACTGGGGCTATGCGCTCGCCAAACGCGAGTTCCCGGAACAGACCGTCACGTGGGAAGAATGCGGCGGAGTTGTGCCCGAGGGCAAGATCCTCATCAAGGACTGCATCTGCGACGCGTTCCTGCAGCAGATCCTGACCCGTCCCGCCGAGTACGACGTGATCGCCACGATGAACCTGAACGGCGACTACGTTTCGGACGCGCTGGCGGCCAGCGTCGGCGGCATCGGCATCGCCCCCGGCGCGAACATCAACTACGTCGGCGGCAAGGCGATCTTCGAGGCCACGCACGGCACCGCGCCCAAGTACAAAGGACTCGACAAGGTCAATCCCTGCTCGCTCGCGCTCTCCGGCGAAATGCTCCTCCGCCACATCGGCTGGACCGAAGCCGCCGACCTCGTGATCCGCGGCATCGAACGCGCCATCGCGTCCAAACACGTTACCTACGACTTCGCGCGCCAGATGGAAGGCGCGACCGAACTCCGCTGCTCCGAGTTTGCCCGCGTGATCGCGGACAACATGTAATTCCTTCGGGGCGTTATGGATACGGACAGGCAAGATCGGCTCAGGTATTCGATCACCAAGAACCTCCCGCGCGCGGACGTGCTTGCGCTCTACCGTGCCGCGGGCTGGTTCGGCATGTCCGATCCCGCCCCGGAACTCGACGCCATGATCGCGAATTCGTTCGCGGTCTCCGCGGCGTTCGATCCCGCCGGCCGCCTCGTCGGCATGGCGCGCGCGCTGTCCGACGGCGTGAGCGACGCCTATATCCTTGACGTCGTGGTCGACCCCGCGCACCGTTCGCGTGGCATCGGCCGCGAGATCGTGAAACGTCTGGCGGACCATCTCGCCTCGTTCGGTGTCGACTGGATCGTCTGCGTCGGCGTGCCCGGCACGGAGGCGTTCTACCGCGCCGCCGGAGCCGCCCCCATGGACGGTCATACGGCGTTCCGCTTCGGAGGCGGCAAATCATGAACGGTCCATACGAACTCCGCCCGCCCGAGGGCTTCCGCCGGCTCGCGCTCGAAGACCGCGCGGTCCTCGAACCTTTCCTGCTCGCGTCCGGCCGCCAGAGCTGCGAATTCGCGTTCACCAATCTTTTCCTGTGGAGCGGCACCTACCGTCCCGACTGGTGCTTCATCGGTTCCCACCTCTATCTCCTGCTCGAGACCGAGGACATCCTCATGTTCGCGCCGGGCGGCGCGCGCGGTCCGGAACCGGACGAACTTCTGGCGGTGTCCGACCGCCTCATTCGCGCGGGCTACAGCGGCTCGTTCGACCACGTGGATCAGGAATATCTGAAGACGCATCCGGACGTCGGGACGAGGTTTTCCGCCGAACGCATGGACGACCGTTACGACGAGTACGTCTACTGCGTGGACGCGCTCGTCGGCCTGCACGGGCGTCTGCTGGCGAAGAAACGCAACCTGATCGCGCAGTTCCGCGAGGATTACCCGGACGCCGCGCTAGAACCGCTTTCCCGCGCGAATCTCGACGAGGCGCTCGCCGTTCAGCGCGACTGGTTTGCGGCGCAGGAGCAACCCGTTTCCGTCGAGGCCGCGCACGAAGCCTCCGCCATCAGGATGCTTGCGGAGCATTTCGAATCGCTTCCGGTCGAGGGGCTTGTGCTCCGCGCCGGGGGCCGCGTCGTTTCGTTCGCCGTCTACAGCCCGGTCTCGTCCGACCTCTGGACCGTGCATTTCGAGAAGACCCGCTACGAATACAAGGGCGCTTCGCAGTACATCACGCACAGCACCGCCGCCGCGCTGCAGGGCCGCGCCCGCCTGCTCAACCGCGAACAGGACCTCGGCATCCCCGGCCTCCGCCAGGCGAAAAAGTCCTACGATCCGCTCTTTATGCTCCAGAACTACAAGCTCACACGCCGCTCGTGACAAAACCACATCGGAACACTTCCGAGGGACGGCGTTTTATTCCCCACTTCAAAGTTTTTGAGCTTGTTCGGTTGCGGCGATGCGCTTCACCGCGTCCAGGATGCCGTGTACAAGGTCGTCCGGCGCGCTCGCGCCAGAGGTGACGCCGACGCATTTCGCGCCGCGGAGGAGATCCGGCGTAACGTCTTCCGGACCGGAGACGAGTTCGGCGCGCGCGCCCTGGCCGGCGGCGATCTCGCACAGGCGGCGCGTGTTGGAGCTGTGCGCGGACCCGGCGACCAGCACGAGGTCGCATTTCGCCGCGAGCTTGCGGACGGCGTTCTGGCGTTCGAGCGTAGCGCGGCAGACGGACGCGGATTCGACGAGGCCGGGGATCTTTTCGCGCAGGATCGCGGTCATCTCCGTGATCACGTCGCTGTTCATGGTGGTCTGGCTGATGCAGGCGTAGGTCCTGCCGGGGACCGGCCGGAAAGCGCGTGCGTCCTCCTCGTTCGTGAGGAGATGCTTCTCGCCGTGGATGCGCCCGAGGATGCCCTCGACCTCGCGGTGTCCCGCCTTGCCGAAGAGCAGCACGACGTGCCCCTCTTTCGAAAGCTCCGCGCCGCGTTCCTGCACCTTGCGGACCAGCGGACACGTGGCGTCGACGATGTTCAGCGGGAGCGCCCGTGCGCGCGCCTCGACCGCCTCGGAAACGCCGTGCGCGCTGAAGATGAGCGTGGCGCCGGGGGGAAGTCCCTCGGGTTCGTCGACGATCTTCGCGCCGCGCGAAAGCAGGTCGTTCACGACCGATTCGTTGTGGACGAGGTCGTGCAGGATGAAGACGGGCGGACCGTGCTGTTTCAGCATGTCCGTGGTGCGGTTCAGCGCGGCGCGCACGCCGGAGCAGAACCCGGTGATGGGGCAGAGGATTACTTCCATGACGCGATCTCCAGGAACGCCCGGTGGAACGCCTTGTCCGCGTACGGATCGGGCGCGCCGGGCGCGAGCTCGTCCGGGGCATAGTTCGAGCCGACGGATAGGAAGTGCAGCACATGGGCGTCCGCGTCGGCGCGGTACACGATGCGCCAGGTGCGACAATGGATCGCCCAGGAGCCGTCCGGGAGCCGTTCGATGCGCTTTCGGGCGGGGTTGAAAGGTTCGTATTTGAGCTGGACGGCGCAGAAATTGGCGAGGTCGAGCCCGGTCTGTCCCTCGATCCAGTCCATCTGCGCCCGTGCGGCGGGCGAGAATTCGTGCGTCCATTCGGTCAGAACGAGTTCGTCGCGCCATCCGGCCTTCGACTCCGGGAACGCGTCGACCGCGGGGATGTACGGCTTGATGTCGAGGACCGGGGTGCGGTCGAGAATGTCGCAGTGGTTCAGGTAGACGTTCAGGCCGTCGATGCCCTCCAGCTCGACGCAGCTCAGACCGATCGGGTTCGGGCGGTGCGGCGAACGCGTGGAGAAGACGCCGTACTTGCGGTTTTCGGGCGCGTACGGCGGCGTGACCTTCGGTTTCCAGGTGGCGTTCAGGTGGAAGATGAAGACGACCCAGACGCGCTCGAATCCGGCGAGGTCCTCCAGCGCCTGTTCGAACCCGCGTCCGGGGTAAAGCTCGATGCGCGCCTTCGCCTCGGAGAACCCGGCCTGGCGCGGCGCTTCGTACCGCCAGCGCAGCCCGGTGTGCAGGAGCCCGATGGGCGTGAACTCGTAGCGCTCCCTGATTTCGGCGGGCATGACAATTCCCCTCACCCCTGCACGCCGGTGTCGATCGCGACGGAGAGCGCGAACGCCCGCACGGCGAGCTCGTCGTTGACGTTGGTGTTCAGCACGCGGACCAGGTTTTCCGCCTCGCCCAGCATGCGCGCGGCCTCGTCCGCGGGGATCGACGGGCGCGGATCGGCGTCCAGCCACACGCGCACGACCTCGGGATTCGGCAGGAGTTCGAGCGGCGTCCCCTCGGCGACGAGCGCGACCTGCGCGAACCACGTGTGCAGGATGCTGAGGAATTCCTCGCGGAGGCGGCGGTATTCGCAGCCCGTCTCGCCTTCCATGCGTTTCTCGATCAGCTTCATGGCGGCGGATTCGAGGTTCTCGGCGGCTTTCAGGCGTTCGTCCCAGCGCGCCTGCACGGTCGTCTCCGCCATGCTGCCGAACGCGCCGAGGATGTCGATCAGCCCGGCGGCGCAGTCCTCGCCCGCCACGAGGTCGCCCTTCGAGGCGAACGTGAGCTTCATGAGCAGATCGGGCATGGCGGCGAACGCCTCCATGTCGTACTTGCAGACGTTGTCCGTGAGCGAGAGGAGCTGGCAGCGGGAGCGGATCGTGGGCAGGAGCGAGGCGGGATGCCCCGTGGTGAGGATGAAAAGGCAGCGCGGCGGAGGTTCCTCCAGTGTCTTCAGGAACGCATTCTGCGCTTTGTCATTCATCGTGTCGCAGTCCTGGATGATGCCGATCTTCCAGCCGCCGGGCGAGCTGCTGCTGAGGTAGAACATGGAGTCGAAATTGCGGATCGTATCAGGCTCGTCTTCGTCTTCTCCGACGGTGATCTGGCGCGATTTCGAGGTCGGCGCGAGCAGAAAGAGGTCGGGATACAGCCCGTTTTCCAGCAGGGAACATGTCTCGCAATGTCCGCACGGTGCGCCGTCGGGCAGGGGGTCCAGGCAGACCGCGAGCTGGGCGAGCAGGGTCGGGAACCGGTTGCGGATGGCGGCGTTCGAGGAGACGACGAGGTGGGAATGCCCCAGGCGGCCCGCATTTTTCGCCATGCGGAGGGAGCGCCCGAGGAGCGGATACGCGGATTCAAAGGATTGCCAGTCGTGCATGAATCGCCTCCAGAATGGATTGTGTGACCTGTTCGGGCGAGGGGGACGCGTCGATCACGGCGAACCGGCCGGGTTCGCGCCTGGCGAGCTCGAGAAAGCCGTTCCGCACCGCGGTATGGAACGCCGTCGATTCGGAGTCGAACCGGTCGTTCTGTGTGGTTCCGCCGGCGCGCCCTGTGGTCCTCCTCAGACCGAGCTCCACCGGGACGTCCAGCACCAGTACCAGGTCGGGACGCGTGCCGCGGCAGACGAATTCGTTGACGCGGGCGACCGTCTCCGGCGCGATTCGGCGGGCGCAGCCCTGGTAGACGAGCGTGCTGTCGGTGAAACGGTCGGAGATGACGACCGCGCCGCGCGCCAGGGCGGGCCGGATCATGTGTTCGCACATCTGGGCGTGGCACGCGCCGAAGAGCATCAGCTCCGTTTCCGGCAGCAGGTCCTCGCCCGGCTCGCGCGTCTTCAGGATGGCGCGGATCTTTTCGGCGACCGCGGTGCCGCCGGGCGAGCGCGCCGTGACGACTTCGCGGCCGGACTTGGCGCGCAGGGCTTCGGCGACGCGTTCGAGCTGCGTGGATTTGCCGCAGCCTTCGCCGCCCTCCAGTGTCAGAAAAATACCGTTCATTTTCAGGTCAGGTCCAAATAAAATCGAAGAATTTTTGCGAATGTGATTTGCGATATTGCCCGCTTGAATGTAAATTGAATATCGCGTTTTTTCTTTATTAAGATACCACAAAATTCCAACCTTTCAAAGCCGGAGTCGAAAAAATGTCTGGAAAGATCGACAGAAACACCTATCTTACCGCCAATATCGGGGATTTCCCCGATGAAATCGTCGTCTGCGGACGCCGCTACGTCAAAAAGGACGACCTCCGCTACGGCACCAACCCGCACCAGCCCGCGGCGTTCTACCGTCCCGCCGACGAACACGGCGCGATCATGGGCCTCGAAGTGCTGAAGACCGGCAAGAACGGCCTTTCCCAGACCAACCTGGAGGACATCTCCGGCGCGCTGAATATCGTGAAGTATTTCGCGGAGCCCGCGTGCGCCGTGATGAAGCACGTGAACCCGAGCGGCGCGGCCGTCGGCCTCCCCGGCGAAACGCTCCGCCAGGTCTTCATCAAGGCGCGCGACTGCGACGCCCGCGCGGCGTTCGGCAGCGTGATCGCGTTCAACCGCAAGGTCGACAAGGACACCGCGGCGGCCATCATGGAGCTCTTCGCCGAATGCGTCGTCGCGCCCGATTTCGACGCCGACGCGCTCGAAGTCTTCAACGACAGCGTGACCTACAAGGTCAACAAGCAGCTCCGCGTGCTCAAGTGCGGCGCGCTCGACACCCTGCCCAAGTTCGTCGGCGACCCCGCCGTCAACACCATCAAGGTCCTCGCCGACGGTTCGCTCGTGGTCGCCGCCCCGCTCCTCACGCACGTCCGCTCCTTCGCCGACCTCCCCGCCGCCACCGGCGAGAACAAGGCATGCGGCGCGCAGGTCTCCACCGTGGAGCCGACCGACCAGCAGGCGAAGGATCTGCTCGCGGCGTGGTACATCAACATCTCCGTGCGCTCGAACGGCGTCGTGATCATGAAGAACGGCCAGACGCTCTCCGTGGGCACCGGCGAACAGGACCGCGTTGGCGCGGTCGAGCAGGCCATCGAGAAGTTCAAGCAGAAATTCACAGGCGACGTCACGCTCGACGGAGCCGCCATGTCCAGCGACGGCTTCTTCCCGTTCCCGGACGCCCTCGAAGTCGCCGCCGCAGCAGGCATCCGCGCGGTCGTCTCCCCTGCGGGCTCCCTGAAGGACGCCGACGTGGTGAAGCGCGCGAACGAACTCGGCGTGGCGCTGCGCCATGCGCCGGAACGCATCTTCTCGCATCACTGATCTGATTGCGTCATAAGCTCAAAACCCGCGGGCGGTCATGACGGACGAATACGGCACCGAATCCGGGAACGCCTCTCTCGCCGAGCATAAGCTCAACGGAGAAGTGGAGCACGTCGTGTACGAAAGCGAGGACGCCTCGTACACCGTGTTCCGCCTGCGGGATCCCCAGGGCGCCGTGCATACGGCGGTCGGGACCGTGCCGGGGCTTTCTCCCGGCCAGACGGTTCAGCTCTCCGGCAAGTGGGAGATGCACAAGGATCACGGACGTCAGTTCCGCGTGAGCTCGTGCGTCTTCTCGCTCCCGGCCACCCGCGACGGCCTCATCAAGTATCTTTCCAGCGGCGTCGTGAAGGGCATCGGCGAGAAATACGCCAAGGCCATCGTCGACACGTTCGGCACGGACACGCTGAACGTGCTGAACCAGCAGTCGCGCCGCCTGAAGGAGGTCCCCGGCCTCGGCAGGAAGCGCATCGAGGCGATCCGCAAGGCGTGGAAGGAGAATTCCGACCGCCGCGAAAGCCAGATTTACCTTCAGGGACTCGGCATCAATCCCGCCTGGTTCGTCCGCATTTACGACAAGTACGGCAATGAAGCGCCCGAGGTCATCCGCAATAATCCGTACCAGCTCGCCGCCGACATCAAGGGCATCGGGTTTACCTACGCCGACAAGATCGCGCGTCAGCTCGGCATCGGACGCAACGATGTGAGACGTATGACCGCGGGCGTGACCTACGGGCTCCTGCAGGCGCGTCAGGCGGGGCACGTCTGCATGCCGCAGGCCGTCTTCATCAAATTCCTGGCGGAACTGCTGGACGTGGACGAGGCCGACGCGGGCACCGCCATCGAAAAAGCGCTTGAAACGAAGCGCGCGGCGTCCTGTGTCTCGCACGAGGGCGACGTGATGATCTACGAGCCGGGGCTCCTCCGCTGCGAGGACGAACTGCCCTTCCTCATCCGCTTCCTCCAGTCGCGCGAGCGCTATGCCGGGATGAAGCTTGCGCAGATTCCCGCCCCGCCGAACTCGAAATTCAGCACGGAACAGCTCCTCGCCGTCGACCGCGTCTCCCAGTCGCCGGTCACGATCATCACGGGCGGACCCGGCGTAGGCAAGACCACGGTCGTCTCGGAGATCGTCCGCCGTTCGAAGCTGTCCCATCTCTCCATCGCGCTGGCGGCCCCGACCGGACGCGCGGCAAAACGCATGACCGAAGCCACCGGACTGACCTCGTTTACGCTTCACCGCCTGCTCAAATGGGACCCCGCCACCCGCAAGTTCGTGTTCGGGCGCGGCAACCAGCTACCCTATGACCTGTATGTGCTCGACGAGACGTCCATGCTCGACATCCTGCTCGCGCTGGCGTTTTTCCGCGCGGTGAAGCCGGGGGCGTCCGTCGTGATCGTGGGCGACCCCGACCAGCTGCCGTCCGTCGGCCCCGGCAACGTCCTGAACGACCTCATCGCGTCGGGCGTCTGTCCCGTCTCCCGCCTCACGCAGATCTTCCGTCAGGGCGACGGCAGCGGTATCATCCACGCCGCCCACGACGTGAACAATGGCGTCGTGCCGCGCCTGCCCCGCCGCGCGAAGGACGCGCAGGCGGATTTCTACTGGATCGAGAAGGACGACCCGGAGGACGCCGCCGACGTGATCGAGCGCATGATCACCGACCGCATCCCGCGCCGGTTCGGCCTTGACCCCATTCGCGACGTCCAGCTGCTGTGCCCGATGAACCGCGGCGCGGTCGGCACGCAGGCGATGAACGAACTGCTTCAGGAGAAGCTGAACCCGGAGAAGAAGTTCGTGTTCCGTTCGCTCGGCCGCCTCTTCAAGACCGGCGACAAGGTCATGCAGATCGTGAACAACTACGACAAGAACGTGTTCAACGGAGACATGGGCTTCCTCGGGCGCATCGACTTCCAGAACGAATCGTTCCAGGTGCGGTACGAATCCGGCCCCATGGTCGAATACCGTTTCGAGGAGGCGGAGCAGATCGTGCCCGCCTACGCCGTCACCGTCCACAAATCCCAGGGGTGCGAGTTCCCCGCCGTCGTCATGCCGATCCTGTCCCAGCACTACATGATGCTCCAGCGCAACCTGCTCTACACCGGCATCACGCGTGCAAAACGCCTCATGGTCCTGGTCGGCTCGCGCAAGGCCGTCTCCATGGCCGTGCGAAACGCCGTCCGCGAGCCGCGCTACTCGCTCCTGCTCGAAAAACTCATCACCGGAGGCCCGCTCACATGAACACATCCTGCTCCATCCCGTACACCCCGGTCAACTACGCCTTCCCGTTCCCGAAGATCCGGGCGCAGGGCACGCTCGCCGCCATCGGGTCGTGCTTCGCGCAGGATCTCGCCCTGACCCTGCTCGACAGCGGCATGCGCGGCATGATCAATCCGAACGGTATCCTGTACAATCCGTACTCCATCAACGACGCGCTCCAGCGGCTGGAATGCGGCTACACGGAAAGCGATTTTTTCGAGCTGAACGGGCTGTGGCATTCGTGGCGGCATCACGGGGCGTTCTCCGCCGCAAGCGCCGCCGAGGGGGCCGCGAACGCCAACGAATCCGCGAAACGGTTCCGCCGCGTGCTCAAAAAGGCCGATTTCTTCCTCATGACCGTGTCGACCGCGGTCGTCTACAGGCACATGCCGGAACGTCTCGTGGTCGCGAACTGCCACAAAGCGCCGGGAAACGAATTCGAGCAATCTGTGCTATCCTACGACACCTGCCGTGCCGCCATGCGCAACGCCTGCGAGATCATTCGTTCGTACAACGCCAAATGCCCGATCATCATCACGCTGTCGCCCGTGCGGCACAATCCGGGCGACCTGACCACGAATTCGCTTTCCAAGGCGAGGCTGCGTGCCGCTGCGGCGGACGTCTGCGCCAGGGTCGACGGCTGTGCGTATTTCCCCGCGTTCGAGATCCTGAACGACGAACTGCGCGACTACCGGTTCTACGCCGAGGACATGCTCCATCCGTCCGAGCTCGCGCGGAAGATCATCCTCGAACGTTTCCTCGACGCGTGCTTCATCCCGCGTGCGAAGGCGGACTACGAGGCGGCGGAACTCCGGCGTCGTCAGTCGCGGCACATCCCGATTGTGGAGAAAGGGGAATAATCCATGTGCGGGATCGCAGGCTGTTTCAATCCGCAATCTCCGCCCGACGAGGCGTTTCTGCAGAATCTGTGCCGCACGATGCGCCAGCGAGGACCGGATGCGCACGGAACGTATCTGGACGGTGCGCTCGGGCTTGCCCATACACGTCTTTCCGTGATCGACCTCGACGGCGGCGCGCAGCCCATGCCCGGCGGCGACGGACGCTACACGCTTGTCTTCAATGGCGAGATATTCAACTTCCGCGAACTGCGCGCTGAACTGGAACAGGCGGGTGAAGTCTTCCGCACGAAATCCGACACCGAAGTCCTGCTGAAACTTCTGATCCGCGAGGGTGCGGACTGCCTTCCCCGCCTCAACGGTTTCTTCGCATTCGCTTTTTATGATTCCGAGAAAAAAACGCTCCTAATCGCGCGAGATTACCACGGCGTGAAGCCGCTGTATTATTTCCACCTCCCGACCGGAGAATTCGGATTCGCCAGCCGGTTTTCGACGCTGACACTTTGTCCGGGCTGTCCCGAAAAGATTTCGCTTTCGGCGCTCGCCGAATATCTGGCGTTCCAGTACATTCCCACACCCGCCACGATCCGCGAGGACGTGAAAAAGCTGCGTCCCGGGACCGCGGTCGAGTTTCATCTGGAAACCGGTACGATGCGGGAGATCGACTGGGGTGCGCAGATCAGAATCGAACCGGAGACGATGTCCTATGAGGACGCCTGCGAACGTGTGCGAACTCTGCTTTCCGGGGCCGTAAAACGCCGTCTGATCGCCGATGTGCCGCTGGGCGTCTTCCTGTCCGGCGGGCTGGACTCCGCCATCGTGGCTCTCCTCGCCGCAAAACATTCGATCGCCCCGTTGGAGTGTTTCTCCATCGGGTTCGACGATCCCCGCTACGACGAAAGCGCCGACTGCAAGGCCACAGCGGCTCATCTCGCGAAATTTGCCCCGCACGGACTGCATCACCATATCAGGACCGTCCAGCCGCAGGACTTCGATCTGCTGCCTAAACTCGCCGCCGAATTCGGCGAACCCTACGCGGACGCGTCCATGCTGCCATCGTATTTCCTGGCGGCTTTCGCGCGTGAACACGTGACTGTGGCACTGAGCGGAGACGGTGCGGACGAACTGTTCGGCGGATACGAACGCTACCGCGCGATGCACATTCTCCAAAACCTGCGTGCGTTCACGCCGGGCTTCCTCTGGAGCGCCGCGGCGGCATGTCTGCCGGATTCGGGGGAACGCAGCAAAGCCGGACGCCTGAAACGTTTCCTGCGCCTTGGCGCGGTCTCCGGCACAGGCGCGCGCTATGACGCGCTGATGTCGCATTTCGCGGCGGATTCCATCGGCATGATCGCGCCTGATCTCCGTTCTTGTCTGAACACCAAGCGCGATTTGCCGGAAGCCACCGAGCTCATAACGTCGCTGATGGAGGACGACCTGCACCGCTATCTGCTGGGCGATGTCCTGACGAAGGTCGACGTCTGCTCCATGGCGGCCTCGCTCGAGGTGCGAAATCCGTTCCTGGACCCGAAGGTCTCCAAGTTCGCGCGTTCCCTCCCCGTGGAGTTCAAGATCCATGGAAACCGCCGGAAACGCATTCTTGGCGACACATTCGCAAGGGAACTTCCGCCGGGCCTCGCGTTGCGCCGCAAACGCGGATTCGGCGTACCGGTGGCGGCATGGTTCCGCACGGTCTGGCACGACCAGCTGCGGACCGCCCTGCTGGACGAACTGCCGAAACATTGGCCGATGTTCGACCGCACTGCGCTGGAGCGCCTTCTTGCCGAACATCAGACCGGCGGAAAAGACCGTTCCTACCTGCTGTTTTCCCTGCTGATGCTGTCGTTTCAGGGGAAAAACGCGTAATTTTTCATGTTTTGATTTGCAAATCCGGCAAGGATAAGTATTTTATAATGCACATTCTTTCACACGGGGTCCCGCGCCGCGGGGCCGTCGCGCCGGAAAACATGCCGCACACAGCCGCGTCCGGCGCACCAAACCTCAAGGTTATCAGATGATCTGCGAAACAAACAACGAAGCCGACATGCGGGAAGCGATGCACGAACTCGGGCTCCGCGCCCTCCGCGCCTCCCGTGCGCTCGCCGTCTCCGATTCCGCCAGCCGTTCGCGCTGGCTGCACGCGATGGCCGATGCGCTCGAACGCGACACGGACGTCATTCTGGCCGCCAACGCCGAAGACTTGGCCGAAGCCAAGCAGAATGGCCTGGACGCGCCGAAACTGGAACGCCTCACCCTGACGCCGAAACGCGTCAAGGACGTGGCGGACGCCCTGCGCCATGTGGCCGGGCTCGACGATCCGGTCGGCCGCATCCTCTCCAGCGTCACGCGCCCGAACGGCCTCCGCATCGACAAGGTCTCCGTGCCGATCGGCGTGATCGCGATCATCTACGAATCCCGCCCGAACGTGACGGTCGATGCCGCCGGACTCTGCATCAAATCCGGCAACGCGGTCATCCTGCGCGGCGGTGGCGAGGCGTTCCGTTCGAACTCTGCCTTCGCGAAGTGCATCTCCGACGCGGGCGTCGCCGCCGGCATGCCCGAGGGCGCGCTCCAGCTCGTGCCGTTCAAGGGACACGCCGCCGTCTCCGCCATGCTGAAGATGAACGACTGCATCAACATGGTCATCCCGCGCGGCGGCGAACGTCTGATCCGCGCCGTGGTCGAACAGGCCACGATGCCCGTCATCAAGCATTACAAGGGCGTGTGCCACATCTTCGTGGACCATGTCTGCGACCAGGACCGGGCGCTCACGATCATCGAAAACGCCAAGTGCCAGCGTCCGAGCGTCTGCAACGCGCTGGAGACCATCCTCATCGACGCTTCGATCGCGCCCGAATTCGCCCCGAAACTCGCCGCGAAACTCGCGCAGCTCGGCGTGACCATGCACGGCGACGAAGCGTTCATGAAGCTCGCCGCGCCCGTCGCGGTCGTTCCCGCCACCGAGGAGGACTGGCCGAAGGAATACGGATCGCTCGACGTCACGGTCGGTATCGTGGACGGCGTGAAGAAAGCCGTCGACCACATCAACCGCTACGGTTCCGGCCACAGCGACAGCATCCTCACGACCGACGAGGCGAACGCGCAGTTCTTCCTGGACAACGTCGACTCCGCGGCCGTGTACTGGAACGCCTCCACGCGGTTCACTGATGGCGGCGAGTTCGGCATGGGCGCGGAAATGGGCATCAGCACGGACAAATTCCACGCGCGCGGCCCGATGGGGCTGGTCGAGCTCACTTCCTACAAGTACAAGATCTACGGCACGGGCCAGATCCGTTCCTGATCCGAACCCTCGCAATCCGCTCAAACCGCCGGGGCGCACACCCCGGCAGGGCTTTTTTACTGCAATTCACTCACAGCGACAGAACATGAAACCGATCACAGCAGCGGTCATAACACTTGGCTGCCGGCTCAACCAGGCCGACAGCGCGCTTCTGAACGACAGACTGATCCGCCTCGGATTCCAGATCGTTTCCCCGGACGCATCCAGCAGTCCGAACCTCATCCTCGTCAACTCCTGCACGGTCACCGAGACGGCCTACAAGAAAAGCAAACAGGCGCTCCGTTCGATCCGCGCGGAAAACCCGCAGTCGTTCATCGTCTTCACCGGCTGCGCCGCGGACGTGAGCAAGGACGAGCTGGAACAGAACCAGGACATCGACCTCGTGCTCACCAACGAGCAGAAGAAGGATATTGAGACGATCCTGCCCCAATACCTCGCGCTGCTGGAAAAACGCGACGTCCCCGCCGCCCCGAAGCTCGCGAAAGGCATCTTCGCCGAACAGGCGCAGGGCGTGTTCCCGTTCCGTTCCCGCGCGTTCATCAAGGTGCAGGAGGGCTGCAACAACAGCTGTTCGTACTGCATCGTCCCGACCGCGCGCGGCCCGGAGCGTTCGCGCGACCTGAAGGAGATCACCGCCGAGTTCAAGAAGGCGGTCGACGACGGGTTCCACGAGATCGTGCTGACCGGCGTGAACACCTGCCACTACAAGGCGGGCAAGGTCGGGATGCCGGAGCTGATCGACCGTCTGTGCGAGATCCCCGGCGACTTCCGCATCCGCCTGAGTTCCACCGAGCCCTGCGACGAGCTCTTCCCCATTGTCGACGCCATGAAACGCAACGCGGCGAAGGTCTGCGAATTCCTGCATCTCCCTCTTCAGAGCGGATGCGATAAGATCCTGAAGGCCATGAACCGCCATTGCGACACCGCGAAGTTCGCCGAATACGCCGCGTACGCCCGCGAGGCGATCCCGAATCTCCACCTCGGCACGGACATCATCGTCGGGTTCCCCGGCGAGACCGCCGCCGACTTCGAAGAGTCGCTCGCGTTCCTTCGCAAGATGGACTTCGCGAACATCCACGTCTTCCCGTATTCGCCGCGTTCCGGCACCCCGGCCGCCGACATGCCGGACAAGGTGCAGAAGACCGCGGTCGCCGACCGCATCGAACAGCTCAAGGCGCTGAAGGAGGAATGCGCGCAGGCGTTTGCGAAGAGCCTCGTCGGCGCGACCGGGGCCGTCCTGATCGAGACCAACTGCAACAAGAAGGAACTCTGGGACGGCTGGTCCGGCAATTACGTCCGCACGATCGTGAGCAGCGAATCGGACATCGCCCGCAAGCTCCTGCGCGTGAAGTTCCAGCGCTTCCTTCCCGTCGGCGCGCTTTTTGCCGAAATAATCAACGAACCGGGTTGATTTTCGCATGATTCCGGTGTATCTTTTCCTCAAGCCGATATAGAAAGGGACCCGGACATGCCCCCCGAAAAGAAAACCGCACTCGTCGCCGCCGTGGAGATTCTCGCGAAACGCCTCGTCTCCACCGCCGAACTGCGCTCGAAACTCGGCGCGAAGAAACTCTTTTCGCCTGCCGAGATCGATGAGGCCGTGCTTGCGGTCAAACGCATGGGCGCGCTTCACGACGATTTCCTCGCCGAGGACGTCGCGCGGTCCTACCGTTCGCGCGGATACGGTCCGGCGCGCATCCGCATGGCGCTCCGCAAACGCGGCATCCCGCAGGAGATCATCGAGCAGACCCTGAACGGGAAGGACGAGGATGAACCGGTAAATGACACTGGGGCGGATTCTAGTTCCGAAGACGGCGAAAACGCGTTCGCCGTGCTTCACCGGAAAGCCGCGCAGTTCCGCCGCGAACCCGACGTGCGCAAACGCAAGGCGAAGGCCGTGCGCTGTCTCGTGGGACGCGGGTTCACTTACGAAGACGCCATCAATGCCGCGGACCGCTGGATGCGCGAGGAAGGCGGAGGGACGGACGAAGAATGAACACTGTTTCCTCCTCAATTCATCGTTTTCTGTGCGCGGCCCTGCTGTGTCCGCTTTTCCTGGTCCTCTGCGCCTGCGGAGACGGAAACACGGACGCCGCCACGGAAAAACGCGTGGTGATGAGCCTCGGCAAGCAGATCAACACGCTTGACCCCGCGCTTGCCGCCGACACCACCAGCCAGTACGTCTGCGGCGCGTTCTACGACACGCTCCTGCAATACCGTTACGCCGAGGGCGAATACCTGCTGGAACCGTGCATGATGATTTCCATGCCGGAAGTCTCGGCAGACGGCACGGCCTACACCTGCACGCTCCGCGACGACCTCTATTTCCAGGACGGCGGAGTCTTTGCGAACGAAGACGAATCCGCCCGGAAGATCACCGCGCGCGACGTCGCGTTCTCCATCCTGCGCCTCGCCGATACGCGACTGCGTTCGCCCGGGTTCTGGCTGATCCGCGACCGCATCCGCGGGCTTGACGCGTTCCAGAAACGTACGGAAGCGGCAGCCGAAGGCGATCTCTCGCCCTACGACGGTTTGTGCGAGGGGCTGGAGATCAGGGACGACCGCACGCTGGTGATCCATTTGGAAAAAGCCGATCCGAGATTCCTGTACGCCCTCGCCCTGCCGTACACCGCCGTCGTCTCCCGCCGCGCGCTGGAGCATTACGGCGACGACTTCGCGGACCATCCGCAGGGATCCGGGCCGTTCCGCCTGACCCGCTGGGAGAAGGACTACATCATCGAAATGGCGCGCTACGACGGCTACCACGCGGAATCCGACGGACGCACGCTGCCCGCCGCCGACCGCATCTCCTGCTACCTCGTGAAACAGCCCCTCGCCTCGTGGCTGATGTTCCTGCAGGGCCGTCTGGACCTGTATGTGCCCGACAGCGAGTGCTTCGAGGCGGTCGTGAACAAGGACCTGGAGTTGTCCCCCGCGCTGCGCGGACGCGGCATCCGCCTGCTCTCCCGTCCCCAGCTCGAGACCAACTACATCGGCTTCAACTTCACCGATCCGCTCCTCGGAAACAATCCGCACCTCCGGCGCGCCATCACGCTCGCGTTCGACCGCGAACGCCGCATCGAACACTCCGGGAGCCGTTTCTCCGCCGCCTACGGGCCGGTCCCGCCGGGCGTCCCGGGCGCGGTTACGGAACCTCATCCAGAGCTCGGCCATCGTGATATTGAAGCCGCGAAACGCGAGCTCGAACTTGCCGGATACAAGGACGGCATCGACCCGAAGACCGGACGCGCGCTCGTGATCACGTTCGACCAGACCGGCAGCGACACGTTCTACCGTCAGACCGCCGAGCTGATGGCGAACGACATGGCGGAGATCGGGATCGAAATCCAACCGGAGTTCAACACCTGGCCGCGCTTCGTGCAGAAACTCCGCGCGGGCAGCATCCAGCTCTTCCGCTACTCCTGGACCGCCGACTACCCCGACGCCGAAAACTTCCTCCAGCTCTTCTACGGCGAGAACGCCGGCGGCTGCAACCGCGTGAACTACCGTTCGGCGGAATACGACGCCATGTACCGTGAATTCCTCGCGATTTCCGATCCCGCCGAATACGCCGCGAAATCGCGCGAAATGATCCGGTTCCTGCAGGGGGAATGCCCCTGGATATTCGAGACGCACACCATGTGCTTCGTGATGGCGCACGAATGGCTCTCCGGCTACATGCCGCACGATTTCGCGTTCAACCGCTGGAAATACCTCTCCGTCGACCCCGCCGCGCGCGAACAGAAGATCAAGTCGTTCAAGCCGTTCTCCATGAACGAGCTGACGTATTGATTTCCCGTATACCCCGAACAAAAACACGGATTTCCGCTTGCATTTTTGCGAAAGAAGTGTATAGTACAAGTGTGCACTTTCAAAGGAGGCGAACCATGGAAGCAAGTGTCCTGGATCTCAGAAAAAGAATGCGCGAGGTCATGACGGCCATCGACCGCCACGAAACGGTCACGCTCACGCATCGCGGGAAACACCGCGCCGTCATCGTTCCTCTTGCCCAAACGAAGAAGGCGAAGGTCAAAACCGCCGATCTTGCCGCGTTCGGCATGTGGAGCGACCGCCCCGATATGGCCGATCCCGCCGTCTACGTGGAAACGATCCGCAAACCGAGGTTCCGCTGATGCTGTTCGATACGGATGTCCTGATCTGGGCGCTTCGCGGCTCGAAGAAGGCGGCGAAGGAGATCGACGGCGACGAAAACCGCTTCATCTCCGCGGTCAACTACATGGAGCTGATGCAGGGCGCGCGGAGCAGGCAGGAACAGAGCCTGATCAAGCAGTTCCTGAACGCGCTGGATTTCACCGTCCTGCCGATCACGGAGGCGATCTCGCACCGCGCCGTGATCTTCATCGAGGAACACGCTCCGCGCTCCGGCATCCAGCTCGCCGACGCGCTCGTCTTCGCGACAGCCTGCGAGCATTCCCTCACGCTGTGCAGCGCCAATCAGAAGCATTTCCGGAGCATCCGGTCGCTTGATTCCAAGGTCTTTAAGCCGGAATAAGATGGGATCACGGTCCCGGTTCGGATGAGGACGGTTCATTCGCAGGTTTTTTCTTCCGGATGATTCCCACCGCGCCCAGAATGGCTCCGACGATCACTCCGGCCGGAACGATTAGAAGCGACCAGAAGATTATGAGATATACTCCATTTTCTTCTACGACATGAAACCCGAGTTCGACATAATCCATCATTGATGTGTCGTAATCGGATGAAGCTCTATTGTAGGCGGTCAGGAAATACACGATCAGAAAGATCCCGTGCAGAAAGGCAAGCCCCCACGCTGTGAAGAATCCGCAGATCAAGCCGCGTTTGGCCCCATAGCCGACCCTGTTTTCAGCCGCCGTTCCGCCTGCTGACGTCAGGTCGTCTTTCATGTTTGTGCGTCTCCATCCGTTTTTTTCTTCTTCCGGATGATCCCCGCTGCGCCCAGAATGGCTCCGACGATCACTCCGACCGGCGTAACAAAAATGGTCAGTCCGACCACGAAGAAAAACGAATTCACAAGCATCTCGCCGAGCGTGCCTGTGTCCTGTTTGCCGAAGGAATGTGTGAGTGCTGCTTGTGCGGAATGGACAATCAGCACCACAACGGCAAATCCCCACGCTGTGAAGAGTCCGCAGATCAAGCCGCGTTTGGCGCCATAGCCGACCCTGTCGGTCCATGTTTCCATTTTCTCCTGAAATGCCGCCACGGGGCCGGACGCCTGTTCCGAGGCGCTCCCGTCGTCAGGTGTATTGCCGTGTTCCATGTCCGTTGGGGCTCCGTTTTTCCGGTTGCGGATTGTCGTTCATGCAGTTACAATAGCATAAAAAGGTATGAAATCAAGGAAAAACGCCTGCTGTACACAAAAGAATCCGGTGTTTTTTTGAAAAAAATGCGGTTCTCCGCTAAGATTTCCGCGTTTTGCCCGTCTAATTCATAGAAAACGATCTGAAACACACCCCCATACAAGGAGCAAAACCATGAAAAAAACACTGTTTCACGCCGCGTTGTGCGCCATGAGCGTCGCGCTGCCCGCGTTCGCCGACGAAGCCGCCGACCAGAAGGTCGCCGCCGACCTGAACCGTCAGGGCTTCAAGCTCTTCGATACCGTCTGCAAGGCGGACGCGAAGAAGAACATGTTCATCTCGCCGTTCAGCATCGACGGCGCGTTCGGCATGGTCTACTGCGGCGCGAAGGGCACGACCGCCGACGAGATCCGCAAGGTGCTCGGGTTGCCCGCCGATCCCGCGGCCTGCGGCGCGTTCTTCGACTCCGTCACGAAGCAGTACGCCGAGGCGGAAAAGACCGAAGTCCTGGTCTCCAACTCCGTCTGGACCGACACGGACCAGAACGTGCTGCCCGAATTCACCGAAATGATCAAGAAGTATTACGGCGGCGCGTTCTACAAGGAGGATTTCGGCCAGTCCGCGAAGGTCGCCGCGAAGATCAATGCCTACGTCGAAGCCCGCACGAAGAACATGATCAAGGACCTCCTCTCGCCCGATTTCTTCAGCAAGGACACCGCCATGGTCCTGCTGAACACGCTGTACTTCGAGGCGAAATGGGCGAACCCGTTCCCGAAGGACGACACGAAGCCGATGGTCTTCACGCAGTTCGGCGGCGCGGAGAAGGAAGTCCAGATGATGTACCAGAAGAGCAAAGGCATCGCCTACTGCGCGGCGCCTCAGGACAACGTCCACGCCATCGTCCTGCCCTACGAAAACCGCCGCTTCGAACTCATCGCGCTCATGCCGATCGACGGCGGGACCGACCACGGCGAGGCCGCGCTGGCGAAGATGGCCGCCTCCATCGGCGACAAGCTTGACGCCTGGCTCGGAAGCCGTCAGGGCGGCGAAACGCGCGTCTGGCTGCCGAAGACCGACCTGACCTGCAAGCTCGACCTCAACAAGACCCTCCAGGGCCTCGGCATGAAGACCCCGTTCTCCAATTTCGCCGACTTCTCCGGCATCGACACCGAGGAAGCGCTCAAGATCGAAAACGTGGTGCACAAGACCGCGCTGAAGATGGACGAAGTCTCCACGAAGGCCGCCGCCGCGACCGCCATCGGCATGGCGAGGATCACCTCCATCGGCATGCCTGATCCCGTCCACCAGTTCCGCGCCGACCGTCCGTTCATGGTCCTCATCCGCGACAACCAGACCGGACTCGTCCTCTTCGCGGGCCGCGTCAACGATCCGACCGCGAAATAAGACCGGATCATACTTTTAAGAAATCTGTCCCGTTTGCGCCGGGCGAATCTCCACGGATTCCCCGGCGTTCCTTATGTCTCGGCAGGGAGTCGCAAAGAAATAAACAGAAAAGATAATAAAACATAACAACCTTCCTTTTTATTCTGACCTGAAATGCCGGTTTTCGATTATCCTGCGGAAATGACGGAACGACCGTCAAATCCGTCCGTCACTCTGTCAATTGTCTGATATTGACTTGATTGTAAATGACGGTCCGAATGTCGAACCGGACGGATAACCGGATGATAAGCCGTCCAGTTCGACTGCCTGTTGTGTCGGAAACTCTATCGGTTCCGGCGATAACTCCGAAACGAGTTTCTCCGCCTCTTCCCGGCTCAATTCTCTGAGCCCGTCCATATAAACGACTGGCGTTCCGTAGTATGTTTTGTACCAGCCGGTCCATCCCCTTACTTCTTTCACATGCGTGCCGCGGCACATGACGACCGGGACCGGATGATCCCAGGATTCGAAATGCCGGACAAACTCGGCGGCGGACAGAGGGAAGATATCATACGGCCGACCGTCAATGGGACAGACGACCAAATCTTTCTTCATTTTCCACATGCGGATCGACTCCTGAAGCAGATCGGCGACCGTCATTTTCGCCAGGTCTTCCGGTTCCATTTCTTCCGCCGTATAGTACATGTATTTAGGGATAACGTTCAGATTTGCGATACATCGGCGGGAATGGGCCGCACTCTTTGAGCAAATTGGTCTGAAAAGAAAAGACACGAGCACCGCGATCAGGAGGATGCCTATTATCAAGCCGCAGCCTGCTTCTTTGGGGATATCGAACCGTTTCTTCCAATCCATACTTATTTTCCCTCCTCGGGTCATTTTTCAAACGCGGGCTGGAGAGATTGCCCCGCCATGAGCGCTTCGGCCTCTTTTTTGGACAAAGCCTTGACCGTTCCGTCGGAAAAGAGAACGGGCGTCCCGGGCTTCTCGTGAACGCCGGGATGGCACATGGCGACGGGGACCGGTGGCTGAACAGAGTCCTCGTAAAGACCGATATACGCGGAAACGGGGAAGATCAGGTATGCATGATGATCTTTCGAGCATTTAAAATTCACTTTTATGTTGTCGCCATACTGGCTCAGGTCGTCCCGGATCAGATCGCACGCCGAACACTCATCCGTTTTTCCCTCCTCTTTCCTCTCTTTCGCAAGCCTGTATATATTCTTCTCGAGCAGAATGAGTTTTGAGGAGCAATCCATATAATAACCTTTTTCCGAAGGCTGTCCTAAAGGCGGCAGGAAGAGGCCCGCAAGCACGGCGAGCACCGCCACGATCCCGATGAACCAGAGCAGGATTTTCAATAACAGGATGCTGAATTCGCGCAGGCCGTTTCGCGGGCTATCGGATTGTTTTTCAGGTCCTTCCGGCATCGTCATTTCCTCTCCGGCGTGCTGATTCGCGATTCCTCTGATAAAAAGCGGATTCCCTACTATTATACCACAGCCCGCCGGAAAAACCAATAGGAAGAACAGAAAAAGATGAAAAAAGTATGTTCGGACGGATGATTCCGGGCGGCGTTTTACTCGCCGTCGCCGGACCGGACGCCGGTTCCGTCGGTTGTTTCCGGCTTCAGCTCGATTGGCACGGGCGAATACTTGGAAACGAGCTGTTCGGCTTCCTCCATACTGATCGTTCCGACACCGCCGTCCGCGTACAGCACGCGCGCCGTGAGGTGGTATTTCTTCCCTGTGTGCGAATCCCGCGCCATGAACAGCTTCACCATGAAATCGGTCTCCATGTGGGAATCCGGACAGTCCATGACAATCGGGATCCGGTGCTGCGGATTCTCGGGCCGAAGCAGGACCGAAGCGGGCACGGGGAACACCAGATAGGGACGCTTGCTGTGCGGACAGCAAAGATCTTTTTCGATTAAGAACTCCCGGCGCAGGGCCTCCCGAATCAGATCGGCGACCGTCATATCCGGCGTGATCTCGGGCGGAGTCTCATTTACTTCCTGCCAGATTTCCGGTTCCTCGTCGGGCCGTGCCATGCAGTGCAGGATCTCGCCGATGTGGCCGCCGAGGGTCGCCGTGCATCTCGTGGCGTAGAGGTGCGCATGGAACGCGTGATGCTGATACGGCTCGATAAAAAGGCAGCCCCCGACGAATCCGAGCAGGATTACCAGCAAGATGAGTAAAACGTTTTTCATGACGGACCTCCCGCGACGTCGGTCTTGTAAAGTTTACCGTCGGCACCGGGCATTTTCATCTGGTTACAATTTGTAACCAGTTCACAACCCTCTCTGGCTAAGTGGTTTTTGAGAACACGCCAATAGGTCGAGGCCCGTTGCGTGTCCGGCTGATCGGTCATGGCACAGGAATCCTTTCAGTTGGAAAAACATCCATTTGCCGGCTGACCGCTTCGGTTTACTCCTCTTCGGCGCGGGAAAGGAGTTCTTCGCGGAAGGCTTTGGTGTAGAACTGGCCGCAGTGGCCGCCGTTGGAGAACCAGGTGATGCGGTCGCCGAGCGTCTCGTCGAGGAACTTGCGGTCGGCGTCGTTGATGAGGATGTCGTCCCAGGCGTGGATCATGCGGACGGACTTGTTGTTCTTGAGGGTGGATTCGACGGCGCGGAGTCCGGATTCGGCGGCGAGTTTGTCGAGGTCCTTGATATCCTTGCCCATCTGGGGGAAGAGGAAACGCGTGATGTACTCCATGAACCCGACGTCGCCGACCTCGCGGTAGAAGTCCTCGCGGTTGAACATGGTGCAGGGGGCCTCGATGCCGGGGAGGGGATACTTGCCCTCGCGCTGGGTCTTCTCCAGGTCTTCGGTGAGGCAGCTCTGGATGGAGAACGCCACGAAGAACTTGGCGACGTCGTCTGCCACGAGCGGGGGACGCGTGACGGTCTCCGGCTTCGCGGGATCGAGCGGCGGGATCACATCCTTCGTGAGGACGTACTGGAGCCCGGCCCCGGAGGAGACCTTTTCAACGGCTTCGTCGAAAGTCCAGTCCTTCGTCACGGCGGCGTAGGCGTCGGCGGTCTTCAGCGCCGTGATCAGGTCGGCGGGCGGGTTGATGGGGAGATAACGGCTGATGCCGAGGGTGTTTTCCTTTTCCTCCATGGCGGCGATGTGGCAGAGTTCGATGCCGCCCATGGACCAGCCCGTGAGGACGATCCGCGGGTCCTTGATCTTGCCGTCTTCGCGGAGGTCGGCGAGGATCTTCTGGAGCACGGTGCGCATCTTGGCGGCGTCGTGCGGGGTGTATCCGGGCAGTTTGCCGTCCGTGGCGGTCATGAAGCGCCAGTTGAAGCCGTTGTCGACCAGGACGACGCTGTAGCCGGCGTTGTAGAACTCCTCGGCGGTGGCGAGGGCGGTCTGGCTGTTGTAGATGCTGCCGATGCCGGGGATGACGATGGCGAGCTTTTCAGGACGGACCTCGTTTTCGTCCTTCGGCTTCGGCGCTTCGAAGAACCCGTATCTGAGGCGGGAGCGTTCGGGGTCGATGCCGACCGTGACCTTGCGCGTGTGGATCTTGTCCTCGAAGTCGGAGTTGAAGATGGAGAGGCGCGCGTACCACCAGTCGTGGTCCTTCTGCGGCACGAAGTAGATCGCGCGGAGGGTGTCGATCACGGGTCCGAGCGAATGATATCCTTCGAGGACCTTGCGGCGGCCGTGGAGATCCTTCGGCATCGCGGTGCCCTGGTCGGGCGGGAGCTCGGGCAGGCGCCCGTGGTAGACGTCCTTCGCGTAGTCGTAGTACCACTTGTCGAGCTGGAGTTCGCGGTTCAGGAGCGACATCATCACGTAGGTGCGGTACGGGTCGGCGGAGCCCTTGATCACGTTCACGAACTGCGGATGCATCGCCACGACGTTGTTGACGTACGCCCAGCTGGAGTAGGGCAGGTAGGTGCGGATGTCGAGCAGATAGTCGAAGATGCTGCCGATGTCGTCGCGAACGTTGATGTGCCGGCTTCCGGGGATGATGAGGCGGCAGCCCGGTCCGATGCCCCACGTGGCGAACATGCGCCCGAAGTCGGCGTCGGTTTTATAAAGGTGGAACCAGTATTCGGCGGGGTCGAAGAGGCCCGCGATGCCGACGGTGGAGTTCAGCAGGAAACGCCCGGTCTCGACGCCCGCGCATTCCCATTCGGCGCTGCCGAGCGAGGAGATCATGCGGCCGGGGAACGCGAGGTTGTGGCAGGCGTTTTCGATGCACTGGATGATGGGACGCGGCAGAACGCTGGTCCAGATCCAGCCCAGCGGACGCGCGATGTAGTCCATGATCACGCTGTCCACCTCGAACATGGTCCGGTTGAATCCTTCGATCGGGTCGTGACCGGAGAGCTCGCCGATCAGGCGCGCGGTCGGCCAGGGACCGGCGGGTTCCGCGGCTGCCTCGTCTTTTGCCGCTGCGGCCCCTTCGGATTCGGTGTTCCGGCAGGCGCCCAGGAGCAGCGCAAAAACGAGTATGAATGCGGCCAGAAAACGGTTCCAGGATTTTGATCTCATAAATAGCGCTCCTTTCCTAAAATTGGGCGGATGTCGGATGTTGACTGGTAAATAGAGGCGGAGTGTGTTCTCCGGGTTATGCTTTTTCGGGGGCTTTCTGTTCGGTGCCGCCGTCGTGCGAGGGGCAGGCGCAGCCGATCCACTTCGCGCAGCCGGTCGGATCGCAGCCGTCGAAGCAGAACGTGCAGAGCTTGCACTTCGGAAGCCCGATGGCCTCGACGAGCTGGTCGATGGTCTGGTATTTCAGGGTCGTGAGCCCGAGTTTCTGGCGGATCTTCTCGACCATGCGCTCATAGCGCGGCGTCCCGGCGGTGATGTACTCGCGCAGAATCTTCGGCGTGGGCTCGCCGCCTTCGAGCTCGGCGATGATGCGGCGCGCGGCGAGGTCCATCACGGAACGCGACCGCGAGAAGTTGAGGAAGAGGCAGGGGAACGCGAGCGGCGGAGAGGCGGAACGCAGATGCACTTCCTTCGCGCCGCGTTCGAGCAGACGGCGCGTGACGTCGCGGAACTGGGTGCCGCGGACGATGGAGTCGTCGCAGAAGAGCAGGCGTTTCCCCTCGATCTGGTCCTGCACGGGGAGCAGTTTCATCTTCGCGATGAGGTTGCGGTGGGACTGCACCTGCGGCATGAAGCTGCGGAGCCAGGTGGGCGTGTATTTGACGAGGGCGCGCAGATAGGGGCGGCCCTTCTTGTTCGAGTAGCCGATGGCGTGTGCGACGCCGGAATCGGGCACGCCGCAGACGGAATCGACCTCGACGCCGTCGCGGGCGGCGATGCGCGCGCCGTTCTCGTAGCGCACGGTCTCGGTATTGCGTCCCTCGTAGTCGGAGGACGGATAGCCGAAGTAGACCCAGAGGAACGAGCAGATCTGCATGGTCTCCTCGGGCTCCTTCAGCTGCTTGACGGATTCGGCGTCGATCAGCACGATCTCAGCGGGGCCGAGGTCGCGCACGAACTCGTAGTCGAGGTTCGGGTACGCGGAGGTCTCCATGGAGACGGCCATCGCGCCGGCCCGTTTCGCGATGGAGACGGGCGTGCGGCCGTAGCGGTCGCGGGCGGCGTAGATCTTCCCGTCCGCCATGACGAGCATGGAGCAGGAGCCTTTGATGCGGTGCATGGCGTAGGCGATGCCGTCCTCGATGGTCTTCTGCGTGTTGATGAGCGAGGCGACGACTTCGGTCGGATTGTGCTCGCCGTTGCTGTGCTCGGCGAAGTGGATGTGATGCTCCTCGATCGCCTGACGGGTCAGCTCCTCAATGTTGTTGAGCTTGCCGACCGTCACGATGCTGTACATGCCGAGGTGGGACGCGATCAGCAGCGGCTGGTCGTCCATGTCGCTGATGACGCCGATGCCGCACTTCGCGCCGCGGAACTGTTCCAGGTCGGGTCCGAACTTGGACCGGAACATCTCGTTGGAGATGTCGTGGATGGAACGGATGATGGAACCGTAGGGATTGGTGACGGCCATGCCGCCGCGGACCGTGCCCAGATGCGAATGGTAATCGACTCCATAGAAGAGGTCGTCCACGCAGTCACCGTTAGAGACAACGCCGAAAAAACCGCCCATAGCGAGCTGCTCCTTAAGAAAAAAAGGGTTGGAGAAAATGCAATGCTATAATATAGCATAAATCCGTCTAAAAACGAGCCGTTTTTTCCGAAAAAACGTTGTCCGGACGCTTTTTTTTTGACGATTTTTCCGGCGTGACACGTCCTGAAACGGCATTTCCGTGTTTTTTTCAAAAAAAACGGGAAAAATGAACGTTTCCGGCTTTCATAAATCGGGATTTGTGCTATTTTATTCTATTAGACTTTAACGCAACGACGGAGAAGGATCGGAATGGATTTGGATCAGGGTATGGAAGAACGCAGCGTGTGGAATTTCGGAAACTACCTCCGGACCGCATTGTTTCTGCTGTTCGCCTGTGCCATTTTATCACACGACAGAACGGACCTGTACCTGCTGGAAGGCGGGATCGGAGGCCCTGCGATTTACCACAACTGGATCGGATTTCTCGGCGCGCACACCGCCCGGATCATGTTTTATACGTTCGGACTTGCCACGTATCCCTTCCTGCTGATCGTGTTCCTGCTGCTGCTCCGTCGGTTCATCCCCGGTCTGCCGCGCAAAGGCACGCTCTGGTGGGCGCTGCCCGCGGTCCTGCTCGGCGCGTCCATGCTGTTCGCCATGTGGCCGCAGCAGTTCATTGCGGAAACGGACCACCTCGGCATCGGCCGCATGGAACAGTCCTTGCTGGCGCTGTCCGGCGGCGTGCTCGGCGCATCACTTGCCGCACCGCAAGCATCCGCGGCGCTGGACTCCGGGCTGGTCCGCCGTTATATCGGCGACGTCGGCACGATCCTTGTTGCGCTGGCGTTCCTGCTGCCTGCGGTCGTTTTCCTGTTCATCCGCGACTGGCTCCCGCTTCTGAAAATCGCATTCAAAGCCGATCCGAAGCCGCAGGAAGCGCCGGAGGCGGAGGAACCGGAAGTCCAGCCTGTTCCCCCCGGACGTACCGGCAAAATCTACACGCCCGGCAATCCCGAGGGCGAAGTCTGGAATCCGCCCGCGTCCGCACCGGAAATCCACCAGTACGCCGAAGCGGGATCTGAAGAGGACGACGAAGCGGAAGAAGAGGCGGAGGAGAAGCCGTCCGGGCTCAAAAACGCGCTCGGAAAGTTCCTCGGACTCCGTACGGTTCCTCCCTCGAAATCCGGTGAGCCGGAAGACGAAAGCGACGATCGGGATATCATTGCGCCGCCGGTCCGACCTGCGGCACAGCCCATGCAGCGCCCCGGCGCCGTGATCCGCGACCCGAACGAGGTCGTCGCGCCGCCTCGGAAACGCGGAAGCGCACAGCCTGCGCCGGGCGCGGTCATCCGTGATCCGGACGAACTGGTCGTTACGCCGCGTCCGAGACCGATCCTGCCCGCTCCGGCCCCTCAGCCCGCTCCGGTTCCCGCGCCTCAGCCGCAGGAAGAAATCTACGACGAACCGGAAGAACCCGCGGTCGAACAGGACAACGACATCGAACTGGAAGCGGACATTGAGGAAGAATCTGTTATTCCGGCTTCCGCGCCCAAACCCGCGCCTCGCGAGATTCCCGTACAGACGTTTGCTGAGAACAAAAAGAAATTCGACCATGCATCTCCGCCGCCCGCTCCCGCCGACGAACCGCCTCCGCCGCCTCCGGTCTACGAGGAGTACCATCTGCCCAGCCCGATGCTGCTGGACCGTCACGGCGACGCGATCGCCGAGGAGGATCAGGCATACATCCGCGAGGCGAGCCTGAGCTTGGAAAAGACGCTGGAAAGTTTCGGCGTGAACGGCTATGTGTCGAACATCACAGTCGGGCCGCGCGTCACGCAATTCGAGATCGCGCTGAATCCGGGCGTCCGCGTGGAGAAGGTCACCAGCATCCAGAACAACATCGCCATGGCGATGGAGGCGCAAAGCATCCGCATCCGTGCGCCAATCCCCGGCAAGGACGCCGTCGGCATCGAAGTCCCGAACAAGGCGTCGAGCACGGTCTATCTGCGCCCGCTGCTGGAATCCGCCACTTGGCGCGAATCCCATGCCGCCATCCCGATCCTGCTCGGACGCGATATCGCGGGCAGCGTCTACCTGACCGACCTTTCCAAAGCGCCGCATCTGCTGATCGCCGGCTCCACCGGCTCCGGCAAGTCCGTCTGCATGAACACCCTCATCATGAGCCTGCTTTTCCGGTTCTCGCCGGACGAGCTGAAGCTCATCATGGTCGACCCGAAGGTCGTGGAGCTGGAGATGTACCGTCCGATCCCGCACCTCATCACCCCGGTCGTAAACGATCCGAAGAAAGTGCCGCTGGCGCTCCGCTGGGGCGTCAACGAGATGGAGCGCCGCTACATGGTGCTGGCAAAAGTCAAGGCGAAGAACCTCGCCGCGTTCAACTCGCGTCCGCCCGATCCGCAGCCGGTCATCGACGACTACGGCGAGGTGGTCCCGCCGAAACTTCCGATCCTGATCATCATCATCGACGAACTCGCCGACATCATGATGACGGACGCGAAGAGCGATGTGGAGACAAGCATCTGCCGCATCGCGCAGAAGGGCCGCGCGGCGGGCGTCCATCTGGTCATCGCCACGCAGTCGCCCCGCAAGGAAGTCGTCACCGGCCTCATCAAGGCGAACATCCCCACCAAGATCGCGTTCCGCGTCAGCAACGGCATGGACAGCCGCGTGATCCTGGACGCGGTCGGCGCGGAAAAACTGCTCGGCAACGGCGATATGCTGTTCAATCCGCCCGGTGCGGCCAACCTCGAACGCATTCAGGGCGCGTACGTCTCCGACTCCGAGATCGCCAAGGTCATCGACGAAGTCGCGGCGCAGCGTCCGCAGATGTTCGACGACGGCATTTTCGCGGGCGCCGACGAGGTGGAAGAGGAGGAAGACGCCAAAGGCCGCCGCGGCAAGGGGAAAGCCTCCAAAGGCGGTTCCCGCGACGGCGGAGGCTACGACGACGAGCTGGACGACTATGACGAGGTCGACGGCATGGCGAATTCCGACATCATCAAGGCCGCCGCGGACAAGTATCTGGAACCGACCGATCCGCCCATCATGGTCCGCGCGCTTGAGATCATCATCAACGAGCAGCAGGTCAGCACGTCTTATCTTCAGCGCAGACTCGGCATCGGCTACAACAAGGCCGCCGACATTATTGATAAACTCGAACAGCGCCATGTGATCAGCGCCCCGCTTCCCGGCGGGCAGAAACGCACCATCCTGATCACGGACGGACTGGAAACGCCCAATGACTGAGGTATCGAACCATGACTGATCCAGAGGATCCCACAGCAAAGAACGAACAGGAACTGAATCTCTTTTCCGATCAGCCCGTCACGGGGGAAACGCCCGCGGAACCGGAATCCGGCGAACCTGCCGCGAACGGTGAGATTCCAGTGGAAAATAATACAGCCGTACAGGATATTCCCGCGTCGGAACCGTCCGAACAGCCTGTTCCGGAAACGAGCGTTCCCCCGGACGATTCTCCGGTCGTCGCTCCGCCGCCTCCGCCGCGCAAACAGCCCTCTCCCGCGCGGCCCGGCATCGTATCCCCGCGCGCCGGACGTGCGACGTTCCCGCAGCCGTCTTCCGCACCGGCTTCCTCTGTGCAGCACAAACCGCTTCCGCATGCGCTCCAGCCCGATCAGACGCTGGGGCAGATGCTGACCGCGATCCGCAATGCGCGCGGAATGTCCCCGGAAGAGGTCGCGGCGCACACGCGCATCCGTCTGGAGTACATCACCGAACTGGAATCCGGCGAGCTTCTTGAGAATCTGCCGCCCGTCTACGTTTCCGCGTATGTCCGCAAGCTCATCGAGGTCTATGATCTTCCCAAGGCGGACAGCGACGTCCTGCTGGACAAGTTGCGCGAGGAAACGCCGCAGGATCCCGAGGAGCTTTCGGACAAGCTTCTGGAATCCGTGAACGAAGGCGCGCTGGTGAACGAGGGCGAGAACAAGCGCATCCGCAACATCACGATCGGCATCTTCGTCGTCCTCGGCATCGTTGCCGCCGCCCTGATCTGGCTGATCGTCCTCGTGATCGTCAAGTATGTCAGGACGTCCGAGCCGGTCCCGGCTCATGATCCCGCCGCCGCAACGAGCACTGTCCAGCCCGCGGAGGAACCCGTCTCCCAGGCAGTGCATTTGGACGAATCGGAGCTCGACGCCCTGATCGTGCCGGAAACGCCATCCATTTCCGTCCTGAAGATGAGCAAGGTCCCCGGCGTCCGCGAGTCGCTGTAACGCCCGGACGTCATATCCGACCAAGCGCGAAAAAAGCATGCCCGGCCGGTTGACCGGACATGCCTGTTTTTTTTACGGACTAACCGCTTCAGAGACGCTTACTTGCTGTTCTCAAGAAGCGTGTTGAGGGTTTTCTGGGCGGCTTCGAGCTTCAGCTGCAGATCGATCACGTCCTGCGCCAGATTGTCGCGTTTCACGCTCATGGTATCCACTTCCTTCATGAGCTTGTTTCTGACGGCGCTGTTGTTCGAACTGGTTCTGATGCGGCCGACGCCCCACGGGGTGTCAACGCTGACCCGCGAGTTGTTGTTGAGGGTGGAGACGAGCGCGCTGCGGTCCTGACCGACAGTCTTTTCCGTATTTTCGAGCTTTTTCTTTGCTTCTTCAAGCTCAAGTTCAAGCCTGCGGACTTTCTGCTGCTGCTGGCTGATCCGCCGGTCCTTGTTGCGCTTGTCCTGTTCGGCCTTCTGTTTTTCTTCCTTGGCCTTCTGGGCTTCCTGCGCTTTTTTGTTGGCCTTTTTCTGGTCCTCTATCTTCTTTTCATAGCGGGCGGACTTGATCGGATCATAGTTGAAATATTTCTGGGCTTCCGTCGGCATGTCGGAGTAGGGAACGAATGTGGCTCCGTCTTTGTATCCAAGCGTGATCCCGTTCGGCTTCTTGTCGAGGATGACCGCATCCTCAAGGACTTTGCCGCTTTTCAGCTTGACGGTATGCTTTTCCACCTTGCTTTTGTCAGAATCCGCGGCGAACACGGCCGTACCGGCAAACAGAAGAGCCGCCAGAATAGCATATTGTGCAGTGTGGTTCATCATTTGTCTCCTTCCGGGATGCTGAGTTTTTCGGGCTTCTGGAATACGTAGTCCGGAATCTCGACGTTCGTTTCAAACGAGACCAGCGTCAGCTTCGAGGCTCCGTCCGGTGCGAATCGGAACATATCCGAAGGAAGCGTGACGCCGTCGAAGGTCCGGTAGTCGAAATACTGCATCGTGTAGACGCCGTCTTCTCTGGTGATCTCGAACTGGCGGAGCAGGTCGGATTTCTTTCCGATCCAGAGTTTCGCCTTGATTTCCGGAGCACGGCGGAAGACCGCCTGGATCACGTCGCATTCCTCGCCGCAGGCGTCCTCGGCCGTTTCCTGAAGTTCGGCGTCGGTGAAGAGGTCCTGGAAATCCACTTGGAACGGGATTGTCTGAAGCAGGGCGCCATGCATTTCCATGATGTCGTCCGCCGTCATGTCGAATACTTCCCCGCGCAGGAACATCCAGCCGGATGAACCGTCGCCGTTCAGGCAGAACACCGCGGAATTGATCCCGTCCAGCACGTCGATGCGGACATTGCCCGGCGCCACGTACCGGATTGTGGCTGTTGCGTCGTCGAATTCGTACTCGAACTGCGCGGTTTTGATGTTGATCGCGGTCCGGTCGGTCGCAATGGCGTCCTCGGCGTCGTCGAACACGCTGTCCGCGGAGTCTTTGAAAAGTCCGCATGCCGACAGGAACACGCCGGCGGTCACCGCCGCTGCCGCAAGCACGGCGCGGCAAATCTGATGTTTCATAATCTGCTCCTGGTTTGCAGGTTGTTCCGGGCGGTCATTCGCTGTCATCCAGCGGAAGCCCGCGACCGGATATTAAAAAAGAATTTGTTTTGTAATATACCATGGAATAAAAGCATGTCAAGTGGAATAAAGAAAAAAACAGATAAGTCAACATGTTGAGCATAAACTGCCCGCTCGGGATGGACGTGTTTTCGCGAAACAAACGGCGGAAATCATTCGGCGAGCTTGATCCCGGTGAGCTTGGAAATCTGCTGGAGATAGTCTTTTTTGTCCGGAACGCCGGGGATGATTCCAAGGACCTTCTTGCCGTCGGAGGCCAGGATGACCGTACATGGGTAGACCGCCGGGACGCTGAGCGATTTCCGCAGCGACTGGTTGGCGGAGACCTGTTCCTCCGGTGCGTCGGTTTTCACGAAATGCTGAACATACAGCCCGACCATCGCCGGACGGACCGATGCTGCATACTCTTTGGAACGGAGGATTGAGGATTCGAACTTTTTGCAGGCGGAACTCCAGTCCGGTCCGGTGAACAGGATGAGAATTGGCTTGTCGTCCTTCGCCGCCTCGGCGCGGGCGTCCTTCAGCCGGATATGCCAGCCCGTCCCCGCGTTCTTCGTATCGGGGAGGATCCAGCCGGATTTGTCGGTCTCCGGCGCGGGGGCGGCGGCGCGGAGTCCGGCGGGAACTAAAAGCGTAACCGCGCAGGCTACGAAAGAACAAAGGAGGAAACGGGAAAAAGCTGATCTCATTATGAACTCCGTGAAACTCAGTTCGGAATGGAGAGGGAGCAGGGACCGTTCTGGCAGCCGCCGCTGCATCCGAGTACCTCGATAAAGTTGGCATGCGATCTGCCGAACAGGAAGAGGTGGAGCAGTTTCAGCGTCTGGGCGTTGATGCCGTCAATGAACTTCTCCTGAAGCTCAAGCTCGGGCTCGGATTCGAGTGCGGCGGCGAGCATGGCGCCTGTTGCGGCGCAGGTGCGCGAGAAATCGTGTTCCGTCATGTCCGGGTCTTGCGGGATGTAGTCCTGAGGTTCCAGTTCGGCTCCGCCGAGCGCGATCAGGATCGCGCCGAGTTCCTCGACCGTGATCACGCGGTCCACGCCGGGACAGGACAGCGATTCGTAGCGTTTGGCGATGCAGGGGCCGATAAAGACGTTCACGGCATCCGGATAAAGCTCACGGGCTTTCTTTCCGGCAAGCGCCATGGCGCTCGGCGTGGAGGAAAGGTAAGGCCGCATGGCCGGGAGATGACGCCGGACGAGTTCTACGAATGCCGGACAGCTGGAATCGGCGACGAGCTTGCCGCCAAGCTTCATCTTGCGGATGAACTCCTCCGCGGCCATGCCCGCCGTGGTTTCGGCGGCCTCGGCGACCTCGACGATCTCCGAAAAACCGACCTTTTTCAGGGATATGAACAGTTTTTCGCGTCCGCCGGGGAACTGGCTGTACGTGGACGGCGCGACGAGCGCGACGGCCTGACGGCCTTCGTTCAGGAGCTTCAGTACAGGCATGAGCTCGGAACGCTGCATGACGGCGCCGTAGGGACATGCGCGGAAGCATTTGCCGCAGAACGTGCATTTCTTGAAGTCGATCTCGGCGAACCCCTGTTCATTTTTCTTGATCGCGCCGACGGGGCAGGCGGCCTCGCAGGGGATCGGGAAGCGTTTGATCGCGTTGTAGAGGCAGACGTCGATGAGGCACTTGCCGCACTGCACGCAGGAATCCTGATTGATGAACGCCTTGCCGCGCATGATGTTGATGGCGTTGTTCGGGCAGACGTGGATGCAGGTCTGCGCGAAACAGTTGCGGCAGAGGCTCTGGACGACCTCGATCTTCGCGTCGGCGCAGCTGGAACACCCCGAACGGGCGATTGTGAGGGGGCGTTCGGGCCGTTCGGAATCCGCGGAAACAAGGTCAAGATATTCGTGCGGAAACCGGCTGTCGTCCTCCTCGTCCTGCGCGTCGAATCCGAGGAGCGCCATGATGCGGCAGCGGATCACCTCGCGGTCATGCGCCAGACAGCAGTGGAGCGGCTTTGAACCGGCCGGCTTCACATAGCAGGGGAGTTTGTCGATCGTATCCGCGAGCGTGCCTTTCTGAAACTCGCAGGCGAGCCGGATCATGAGTTCGCGGCGCTGGCGTTCGGGACTGTTGGAATACTCCATGTTCATGCCTCCTCCTGCCGGTTCATGATCTCGGTGATGGCCGCGCAGACAGACTCCAGCGTGGCGTTCTGGATGAGCTGGCCGTTGATGCGGGCGAACGGAGCCTTTGCGAGGTCCATACAGCCGCAGTCCACGGGACATGGCGACACCATCAGTTCGATGTTCGGAAGCCACTTTTCAGGCAAATGCGCTCCGATGTTCAGGATTCGGGCATTTCCCAGCATGTAGCATGTCATGCCGCAGAAGATTTCCACTTCGATTTTCGTGTCGTCGCTCATGTGTGCAGTTCCTTTTCTCCGCGGGCCGGGCTGAAAGAGTATGGACGCAGGCGGTTTGTGTGTCCTGTCCGTGTGAAAGAATAATATACATGAAAATACACGCTTTTTCTGTGATTTCAACCACCAAAAGTATAAAAAGTGAAGAAAAGTAAAAAAAATACAGAAAAATCCATCGGAAAACGAGAAATCAGGAGAGTTAGCGTGAAACAATTCTCAAAAAGCGAAAGGCTTTCAGAGTGTCTTTCGGGGGGAGGTCAAGGGAATGCAATCACTCAAAAGAACCTTTTCGGAAAACCAATCTAGTTTCAGTTAAAAGAGGTTGGTTTTAACTGAAACTGGCGCGTATGTGCGGGAAACGTTTCAAGAAGGCTTCAGAATCCTTATCTCTCATAATCGACATTTGTTCTCTGACAGCCTTTCGAGTAACGTCAGAGAAAGCAAAACCGTTCTAGAAGCCGTTATTCTGAATATGTTTAGTTTCAGTTAAAAGTAGTTTGTTTTAACTGAAACTAGCGCGTATGCGCGGGAACCGTTGTCCAAAACACTTCGGCCCCCTTTCTCTCATGATCATTATTGGTTCTCCGATTGTTTTTCGGGCAGTATCAAAGGGTACTTCAGTCCATCCCCCCAAAGTCATTTTCGGAAAACCAGTCTAGTTTCAGTTAAAAGTAGTTTGTTTTAACTGAAACTAGCACGTATGCGCGGGAACCGTTGTCCAAAACACTTCGGCCCCCTTTTTCTCATGATTGTTATTGGTTCTCCGATTGTTTTTCGGGCAGTATCAAAGGGGGCTCCAGTCCATCCCCAAAAGTTTTTTCGGAAAACCAGTCTAGTTTCAGTTAAAAGAGGTTTGTTTTAACTGAAACTAGCGCGTATGCGCGGGAAAGAAGTCTTTCTTTGCTTTACTCTTTCTTTGTCGATATCCTGCCACCATATAAATGCGGCTTTCCTCTTGCATTTTCTCCTTTTCGGGTGTATGGTATTTTTCACTGTCCGCGGGAAGGACCGGGTGAATCGTGTGCGAATCACGAACTGTCGAGCAACCGTGGGCTGATCTTTGCTTCAGCGAGCCGGGTCCCCGCCTTTCCGAACTTTTTCTGCGCCGGAGCGTCTCCGGCATTTGTGCCCGTCACGCAAAGAGGAAAAATGAAACAGAAAGTCCGTTTGTTTCCCGGCGTTGCCGTACGCCGGTTCACCCTGGTTGAGCTTCTGGTCGTGATCGCGATCATCGCGATCCTCGCCGGGTTGCTTCTGCCCGCGCTGTCGTCGTCGCGGGACCGAGCCCGTCTGGCGCTCTGCCTCGGCAATATCCGTGAGGTCACGCTGATGCATCTCCTTTACGTCGATGCGAGCGGCGGTTATTTCTGCCCCGCCTGGGATGCCTCGTTCGACAGTTGGGAATCCTCCGCGAATCATCGTGGCTCGGGTATTCTCGCCCGCGTCGTGCCGGATTCCGGCGCGGCCAAGGGGCGCGTCTTCGAGTGTCCCGCCGCGAAATCCTCGCTCTTTATGAATCCCGCATGGACCGCGCGTTATGCCGGGTACGGCATGAATTACCAGCTTTCCTTCGCCAGACCGTCCGCGTCGCCGCCGAACTTCCGTCCCTGCCGCATCCAGACCGTGAAAACACCGTCGCGTCTGGTCCTTCTCTCCGACGCCGCGTGTTTTCTGACCGGGACCGACGGACGTCCCGCCCCGACCGCGTTCCTGTACAACCCGTCCTCGGGCAGGGGCGGCTACGCCGACTTCCGTCATTCCAAAGCCTGCACCGTGGCGTTCGTGGATGGTCATGCGTCGTCCTGGCAGTCCTTCACGCCGCGTCCGGCGGACTCGTCAGGATGGGAGAATCGCGTCGGTTATCTGTCCCCCGACGATTCCCCGTACGACCCCTTCTGGCGCGACCCTGCCGCCGAAGAGGACGGGCCTTCCGTCGAATCGGCGGAATAAAACCCCGTTTTTCGGGAAGATAAAGACCGCAAGATTTCCTTTCCGGCTTGTTTATTCGGGAAAACGTGCTATATTATAGTTTGCGCATATTAGAAAACCTGCAAACCTACCCACCCAATCAACACCCACAGGGGAAATCATGAACAGTGCTTTTTCCTACCTCGGAGAAGTGGAGCCCGACAAGGGCAACCTGATCAAGGGGCTCCAGCTCATCCAGACCCGCGAAGGATACGTCTCGAACGACGGTATCCTGGCGGCCGCCGAGCATTTCGGCATCCCGGCCGCTGAAGTCGAGGGCGTCCTCACATTCTACGCCCAGTTCAAACGCACCAAACCCGGCAAGTACAAACTCAGCGTCTGCGACGGCACCGCCTGCCATATCAAGGGCTCCACGCAGATCCGCGCCTGGGTCTCCGCCGAACTCGGAATCAACGACGGCGAGACCACCGAAGACGGCCTTTTCTCCATTGAGACCGTCGCGTGCCTCGGCTGCTGCTCCCTCGCCCCCGTCCTCTCCATCAACGGACGCGTCTACGGCAAGCTCGACCGCAAGAGCCTGACCAGGATCCTCAACGAGTACAAAGCGAAAGGCTGATCCGCCATGGCAGACATCAAACGCATTAAAGTCGGGACCGCCTCCTGCGGTCTGGCCGCCGGAGCGGGTGCCGTACTCGAAGCCATCCGCAAGCAGGCCGGCAATATCCCCGTCAGCGAAACCGGCTGCATGGGCCACTGCTACGCCGAACCGATCGTCGAACTCGAACTCACCGACGGCTCCAGCATTTTCTACGGACACGTGAATGGCACCGACGAAGCCGCGGCCGCTATCCTCGCGCAGAGCGAAGAAGGCCGGTTCGTCTTCCCGGAGAAGCGCTCCAAGCTCGAAAAACTCCTCGTGACCCGTCTTGCCGGGCATATCAACCCCGTCTCCCTCGACGAATACAAGGCGAACGGCGGCTTCTCCGCTCTCGAAAAAGTCCTGGCCATGACCCCCGAACAGGTCGTCGACGCGGTCAAGGCCTCCGGTCTCCGCGGACGCGGCGGCGCGGGCTTCCCCACCGGCATGAAGTGGAGCTTCCTCGCGGCCAAGAAGGTCCCGGACAAAGTCCAGATCTGCAACGCCGACGAAGGCGACCCGGGCGCGTTCATGGACCGTTCCATGATGGAAAGCGTCCCGTATCAGGTCCTCGAAGGCATGCTCATCGGCGCGTACGCCACCGGCGCGACCCGCCTCTTCATCTACTGCCGCGCCGAATATCCGCTTGCCATCAAGCACCTCACGATCGCCATCGAGGAGATGAAGAAGGCCGGCCTCAACAAGCTCCCGGGCCGCGAAGCCCCGCTTGAGATCACCATCAAGGAAGGCGCCGGCGCGTTCGTCTGCGGCGAAGAGACCGCCATGATCCATTCGCTCGAAGGCAAGCGCGGCACCCCGCGTTTCCGCCCGCCGTTCCCGACCGACAGCGGCTGGAACACGCTCCCGACCGCCATCAACAACGTCGAGACGTTCGCGAACATCCCGATCATCTTCCAGATCGGCGCGGAAGCCTACGCCGCCATCGGCACGGAAAAGAGCAAGGGCACCAAGATCTTCGCCCTCGCCGGCGACGT
>JAEEGG010003304.1_pt1 | contig 40285 bp, 25 predicted proteins | sample 9134161 | NCBI WGS metagenome assembly JAEEGG01 (sample SAMN16246543, study PRJNA631951) | gut metagenome | biome: gut microbiome; feature: rumen; material: CR-attached | host: Bos | place: Iran: Karaj | collected 2018-10 | reverse complement strand
GCTTGTGCCTGCAAAGGTAACTCTTTTTCACAAAATTGCAAGGCCCTCGGCACAGCCGAGGGCCAATCTGTTATTCGGGGCTTCATTTTAGGTGTTGCCTAATTCATTACTCGGAAAAACAAAAGAAAACGTTCTTTTCTTTTGTATTTCCCTCGCTTATTCGTACTTTTGCAGTGCATTTTCGATTAAAACGAGAATAACGCTTTTATGGTGTACAAAATAAGTATATAGCAATATGACGTACAGAGAATTCTGGCAGCCATTGACAACCATCTATCCCGAAGGCGAGGCCCGTTGGATAGGGCGCATGGTGCTGGAGCAGTGTTTTGGCCTGTCGTGGGCCGACGTGCTGATGGGTAGCGCGGAGCAGATTGATGAGAAAGTGTTGCGAGGTCTGTTGCAGCGCCTGCTCAACGGCGAGCCGGTGCAGTATGTAATAGGCGAAGCATTGTTCATGGGGCGCCGCCTACAGGTGGGGCCAGGCGTACTCATCCCCCGTCCGGAGACGGAGGGCCTGTGTCGACTCTGCCTCGGCGGCCTCACCGACTCATGGCAAGGAACTATTCTCGACATTGGCACTGGCAGCGGCTGCATAGCCATTACCCTGGCAGCAGAACTGCCCCAAGCCAGCGTTACGGCATGGGATGTGAGCGACAAGGCGCTCCGCATGGCCCGCGCCAATGCCGATGAGCAGCACGTCCGTGTCAGCTTTGAGCGTCAGGACGCCCTCTGTCCGCCCATCGACACTGCCCGCTGGGATATGATTGTGAGCAACCCGCCCTACGTCTGCCATCAGGAGCGCAACACCATGGAGCGCCATGTGCTCGACCATGAGCCGGCGCTGGCCCTCTTCGTGCCCGACGACGAGCCGCTGCTGTTCTATAGCGCCATAGGCCGCTATGCCAAGGAAGCGCTGAGGCCCCGTGGGCTGCTGTTCTTCGAAATCAATCCCATCTATGCCCTTCAGCTGGCCGACATGCTTAGGGCGCAGGGCTTTGCCGAGGTCAGCATCCTGCAGGACGACTATCGTAAAGACAGATACATCAGGGCTTCTAACCCCTAGTGAAAATGATTGAGCCACCCCGGCGGGCAAACCGCGCGGGCACAGGGGGAGCGGCGGTTTGCCCACTGGGGGCTTATATAGTACATCCTTCGCGCGCGCGTTTTATATGCGCGCGTGACTGCCAGGTGCTTGCACCACTTGCACCACTTTTTCAAAACGCGGAGGTCTCCCAGCAAAATTTGGCGGCCACTTTTTTTCACAGGAGGGCGCGAAATTTTCACAGGAGGGCACCACGCAAAATACATGTATCATCACATTGATGTGGTGCAAGTGGTGCAAGCACCAAACAGTCACGCGCATAAAAACGCGCGCGCGGGAAACCTAACAATAGTGGCAGACACACCCCCGATGCCTTTCAGCATCTAAAAACCGTAATAGCGGATAATCATTTAGTACATTCATGCCTCACCTACCTCACCCAACCTTTAACGCGTTAATCGCTGGGTGAGAAAGGTGAAGCATAAATACTTTTTATGGGCGGGTGGAGAGAAAGAGAATGCAGGCAGAATTTGTCATAGGTCAAGTATTTGACGTAGAAAGCACGATTGTTGCCGCACACAGTGTCTGCTTGCTAATTTGTTATTACCTTTGCACTGCTTTTCAGCCACACATTGCTCCAAGCCCGATAGGTAGCAGCAGTGATGAAGCTGGAGCAACAACATTATATTAACCATTTTAAAAAGGTAAAGACTATGAAAAAGTTTTTGATGACTATCGTGGCTGCCTTTGCAGCTTTGACAATGGATGCCCAGGTGTTTGTGGGCGGTTCTGTAGGCGTGGCTAGCGTGAAGAACGGCAATGCCGATGCTGAGACCTCTTACAAGTTCATTCCCGAGGTGGGCTACAACCTGAGCGACGAGTGGGCCATTGGCCTGCAGTTGGGCTATCAGAAGGGCGCTTGCAATCTGATGGACGGTGTGTTTGGCCAGGACGTGGACACGGAGATTTTCCAGATTGCTCCTTACGTGCGTAACACCTTCGTGAAGTCGAAGTATGTCAATGTGTTCGTTGACTTAGGTGTTGGCTTTGCTGATATCAAGGACAACGGTACGATGTTCTCTATCGGCGCTGCTCCTGGCGTGGCCGTGAACCTGACTGAGAGCCTGAGCTTCGTGACCCATGTGGGCTTCGTGGGCTTCCGCAGCTTCAGCCCCGACGCAGATGGTGTTGACTCATCGAACATGGTGGGTGTTGACTTCGACAACAACAACATCACCTTCGGCCTGTACTACAACTTCTAAGCTGTAGGATTCGAACGCGAATCTCGCGAATCTCACGACAATGGATGCATTGTTCGTGTGATTCGTGAGATTCGTTTTCGTTTTATTGGTGATGCACTTCCACCACGGTGAGCACACCCTGCGCCACACGGAAGCGCACGTCGCGCCCTGCGAAGGGCAGGCCATAGATGCGTTGCTCGTCGTCGTGATAGCGGGGGCGGGGGTCGAGTGCCAGCAGCCGTGTGAGTGCTGCCAGCTCGTCGGCAGAGAACGCCTCCTGCAGTTCATGCGGAAAAACCACTTGTAGTTCCTGCCACTGCTGCTCGTCGGTGAAGCCTCCCCGTGCGTCGGGGTGGCTGTCGGCGTAGGGGATGTAGGGCTTCACGTCGTATATGGGCGTGCCGTCCATCAGGTCGGCTCCTCTCACGTGGATGACCGGCCCCAGGTGCGGGTGCTGCTCCACTCTTTCTATACGCACGCAGCTGAGTCCGAGGCTGTTGGGCCGGAAAGGCGACCGCGTAGCAAAGACCCCCATGCGCCGATTGCCTCCCAGTCGCGGTGGGCGCACCGTGAGGGTAGGGGAGTCATGCCCTCCCCCCTTGTCGTTGGCCGAGAACTGCCAGATGAGCCACAGATAGTCAAAGCCATCGATGCCTCGCACGGCCTCCATGCGCCGATAGTCAGGACAGAACACTATCGTGCCCGCCAGCTCGTCGACGAGTCCGCTCTGCCGGGGAATGCCAAACTTGCTGCTTAGCGGCGAGTGGAAATGAGCAATGGGAAATATTTCCATAATTTTGCTGCAAAGTTACAAAGAAACGAACAAAAACATTTAAAAAATGCTTTTTTTTTCGTCTGTAACTATTTTTTTCCTTAACTTTGCAATCTGTAAGAAACTGAAAACCGAAACACGATGCTAAACACGCGCTGGTTTATAGCAGCCATTTTACTTCTCACAGTCAGCGTCGGCTCCATGGCACAAGTCGACGTGAAAAACGACACTGTGTTCCTCAAGTTGCGCAATGACATGCACAATGCCTTCAACGAGAATGACAGCGCGCGCTTCTATCCTGCCGTCAAAAAGTTGGAAGACTACCTGTTAGAGCACGGCGACATGCACTTGTACTACAACCAGCGCTGCAACGAGATTGTCTTCTTCATGAACCGAAAGCAGATATTCGAGGCTTACAAGGCATCGAAGAATCTGGCACAGGAGCTGCGCGAGAAAAAGGAAGACAAGGAGATGTATATGGCGGTGAACATGCAGGGGCACCTCTTCAACTACTGGGGCAACAAAGAGGAGGCCAAGCGCTGCTTTCGCGATGCCATCAACCGCATGAAGGCTGTAGGCTACTGGAGCAACATTCCCCCCATCTACATGAACCTGGTGAACGTAGAGATAAGCGACGACCCCCAACTGGCGCTACAGCACATTGACACCGCCATAGCGATAGCCCGGCAGCATTCGCCCGAGCGAGTGTTTGACATAGAGACACGGCGCGCCCAAGCCTACTATGAGATGGGCGACACCACCCGTTTCTACGAGGGCTACAAAGCCTACAAGGAGGGCGTGGCCATGGGGCTTACCTCTGTGCATGGCAGGTCGTTGGAGGTGTTCTACCTGGTGCAGAAGGGCAGGATAGACGAGGCCTTGAAGATGGCCAATGAGGAGCTGAGCGATGAAGGCTACCAGACGTTGGAGGGCATCTATAGGAGAGCAGGACGCTGGAAAGAGGCCTATGATGCGCTGAAGCACAGTGCTGCGTCGAACGACTCGGTGAACAGCATACTGCTGAGCAACAGCATGGAGGGAATACGCAACGAGCTGCGTATATATGACGCCGAGCGTAAGGCATCGCACAACCGCACCATCGCTCTCGTGGCTGCCGTTGTTACGCTGCTCGTGTTCATGGTGTGCCTGATGTACATCACCTTTACACGCCGACGCCACATGAAGCAGCTCAACCTTGCCTACCAGCATGCACTGCAGTCGGACCAGATGAAGTCGGCCTTCATACGGAACGTGAGCCATGAGGTGCGCACGCCCCTCAACATCATCAGCGGCTTTGCTCAGGTCATTGCCGACCCTAGCCTGGAAACCGGCTACGAGGAGCGCCGACACATGTCGCAGATGATGATCAAGAACACACGCATCATTACGATGCTGGTCGACGAAATGCTGGAACTATCGCACAGCGAGTCGGGAGTAGCCATACGCAAGGAAGACCACGTAAAGCTCAACAAGCTGCTTCTTGACCTCATGGCAGAAGAAGACGACAACCTATGCGACGGCACATCGATGCGCCTGAGGAGCCAGCTGGCCGACGACTTCACCTTCACCACCAACGAAATGATGCTGCGCCGCATGGTGAGTGCGCTGCTCAACAACGCCACCAAGAACACCGAGCGCGGGTTTATTGACATCAAGGCAGAGACCAGCGACGGCCAGCTCACCATCATAGTGGAGGACAGCGGCTGCGGCATACCGCCCGATGAGGCGGAGCACGTGTTCGACCGCTTTGTGAAGCTCGACACCTTCAAGGTGGGCATAGGCCTTGGACTGCCGCTATGCCGCAACACCGCCGAGCGCATGGGCGGCACGGTGCGTCTCGACACCTCCTACAGCGCACCTGAAGGTGTGGGCGGCAAGGGAGCGCGCTTCATCATCACCCTGCCACTATAGCTGCTACACATTATTTATATATTAATAGGTGTGGAAGCTAAGACGATGTGGAGGTAAAGAAGAGGGAGCGGGATAATGGTTGAGTAGTGATAACACCCCTGAAAGGCAATGATATAATATGAACATAATAGCAATGAAAATGAAACACTTCCTGAAAACGCTCGTATCGTGTCTGGCATTGTCGGCGGCCACACAAGCTGTGGCTGCACCGAAGAGCGACACCTTCACCACGCCCGGTGGAAAAACGGTAGTAATCAACCACATCAAGCATGCCAGCATGCACATTGAATACGATGGCCTGCACATCTATGTAGACCCCGTGGGCAACACCGTACTGCCCAAGACCGACTGCTCGCTGCTGCCGAAGGCACACATCGTACTGCTCACACACGAGCACCCCGACCACTACGACCCCGTGGCACTGCCGCAGCTCTATCAGACGTCAACCGCCGTATATGCCGCCCACTCCGTTCTGAACAAGGTGCACAGGGGCATAGAACTGAACAACGGCGACAGCCTTGTTTATTCCAACGACATCAAGATATGGGCGGTGCCTGCCTACAACACCACGCCGGGGCGCGAGAACTTTCACCCCAAGGGGCGCGACAACGGCTATATACTGCAGCTCGACGGGCTGCGCATCTACATAGCCGGCGACACGGAAGACATTCCTGAGATGGCCAACCTGAAGAACATCGACATAGCCTTCCTGCCCTGCAACCAGCCTTACACCATGACCGTAGACCAACTGGTGAACGCCGCAAATATCATCAAGCCGAAGGTGCTCTTCCCCTATCACTATGGCGAGACACCCATCATGCAGGTGCGCATGAAACTGGCTGGCAGCGGCATCGATGTGCGCATACGCGACTACAAATAGGGGCTGTTCGCAAATTTTGGAGCAGCTTGTCAAGAATTGCAGACGGTTTTTTTTGTCGTTTGCAATTTTTTGCGTATTTTTGCACCTTGAAAACGAACTGCTGAAAACAAGACAAATTATCAACAAGAATTATTAGCTAATATCAACCTTATTTTATGAAGAAATTCTTTTTCTGTGTTTCCCTCGTATTGGCAGGAATGACCACAGGCTGCATTGAGAAAAATGAGCTGGTGGATGCCGACGAGAAGCCTTCGTGGCTGGGTGGAAGCATCTATCAGGAACTGAAGAACCCTTCCTATCTTGAGGGAACTTTCTCTACCTACCTGCGGTTGATTGACGACCTCGGCTATGCCGAGACGCTCAACCGTACAGGCTCGAAGACGGTGTTTCCAGCCAATGATGAGGCTTTTGCCAGGTTCTTCCAGTCGAACAACTGGGGCGTGACGAGCTACGAACAGCTATCTACAGCCCAAAAGAAAATGCTGCTCTACAACTCGATGCTCGACAACGCACTGCTTGTGGGCATGCTGAGCAACACCAGCGGCGCTGACCAGGTGATGAAAGGCATAGCCATGAAGCACCAGACGAGCCTGAGTGTGAGCGACACGATTCAACACCTCACCAGTGTAGCCAGCATGCCCCGCAACAACCATTACTGGGACAAGTTGCGCGAGGCAGGACAGGCATACGTGGTGAGCGATGCTACTAACCAGATGCTGGTGCACTTCACCCGCGAGCACATGCTCAACAACGACATCACCACGCTGGGAGCTGAGAGCGACTTTGCCCTGCTGACGGGAACTCCCTATCAGGACGGCATGGCCTACATCTTTGACGACCAGATAGTGAAGAGCGACGTGACTTGTCAGAACGGCTACGTGCATCAGGTGAAGAACGTCATTGTGCCCCCGGGCAACATGACGCAGGTGCTGCGCAACGACGAGGAGACCAGCTACTTCAGTCGCATACTCGACTACTATAGCGCTCCCTTCGAGAACGTGGCGGTGACCAATGCCTATAATGCCATGGCGCTGGAGACAGGACGCCCAACAATAGACATGATCTATGAGATTCGCTACCTGAACACTCAGGCCACACACAAGCAGACCACCGACCCCGACGGCAACATAGTGGACGAGGCACTGCTGACCTATGATCCGGGATGGAACGAGTACAGCCCAAGGGCAAAGGCCGACGGCGTGGACTATACCATTGGCGACGTGGCTTCGATGTTCGTGCCTGTTGACAAGGCCTTTGAAGACTTCTTCATAGGCGGCGGCGGTGCCTATCTTATAGATTTGTATGGCGACAAACCCAACACCAAGGAGAACCTCTGTGAGAACTTGGACTCGCTACACTCGAAGCGCCCCTACATACTCACCGACTTCTTGAACAACCTGATGCGCAGCTCGTTTGCAGGCACAGTGCCCAGCAAGTTTGGCGACATACTCTCTGATGCCAGCGAGTATATGGGCATTACCCTCGAAAAGCTCAGCCGCAAAGCCGACGGCGGCTATGACATCAAGTTTGCCAACAATGGCGTTATATACAAGATGACCGAACTCATAGCCCCCGACAAATACCAGAGCGTGATGGCTCCCTCGTCGGTCTATCCTGACATGCAGGTGATGAACTGGGCGGTGAGCGACGACAACAATCTGAAAGTGTCGCACCACTACTATCTGATGGCCATGAAGTCGAACTTCGCATTCTTCATACCTGATGACAATGCGTTCACTACATACTATATCGACCCCATACACTTGGGCCATGCACAGCCTCGCGCACTGAAGTTCTCGTTGGTGAAGAAAGGCAACTCAGCCACTGTGCAGGCCGTGGCCTATGCCTACAACCCCGTCACCAACGAGGTGGGCGACGTGCTGAACAACGGTGCCGTAGTAGATATGGAACAGTGGAAGTCGCTGATGGTCGACATACTGAACTATCACACCGTGGTGCTCGACTCAGCCGAGGTGTTTGGCACCAACCACTATTATAAGACCAAGCATGGTGGAGAGATATACGTGAGCGGCAACGACCTGGGTGGCCAGGTGATGAGCGGACAGCAGATAGACAATGGTGTGGAGCCTGCCTCCATCACCTCTGTATATAACGAGAAGAACGGAACGGCGTTCCGCATCGACCACGTTATACAGGCACCACGCAACAGCGTGAGCCGTACGCTGAAGAACAACGAGCGCTTCTCGGAGTTCTATGAGGTGTGCGGAGGATTCTCCGACCGCGACCTGCTGGCTTGGGCCGGCATCAGCACTGAGGTCAACAAGTTTGGCATCAGCGAATGGGACTCCTACGTCATCTTTACCACCGACAACAAGTATGCCAATGATGCTGGCGATGCCAAGAACAACAGCCTTGACGAATTGGGCAACGTAAAGATGTTTAATACTTACAACTACACCCTCTATGCTCCCAACAACGCAGCCATGCAGAAGGCCTACGCCGCCGGACTGCCCAGTTGGCAGGAGATACGCGAGCTCTATGAGACCTACTTGGAGCAGGGAGGCGATGCTGAGGCTAACGCCAAGCGACTGGCCAAGGAGAAGATAGGACAGCTGCGCGACTTTGCCCGCTACCACTTCCAGAGCGTGTCGCTCTATGCCGACAACACCGTGGCCGGTGGCACCTACAACAGTCTGTGCACCGACGACCTGGGTCTGGCCATAGAGCTGCGTGTGAGCGGAGACAGAGGCAAGCTCACCGTGACCGATGCTGCCGGGGTGAAGCATGAGATAGATGCCAACGACACCTCGAAGCTGTCGAACATCATGGCACGCGACTACTGGTTGGACAACAACCGCACCTCAGCGTCGTCTATCTACACAACGTCGTTCTGCGTGATTCATGAACTGTCAGAACCGCTCAACTTCAAGTAAAGCGGCCTGCGGCCTAAATACTAATGATAAATGACAACTGAAATAGTATGACAAGGAACAAAATATTGCTTACGGCACTCATGGCCTTCGTCTGTCAGCTGATGATGGCTCAGGGAGTGCGCATATCGGGAACACTGACCGACAGCGAAGGGCCGGTGATGATGGGAAACGTAGTGGAGATAGATAACAACAATCGTATCGTCTCGGCTACACAGACCGACTTCAACGGAAACTTCTCGCTGCAGATAAAAAGCACGAAGAACAAGCTGAAGTTCAGCTATGTGGGCGACAAGGACAAAGTCGTCAGCATAGGTTCGCAGACCGTCTTCAAGATACGGCTCGACCCCGCCACTCAGATCAAGGAGGTGGTGGTCACCTCGAAACGCTCGAACTCAGGCGGACTGATGATACAGAAGAAGGAGATAACCGTATCATCGCAGGTGATGAACATGGAGAGCGTGGAAGGACTTGCCTTCACCTCGGCCGACGAGGCCCTGCAGGGTGAGATAGCCGGTCTCGACATCGTGGCCAACTCGGGTAACCTGGGTTCTGGCACACAGATGCGCCTGCGTGGTGTGACCACCATTACAGGCGACGCCAACCCCCTCATTGTGGTAGACGACAAGATATTCGACAACCCCGATGAGAACTTCGACTTCCAGAACGCTACAGAGGAGCAGTATGCATCGCTGCTCTCGGTGAATGTCGACGACATTGCCAGCATTGAGGTGTTGAAAGACGCTGCCGCCACTGCTGTGTGGGGCTCGCGCGGCTCTAACGGCGTGCTGCTCATCACCACCAAGCGCGGCGTGCGCGGAAAACCACACGTGAACTTCAGCTATAAGTTCACCGGCACTTGGCAGCCCGACGGCTACAAGCTGCTCAATGGCGATGAGTACTCCATGCTTCTGAAGGAGGAATTCTACAATCCCCGCCAGCAGCCCGATGCCACTACCAACATCAGCGAGCTGAACTACTTAGGAAGCGACCGCTGGGCAGAGGCGCAGAACTGGGACAACAACACTGACTGGGTGAAGGCTGTGAAGCAGTTTGGTGCCATGCACGACTACAACCTTAACCTCACTGGCGGTGGACAGAAGGCTACCTTCCGCATCTCGGCAGGCTATAAGCACCAGACGGGCTCTATCATCAAGCAGAAGTTCCAGCAGTTCACCACCAGACTCGTGCTCGACTACAACGTGAGTGACCGCATACGCTTCTCCACCAACTTCGCACTGACCTATACTGGCAACGACAAGAACTATAGCGGACTGCTGGGCATTGCACAGAAGACGGCTCCCAACATGAGCATCTACCGTCAGGATGCCAACGGCAACGACACCAACGAATACTACATCATGAACGAGAACCGCAGCGGATTATATCCCGCTGACGGCAACTTCTCTTCATACGAGCTGCGCGACATCAAGAGCATGGGCAACCCCATAGCTATTGCCAATCTGGCAACATCGAAGGAGAATACCTACCGTCTGACGCCTGACTTCAGCATCAAATATGAGCTTTTGGGCGTCGAGGCCGAGAAACACCGCCTCACATTCAACGGTCGTGTGGACTTCGACATCTATGCCAGCAGTAGCCCTACCTACTATCCCGCCTCGCTCAGCAGCGCACAGTGGAACAACAGCACATATAACTTGAGCACCAACAGGGAAACCAACAACTTCAAGGTGAGCGGACGTGTGGAGTTGGTGTTCACTCCCTACTTCAAGAACCAGGACTGGAGCGCTACCATGCTGGCCCGTTACGAGATGAGTACATCGAAATACAACCAGCAATATGTGGCCGAGAACGATCTGCCCACGGGCATCACCTCGCCTACGGTGCACGGCTGGCTGAACGACATGTCGAGCAGCAGCTCGCGCTCAGCCTCGCAGAACATGCTCTACAACGGTCACGTCAGCTACAAGGATGGACGCTACTCACTGGGCCTCTCGCTGCGCGCCGACGGTGACTCGAAGTTCGGTCCCGACAACAAGTGGGCATACTTCCCCGGTGTCTCGGCACGTTATAACATCAGCGACGAGCCGTTCTTCAAATCCATCAAGGGCCAGTGGCTATCCATGCTCGGACTGCGCGCCTCATGGGGTGTCAACGGTAAAGCACCCAGCTCCAACTACCTCTTCTACAATACTTATAATACGTCGGCAGGCAACTACGGTAACGGCGGCCTCAACAACAGCGGCAAGACTATGCCCACTGGCTCGCTCAGTGGATTGAAGCTCGACGACCTGCGCTGGGAGAAGACCACCTCTTACAACCTGGGCTTCAACCTGGGACTGCTCAACGACAGGTTAGAAGTGGACTTCGACTTCTATCATAAGACAACCAAAGACCTGCTGATGTCGGGTGTGGCCATTCCTTCGATGGTGGGCTATAGCACCTTGTCGTACATGAACGTGGGCCGCATGGATAACGACGGATGGGAACTGAACTTCACGGCCAAGAAGATTATTAGGAAAGGCAAGTTCTCGGTCGACTTCGGATTCAACGTGGCACAGAACTCCAACCTGCTGAAGGAGATGGACGAGAGTGTGCTCGACGCACTGAACACCTATTACACCAACTATAGCAGTGGTAGGACGGGCAGCCCATGGGCCGTAACTCAGCGAGGCAACTGGCCCCTGCGTGTGCAGCTGAACAACTCGCTCGGTTCCATCTATGGCTATCGCTATAAGGGCGTTTACCAGTACACCTACGACTACCTGAAGAACCTGCAGAAGGAATACGGGTGGACACCAGAGGAATACGAAGGCGAAATCAACCGCATGCTGGCAGAGGGAAAGACCTTCCCCATTGCCCTGCGTGCTGATGGCAAAGTGCTGATGAACAGTCAGGGACAGCCCACACCCATGGTGTTTAACTATGCCAACAACAACGGTCAGGGCGACCAGACAGCTACCTTTGACGGCGGCGACGCAATGTATGAGGACATCAACCACGACGGTCAGATCAACGAACTTGACATCGTGTACTTAGGCAACTCGCTGCCCAAGGTGAACGGTGGCTTCAACTTTACCTTCAGGTACGGCCCGTGGAGCGTGAAGACCCGCTTCATGTACCGCTTTGGCAATAAGATAGTGAACGTGGCTCGGCAGAACCTGGAGAACATGTACACCACCTATAATCAGTGTGCTACGGTGAACTACCGCTGGCGCAAGGACGGCGACGTGACACCCATACCCAGGGCCATGTACAACACCAGCTACAACTTCCAGTCGTCTGACCGCTATGTGGAGGATGGTGGTTTCATACGCTTCCAGAACCTGCAGGTGGCTTACAACTTCGACAAGAAGTTTATTAAGCAGTTAGGACTGAATCAGTTGCAGCTCTATGGATCTATGAATAATTTGTTTGTTTGGACCAAGTACAGCGGCGTAGACCCAGAGGTGTCGCCCTCTGGCTATGGCGTGGCTGCCGACGTGTCGCAGACACCGCGTTCCAAGCAGTTTACCATTACGCTCAACGTGGGATTCTGATGCGCCCTTCGACCTGAAGAATAATGAAAAAAGAACAAAGAATTATGAAGAACAAGATAAAGACAACCATATTTGCACGGATGATAAGTTTATCATTTATCATTTGTTCATTATTATTTAGCGTTGCGCTGTCCTCCTGCCTCGACACCATCATCCTGCCTGAGGACAAGACGGTGGACGAAGACTTCTGGAAGTCGAAATCCGATGTGGAGCTGATGGTCAATGGTGCCTACCAGTCAATGCTCAGCAGCAACGTGGTGCAGCGTCTCATCGTATGGGGCGATCTCCGCTCTGATGAGCTGATACCCGCCTCAAGCATCACTGGCACAACGATGGAAGATATGTTAGAGATTAGCTTAGGCAACACACAGCCCGATAACGAGTTTGCCACATGGAACGCTGTCTACAGCGTCATTAACAACTGCAACGTAGTGCTGGCCAAGGCTCATCAGGTGATGGACGAAGACCCCTCGTATACCGAGGGCGACTACCTGGCTCACTGCTCGCAGATGCTGGCCCTCCGCTCACTCTGCTATTTCTATCTCGTGCGCAACTTCCGCGACGTGCCCTATATCACCGAAGCGTTTATGAGCAGCTCGCAGGAGCGCAACATCCCGCAGTCGGCTCCAACTACAGTGCTGCAAGGATGCATCGACGACCTGTTGAAGGCTGAAGCCAATGCCATCTCGGCAAATGCCTTTACCGACTGGCGTAGGGTGGGCTACTTCACACGCGACGGCATTCAGGCTCTGCTGGCCGACATTTACCTGTGGCGCGGCAGCGTGATGCACAGCACCGCTGACTATGAGCAGGCTGTGGAGTGGTGCAATAAAGTCATCGCTTCGAAGAAGAGCCAGCATGTGAGAGGACGTTTCGAAAACGTGGAAAAAGAGTATCCGTTGGAAGACGGGCGTAGGGCCTTCTCCACCATCTTTGTAGAGCAGAACGCTGAGGAGAGTATCTTCGAACTGCAGTTCAACGGACAAGAGAACAAGGTGGGCAACGACTACCGTGGCAATCAGGGCCTATGCCAGAGCTACTGCCACTATACAGGCAACAATACATCCATCCCTTATTTCTATGCTTCTACCCTGTTCACTTCGCTGAGCAACGCCATCTGGACGGAAGGCGATGATGCGAAGGATGACTATCGCCACTATAACATTGTCTATTCGCAGGACTATACGGTGGGCGAGTTCAACTGTGCACGTGTGCGTAAGTTCGTGTCGGCTGAGACGGGCCTGCTCAATGCCAGCGTTGCATCAGATGCCTCCATCAACCGCGCCTATACACAGTACAAGCAGAACTATATAGTATACCGACTCGCTGATGTGATGCTGATGAAAGCAGAGGCGCTGACAGCACTGGCTAACGACAGCGATGCCGTGCGGCTGCGTGAGGCTTTCACACTGGTGCAGGCTGTAAACACCCGCTCGTTGGTGAACGAAAGCGACAGCCTTTTATGGAGCAATTTCAGCTCCACCGGTGTAGACAATATGGAGAATCTGGTGTTGCGTGAGCGTTTCCGTGAGCTGGCCTTCGAGGGCAAGCGCTGGTACGACCTGATGCGATTCAACTATCGCCATGTGGAGGGCGTTGACTACAACACCCTGCTGGCCAATCAGACCAATTTTGTGGCAAACAGTCCTGACATGCTTGCACTGATGACGCGCAAGCTCGACTCTAAGGGCGGCGCCGTAGCAGCTAAGACGGGCAACGAGCCTCGCCTCTACATGCCTGTGCCGTTGGCCGACCTGAAGATCTGTCCGGCTCTGAAGCAGAACCCCGGCTACAGTTCTAGCGAAAGCTACTCTAAGAACTATTAAGAGACTTGAGAGTTGAGAATTGAGATTTATGAATAGACATATAAGAATGAAGATTATGAGCAAGATACGAAAAAGACTGATGATAGGTTTATCATTTATCATTTGTCATTTATCATTAAGCGTAACGCTGACCTCCTGCAATCCCGAACCCGACGAGTCAGACCTCTACACGTTTACTGGCGAGACCATCGAGTCGTTCATTGCCAAAGACAGCACGCTGACATCGTTCAACTATATTCTCAGCCGTGTGGGTTATGACAAGATGCTGGCCGCCTACGGCAGCTACACTTGCTTCGCCCCCACCAACGACGGCGTGGCAGCCTACATTGACAGCCTCTACAACGATTCCTTGGCAGCCATTCCCCACAACGGTATGACCGACAATTCGCTCGAAGGCCTCAGCGACAGCCTCTGCCGCAGCATTGCACGCTTCCACATCACCAATCAGTATCGCGACATTGTGTCGATGACCGACGATAATGAGATTCTCACCCTTCTGGGCTACGAGTTCTCCTACTCCTCGAAAACGGGGCAGACGGTGCTCGGCGGGAAGGCAACTATACTTAGTTCAGACAACACCACCGTGAACGGACTGGTGCACATCATCGACAACGTGATACCACGCACTGCCAAGCCCATAGGCGACATATTGGAGCAACACACCGACATGTACTCCATCTTTAGTCAGGCACTGCAGATTACTGGGCTGGCCGACTCACTGACCTCTTTCAGCAAAGGAGTAGAGTTTGAGTTCAAGCAGCTGCCTCGTGAGAGCTACTCTGGTGTGCTCTTCCCGTCATCGGGTGTAGGCACTACGGGCGTTGATGAGTGCAAAGTGGGCTATACATTGTTTGCCGAGACCGATGAAGTGATGCGCAAGAACGGCATCAACAGCTTAGAAGACCTCATTGCATACGCCAACAAGGTATATGCCGATGCTCCCGAATGGTATAACTACATGAACGAACACCACCTCACTGTGAGCACGGGCAACGACTACACCAACCGCTTCAATGCACTCAACATGTTCGTGGCCTATCACATTCTCAACGCTTCTATGTCGGCCAATCAGTTAGTGTTTGAGAAAGGCTCTAGCAAGTATTGGAACTATGCGCCCGATGCCGACCCCTACGACTACTACGAGACGCTGCTGCCCCATACCATCATGAAGATATGGGAACCGCACACAGAGGGCAAGCGGCTCTACATCAATCGCTACCAGACCTACAACACCCTGACCAACGAGGTAGGATCGCCCGGCACCAACCATGAGCTGATACTCAAGGGCATATCCATCGACCGCAATGCCTCGCTGCAGGCTGGCAATGCCTACATCCACTCCATTGGCGGCATGCTGGTGTACAACGCTGACGTACCTAAGAAAGTATTGAACGAGCGCATGCGCGTGAACTGTACATCACTGTTCCCTGAACTCATCAACAACAAGTTCCGTTATTACTCTACTGGCGACGGAAACATCCCCAGTACACACGACGGCTCGCGTCGGGGCATACCCAAGTTCTACTTCGACAACATGGTGCTCTACAACGACGAGGTGTGTCTGTGCTACTGTCTGCACGGTGCGTGGCGCTGCTTCCAGTCAGACCAGATGCAGTTCTGGGGCCGTTACGACTTGGCCTTCAAGCTTCCCTCAGTGCCTTCGGGCCTCTATGAGCTGCGTGTGGTGTATGCTCCTATGAGCTACGGTTCGTTCATGCAGTACTACATCGGCACTTCGTCGAACCTTTCGTCGATGCTGCCCATCGGTCTGCCCTTCGATGCCACTGTCAATGTGACCGATCCCCGTGTGGGCCTCACCGATGCCATCAATGAAGACGACCGAGGCATAGCCACCGATATCTCTATGCGCAACCGTGGCTACATGCGTGGTCCGTACAGCTATTGCGGACACGCCGAGAATGGTTGGAGTGAGGAGAACAACTCCCGCAATGAGCTGATACAAAATGGCTCGCTTACCGTCCGCTACGTGCTGGGCCGCGTGCAGCTGAAGCAGGGCGACGAGAACTGGCTACGTATCAAGTCGCTGAACTTCGAGCGCAACACCAATCCCGTGGGTCTCGACTTCGTGGAGATTGTTCCCGTCAGTGTGGTTGACAATCAGCTGTACACTGAAGACTGGTATTAATCAATTAGCAATTAGTAATTAATAATTAGTAATTATGATTACCATCAATAATATAAAGATTTATCTCGCTGCAGGTCTGGTATGCTGCGCCATCGGCGCAGCCACCACCGCCTGCTCCGACTTCGACGACTATAACGAACCGAGGACCGACGCCATTGCATCGGCCAACAAGACGCTCTGGGAGAACATACAGCAGAACGGGCAGCTGAGCGACTTTGCACAGTTGGTGCAGAAGGCTGGCTTTGCCGACGAGCTGAACCAGACACACTGCTACACCGTGTGGGCACCGCTCAATGGCACCTACGACGTTGCCGCCCTGCAAAGGCTTGACAATGATGCACTGCTGCGCCAGTTTGTAAAGAACCATATTGCCGACTACAGCCATCAGGCCACAGGTGCTCTCAACGAGCGCGTGCTTATGCTCAATGAGAAGTCCTACAACTTTGTTGGCATGGCGTCATACGTGTTCGACGGTAAAGCAGTGGCGCAGTCCAATCTGCCTAACAGCAATGGCCTGCTTCACACACTCAACGGAGCCTTGGAGTTCTATCCCAATCTCTACGAGTACGTCACCGATTCACTGTTGGCCTATGGTAAGAGCATCGACCAGCTGCGCCGCTACTTTAAGCGCTACGAGCTGACCTACCTCGACGAGGATGCCTCGGTGCCTGGACCTATTGTCGACGGCATGCAGACTTGGGTAGACTCGGTGATGGTGACACGCAACACACTCTGGAACCAGCTTAACACCCGTATGATGAACGAAGACAGCACCTACACCGTGCTGCTGCCCAACGACGTGGCCTGGGAGAAAGCCTACGACAGGATTAAGTCATACTACAACTACGCCGCCACAACGAAGGCGCAGACCTTCACTAGCGGCAACATCGATACCAAACCCGCAGAGATTTCCATCGATCAGACCTATTGGCAGGATTCCATTACCAGCCTGCAGTTAGTTAGCAACTTGTTCTACAGCAACAACGATGCCTACAACACTTGGCTGAAGGGCACCCCCACTGCTTACGGTTCCGACACGCTGCGCTCCACCACCTACACCAAGCTGTCCAATCCGCAGGCCATCTTGGGCCAGGCCCGCCATAAGGTGGAACTGAGCAATGGCACTGCACACGTTGTCGACTCTCTGGCTATGTATCCGTGGGAAACCTATGCACCCGAACTCAGCATTTCAGCTGGTAGTCGCAGCAATATTGCTCGTGTGGTGACGGGTTCCTATCAGACTTTCAACGTAAAGGGATATGATATCGACGACTATTCCTATATCCATGTCACACCGGCTGGCGGTTATGCCCGCCCTGAGCTCGACTTGTTCCTCTCTGGCGTTCTCAGTACTGAGTACGACTTCTACTGTGTGTTCGTGCCACCTTACGATGCCTACACGGAGGAGAACCTGCTACCCAACCGCGTCATCTTCACACTTAGCTATTGCGATGAGACGGGAGCACTGAAGGAGTACACCTTCCTCGACGAGAGCGAAGAGAACATCTCGACGTTCCAGGAAAGGTTCAATCTGGCCGACAACAACTCTAACCGCACCACCATACGCGCTTTCTCTAACGACCCCGAGCGCTTGGATACCGTTTGGCTGGGACGCTTCACCTTCCCCGTTTGCTATGCTGGTTTGGGCAACGACTATCGCCCGAACATTAAGATTACCTCACCCTTCTCTGTGTTCAACAAGAATCTGATGAGCGCTTTTACACGCGACCTGCGCATAGCATCCATCATCATGAAGCCGAGAGAACTTGTGGAATTTGAAGAATCTAAAAAGTAATGATGAACATGAAACTTACCATATTCAATCTCTTGCAGACTGGTGTTCAGAGAATGGCCGTCTGCGCACTTGCGCTAGGATTCACCACCGTGGGCTATGCCCAGAGCGGCGATGACGAGGAAGAAGAGGAAGAGGTGGAGACTGCCATTGCGCAGCCCACGCGCTCGCAGATGCAGCGCGACAACTATCCGCTGGTCACCCTACGCGGCATCGTCACTGAACAGGCCACGGGCACACCCCTTGCCGGCATTCAGTTGCAGGCCTTGGGCTATCCCCGCTATACGGCCATGACCGAGGAGGATGGACGCTTCGCCATTCGTGTGCCGGTGTTTGCCACCTCACTCTATGTGCATGCCCCTGAATATCTTTCGCAGCAGGTGGCCGTGATAGCTGGCGACAGCACACAGGCACTTCACGTGCAGATGCTTAGCGACCGTTTCCAGCCCATGTATGGCAAAGGCACTACCTATACTGCCACGAAGACCGCTCTCTCTGATGCCTTCGGTGTCACCATCGACGGCGAGATAGCCAACAAGTTGGGCGGCGATGTGCATGCCGTCATGCACTCGGCTGCTGCCGAGGGCGGTGCTGCTATGTTCATACGCGGACTCAACAGCATTACTTGCGACGCACAGCCCCTCATCGTCATTGATGGTGTGGAGCAGGACATGCAGCGCGACCGCACGTCGCTACATATCGGACAGTTCAACAACCTGCTGGCTAGCATCTCACCCGACGATATTGAGCGCATCACCGTGCTGAAGAATGCTACCGCACTCTATGGCGCACGTGGTGCCAACGGTGTGGTGCTCATCGACACCAAGCGCGGCAAGTCTATGGCCACGCGCATCGATGCCAACGTGTCGGCCGGCGTGCAGCTCATACCCCAGCTGCCCACCATGATGAATGCTGCCCAGTATCGCAACTACGCATCTGAGCTGCTGGGTTCTGTTCCATATATCAAGGAGTACAAGAACTTCTACTTCCTCAACGACGACCCCAACGGCTACTACTACCACACCTATCACAACAATACCGACTGGACCGACTTGGTGTATCGCACTGCCTTGACGCAGAACTACAGCATCAACGTGCAGGGTGGCGACGATGTGGGTATGTATAACCTCTCCGTGGGCTACGTCGACTCGAACAATACTTTGGAGGAGAGCCGTTTCAACCGCATGAACGTGCGCTTCAACACCGATATCAAGATACTGTGGAACCTCACCACACGCTTCGACATATCTATCTCGCGCACCAACAGCAACATCTACGACGATGGCATGCCCGCCAACTTCTCTACCGGCACTGTCACCTCGCCCACTGCGCTCAGCCTCATCAAGTCGCCTCTGCTCGCACCCTACGAGTACAACGCCACAGTGAAGCGCTTCACCAACCTTCTCAGCGGCTACGATAACATCCTGGCCAGTAGCACAGCACCGCACTCAGCCCTGAAGAACCAGTCGCTGGCCAATCCCCTCTCCATATTGGATAATGGTACGGGCGACAATAAGAACAAGGCCGAGGATACCTACTTCACCGTGCATGTAATGCCCGTGTGGCAGTTTGCCCGCGATTTCAAGCTCACTGCCGACTTCAACTACCTGCTTAACCGTAACGCACAGCGCTACTATCGCCCCTACGAGGGAGTGCCTGAGTTCGAGATTGAGGAGATGGGCACCGTCACATCGAAGGTGGCATCGCTCTTCTCCAAGGAGCAGAACTTCATGGGCCGTCTGCAGGTGGACTGGAGCAAGCAGATGGGCCGTCACACCCTGGCTGCCTATGTGGGGGCTCGCTACAACTATTTCTCTTTCGACAGCAGCGACCTGGGCACACAGTACACTGGCGTCACCGACGACAAGAACCCGCGTCTTTCATCCTCTTATTTCCCCGACGTGGACGGTGCTAACGACGTGTGGAAGAACATTCTGTGGTATGGCAATGCCGACTACAACTACATGAACCGCTACTTCGCCACCCTCTCGCTCTCGATGGAAGCCAACAGCCGCTTCGGCGATAATGCCGACGGGCTGGGACTCTTCGGAGTGAAGTGGGCCGTCTTCCCCAGCCTGCAGTTGGGATGGGTACTCACCAACGAGAGCTGGTTCCCCCGCAATACTGCCATTAATTACCTGCGCCTGAATGCCGGCTATGACATCAGCGGCAACGACGGCATCTCTAACTATGCTGCACGCACCAGCTTCACTGCCGTGAAGTACTATGGCAACGCCATGGGCATACAGCTCACCAACATTGGTAACGACGAGATACAGTGGGAGAAGACCAGCAAGCTCAACCTGGGTATGCAGAGCTACATGCTGGGCAACCGTCTGGCCGTGGGCTTCGACTACTTCCTCCACAAGACCGACAACCTGCTCACCCTGAAGAACTTCTCCAACCCCGTGGGCGGCATCAACCGCTACTGGAGCAACGGCGGCGCGCTGGAGAATCAGGGCTTCGAGGTGAGCGTCAGCGGCAAGCCCGTTGTGGCCAAGGACTGGCGCATGGAGATAGGGGCCACAGTGGGCCACTACAAGAACAAGGTCACGCGTCTGCCTGATGGCGACTATACCAGCAGTATCTATGGCGACAACAACATCATCACCTCAGTGGGCAATCCTGTGGCAATGTTCTACGGTTATCAGACTGAAGGCATCTTCGCTACCGATGCCGAGGCCGCAGCAGCAGGAAACGGCACCTACCTCGCCATGACCGACAATGCCGGCAACCGCACCTACTTCATGGCGGGCGATGTGCACTTCACCGACCAGAATCACGACGGTGTCATCGACGAGCAGGACAAGACCATCATCGGCGACCCCAACCCCGACATCTACGGCAACATCTTTGCCACTCTGGCTTACAAGAACCTCACCCTCAACATTGGGTTCAACTACTCGCTGGGCAACGACGTGTATAACTACCAGCGCTCAGTGCTCAACAGCGGCTCCAACTTCTTCAACCAGCAGGTGGCCTCCACCGCACGCTGGCGCTATGAAGGCCAGAAGGCTGAAATGCCCCGTGCCGTCTTTGGCGACCCCATGGGCAACAACCGCTTCAGCGACCGCTGGATAGAGGACGGCAGCTACCTGCGCCTGAAGACCGTCAGCCTCAGCTACCGCGTGCCCGTGCCCGACACTTGGACATGGCTTCAGGGACTCACTGTCTGGGGCGAGGCCCGCAACCTGCTCACCTTCACTAAGTACTTAGGCAGCGACCCAGAGTTCTCTGTCGGCAACGGTGTGCTCTTCCAGGGCATAGACAGCGGCTTGCTGTCGCAGGGACGCTCGTTCATGGCCGGACTGAAGATCAATCTCTAATCAATTAGCAATTAGTAATTAATAATTAGTAATTATGATTACATACATCAATATAAAGAATTATCTCGTTGCAGGTTTGGTAAGTTGCGCTATCGGCGCAGCCACCACCGCCTGCTCCGACATGCTTGAGAGCGACAGCTCGCGACAGGTCTTCGACCCTGCTATCGATCAGAAGACTGACTCCGTGTTCTATGCACTCGGCATACTTCAGGGCATGCAGCAGCTGGCCGACCAGTATGCCTTCCAGGGTGAGCTGCGTGGCGACCTCGTAGAGACCACCACATTCACCGACAACAACTTGCGCCAGCTGGCCAGCTTCACCGCCACCACCGCCTGCAAGTATGATTCGGCCTATCTCTACTACCGCGTCATCAACAACTGCAACTACTACATTGCCCACCGCGACACCACACTGCGCACTGGAGCCATCTATGTAGCCATGCCGGAATACGTGGGCGTGAAGGCCATACGCGCCTGGGCATACATGCAGTTGGCCCGAACCTACGGCAGTGTGCCCTTCTACACTGAGCCGCTCACGCAGATATCGCACATCGACAACAGCCACTTCCCCATGCTTGATATGGAAGGTATTGTGGCGCAGCTCGCTCCCGACCTGGAGCAGTACTCCGGTTACCTTACGCCCACCTTCGGCAAAGTCACGCCGGCATCGGGTCTACTGCCCGCCTATCTGTTCATACCCGTTGATATCGTTCTGGGCGACATGTACCTTGAAACGGGTCAGTACGACCGTGCCGCCTCACACTATGTCACCTACCTCACACAAGTGGCCACCGTCGACGACAACCACACCGCCTACATGCAGGCTTACACGCGCAGCAACCGTGGCTTCAGGGGTGGCAATGCCGACGAACTGCCTGGCAACTGGGCTGAACAGCTCAATGGTCAGTTGCGTGGCAGCGAGCAGTGGTCCACCATCTTCACCGGCAACAATGGCACCGACTTCATCACCTACATACCCCTTGCCACCAGCAAGCTGCAGGGCGTGGCATCACAGCTGCCGCTGGCCTATGGCTACGACTTCTACAGCAACAATGCTAGCTTCATCGACGAGATTCAACTCACGCCTTCACAGAGTTATCTCAACCTGACCAACAGCCAGGACTACTACTACATCACTTCTGAGAGCGACGACTATCATACCGTGGTGGGACTGGCCAAGCTCGGTGACACCCGCTATCGCAGTGTCATACGCGAAGAGGTTGACGACAATGAGGAGGTTGGAGCCAGCAGCACCACCACTTGGATCACCAAGAACCGTACACCGCGCGTGGTGCTCTACCGCCGCTCTGCCGTGCTGCTCCATCTGGCCGAGGCCTTCAACCGTCTGGGCATGCCCGACGCAGCCTTCGCCATCCTGAAGGACGGCATCTGCAAGTATTTGGTCGATGCCGAAGCTGGTGCACAGTACATCACCGATGCCACACGCCAGGCGCTGAAGACCACCTGGCCGCTGCTCTCCGATGCCAATATATCGAAGTTCTCAGAGGCCACCGCTTGTTTCGGCGTCCACACACATGGCACAGGTTTTACACGCGACTTCACCGGCTCCACCTACCAGCCCGGACTCTCGCCCTATCAGCCCGACACCATCATCGGACTGAAGCTGGCAGAGCTTGCTGCTGAAGGCTTCCCCGTAGGCATCACCAAGGCTGACTCCATCAATGCCATGGAGGACATCCTCTGCGATGAGTACGCATTAGAGTTGGCCTTCGAGGGCAGCCGTTTCTTCGACCTCTGCCGTTTGGCACGCCACAAGAATCAGGCCGGTCTCTATGGCAGCGACTTTGGCACCCGCTGGCTCGCACGTAAGGTAGCCAGCCGCAGCTTGCCCGTCGACCAGGCCCTGGAGCAGCGCCTGCTCAATCCCGACAACTGGTATCTGCCGTTTAAGTAATGCACCCTTCACCTCTCATCCCTTGACAACGACACTCTATCTCATGCGTCATGGCGAGACTATTGATAATGCTCGCCAGATTATGCAAGGGCAGGTGCAGGGCGAACTCAACGACGAGGGCATGCGCCAGGCACGGCAGGTGCGCGATGCTTGGGCCGCTCGCCACATCGATGTCTTTGTGGCCAGCGACCTGAAGCGCTCCTTCGATACTGCGCGCATCGTGGCCCAGCCCCACTCACTCCCCGTTGTCACCACGCCTCTGCTGCGTGAGCGCGATTGGGGCGACTTCACCGGCCGTTACATCCCCGACCTGAAGGGGTTGCCTTGGCCATCTAATGTGGAGTCGATGGAGCACCTGCTGGAGCGCGCCCGCCAGTTTCTCAACTACATTCACTCTGAGTACTGTGGCAAGACGGTGCTCGCTGTGGGGCATGGCATAGTGAACAAGGCCATTCAGGCCGTCTACCATGGATGCCTCATGCGTGAGGTCACCCGCATGACCAACGCCGAGGTGCGCACGTTGTTGCTCACCCATCCCTTTGCTGCGACCCCTTCCATGCAGGGTGGGGCAGGCTCCTCCGACAAGAAGTTCTGCATCACATAGCCAGCATACTTCCAACGTTACCCTATCAATATGTGGCATCACACCGTCAAGGTGTGATGCCACATATTGGTTTAGTATTGGTTTAGTGTTTCTCAACGTCGCCTGTCGGTCATCCGTTCTGCGTCAGCATCGCAGTTGAAAACTAAGGTTACGATAAGAGTGATGCTACTTCATCGGTCGATAATCCTGCCCCTTGTGCTATCTGTTCAATAGTTAGCCCCATTTGCTTAAGCCTGCGCACAGTGTCGGCTTTCTCTTTCTTTTGGCCTTCCTCTCGCCCTTCCTCTCGCCCTTTTCTTTCTCCTTTCATGTATGCCGTGTCGAGTGTACTGGTGTAGTCCCAGTATTCCTTCAGACTCGACTCATACTGGCGTCGTTCGTTCTCATTATACTGGGCTATCTCTGCTTGCTGGAATAGTTTCTTGAATATGCGGTCTTGCAATGCTTTGGGGCGTTCTAGCAAACGGGAAAGGTTGCGAAGAACGAACATCCACTTGTCGAACATGGTCTCCAGTTCGTCCTCACTTTTGTTGAACTTCGGCATTTCCAAATAAACGAATGACAACTTGTCGTAAAACACATGGTTGTCCTCCACATCTTTCAGTTTGATTTCGTGTCGGTAGCTGTTGGCCGGATATTCATTGTCGGGAAACTCAAAGTTAAGAATGCCCACGGTGTACACATTCTCCAAGTGGTAGTTCCACTTGCCCTTAGGTGCCTGCTGGCGTATGGGTGTTGTGGCATAGTATACACTGCGGTCCTTGAAGTAGGCCTGCTCGGCTTTCTGCATCTCTACTATGAAGCGGCTGCCGTCATCTGCCTTGCAGTATACGTCGAAAACGGAGCGGCGGTCAGTGTAGCCGTCGCCCAGATTCTCGCTGTTCAGGTATTGAATTTCGGTTATTGTGTTTTTGCCTTCTGCTAACAGTGCGTTAAGGAAACTCATCAGCAGGTCCTTGTTCATCTCGGTGCCAAAGAGTTTCTTGAAGCCGAAATCGGTATAGGGGTTGATGTACCGCTCGCGCCCGGTCAGCATTCCGTCTAACAAGCTGTCATTGTGTTTGTTCTTCTCTGCCATTACTGTCTGTTGCGTTGAGACTGTGCAAAGATACGGAAAAAAAGTGAACGGCCAAAACTTTTCTCCCGAAAAGTTTTGGCCGTTCACTCTATATACTATATATATAATGATAATTATCCCTCACCTCCCACACCCGACCGTTAACGCATTGATACACAGTAGGGGTTTGGGGTGAGGGATAAAAACCGATGACACACCCAAAAGCCTGCTGACTATCAGATGGTTAACCGTTAGGTGTGGGAGGTGAGGGTAGGTTTTGTTATATATAGGCAATTGGTGCTCATCTCTTCCTGATGAGCGTTGACTCTGCGCCTATGCACAGGACATAGATGCCTGCGGGGAGTGAGGGCAGCTGGATGGTGCATGTGCTGCTGCCCTTGGCTATGGTGGCGCTGTGCAGGGGCTTGCCGCTGAGGTTGTAGAGGCTTAGGGGCAGGGCTGTGGCGGCGGGGCAGGGCAGGCCGATGGAGAGTTGGCTGCCGTTGAGGGTGATGCGCGCCCGCGTGTGATGTTGGGGTATGGCGGGTATGTGTGACAGGCCGAGTATGTCGAGCAGACCGGCATAGACATCTATCTCGCCGTGGCCGTAGGCATTGTTGGGGTAGGCGAGGGTAGGGTCGTAGTGGCGTGAGGTACGGCTAATCACCCCCATCACATCGGCAGGCGTGAGGGTGGGGCAGGCCTGCAGCCAGAGTGCTATGGCGCCGCCCACGGCAGGCGCTGCCATCGACGTGCCGCTGTTGGAGTTCCAGGCGTAGGTGCGCCCGCCGAAGTTGAAGTGGCTCACGTCCCACCGCAGGTCGGCGGCTTGAGGGTTGGCCTCCATGTAGTAGCTGCTGTAGGAGGATATGATGTTGTTGCCCGGTGCCACGCAGTCGGGCTTGATGCGGCCGTCCATGGTGGGCCCGCGCGACGATGGCTGTGCGAGCACGCCTCCGGTGCCGTGCCAATAGCTCATGGTGTCGCCGTCGAGGTTGATGATGTAGTCGCGGTAGGAGGTCTCACCCACGCTGATGACGCATGGAGCGCTCGACGGTGAGTGGATGTTGTGGGTGGTTTCGCCGTCGCAGAGCAGAGGGTTCAGGCTGTTGGTGGTCAGTCGGCCGCTCTGCCGCCACAGTTCCACGTCGGCATCGGCACCTGTCATCTCGATGGATAGCTGTGGGGTGATGCCCACGGTGGGCTGCCCGCCAATGGTGATGTCGATGCATGTCTCGCGGTCGTCGTAGCATGAAGGGTATGCCTCGGCCATGAGCGTGTAGACGGAGAGGGGCAGTTGCAGGGTGGAGTCGGGCTGCTGCAGCAGCTGACGGGTGGAGAGAATGAGCGTGTCGGACTGCTCGCCGTAGGCCACTACGCGAATGTCGTAGTCATTAGCCGACTTGAGGGTGATGACCATCTGGGGGCTGCTGCTGTAGAAGAAGGTTCCTGCGCTGAGCTGTCCTCGGGGCTTGTGTATCCATGAGGTGTGGTGCCCCTCGTTGCCTGCTGCAGCCACGAGTATGCGTCCGGGGCCTGTGAGGCTGTCGAGCATGGCGTAGTACAGCTGGTCATATCCCCAGAAGTCCTGCGGGCTGCCTTCGCTGAAGGAGATGACGCAGGGGCGACCCACGCTCTGTGCGTAGTCGAAGATATACTTGAAACCCAGGGCATCGGTGGCGAAAGTGTATTTATAGACGTCGGTGGAGTCGATGAGTGGCAGGTCGTCGGTGACGGCGTTGGCCACTAAGCAGATGTCGGCCTCTGGAGCCATGCCCTGATAGGGGGAGTCGTAGCCGCTGCCGGCAGCAATGCCTGTGGTGTGGGTGCCATGGGTAAGCAGCAGCCCGTCGCGTGAGTGGCCGAGTGCGAGGATGTCGCTTTGCGATGTGTAGTCGCGGCCTACGGGGAAGGTGCTGTTCAGGGTGTCGTGCGACAGTTGGTCCCAGAAACGGCTGATGCGATAGCGTGTGGTGTCGCGGCTGTAGAAGGTGGGGTGTGTGAGGTCGAAGCCCACATCCATGATGCCCATCACCACGCCGCTGCCTGTATATGCCTGCGGCAGGTCCTGTGCTGTGTAGGCGGCGGTGGCGTTGAGGTGTACGGCCATTGAGTCGGTGAGCAGCCGGCTTGAGGGGCTGGCCTCTATGCGTAGCACGCTGGGCTGGCGGCTCAGTGGGGTGAGCTGCTCAAGGGGTATGGACGCTATGTGCAGGGTGCCATAATGGGCCAGCGAGCGGCAGCCGTGGGCGGCGAGCAGCTCCTCGGCGGCCGTGCCGTCAGTGGCGAGGCGTATGAAGGCGATGACTTCGCGCGTTCTGGCTCCCAAACCGCCATACATACCTGGCGCAGCAGAAACCATTCCGTACTTTGGGCATCCCTCGTTTGGAAGGCTGGTGGGCACTGTGGCAACGATGTGGCGCAGCCAGGGCGACAGTTTCTCCTTCAGCGGGCGTTGCGCAATGGCACATGGCCCCAGCAGCAATATATATATAATAATGAGTAAGGCTCTCTTCATGATTCCTGATTCTACGTGCATACCTAAACAACAGACTACGCGCTAGGCTTGTCAATGAAGTCTCTGCAACTCAACAGTTTCTCCCTGCACTGCTCCATGAGCCATTTAGGGGTGCTGGTGGCTCCGCAGATGCCTACTGTCTCGATGCCCTTCAGCCATGCAGGGTCAATCTCGTCGGGACCTTCTATGAGGTGCGTGTTGTGATTTACGCGCAGACACTCGTTATAGAGCACCTTGCCGTTGCTGCTTTTGCGCCCGCACACGAAGAGTATGATGTCGTGGCGTGTGGCAAACTGCATGATGCTAGGCATGCGATTGGCCACGGAGCGGCAGATGGTGTCGAAGCTTCTGAAGGTGGCGGTTGGGGCTATGTGTGTTTGTATGTAGTCGATGATGCGGTGGAACTCATCGAGGCTCTTCGTGGTCTGCGAGTAGAGGTAGATGTCGCGGCTGAAGTCAAGCTTTGTCACCTCGTCGAGGTTCTCCACCACTATGGCACTGCCTTCGGTCTGCCCCACCAGTCCCAGCACTTCGGCGTGACCTTTCTTTCCGAAGATAACGATTTGCGAGGTGAGGTGCGTGCTGGCTGCACCCCACCCCGTGCCGTTTGAGGCGAGCTGGGTGAGTGAGGCTTCATACTGTTCCTTGATTCTTTTCTGGAGTTTCAGCACCACGGGGCAGGTGGCATCGATAATCTCTATGTTGTTGCGGCGTGCCAGCTCATAGGTCTCAGGCGGCTCGCCGTGTGCCCTCAGCAGCACCTTCACATCGTGAAGGCTCTTCATCTGCTCGTGGTTGATGGTGACCAGGCCCATGCGCCGCAGCCGCTCGCACTCTATGCCGTTGTGCACAATGTCGCCCAAGCAGTAGAGAAGTCCCTCGCCTGGCCCCTCTTTGTGTGGAAGGGGGTTGATGCTCTGCTCCTGCTGTGTGGCCAGCTCCTCTTCGGCTTTCTTGATAGCGGTGGTAACGCCAAAGCAGAATCCGCTGCCGTTGTCTATTTCTATCTGTAACATAAGTACCTCATCATATTACTTTTCTAATTGCAAAATTAATGCATTTTATGTGAAAAGCCACAAAACTGCGCCCTTTTTTAGGATAGTTTATAATGTAAGCCAAGAAAAGACCAAGATTAAAACCATTTTTCTTTTGTTATTCACTCGCTTATTCGTACCTTTGGCTGTCGCCGAAGGTACTTTCGCTCGGAATGTCAAAAGAAAAACCGTTTTTTCTTTTGTTATTCACTCGCTTATTCGTACCTTTGGCTGTCGCCGAAGGTACTTTCGCTCGGAATATCAAAAGAAAAAACGGTTTTTCTTTTGTTATTCACTCGCTTATTCGTACCTTTGCACACGAAAAGACAATGAAGGCATGATACAGATAGAAAACCTGAGAAAACAATTTGGCGAGACCGTGGCCTGCGACATTCCGTCGCTCACCATCAATGATGGCGACCTGCTGGGACTCGTTGGTAATAATGGTGCAGGCAAGACCACGCTCTTCCGCATGATGCTCGACCTGCTGAAACCCGACGAGGGCAAGGTGAGCCTGAATGGCATCGACCCGTCGCTCTCGGAAGAGTGGAAGCAAGACACAGCAGCCTATATAGACGAGGGTTTCCTCATCGACTACCTCACCCCGGAGGAGTTCTTTAGCTTTCTGGCTAAGATCTGCGGCATGGAGGAAACAGTGATGAACGAGCGGCTGCAGGTGTTCGAGCACTTTGCAGGCGGCGAGGTGTTGGGACAGAAGAAGCTCATACGCAACCTCTCGGCAGGCAACAAGCAGAAGGTGGGTATCATGGCCGCACTGCTGAGGCAGCCTAAGCTGGTCATCCTCGACGAACCGTTCAACTTCCTCGACCCCACCAGCCAGAACATACTCAAGCATACACTCACCGACTACAGCAAGCAGAGTGGGGCTACCATACTGCTGAGCAGCCACAACCTGCAGCACACCATCGACATATCAACCCGTATCGTGCTGTTGGAGAAGGGGCACGTGCTGCGCGACATACAGAACGGCAACCGTGAGGCGCAGCAGGAACTGGTGGATTATTTCGAGCAGAACGTGTGAAAAATGTCGCTCGAAAAGGCTTGCAGAATTGACGAAAACACATTAAAGAACATTTTTTAAGAAAAAAGAGAGGAAAATGTTTTCATATCTCACTGAAAATGAGTATCTTTGCAGCCCAAATCAAAAATCATAAATAATAATAAGGAGAAATACATCATGACTAAGGCAGAAATTGTCAACTCAATCAGCCAGCGCACAGGTATAGGAAAGCTGGAAGTATCAGCCACCGTTGAGGCACTGATGGACGAAATACGCAACAGCCTTGCTGTTAACAAGGAGAACGTCTATCTGCGTGGCTTCGGCAGCTTCATCGTGAAGCATCGTGCACAGAAAACAGCACGTAACATCTCGAAAAACACCACACTCGTCATTGAAGCCCACGACTTGCCAGCCTTCAAACCCTGCAAGAGCTTCATTGAGAAAATGAGCGAGGGAAAGTAGTATATATCAATACTTACATAATAATCATAAATAAACACTTTAATTCATTATGCCAAACGGAAAGAAAAAGAAGGGCCACAAGATGGCAACGCACAAGCGCAAGAAGCGCCTGCGCAAGAACCGCCACAAGAGCAAGTAAGCTAGGGACGGTAAAAAAAGGGAATGAAAGGAGCGTAACCTGGCAGTTGTTACAGTCTGGCCGGGAAACGTCTCCTTTTTGTATCTATGAGAACGTACTATCGTACATTCGTCTTCAAGAAGAACAGAACGTACCATCGTACATTCGTCTAAACTAATAGTTCATTCGTCAACAAAAAGAAACATGACAAGCGAAGTAATCATTGATGTACAGCCCAAGGAGATTTCCATCGCTCTGCTTGAAGACAAGAGCCTGGTGGAATATCAGAACGAGCCGCGCGAGGTGTCGTTCGCCGTGGGCAACATCTATTTGGGGCGTGTGCGCAAACTCATGCCCGGACTTAACGCTTGCTTTGTCGATGTGGGAAGTGAGAAAGATGCCTTCCTGCACTATCTTGACCTGGGACTACAATTCAGCTCTTACGAGAAATACCTCAAGCAGGTAACCAGCGACCGCAAGAAACTCTACCCCATTCAGAAAGCCTCTCACCAGCCTGACCTGCCCAAGGACGGCAGTGTGCAGAACTACCTCAAGGTAGGACAGGAGATTATGGTGCAGATAGTGAAAGAGCCCATTAACACTAAAGGCCCCCGACTGACGTGCGACCTCAGCTTTGCCGGCCGATACATGGTGCTCATTCCTTTTGGCGACAAGGTGTCGGTGAGCAGCAAGATAAAGCGAGGCGAAGAGCGCTCGCGACTGAAACAGCTCGTGCAAAGCATGGTACCAAAGAACTTTGGCGTCATTGTGCGTACGGTGGCCGAAGGCAAACGCGCCGCCGAGCTCGACCAGGAACTGAAAACGCTGCTGCGCCGATGGGAGGATGCTATTACCAACGTGCAGAAATGCACACAGGCACCGCGACTCGTTTATGAAGAGGAGACACGTGCCGTGGCACTGCTGCGCGACCTTTTTAACCCCACCTACGACGGTATCTATGTGAACGACGCCGACATTCACAAGCAGATTCACGACTACGTCAGCATGATTGCACCAGAAAAGGCCGACATCGTGAAACTATACAATGGCAACGTTCCCATCTTCGACAATTTCAGCGTCACCAAACAGCTCAAGTCGGGCTTTGGGCGCACCGTCAATTACAAACGGGGAGCATACCTCATCATTGAGCACACAGAGGCCATGCACGTGGTAGACGTGAACAGCGGAACACGCATCAAGAAAGAAAACGGACAGGAAGCCAATGCCCTGGAGACCAACCTCGGTGCCGCCGATGAGCTGGCACGCCAGTTGCGACTGCGCGACATGGGCGGTATCATTGTCGTAGACTTTATCGACATGAACCTGGCCGAAGACCGGCAGATGCTCTACGAGCGCATGTGCGAGAACATGAAGAAAGACCGCGCACGCCACAATATCCTGCCACTGAGCAAGTTCGGACTTATGCAGATAACCCGTCAGCGCGTACGACCCGCCATGGACGTAGCCGTAGAGGAAAGCTGCCCCACTTGCCACGGAACAGGAAAGATAAAGTCGAGCATTCTCTTCACCGACCAGTTAGAGAGCAAAATTGACCGTCTCGTCAACAAGATAGGCATACGTCGTTTCTCACTGCACGTTCATCCCTACGTGGCTGCCTTCATCAATCAGGGCGTTTTCTCGCTGAAGCGTCGCTGGCAGCTGAAGTATGGTCTGGGCGTGCGTGTAGTGCCCAGTCAGAAACTGGCTTTCCTCCAGTATGAGTTCTACGACCAGCAACGACAGTTCATCGACATGCAAGAAGAAATTGAAGTAAGCAAATGAGAAGAATACTACTCCTGGCCCTCGTGCTGACAATGATATCGGCAGGCGCCAATGCAAAGAAAAAGGTGGAGAAACCGCAACTGTGGCCCAACGGTGAAGTGATGGATGCTTGGTTCACGGATACCACGAAAGTCAATGTGGCCACCCTCGGCCGTCAGTATGTGCTTACCTCCTATGGCGTGCGCCAGGGCACTACCGACATTCAGACCCGGCAGATTCAGGCCGTTATCGACAAAGCTGCCCAAGAGGGGGGCGGAGTGGTGGTCGTGCCCAAGGGAACCTTCTACACTGGCAGCCTCTTCTTCCGTCAAGGCACTCATCTTTATATAGAGGAGGGAGGCGTGCTGAAGGGCAGCGAGCGCATACACGACTATGAGATACGCGAGACGCGCATAGAAGGCCAGACGTGCAAATACTTTACCGCGCTGGTGAATGCCGACGGACTCGACGGCTTCACCATTAGCGGAAAAGGTACCATCGACGGCAACGGCGAGCCTTACTGGGAGGAGTTCTGGATAAGACGCAAGTGGAACCCGCAGTGCACCAACAAGGATGCTCAGCGGCCACGCCTGACGTATATCTCCAACTCGAAGAACGTTACCATACAGGATGTGCGGCTCATCAACTCGCCCTTCTGGACGAACCATATCTACCGCTGCGACCATGTGCGCTACATTGACCTCTACATCTACTCCTCGACGCAGGACATCAAGGGTCCCTCGACCGATGCCATCGACATCGATGTCTGCCACGACGTGGTGGTGAGGGGATGCTACATGAACGTCAACGACGATGCCGTGGTGCTGAAGGGCGGCAAGGGCACCTTTGCCGACCAAGCACCTGAGAACGGCCCCTGCTACAACATCCTGGTGGAGAACTGTCACTACGGCACTGTGCATGGCTGCATGACACTGGGGTCAGAGAGCCTGCACGACTGGAACGTCATCATGCGCCGATGCCATGCCGACGACACCCACCGCGTGCTCTGGCTGAAGATGCGCCCTGACACGCCCCAGCACTATGAGTATGTCAGCGTAGAAGACTTTACAGGCCAGTGTCGCAGCTTCCTGCTCGTTAAGCCATGGACACAGTTCTATGAGAAGCAGGAACGCCCCGACATGCCTCTCTCGGAGTGCAACGACATAACGTTCCGCAACATACGGATGGACTGTGGCGTATTCTTCGACGTGCAGGGCAGCGATAAGTACAAGCTGCGCAACTTTACCTTCACCGATGTGGATGTGCAGGACAAGGCAAAGGTGAAGGCCTTTACCGCCCATCCTGTTGAGGGTCTCCAGCTCAAGAAGGTGATAGTCAACGGTGAGTCGTTGACGTTATAGACGAAACATTTTTTTTAATGACGCGAAAGCACTGCTCCGGCTCTGCCGCTGGTTCTCTTTCCTGCTCACGCAGGAGAGCGGACGGGAGGAAAGTCCGGGCAGCACAGGGCGCTCCACTTCCGAAAATAGAAGCAGTTGGCGACAGCTGGTAAGGAAAGAAGAGAACGACCGCCAGCACCCACAGCGTGCTTGCACGATGCCGGGGGCTGGTAAGGGTGAGAAGGCGTGTGTAAGAGACCACCAGGCGGCGGGCGACCGTCGTGCTGTTTCCGCTGGAGGCTGCAAGTTCATGTAAACCATCGGCATGTTAGGGTTGCCCGCCCGATTGCCTCACAGGCTCCGATGGAGGGTAGAACGCTAAAGGTGCATGGTGACATGTACATTAGATAAATGGCAGGCGCCGGCAGCAATGCCGGAACAGAACCCGGCTTATAGGGGCAATGCTTTCGCTTTCTTTTCTCTAATATGATTATCCGCAATCTGGTGACTAAGACGCACTACTTTGCGGATAATCAGTTTTCCAACGCGCGCGCGTATTAATACGCGCGCGTGACTGTATGGTGCTTGCACCACTTGCACCACATCTAAGTGATTGTTTATGCATTTTACGTGGTGGCCTCCCGTGAAATTTTCGTGGCCTCCCGTGAAATTTTCGTGGCCTCCTAGGAAAAAAAGTGACCGCCAAATTTTGTTGGGGAGCCTCCGCTCTTTTTAATAGTGGTGCAAGTGGTGCAAGCACCAAACCATCACGCGCGCATATAAAATGCGCGCGTGAGAAACAGCCTCCTCTTACCCCGAGCGAGGCACGTCTATCCGCCTTTCAGCGTCTGTTGCGCTTCTTTGCGGATAATCATATTCTCTTACTCCTCTTCCTCCTTACTCCTCAACTCCTTACTGATAATGTGTATGTCGCGCTGAGGGAACGGTATCTGGATACCATTCTTGTAGAGTGTGTCGTAGATAGTGCGCAGCACTTCGCTCACCACATAGACGCGCTTCACGGCGTCGGCCCAGATGTAGAGCTTGAAGTCGACGCTTGACTCGCCCATGGCGCTCACCACCGTCTTTGCCCGTTTGGTGTGGTCGGTCCACGGGTGCTTCAACCCGTTCACTGCCTCCTCCACCAGCTGGCTCACCTGGTGCAGGTTCGAGCCGTAGGCCACGCTGTAGGCCACGGTGGCCAGCACGTAGCCGTGGTTGCGCGTAAGGTTCTTATAGTTCTTGCTGAAGAGCTGGCTGTTCTGGAAGGTGATGACCTCGCCGTAGAGCGACTCCACTACGGTGCTGGTGTAGCTGATGCTCACCACCTTGCCCATGGTGCCGTCCACCTCTATCCAGTCGCCCACCTTCACGCGGCCTGCCATGAGTGTGGCACCGTAGTAGATGTTCTCGATGATGTCTTTCGACGCGAAGCCGATACCCGTGCTCAAACCACCTGAGATGGCCAGCAGCCAGGCCACGCTGATGTGGAGTATGCTGAGCGAGAGCAGCAGCCAAACACCCCATACCAGCACCTGGATGACGTTCTTGCCCATCACCTCGCGGCTGGCGGCGGTGGTGGGATCCTGCGTGTTGAAGTGCAGGCGCATGAACGAGAGGATGGTGCTGGCAATGTAGGAGAAGAGAAACCACAGACAGACCACCATGGCTAGCTTTGTGATGCTCACCTGCAGGTTTTCAAGGTCGATGAAGCGGGTGCTGAATATCTGCCAGCACAGGTCGCCAAGGTTGAACACGTCGGCAGCCCAGTAAATGGAGAGCATTACCGACGCCACGCCGATGACGGGCAGCACTACCTTATATATAAGGAGAAAGAACCACGACTGCGTGATGGGCTTCTGCATGAACTGGTGGCGGTCACCGTATAGCTTCAGATAGCTGCTCATACAGGTGATGGTAAGGATGCAGGTGAGCTGCATGATCCACCAAATGAGTATCTGCACGGCCAGCAGAGTGTAGCCCAGCCACGAGAAGGCGAGCACGAAGATGAAGATGGCCATGGAGATGTAGGTGTAGAACATGTCGGAGCGCGGTATGTTCTGGTTGTGGCGCCTAATCACCATCCACTGCCACAGTGTGCACACCAGCAGGATGATGGGGAAGAACATGTTCACCAGCTCGCTGGGTATGAGCACGATGCGGAAGGCTATGACAATGAACCCCACAAGCACCAATGGCGAATAAATGTGGAAGGCGCTGCGTATCTGCTGTCCGTTCACGCGCAGCAGCAGCGAAATGAGTATCACTCCAAGCAGCCAGGCATACTCTATGAGCAGACCACTGGCCATGATGAAGAAGTTCTGCTGCAGCGTGGCCCGCATGATGCCCAGCACGGCGGCAAAGGTAACTGTGGTGGTGGCCATGATGATGCAGGGACGCTTGAGCAGAAACTCGCTGGTGTGGAAGCGCCGGGGCATGAAGCGGAAGGCCAGCATATTGAGTATGATGGCAATGAGCACATAGAACACAATCATCATAAACAGGCGCAGAATGACCGTCGAGTCCCAGTCGCTGTTCTGGTTGCTGGGGCGGTATTTATCGGTCAAAGCCACCCGCATCTCTGTCCACCGCTCGCAGAAATTCCTAAGGATGGAGATGTAGTTCTCGCCGCCATTGCGAAAGATGCCTGTCTGTATGTCGTTGTAGCGGCGGTTGGCATAGTCGTTCAGATAGCGCAGGCGTTGCTCCGTCAGCTCGTAGATGCTGATGTACTCCTCCACCTGTGAGCGTGTCTCAGTGAGAATGTTGCGCACGTTGGTGGCCAGCGTCAGGCACACGGCGCGGTCGGTACGCGACCTTTCATCGAGCATGTTGGGGCGTATGTTCTTCAGGCTCATCACCAGGCTGTCGTACTTCGCTATTTCCACGTCCAAGTCCTCAATATACGACTTGAATGGCAACTGCTGCCGCTGGAAGGAGAGATACTGCTGAGTAGCCTCGTGGCAGGCGTAGGTGAGGTCGAACACATGGTTCCTCTGCTGCGAGTAGAGCATGAGCGAGTTCTGGTTGCTGCGCATGATGGTTTCGCGCAGCTGCATGATAATGTCCTGTGCCTGCTGTTTGCGCTCAGTGGCCATCGACGTCAGCTCATGGTGGCTCTCCGTCAGCTCCTGGCGCAGCACACTCAAAGTCTGTGGCAGGTTACGCTCTTTCAGCACAGCCAGCGACGGCAGTACAAATGCAAACAATAACAATATGATGGTAAGTCTCTTCATGTCAATCCTCACTTCTAATAAATTTCAGGCAAGCCCACTCGTCTTCATTGCGTTCATACACGAAGCGCAGGCCCAGCTCCTGAGCTCGGTCTGTGAGCAAAGGAACGTCATCGTGGTAGAATCCGCTGAGCAGTAGCACCGACTCTGCATGCATGGCGCGTAGGAAGCGCGGCATGTCGGCCAGCAGAATGTTACGGTTGATGTTGGCCATCACCACATCGAATGTGCCGTCAAGTGTGTCAATGACGGCGGCATCGCCCAATATCGCTGTCAGCCGGCTGTCCACATGGTTGAGCACCGCATTGTGGCGGGCATTGTCCACGCTCCACTCGTCAATGTCGTAGGCAACGGCCTGGGCAGCGCCCTTTAGCAGCGCCACTATGGCTAGCACGCCAGTGCCAGTGCCGCAGTCGAGTATCCGCTTGCCTGCCAATTGGAGTTCCATCAGTTCCCCGCACATCATACGCGTAGTGGCATGATTGCCTGTGCCAAACGCTAGCTTCGCGTCAATCTCCACTTGAAGCCTGTCGGCGTCGTTGTCAGTGGGGTAGGGGAGGTGCACTCCGTCGTGTATGGCCAACTGATTGCCCACATAGATAGGTTCGAAGCCTTCCTCCTCCCAAGCGGCGTTCCAGTCGCGGTCATCGGCTTCAGCCACGGTGTAGCTTACGCTGACATCGTGGAATGGCAGCTGCTGCAGGGCGGCGTCGAGCATCTCTGTGGAGAATAGCGCCTGTTGCACATAGCCTTTCATGCCATCGGTTGTGGGTTCGAAGGTCTCGAAACCGGCTTCGCCTCCTAAGGCTGCCACCACGTCGCATACGTCCTGAAGCAGCTCATTTGGGCAGCTTATTGTGAAGTGTACCTCGTAGTATTTCATGCGTTTTCGTTAAATTACGCTGCAAAATTATAAAAAATAGGGAAAATCCTATCATGTTTTAGGGTTTTTCCGTATTTTTGCATGTAAATTTGTAATAATTTTGCACTGTGAAACCTTTTAAACATCGAAGCAATATGAAAAAGTGGATTATCTTGTCAGTCATGTTGGGAACGGCAACGCTCGCCCTTCACGCTCAGGACGACATGTACTTCGTTCCCACAAAGCAGAATGTGGCGCGCGACCGTGCCGCCTATTACGGCACCACGCCCGTACAGCCCGTTCACTCAGGGTCATGGCGCAGTATCGACGATTATAACCGTCGTTGGGGCACCAGCCAGTATGAAGTGTTGCCTGCCGACACTGGCGATATCGTGAGCTTTGCCGCCATAGAGGGCATCTATCCAGATTCTTTGGGCGACTTTAGCCTCACGCAGCGCATGTCCCGTTTCGATGGCTATGAGCCTTCGTCGGACTATTGGGCCGGCTATGCTAATGGTCGTCGCGACTCTTGGCATTCGCCCTGGTATTACTCCGGCTACTATCCTTGGTACAGTTCCTATTGGTTTGACACCTATTGGTATGATCCCTGGTACTGGAACTACGGGTGGTATGATCCTTGGTACTATGGCTACGGCTATTACTACCGTCCTTGGTATAACTATTATTACTATGGCGGAGGTGGTGGTGGCTATGCCCATCACTATGGAACGGCTACCCGCAATCACGGACGCATAGTGGGCAGCAGCCCGCGCAGCAGCGGTGGTTCTCTGGCTGGAAGAACAGGCGGATTTGGCGGCACCCGACAGGGCGGCTTCGGCAGCTCCAGGGTAAGCACTGGCAGCACTCGCGCCACCACTGGCAGCAGCTTCGGCGGTGCACGCTCTTCGTCAAGCAGCAACTTTGGCGGTGCACGCACCCGCTCTTCCATAGCAGGCGGTTCTACCTATTCTGGCAGTAGCTTTGGCGGCAGTTCGTCGGGCAGCGGCTTCAGCGGCGGCGGCTCATCGGTCAGCAGTTCTTCCAGCGGTGGCGGTGGCGGAGGCTTTGGCAGCAGCCGTTCCGGTGGCGGCGGTGGCAGCTTTGGTGGCAGCCGTTCCTCTGGCGGAGGCGGCGGTGGCGGCGGTGGCTTTGGCGGCAGCCGCAGATAGTTGGCAGCCTTCAGCCAAATGCAGCCTTTGGCCAGATGCACTCTCCAGCCAGATGTGGTCTTTGGCCTAAACGACAAATGACAAATGATAAATGATAAATAATGTAAGCATTATGAAAAAGCTATTCGCAATGGCTGCTTTCGCCATGGCCGTAGCGCCGGCAGCAGCACAGGAGACATACGAGAACGCCAAGATATCCTGGAGCGACCTCAACGGCACCGCCCGCTATGTGGGTATGGGCGGTGCTATGGAGGCCTTGGGAGCCGATATCTCTACCATCGGTAGCAACCCTGCCGGCATAGGACTCTTCCGCAAGTCGATGGCCAGCATTTCGCTCGGCATGGTGAGCCAGCAGGATGCTCAGGCTTTTGGCGGCGGTCACACCACCAACATGAGTTTCGACCAGCTGGGCTTTGTTTATGCCTCGCGCTCCGGTCGCAACGGTTTTATCAACTTCGGCTTCAACTACCATAAGAGCCGTAATTTCAATTACATACTTTCAGCTGCCGGCCGTCTGCAGAATGCCTCGCAGAACAAGCAGAGCTATCTGAAGGTGAAAGACGGCTATGTGTATGAGGACGTGACCAATCCCAGCACCAACCACATGTACATTCAGGCCAACCAGCTTGACTATCTGTACACACCGCTCATCTATGAGGGTGACGGTTACTGGCGCTACGACCCCGCTGAGAGCTACACAATGGACCGTCGCCACTCTGGCTATGTGTCTGACTACGACTTTAACTTGAGCGGTAATATCAATAACCGTGTGTATCTGGGATTTACCATAGGCATACACGATGTGCACTACAAGCACTACGGTGAATACTTCGAGCGCATTGACCCCACATATTATGTACTCAACAGCGACGACCGCGAAATAACAGGACAGGGAGCCGACATCAAGGCTGGCATCATCTTCCGCCCGGTAGAGTATTCACCCTTCCGCATCGGATTCTCAGTCACCTCGCCCACATGGTATAGCCTCACTACCCGCAACTATACTGTGCTCACAGACCCGACAGCAAGTACCGATCCCGCACATGAGACGTACGACTTCAAGCTCTACACTCCGTGGAAGTTCGGTGTGAGCCTGGGCCACACCATTGGCGACTACCTGGGACTCGGCGCCAGCTATGAGTACACCGACTATGGCACGCTCGATTCACGCGAGATTACCGGCCAGCGCTACAGCGAGTTCTATGACTCTTATTACGATGAGTCGGAGAGCGACGACGTGATGAACCGCCACACTTCTGCTACCCTGAAGGGTGTGTCCACCCTGAAGCTCGGTGCAGAGTTCAAGGCAGCGCCTGAGGTGGCTGTGCGCTTTGGCTACAACTATGTGTCGCCCATGTACCAGAAAGAGGGCTTTAAGGATCCGAGCCTCAACTCCCTGGCATCTTACTATAGCTCGGCCACTGACTACACCAACTGGGAATCTACCAACCGCATTACCTGCGGCGTGGGCATACAGATAGAAAAGGTGAACCTCTCAGCCGCCTATCAGTACAGCACGCAGAATGGTTACTTCTCACCGTTCAACAGCTACGCGTCCGATCGTCCTGCCACCGACCCGCTCTACGACCCCACCGACGATTACGTCATCGATGCCGTAAAGGTCAGCAACAAGCGTCATCAGGTGATGCTCACCGCCACCTATACATTCTGAGTCGCATGGCGCAGCTTTGAACATTGGAGGCTGTTTTCCCAACGCGGGAAACAGCCTCCAATTTGTTGTATGCTCGGCATGAGTATTGTCTAACGGGTGCAAGTCCCGAGTGAGCCCTAATAGCGGGAATCACATAGCCAAGAGCAAGGGTGTCCGTCGCGAGGCGGAATCTGAAAGAAGCTTACGGCAAAC
>JAEEGG010003300.1_pt1 | contig 40301 bp, 38 predicted proteins | sample 9134161 | NCBI WGS metagenome assembly JAEEGG01 (sample SAMN16246543, study PRJNA631951) | gut metagenome | biome: gut microbiome; feature: rumen; material: CR-attached | host: Bos | place: Iran: Karaj | collected 2018-10 | reverse complement strand
CATGAGGAGCGCAAGGCAACCGATCATTTTGAGAATCATAAGTGTCATAGGACATTCCTACGGAACGCCACTACCGGATCATCGTCGCTGCCTTTCAGCTAGTTCGGGCTCATGGCGGTGAATTGTTGTTTGTAATGCTGGCGTAAAATATAGTAAAATTTCTGTATATTCCCGCCACTGGCAAGGCTAGTTCCCGCATACATACTGGAAATTCGAGGCCTTGGTTACCAAGCCGTTCTTAGAGAAATTTCCAGGCGAAAAAGGGTTCACGGTAAGGACATAGCGGTCATAGCGATAGCTGAGTTCATCCGGTTCCACGTAGCCGCGAGTCCGGCAAAAATCCCTCTGTTCTCGCCATATCGAGACTGCATTCCGGTAAATGCTCCAGGTCTTTTCCGCATAGGGCGCCGTCAGCAAATCAAACACGGTATACTGCCACATTCCCTTGCCCGGCGTATAGAAATACATCGCATAGTTCCAATGTCCCACGATGCGCTTCGCCCACGCTGCATAGCCCTTGGCCTTAGCGTAATTCCAGCCCATCTTTTCCGTGGCATATGCGACAAAGATGTCGCCCCCCATATTCTTGGGCATCAGGTAGAACGAGTTCCAGAATTCGTCATAGTCCTTGAGCCCGTTCCCGCGACCGATTTCCCTCATGAGTGCCGCAAGCGTCGCATAGTCCTTTTCGACACTCTGCACGATAAAGACAAACTCGCTGCGGTTATCCGACAATATGTAGTAGGTCCGCGTCAAGCCAGGTTTCTTCTTCGTCGGCTTCGTGAGGATTTCGACCTTGTAGCCAGAAAGCGGCGCATAGGCGTTGATAATATAGGGAGATTTTTCCTCGACCTCGTATTTGTCCGTATTGAGAATCTTGTCCGCAATCTCCGAAGCGACCTCGTTTCCGTCCAGCCCCGAACGCAAGCGCAGCACGTCGAAGGTCACCCTATCGCCGTAGATGTTGTCCATCAGGATGACTTCGGTAAACGCCTCTCCCCTCTCCTTAAGAAAGTAGAGTCCCACCCCACGCGGAAGGTCTAGATTCAGGCGACCGGCCGTAAGGTTTCCGAGGTGCCCCTGCGAAAAGTTGACCAGTCCCATGCGGTGGATAAAGAAGGCATGGCTCTCGGGAACCTGCGCCACCGTCTCGAACACGACCTCCGGAACATCCGGCTTGTTGAGATTCAGCCGCTTCATTTCCTTTCCGCGGAACTGCTTGCCCGTCATGGAATACGTCACATGCGAAGACGTATTCCTATAGTTCAGAAGCGTATCCTGCTTGACCTTGAGCGGTTCAAGCTTTCTCCTACGGTAGGACTCCATGGACAGTGTATCCTTGAATGCGCCCGTGACCACATAGAACCACTGGTTCTCGTTTTCATCGTTTTTCTCCACGATGTAGGCCGGGATATTCAAGTCGGCAAAATGCCTCACGATTTTTTGGGCCTGGTAGTACGACCGTTCACGCTTGAGGACAATGGCGATAGGCTTCTTCACAGAAACCTTCTCGACCTCCTCCTCGCAACCGCAAAGAGCAAACATGATTGCGAACAAAACCAGAACGAATCGCTTCATTAGCCAATCCTTTCAGACAACGTCTACAGGCTGCGGACCATCGCGACGGCCTGGCTCGCAATGCCTTCGCCCCTGCCCGTAAACCCGAGCTTTTCGGTCGTAGTTCCCTTGATTCCTATCTGCTTGATATCGAGTCCGAGCACGCGCGCGATATTCGCCTTCATGGCATCCTTGTGCGGGTTCACCTTCGGGCGTTCGCACATCACGATGCTGTCGATATTGATGATTTCGTAGCCGGCCTTTTTGACTTCCTCGCCCACCTTGCGCAACAGTTCCAAGCTGTCGGCGCCCTTGAAAGCCGGGTCCGTATCCGGGAAGTAGGTGCCGATATCGCCGAGGCCAGCAGCCCCGAGCAAGGCATCGCTAATCGCATGCAGCAACACGTCGGCATCGCTATGGCCCAAGAGGCCCTTCTCGTACGGGATATCCACCCCGCCGATAATGCACTTGCGGCCTTCCACCAGCTTGTGAACGTCAAAACCGATACCCGAGCGATAAATCTTGTCCATAATAAAATCCTTTTTTCACAAATTTAAAAATTTCAGCCTTTCCCGAAATAAAGTTTGTTCATCGTTTTGACAACTTCGGGGAAATCGCGTTCGTCGATATAAAAAGTTTCCCCGTCGATGACGAAAATAAGAAGGTAGTTGAAAAAATCCATCTTGATTCGAACTTTCTTTACATCCGTCTTGCCAAACGGGAGAACCGCCTCGTCATAGATGTTGGACAGGACAAACTCGTCCTCGTGGCATTTTACCCTCCGCACGACCTTCATGGAATAATAGACATCGACGAAAAAGATAACAGATACAACCAAGAATATAAAGACGGATAGCAGAAGTCTCTTTGTAATCGGTTCCTTAAAAAGCACGCCAAAAACGCAGAAGAAGACAATAAGGCAGACTAGCGCAATAAGACATTTGAATATAATCAACACCTTCCCGTCATGATACCTGCAGGCATCGTATGTAAGGAAAACGTCCTTCTCCTCCACCTCAGACTTGGTTCCGTTCGATCCGGGCCCTTCCGGCAAGTTCCCTTCGGCGTCCGCTTTTTCTTCAACCGGCCTTGCGGCTCCGCACCACGGGCACTGCGGCTCGTAGTAGTTATACCTTTCTCCACATTCCGGACAAATCATTTCGCATCGGGTCCCTGTTCGTTCACAATATAGATAAAAAAGGAGCCCCGCCGAATCCGGCAGGGCAAATCCTTTTTGAAACTTCGCTTAAAGCTATCCGAACAGGACGGCCGAAGGAAGCACGCTCATCGCAAGCAGGGCAAGAGCCGCGAGCGAGACCATGAACTTGAGCATGTAGCCGTAATGCGGATTCGTCTGGCAGCAGCACTTGCATTCACATTCGCACTTGCGCGGAGCGAACAGCACATAGGCGATGCGCAGGTAGTACACCGCGGCCACGAGCGAAAGGCCGAATCCGACAATCGCGATAGTCGTCATGCCGGCAGAGAAGGCGCCCGCGAACAGGGCGAACTTCGCAAGGAACCCGGCAACAGGCGGAAGCCCGGCAAGGCTAGCAAGGCAGACAGCGACACCGAGCGCCACGAACGGACGGCGGCGTCCTGCACCCTGAATATCTTCCAAGTTCTCGTTCTTGTCTTCCTTGCCAGCAAGATAGGCGATACCCGTAAGGGCGCCTGCACTTGCGACAGCGTAGGTCACCAGGAAGTAGAACATGGGGCCAAGCTGCACGGAGCCTTCCTTGGCGTAGTTCGGAAGCAAGAGACCAATCACGATGAAGCCCGCGTTCATCACGGCGGAGAACGCAAGGATACGGCGGATGGACTTCTGCGCGAGGCCAGAGAAAGCACCGATCGCCATCGAGAGAATCGCGACAATCAGGACGACATAATAGAGGGCCGGGGACTGCGAAGCAATCTTCACCGGTTCGGCAAGGTTCCACGCGGCAGGAGCGCCAGCGCGGGTAGCGAGGATGCCCACCCACACGGAGCCGAGAGCAGCAAGGGCGCCCACCTTCACCACGGCAGCCATAAAGCCGGTCACGGCAACGGAAGCACCCGTATAGACATCGGCCACCCAGAAGTGAACCGGAGCGGCACCTGCCTTGAACAGGAGGCCGAACAGGACGAGCAAAATACCCACCGCATAGATCGAACCGCGGCCATCGAGCACAGCGGAGAACATGTGCGTACTGCCGGTTGCGCCATAGATCATGGCGACACCGTAGAGGAAGAACGCACTGAAGATAGAACCCGAGACGAAGTACTTGAACACGCCCTCGCCCGCATTCTGGTCCTTACGGCGAATACCCACAAGCGCATACACGGGGAAACTCGTCAGTTCCATGGCAATGAAGAGCGAAAGGAAGTCGATGGCCTGGGTCATAAGGATGGCACCGCAAGAGGCAAGCAGCATAAGCCCATAGGCTTCGCCACCCCTGTACTTTTCGCGGCCGAGCATCCACTGGAGCCCGCCAATGCCGAGCATTGCGCAAAGGAGGACGGCAACACCGAGCATGCGGCGAACCGGGTCCACGGCAAACAGGTCATACACGGAACCGACATCCACCAAGGTGAAAGACGCAATGCCAAGCGCAAGGAACACCGCAGAGACCCACGGGAGCACCTTATGCTTGCTTTCGTCGTTCAGGAACGGTTCCGCGGCAAGCGACACCAGGGCGCCCAGCGCCACCACGATTACCGGCATAAACATCACAAGACTAGTCATTGGAAGCCTCCTTCTCGTTGGTTGCAGGCACGGACTCGGCCTCATTTGCAGAAGCGCTCTCGTTCGCGCGCCTTTCGGCTTCGGCGGCAGTCGCACGTGCCATGCTGGCCTCGGTCTCTATCACCTGCCTAATCAGTTCCTTCTTCTCTTCTTCGGAGAATCCGGCGGCGGTCAGCGACGAATCGAGCTTGGCCACATCGGCCGATGTCGCTATGTGCGACCCGAGCGGTTCCGTCTCGCCTTCCGCAATTTCTTCGCTCGGCAAGGTGCCGAACACGACATCCTCGACAGCACCTTCATCTTCTTCTATGACATCGGCATGTTCCACAACATCGTCATCCAAACGCAGGGCGTTGGTCACGAAAGCCGGATGGAAGCCGAACGCGAGGAGGAGCAGGAGCATCACGCCATAGGCAAAACCTTCGAGGGCGCTCGCGCGCGGGCCTTCCACGTATTCGCGGGCCGGAGTTCCGAAGATGACCTTCTGGATAAAGCGCAGCATGTAGGCCGCGGAGAGAATCATGGCAATTCCCATGACAGCAGCGCAACCCGAATGCATCCTCCAAATCGACAGGAGAATACCGAACTCGCCGACAAATCCGGCGGTACCGGGAACCGCAAGAGCCATGACGCCCGCAGAACCAAAGAGGAACCCGAACACGGGATTCTTGTGAGCGAGGCCACCCATTTCTTCGATATTGCGCGTGCCCGTCATGCGCTCGGCAACACCGAGCAAGAAGTACTGGACACCGGCAGAAATACCGTGAGCCACCAGCAGCACCAGGACCGCAGGGATCATCGTCTCGGAGAAGCTGAACACACCGGCAACAGCGATACCCAAATGGCTCATGGAGCTATAGGCGAGCAGCTTCTTGCCATCCGTCGCACGTAGGGCCATCAGCGCACCGTACAGCGCCGTAATCAGGCCAAGGCAGAGCATCACCATAACCTGCGGCACATCGAACACGAAAATCGGGACCATCCAGACGATAAAGCCAAAGACGCCCGCCTTGCTCATGGCGCCCGTAAGAATAGCCGAAAGCGGAGCCGGGGCTTCGGAATAGGTAATCGCCTGCCAGCCGTGGAACGGAAAAATCGGAGTCTTCACGAGGAAGGCGAGCAAGAAGCTCAAGAACACGAGCAACTGTGCTTGCTGCGGCAGCGACTGGACCGCTATCGCAATCGAAAGCACCAGCGAATTGTCAGCGACAGTAAGCAGGTACCAGAGGGCGACCATCATCGGCGCAGAACCCACAAGCGTGTAGATTGCAAACGTCATCGCCGCTTCCTTCCTCTTTTCGCCACCGAAGCCCGCAATGAGAAGCGCCGCGGGAATCACCATGGCCTCGAAGAAGAAGAAGAACAGCACCGCATCGGCAGCGAGGAACGTACCGTTCATCGCGCCCATGAGCGCAAAGATACCGATTGCAAAATTGCGGTAGTTCTTGTCCAGGTGGCCGCGTGCCGAGATGAGGGCGACAAGCGAAAGTCCACAAGAGAGGAACACCATCCAGGCGCCAATGCCATGGCTATAGAGGTAATAGTAGGCAGGGCCCTTGCAACCCGGAACATGGAACCATTCGACAGGAGTCGTCGCCATGTTGCCGCCGGCAATGAGCGCCACCGACATGCCCGCAAAGACAATCCCAAAAAGAATCGCCATGTGGGTCGAAGCCTTGTAGTCCTCCTTGGAATTGAGGACCATCAGTATCGCCGCAACGAACGGAGCAAAGACAAGGAGATGTAAAAGCATTAGATTACCCTCCCGGAAAGAGATTTTACACTATCGATTAGTTTAAAGACGCAGTCCGGAATCCCGACGACGCCTTCAGCAAACAGTGCGACAAGCACCAGCAGCGCGACACCGGCGATGCTCAAGGCCAGCTGGAGGCGCACCTTGCGGACCTGGAACGTACTCGCCCCGTCGCCAAGGATAATGCCGATGGCACCGATCATCCACTGGAACACCTGCAACAGCTTGTCGACGACGACATCGCAAATCCAGGAGAGGACGCGGACCGGGAAAATGAAACCGACATGGATGTAATCCCAGATAAACGTCCAGGCGGCGGCAGAGCCTTCCGGAGCGCCGGAATCCTTGGGCGTCGGGATACGCTTGTTCGCGTAGACGCGCCAGGCGATGAACATACCCAGGAGGGCAGCCAGCGTACCGAGAACCGCGAACAGCACCGGGTTCACATGCGTCGCCTCGAGGATGCTTTCGCCAATCGCCTCGGCATTGCCCAGGGCGGATGCGAGGGAATCCTTGAAGAACGTAATGCCGAGCATGTCGGCCCAGAGGTAACCCGCGAAAATAGAACCGAACGTCAAAACGACCATCGGGATGAGCATCACGGCCGGAGCCTCGTGGATATGAGCCTCGCTCTCCTTGCTTCCGCGGTATTCGCCGAAGAAGGTCATGATGATGAGGCGGCCCATGTAGACAGCGGTGATAATCGCCGTGGCAAGGCCCACTACGTATAGGATCGTTCCGGAAGGCACGTTCACCGTACCGCCGGTTACGACAGACATCTCGAGAACGGGACCGTTCGAGAAGAGCTTTTCAAGAATCAGGTCCTTGGACCAGAAACCCGCGAAACCGGGGAAACCGATAATCGCGAAGAAGGAGAATATCATGACGCAGGCCGTGACCGGGGTCTTCTTCAGAAGGCCGCCCATCTTGCGCATATCCTGCTCGCCCGCAAGCGAGTGGATAACCGCACCCGCGCCGAGGAAGAGCGCCGCCTTGAAGAAGGCGTGAGTGAACACGTGGAAGATGGAAGCGTCGTACGCACAGACACCCGCCGCCATGAACATGTAACCGAGCTGGCTAATCGTCGAATAGGCGAGAACCTTCTTGATATCGTTCTGGAAGAGGCCCGTGATGGCAGCCCAGAGGGCCGTGAACATACCGATAAACGCAATCAGGAGCAGCACATCGGGAAGAATGCAGAACATCTTGCCCATACGCGCCACCAAGTACACGCCGCTCGTCACCATCGTCGCCGCATGGATGAGGGCGGACACAGGAGTCGGACCCGCCATGGCATCCGGGAGCCAGGTCAACAGCGGAATCTGCGCGGACTTGCCGGTGCAACCCACAAAGATCAAGACACCCGCCATCGTGAGGTACGTGAACACGAGTTCAAGATGGCCACCATCCAGAAGCATCTGGATGAACTGGTTGAGCATGTCGTAGTTGAGAATCGCCGCACCGCCGATAGAAACGAGGCAGAGCATGCCGAGCAAGAAGCCGACATCGCCCACGCGGTTTACGATAAACGCCTTGTTTGCAGCCTTGCAGTTCTTGAGGTCCTTGTTCCAGAAACCGATGAGCAGGTAGGAGCAGAGGCCCACGCCTTCCCAACCGAAGAACGTCATGACGAGGTTGTCCGAAAGGACGAGCACGATCATGCTGAACAGGAACAAGTTGATGTAGGCGAAGAAGCGAGCAAAGCCGCGGTCGCCGTGCATGTAGCCGATAGAATATAGCGTGATAAGCGATCCGATACCCGTCACGAACAGGAGCATGATGCGCGAAAGCCCGTCGAACAGGAAGCCGATATCCACGCGCAGGAGCGGGAAGTCGATCCAGTTGCAGAGCGTCTCGCGGATCCCGGCATCCGGCATGCTACAAGAAAGGACCATCACGCAGACAAAGGACATGGCCGGGAAAAGAACGGCAAGCCCGCCTACGATATTTTCGGCGGCACCTTTCTTGCTACCGGACGAGATGACGGCAATCGCGCCAAGGAGAATCGTTCCCAGCAGGGGGAACAGGGGAATGAGCCATAAAGGAAGATTCGTCATCGCTTAGCCCCTCATGTTGGAATAGGAATCCGCATCGACGCTTTCGCGGTTGCGGAAAATCAGGATGACCATCGCAAAGCCGACACACGCTTCCGCCGCGGCAATCGCAATGGTGAACAAGGGCACAATCTGGCCCACGAGGCTCGCCTCTGCAGCGAACGTCTTCGAGAACCCGATGAAGGAGAGATTCACCGCATTCAGGGCTATTTCAATGCCCATCAGCACGAAGAACAGGTTGCGACGCGAGATAGCGACGATGATGCCGATGGCGAACAGCACAAGGGCAACCACCTGAATGAAAATAGGCTGGAGTTCCATCAGTGTTTTTCCTCCACGTTTTCAGAATCCACGGAACCGAGGCGCTTCTTGGCAAGCAGCACGGCCGCCACCATGGCGGAGAGCAGCAGCAGGCCGAGAGCCTCGAACAGGATAAAGTAGCCGGGGCCGCCCTGGGCCACGTTGAACAGCGTCTCGGACGTCACCGCCACGGAGCCGCGGACAGTCGCAGCGTCGAAGGTAAGCGGGGCACGGACAAGCGCCACACCCACGAGGGCCGCGAGCACGAGCACCGCCGGGATGATGAAGAGCGACACCTTGTCGAACATCGGCGTGCGGGAATCGCGGGCACCATTCAGCACCATGATGACAAACGTCACGAGCATCATGATGGCGCCAGCGTAGACCATGATCTGCACGACACCGAGGAAGGGGCTACCGATAAGGCCGTAGATGCCGGCGAGCGACACCATGGAAACGATGAGCGAGAGCGCACCGTAGAGCGGATGGCGGCTCAGGAGCACGCAGACCGCAGCCCCGACCGCGATTACCGCGAGAATGATGAAATAGATAAGGGCAAGCATTACTTAACCTCCATTCCCCAGACCTTGAGGGCCTCGGCATTCTTGGTTCCACCGGGAGCCACCTGGCTCTGTTCGTCGTCCGGGTAGTCCTTCGGATCCCAGCTGGTGAGATCGTAGAGGTGGGCGACAAAGTCATCGCGGTTGCGGTGTTCAAAGACAATTTCCTTCGTATCCATGCGGAGCGCATCCACCGGGCAGGCTTCGGCGCAGAGGCCGCAGAACACGCAAGTGAGATGGTCGATATCGAAACGCATCACGCGCTTTTCGATGCGCGGGTCGTCACTTGCAGTCGCCTCGATGAAGATGCAGTGCGCGGGGCAGGCCGCAGCGCACATGCCGCAGGCGACACAGCGCGGGGTTCCGTCCGGGCGAAGCATCAGGCGGTGCTTGGCGCGGTAGGTGTTGCGGACTTCCGGCTGGCCTTCCGGGTACGAAATCGTCGGCAAGGTCTCGTAGCGGAACAGGCCGCGCGCGGCGTGCTTGAGAGTCGTAAAGAGACCGCGGAGCGCCTCGAAGATGTAGAGGCGTTCACCCAGGGTCATGGGTTTCTGTCTAATAACGCGCATTAGTTACCTCCTACAAGCTTCGCGATAACCGCAGTCACCACGAGGTTGATGAGGGCGATGTTCAAGATAATCTTCCAGCCGAGATTCATCACGTGGTCATAGCGGAAGCGCGGGAGAGTCCAGCGCACCCAGATCCACACCCAGCAGAAGAGCACGCTCTTCACCACGAGCACGAGCAGGTGGATGAGCGCCGTACCGAGAGCCGTCGCGAGGCTGCCCACGGCAACGCCGTTCACGACCATGTTCGCCGGATTGTAGAAGAACCAGGCGCAGACACCGAGAACCACGAAGACCGCGACGGCAGCCCATGCAACGATATTGTAGAGCTTGTATTCGCGGAGCACCTCGAAGCGGTGAGTCTGGGTCGTAGCGGCGAGCTTCTTCGAGTAGCGGTGAACCATGTGGAGGAACGCGAGAGCGAGGAACGCGAGGATGCCGCAGAGCACGGCGAGCGAGCCGCCCATGTGGGCCTGCATCGTCTCGGTCGTGACGAACGGAACCGCGTAGCCGCCCAGGAAGAGCGTCGCGATAAGGAAGCTGTTGATGCAGATGTGCGAGTATTCACCCATGTAGAAGAGGCCGAACTGCATGGCGCCATATTCCGTATGGTAGCCGGCGACAAGTTCGGGTTCGCCTTCGGCCACGTCAAACGGGGCGCGGCCGGTTTCAGCGATGCTCGCGATGAGGAAGCAGAAGAACGCCACCGGCTGGGCGACGATGCCCCACACGTGGTGTTCCTGCCAGGTCACGATATCGGTCAGGTTGAAAGAACCCGCGAGGAGCAGGATGCCCATGAGCGAAAGTCCGAGGCAGACTTCGTAGCTGATGGTCATGGAGCTCGTACGCAGCGCACCGAGGAAGCTGTACTTGGACTTGGAAGCCCAACCCGCAAGCACGGCGCCGTAAGCGGAAAGCGAAGAAAGGCCGAACAGCAGGAGCACGCCCACATCGGAATCGATGATGGAACCCGGGATGCGGACCATCTTGCCACTCCACTCGAACACCATCGGGCCGAACCAAGGAATCACGCAGGGGCTAAGGAACACAATGGCGAACGGAATCGCCGGCGCCACGTAGTAGAGCACCCTGTTCACGCCCGCGGGGGCGAACATTTCCTTGAAGAACAGCTTGGTACCGTCGCACATGTTCTGCACGTAGCCGAACAGACGGATCTTGCCGAAGTAAGGAATCTTGATGTAGGAACGGTTAGGTCCCTGGCGATCCTGCATGAAGCCCGCGCCGCGGCGTTCCATGGGAATCAGCAACAGGATGTAGAGGACCGGCACGAAGCAGAAGCCGAACTTCGCAATCGTGATGAGCCATTCCACCCAGGTTTTGGATTCGATAATATCCATTATGCGTTACCTCCTTCGAGGAGATTGCCTGTGCTCTTGATAGAATCGTAGGTAAGGCCTGCAAGTGCGCTTGCGTACTCGCCCGCCTTCTTAAAGGCGTCGAATGCCGTTTCGAACTTCGTTCCGGCAAGTTCCGAAAGCACCTCGTAAGCCGGGCTGAGTTTCTCGTCGGGGCAGACCGGGCAGGCATTCAGCTTCTGAAGGATGTTCAGGCTGTTCACCATCGTGCCCTGGATCTCGCTCCAGTGACGGATACCGAACGCGAGGGTCGCCTTCGCGGCGGTCGCATCGTTGAACGCCGAGAGCGCGATGCGGCTCGGAATTTTCTCGAGCGCGGAGGCCGCAGCGGCATCTTCGCCGAAGAGGTCCGCGTTCACGGTCAGAAGCACCTTGAACTCACCGACACGCTTCACGAGGTCCGCGAGATTGTCATCGGGGACACCCATCAGCTTGAAGCCCATGCGGTTCGCCATCGGGTCGCCGCTCATGGCGATGCCGTCGGGGGCACCGACCTTCTTGAAGGTCCCGCCGAAAAGTTCGGCGGAGTCGCCCAAGGAGTCCTTGAGGGCGCGGAGCGCCGCGAGGTCCTCGATGGTGCATGCACCACCGGCGACGAGGGCGACCTTGCCCCCGACCGACTTGACCTCGGAAATCACTTCCTGGATCACATGGAAGCCCATGGCCGGAAGCCTGTTCTTGTCGAATTCCTGGAACGCGAGGCGGCTCGTATTGCTAAGCCAGCTGCGGTTCACTTCGGGGTTGCAGCGCGGCATCACGCGGTAGATGCGGCCATCGGCATGGTCGAGCCAGATGTTCGCACCGAGCGAGTCATCCATCGAAATCGTCGGCGTGTGGGACAGGAGCCATACGCGCTTCTGGAAGCGGAAGTACTTCGCCGTCATGGCACCCACGGGGCACACGTCCGTGACGCAGAGGTCGTATTCGTGGTCGAGCTTTTCGCCCGGGAACGTAGTAATGTAAGTATGGTCGGCACGGCCAGCGAGCTGCAGTTGTTCGGAACCGGCGATGCTACGCATAAAGCGCACGCAACGGTCGCACTGCACGCAGCGTTCTTCGTCGAGCAACACGCGGGGTCCCAAGTCCACGTGCTTGCCGCCACGGAGCTGGCCCTTCGCATCGATGAACTGGTGCGCCGGATTGCCGTGGTAGTTCTTGCCGTATTCGGGACGCATGCGGGATTCGTTCTGGCCCGCTTCCATGTAGTTCTCCTGCAGGGTGCACTCGCCCGCCTTGTCACAGATCGGGCAATCGAGCGGGTGGTTCACCAGCATGAATTCCTGGGTGGCCTTGCGAGCGTTTTTGACGCGGGCACTGGATGCCGGCGTGTAGATCTTCATGCCCGGGGCGACCGGCGTGTAGCACGCGATCACGAGCATGCGGCCGCGGGGGCCTTCCTGTTCCACCAGGCACTGGCGGCAGTTACCCGATACCGGGAGGTAAGGATGGTAACATACGTGAGGAGTTTCAATCCCGACAGCCTTGAGGGCCTCGAGGAGGTTCGTATCGCCAGGAACCATCACCGGCTTGTCGTCCACGAAGATTTCCACCTTCGGGCTGTTCTCGGTCGGGAGTTTCGGCATGTTGTAGTAGTTACTCATATTATTACCAGAAAATTCCAGGACGATAGGTTTCCTGAACACGCGGCTTGGCGTGGTCGGGGTTCTTTGCGATATATTCATCGAAGTCCGCACGGAACTTCGCCGTATAGCTCGAGACGGGGCCGCCGAGCGAGATGGACAGCGGACAAATCGTCACGCCGCCGAAACCGCCGCAGAGGCTCTGCATCAGTTCAACATCGCCGTCGTGGCCCTTGCCTTCCACAATCAGGTTCAGCATGCGGTGCAACAGGCCCGTACCTTCGCGACACGGAGTGCACTGGCCGCAGGATTCGTGGCTGTAGAAGTTGCCGAGGCAGTTCAGGAGGTCGACCATGTTGTGCGTATCGTTGATCACGATCATGGCGCCCGAACCGAACATCGTCTTCATCGAGGCGAGGCATTCGTAATCCATCGTCGCGACTGCAGCTTCTTCGGCAGTCAGCGGAGCGCAGGAGGAACCGCCCGGGAGCACGGCCTTGAGCTTACCGCCCACGACGCCGCCGGCATATTCGTTAATCATCGTCATCATCGGAGTGCCGAGAGGAGCCTCGTACACGCCCGGATTTTTCACGTCGCCCGAGATGCAGAACACCTTCGTACCGCCGGCACGCGGCGTACCCATCTTGGCGTATTCGCTCGGGTCGTGCTGCAGGATCCACGGGAGGGCCATGATGGTTTCCACGTTGTTCACGCAGGTCGGGGACTTCCAGGCACCGCTCACCGCCGGGAAAGGCGGCTTCAGGCGGGGCTGACCCTTCTGGCCTTCGAGCGAGTTGATAAGAGCAGTTTCTTCACCGCAGATGTAGGCGCCGGCGCCGCGATGCACGAAGATATCGAAGCAGAACTTGGTGCCCATGATATTCTCGCCGAGGTAACCGGCAGCGTATGCCTGGTTCAGCGCCTTGTTGATGCTCTCGATGCAGGGCAGGAACTCGCCACGGCAGTAGATGTATGCCGCGCGGGAGCCGAGCGCCCAGGCCGCGATAATCAGGCCTTCGATCAAGCGGTGCGGATCTTCCAGCATCAGGAAGTGGTCCTTGAACGTTCCGCCTTCACCTTCGTCCGCGTTCACCACGATGTATACGGGCTTGCCGGAATTGCGGGGCACGAAGCTCCACTTCATACCGGTCGGGAAGCCTGCGCCGCCACGTCCGCGGAGGTTGGAACGCTGCACGTAGTCGATGAGCTCGAACTGGCTCATGTTGAACAGGCGTTCCGAAATGTTCGCATAGCCGCCCAGCTTCTTGTAGACTTCAATGTCCTGGGCACCCTTGCCAAAGTTCTGCGTACAAACTTTTACTACTTCTGCCATAATTACTTGCCCTCCTCAACCGGAGCCGGCTTCTGGGTGGTCACAGCTTCCTTGGAAGGCTTGGCCGTACGTTCACCGGAAGTGGCAATCATGCGGAACACGTCGCCGACCTTGCCGGCAGCGTCCACAAACGCCTTGTCCTTCACGCCGGGTTCGCCAACGACTTCCCACTTGGAGCCGTTCTTCTTTTCCACCACGATCTTCGTGAACTCGGGAGCGCCCTTCCATGTGAGGGTGGCACCCGTCTCGTCGGCTTCGGCCTTCACGTTCAGGACCGGAGAAGGCGGAGCATAGTCCGCGACCTGCGGCTTGGCAGTTGCGCCCGGAGCGCCGGGGTGGCCACAATGGCCCTTCACCGTTCCGCCAAGCACGTCGTGCTTCGGGATGTTGTTCTCGTGGGCATAGCACCACTTGAGGATACGCGCGATGCTATCCTCGGTAAGCGTAGTACCCGGCTTCATCACGAGCTGGTCGCCTTCGACGTCGGTCGCGAAGTCGTCGTTCACCAGCATCATCGGGCCGTTGCCGCAGCTGCCGAGGCATTCCACCTGCAGAAGCGTGAAGAGGCCGTCCGGGGTCGTCTCCCCCGTCTTGATGTTCAGGGACTTTTCCACGTGCGCGATCAGGCTCGGGGCACCCTTGATGGTGCAGCTGATGTTGCGGCAGAACTGCAGCAGGAACTTGCCCTTCGGCGCGTGGTTATACATGGTGTAGAAGGTCGCGACACCGAGCGCATGAGCCGGGGCGCAACCGCAAACGTTTGCCGCCCAGCGGATGCCTTCGCGCGGCACCCAGCCGAACACGCCCTGCACGAGCCACAGCACTTCGAGGAGAGCGCCCTGGCCCACCGGATAGCGGCTGAGCAGGTCAGCGCAACGTTCCTTGATTTCAGGAGTATCGAGCTTCGCGAGCACTTCCTTCGGGGAGGGCTGCGGAACTTCCTTGTTCACATAGCCGAACGTCTGGCCGGGATCCGGCAGGGCCTCGATGGGCTGCGCGGGACGGTCGAACTTCAAACGGTTGTTCGAAACGAACTGGACTGCACCTTGAATATGTTCTCTCATCGGTCAAGTTCTCCAGCAATGATGTTGAGGCCCGAAAGTACGGCCATGGAGTCGGCAAGCTGGCCACCTTCCACCAGTTCGTGGAATGCGGCGAACTGCGTAAGGCAGGGCGGACGCACCTTGATGCGGTACGGATGGCCGCTGCCATCGCTAATGATGGTGAAGCCGAGTTCGCCGTTCGCGCACTCGCTTCCGCTGTAGTATTCGCCCTCGGGAACGCGGATGCCCTCGTACACGCTCTTGAAGCGGCCGATGAGGCCTTCCATGTCCTGGTAGGCAAGCTTGTGCGCCGGCACGCGGATGCGCGGGTCGACGATGTCGACCGGGCCCGGAGCGAGGCGCTTCAGGGCCTGGCGCACGATCTTCACGGATTCCTCGATTTCGGCGAGGCGCACCTGGAGACGGTCGTTGCAGTCGCCCTGGGTGCCGACCACGACTTCCCAGTCGTAGGTCTCGTAATCGTAGTAAGGTTCATCCTTGCGCAGGTCGGATGCGACACCCGAAGCGCGGAGGCAGGGGCCCGTCCAGCCGTAGCTGATGGCCTTCTCGGCAGAAATCTTGCCGATGCCCACGGTACGGTCGAGGAAGATGCGGTTGCGGTCGAGGCACGCATGCAGGTCCTTCAACGCCTTCTCGGTAGAATCGAGGGCAGAGAGCACGTCGTTTTCGAAACCGTCGTAGCTGTCGCGGTAGAGGCCGCCGATACGGGCGTAGCTGTTCGTGAGGCGCGCACCCGTGAGCTTTTCCCAGATGCACATGATTTCTTCGCGGGGGTTAAAGGCGTACATGAACGGAGTCGTTCCACCCAAATCCTGGAAGGCCGCCGCGACGCACACGAAGTGGTCGTTGATACGGCTGAGCTCATTCACGATGACGCGGAGCACCTTCGTGCGTTCCGGAATCTCCACGCCGAACATGTTTTCCACGGCGCGGCAGTACGCGATATTGTTCATGATGGCCGAGCAGTAGTTAAGGCGGTCGGTATACGGGACCACCTGCTGCCAGGTGCCGCGTTCCACCATCTTCTCGAACCCGCGGTGCAGGTATCCGATCTCTTCCACGCTCGCGACGATGGTCTCGCCATCCAAGGCGGCCATAAAGCGCAAGCAGCCGTGGGTCGCCGGATGGCTCGGACCCACGTTCAGGGGCATCAGGTTCAGCCTTTCGCCATTCTTATCCAGTACAATCATTCCTTGATACTCCCTTCCAAGAATTCGTTATCGTTCGTTTCCACTTCCTTGCTGCGCTGGATAACCCTGTAGCCGAGGTCTTCCAGGCGCTTCTCGAGGGCGGGAAGCAGGTAGTCGTTGGTGGAGAGCCACTGGCGCTTCTGGGCGGGGTAATCCTTGCGGAGCGGGTGGCCGACAAATTCCACATGGTTCAACAGGCGGCGGAGGTCCGGGTGGCCCGTGAACACGATACCGAACTGGTCATAGACTTCGCGCTCATACCAGTTGGCATTCGAATACAGGTCAGAAATCGTCGGGACCTTCGGGGCATCCTCCCCAACCAGCACCTTCAGACGGATGCGCAGGCCCGGGTTGGAAACACTCTTGAACGCGTAGGCCACGGCAAAGCGCGGGCCCTCGTGGTTCGGGTAGGTCAGGTAGTCGATACCGGCAATGTCGACCAGCATCTCGAACTTCACGTCGGCGGAATCCCTGAGGAATTCAACCGCATTGTGCAGGTAGTCCGCGGGAACAACGGCCGTCACCGTCCACTTGTCGAGCGTCTCGCGCTTCGCGGAAAACTTCTCCTGCAGGGAAACGAAGATATCTTCGGCAGTCATTATCTTCTACTCCTTCCAGAATTGGGCCTTCTTCATAAGGCTCTGTTCCTTTTCGGTCACGTAGTCCTTGATGTCCGCAACCTTCTCATGGGCAAATTCCTTCGCGTTCGCCTTCGCCTCGGCGGTCTTCGCCTTGATCATCTCGATCTGTTCCTTGACGCGTTCGGCACGCTGCTTCATGTAGGACTCGTCCTTGATCTTCTTCTGCAGGTCGAACATCGCATCGAAGAACGCCTCCGGACGGGAGGGGCAGCCACCGATATACACGTCGACCGGGATAATATGGTCGATACCCGGCACCGTGCAGTAGCAGTCATAGAAGCCGCCGGAGCAGGCGCAGGCGCCCATCGCGATAACCCAGCGGGGTTCCGCCATCTGCTCGTAGATGCGCTTCAGGATCGGAGCCTGCTTGTAGGTAATCGTACCCGCGACAAGCAGCACATCGGACTGGCGCGGCGTAAAGCGCACATACTCAGAACCGATACGGGAAAGGTCGTAGCGTCCCACTTCCGTACTCATGAACTCGATTGCACAACAGGCCGTGCCATAGGGGAACGGCCACAGGGAATTGGTACGGCCCCAGTTGACCAAGAAGTCAAGCGAGGACGTAATGATACTCGGCTTTTCTGCCTCATTACCCATAGGGATTACCTCATAAAATTCGCGCCAAAAGATAGAAAAAACGCCATTATCGGCGGAATTTTCCACCCGATTGGAGCATCTTTGTTCTTTACACAATTCTGTTAAATTTCTGTTAATCCTAAGAGTATCAACACGTTACACGGCATTTCAGGTTTTGTAATGCGCCAAACCGGCCCGCTCCAAAAATGTTCTCAAATTTTTTCTCACTTTGCCGTCTTTTTATCTATATTATGGTAAAGCGCCCCCGCCGGGCACCCGCAGCACATGAATACATATCTAGACATATTCCAGTTTACGCACTTCCGGAAGTTCCTGGAAGAATACCAGGCCGCCCGCGCCAAGGTGGAGCCGGCCTTTACCCGTACCGAAATCTGCAACATGCTCGGGCTCGAGAAGAGCCGCAGCTACTTCGCCGACGTGCTCCGCGGCAAGAAGGTCTCCCCCCGCATGGTGGCAAAGTTCATCGAGGTGCTGGAACTCGACAAGAAAGAGGCAAAGTACTTCGAGACACTGGTGCAGCTCGACCAGGCGAAAAGCGATGCCGCCCGCAATGCCGCGATGCAGGAAATCCTGAAACTGCACCCGAACCCGCAGCACATCGTGAACGAGGACGCCTACGAATACTACAGCCGCTGGTACAACAGCGCGCTCTTCGCCATCCTCGACGCGATGGACGTGACCGACGACATGGCGCCCGTACAAAAGCGCATATTCCCGAAGGTTCCGCTCGGCAAGCTCAAGGAATCGCTCGCCCTGCTGGAGAGGCTCGGGCTTGCCCGCAAGAACGAGGAAGGTTTCTGGAAGCCCACCAAGGAAAGCATCAGTAGCGGGCCGTACAACAATGCGGACCTGATCAAGCAATACCAACTGCAGTGTTTCGAACTCTCGAAGCAGGCGCTGATGACGCCCCCGAAAAAACCGACCGTCATGAGCACGCTTACCTTCAGCATTTCGAGCGAGGCGTACAAGAAACTCGAGGCGGAACTGCAGGAATTCAAGGCGAAGGCAAGGCGCATCATCGGCGAGGACAAGGAAAAGGCCGACGGCGTCTACCAGATGAACATACACCTGTTTTCGAATTTGGAGTAGGGATGATTGGAGTAAATAAAATTTCCTTTTTTAGCGCGGCGGCTCTGCTGTCGCTGTTTATGGCGTGCAGCAACGGCGAAGATACCGCGGGCGTCCTGACCGAAACCGAATCGGGAAAGACGATTGCAGGCATCATTACCGACACCGAGGGCAAGCCCCTCGCAAGGGCGCGCGTGTACCTGACAGGCGTCGATACGGTAGACTACCACACCTACGCGATGGATTCGACCGAAACGGCAGACGACGGAACCTTCTTCATGAAGTCGGAGGGCGACCGCCACTACTTCAGGGTACTCGCCAAGGCCACCCCGGAATCGGACACCCTGCTCGGCTTTGAAGACTACTACAACTCCACCTGGGATACGGGGTGGCCCGATACCGTCCACTTCGAAATCGAAGTAGGCGCCCCCGCATTCGTACAGATCTACTTGCAAGGGGCCTTCAGCGATATCGACTCCATCTGCTTCCACGGCACCTTCGTCTGCGCAGCGACCTCGGAGAAGGACATCGAAAACGGGTACATGACCGTCCGCAATATGCCAGCAGGCCTTGTCCGCAAATACACCGTCTGGAGAAACGATACGGCACACACGTCACCATTTGTCGATGATTCAAAAAGAATCCTCCCCGGAGACACCCTTTTCTGGTCGGGAATCGTGGCACTATGGGGCATCTCCGTCGAAACCCTGAGCATCTCCATTCCCCAAAAGGCAAAGGACCTCCTGGATTCTGCAGGTCTGGATGCAACCCTAAACAATCTCATCGTCCCCGTTTACGCCCCAAAGGATTTCGACCTGCTCATCGATGGATGGGGCAGCACCGTCGATCTCTTCACCGCAGAACAGGACAAATCCGCCAAGAAGAAATACTGGGCGAGATTCGATTCCATCGGAGCAAAAGAACAGGATGCACACTGGCTTTTGGTCCAGCATGAATACCCCTACAAGCAACGGAATAACATACGGCACCTCTATTCCGAAATCGAGCCTCACACTTCGTTCTTCGACTCCACATTCAGTCTCTATACGCCAAGCTTTACAGTGAGTTTCTGGATCGAAAGGAACGGCGAGGTGGCCGACTCCGCCGACAATTCAGACCGCATTGAAATTTTCTCCGCAGGGACGGACACGTTGGGATTGAAAATTGCCCAATGCGAGAAGGATGCCCAGTTCATCTGCACCACAATCCATAGCGGAATCGACACCGACTCCAGCGATAATGCCATCTACGGCAAGGCGAAGGTTCTCGACGGGAAACGGCACCATGTTTCACTCGCCATCCACGAGAAGCACCTGACTATCGCGATAGACGGCGAGACCATCCGCGACACTGACTTGAAGCTGGCCGAAAATTTCGACAAGGACCTCCGCCATATCCAAGTCGGCGACGAGCCCCTAGAAGATTTCATCGTCTATTACTTCGACGACAGCATCCGCAAGGAAGAGGACAAGGACTGGACCCGCCTCAAGGCGTGGCTCATGGCCTTCTACGAATTGCAAAAACAGTAGACACGACTCACGCAATTTGTCATCCTCGACCTGGTCGAGGATCTTTTTTATTATATTGTTTTATAATGAAGAAACTCGTTCACGACCGTAAGATCTGCCTCGCCTGCGCGGGCTGCGTAGGCATTTGCCCCAAGATGGCGCTCGACATGTTCGGGCTCGACCTGCAGATTGATTCCGAAAAATGCATCAAGTGCGGCATCTGCGTAAAGGCGTGCCCCGTCGGAGCGCTAAAGATTACGGAGGTGAACGATGCTTGATTCCCGTTACGATGTCGTGGTGATTGGCGCCGGGCCCGGAGGCTCCGTTGCCGCAAGGAACCTCGCACGGGCGGGGCACAAGGTTCTGCTCCTCGAGAAGCGCGAACGTATCGGCTTCCCGGTGCGCTGCGGGGAGGCGAGCACTACGCTGGCCGACCTCCAGACATACGGCCCTATCGACGAGAGCTGCATCGAGAGCATTATCAACGGGCTTTTCATCTACGGTCCGAACGGCGTGAACATCGAAGTCCCGAAACCGAACACGGGCATCATGCTCAACCGCGAAATCTTTGACCCGTGGCTCGCAAAGCTTGCGGCCGACGACGGCGCCCAGGTGGAAACCTGCGCACGTGCCGAATTCGTGGGCGATGTCGAGGGCGACACCCGCATGGTTCGCGTCGTGCTCGGCAAGGGCGACGGCAACGGGAGCGTCACCGAGACCGGCACGCAGGAAATCTTTGCGAAGATGGTCATCGCGGCCGACGGCGTGGAAAGCCGCATCGGGCGCATGGTGGGTCTGGAAAGCGTGCAGAACCCGCGCGAGACATGCACGGGCGTCGACATCCAGGTGCAGGGGCTTTTGACGAAGCCCGACTACCTCACCTTCTGGCAGGGTCACGACTTTATCAACGACGGCTACATCTGGAGTTTCCCGAAGCAGAAGTCGAACGTCACGAACTTTGGTGCAGGCTTCCTGGCTGCGGGCAAGCACTCGGGCAACATTCTCGAAGTCACGATGGAATGGCTCGATAAACTCTTCCCGGGGGCAAAGATCAACCATACCGTCGGCGGGCTCGTGCCTGTTTCCAGCACGCTCAAGAACTACACGCTTGACCGCCTGGCCCTCGTGGGCGACGCCGCCCACCACACCAACCCGCTCACGGGTGGGGGCATCGCAGCCGCGATGAGGGCCGGCCGATTCTGCGCCGAATATGTGGACAAGGGCCTCAAGGCGACCTCCGGCGAGGCCGCGGCACTCAGCCAAAAGTTCCTCAAGCAATACGAAAAGCGCTGCTACGACTACTTCGGCAAGACGCACGACTTCGAGTACAAGTTCCGCAGGTTCCTGCTCGCCATCAACCGCGAAGACCAGATTGGCCTGTACAAGGTACTGCAAGGGTTCGCCCTGAGCGGGTACAAGAAGAGCGCCTTCTTAAAAACTCCCGTCCAGACCGCCAAATACCTTTACAAGTTCTGGAAATTTAAATAGTAGGGATTTATCCCGGCAAACTTAGTCCTTTACGCAGCGGACAGAGCTCTCGCTGTTTTTCGATTCGTATACATTATATACATAATACCCAAGCAACGGAAATTCCATCGTATGTGCATCGACGAACGTCTCGAGGTTGACATAGTTCACATAGTCCCATGTCTTCTCGGTTGATGTCCAGAATACAGCCATCCCTGTCGCAGTGGTAAAGATGTCATTGTCGGTCCTGAACCCGGCCGGAAGCGCAGAGAAACCATAGGAGTCCATGCCGCCCCATGCTTGCGGAAGCTCTGAGCGTCCTTCGGGATTTATATCTTCCAGCATCGAATCCAGAACGCTCAAGGCATAGTCCTTTCTGGACCAGCCATTGCTCGATATGAGCTGCACGACCGCAGAATCCTTTCCGCCGACTTCTTCCAGCAAGGTATTCCATTCTGTCGTATCGGGCAGGTGCCATCCACCGGGGCAAGCGCCCATCGCATCGTCCCACTTGTAAAGGCGTCCGTACTTGGCACAGCTATCCGCATTTTTTCCATAGCAGTGGCTGTTTGCCGTCGCGTAGTTCAGATTTTGGGCCATCCAGGTCTGCGAACCGATAACCGTCGTCTTGTAGGTCTGGCCATCGCGGGAATCCGTCATCTCGCCATATGAATAATCGGGATTCAGGTAGTTCGCGGCGACATCCGTAGGTTCATGCGCGTCCGTCGAAGAATCGTCGACACATGCCGCAAGAATCAACGCAGCGGCTACCGCAATATACTTGCACTTATTCATCTGGTCCTCCTTTTTAATTTATATAAATATATAAAATTAAAGGAAATCAGTCTTTGTCTCGGCAATTATTCGGTTGTATATGATGCGTTTGCCCTTCGTGCCGTCGGTCGCGCATACATGGTCAAACGGCGGCTTGAGCATCGAAGCCACCAGGTGAGCTGCGACGGATTCTGCAAACACTGGGCGGATTCTTGCAGGCAATATCGCCAGATGCTTGCCGAAAATCTTCTGCATGAGTTCTTCGCCGAATCGCTTGTCCTTGTGTTTGCCGAGCAACAGCGACGGCCGCACGAGAGTGAGCGCCTCGAAGCCAATCATCGTGAGGCCTTCCTCGAGCATACCCTTCAGGCGGTTGTAGAAGAACGGCGAATGCGTATTCGCACCCTGCGCACTCACGCACAAGAAATGCTTCACGCTGGCCTTCTTCGCGACGGCCGCAAGCGACAGCGGGAGCCTCACATCGATTTTCTCCTGCGCGGGCTTGCTACCCGCCTGCTTGATGGTCGTGCCGAGGCAGCATATCGCCGCATCAAGGCCCGCAAACTTCTCGCGCAACTTGTCCACCTGTTCAAAGTCGACCACATCGAAGTCCACCTTCGCAGCCCCTTCCAGAATTCCGTATTCCGACAATACAGGCACGCTACGCACCGGGCAGTACACATGTTCCACTTGGGGCAGGCGCACCAGGAGCTTCAAGACATTTTTCCCAATCAGGCCGGTCGAACCGAAAAGCGCAACTTTCATACTATAAATTTAATCCTTCACGCAGCGGACGCTCAGATGGTCGCGTTCATCGGCAGGACCGTCTGCAGCTGATATTCCATAATATATAGGATACGAGCCGAATCCCTCCGCATCATCTTCCTCATCAGCTACGTGATACGAAGAAGACCAAAATATCTCCCCATAAATTTCCTCATTATATTTCATAGAGAATCCATACGGGTCACGACGGCATGGGCCTTCATCAAACCTTTCGCGCCACTCACGGGAGGATTCAACCAAGTTGCAATACCCGTCATAGTGGCTTTTCGCGCCACCCACTGCAGACAGCAACGTATCCCATTCTTTCGACGAAGGCAGATGCCACCCAGAAGGGCAAGCCTTTTTCGCAGCAGGCCAGGTATAAGCTCGACCAAAACGTTTGCAGTTTGGATCGGAACGGCCACACACACTCCCAGACATCTTATAATTCAAATTCTCGGCCATCCAGGTCTGCTTCCCGATTTTCACATACCTGTAAGTCTTCCCGTCTCTCGGGTCGCGAAAACCTTCACCATCGTCATCTTCCATCGCCTTTATGGTCGCAATGTTCTTTTTCTCGATGGGCGACAGCCGGGCCGTCACATCCTTGTAAGCCGGGTTGTACCAGTCGAACTGGGCAAAATATTCCTTCAGGTCGTCGCTCTTGAAGATATATCCGTGCGAGGCGAAAATTGCGTTCCTGAGGATGCGCAGTTCCGCGGCCGAATAACCGGAAAGCTCTTTCGGGGAAAGCTCAACAGAGCGTAGCCTTCCCAGCATTTTCGGCGAAACAAGGGCGCTATTCGGTGTCTTTGCCGATTTCATCGACTCCAGGGCAGACTTCATGTCGTTTGTCGCCTTGTCGATGGCACGCTGGCAAGCCGCAAGGTCACCTTCTTTGCATTTATCCTCGTCGCTCTTGCATGCCGTAAACGACAGCAAGGCAGAAGCAAGCCCCGAAATAAGTAATGTTCTAGTAAAAAATGTCTTTTTCATACTGTAAATTTAGTCCTTTACGCAGCGGACAGAATAGCCGTTATCTTTATCGCCATATTCTAGGCCAATTCCGCCATACTTGTATTCAAAAGAGGCGAGATGCACTTTTCCTCCTTTATTCCAGCTTATAAACACCTCCGAGGACGTCCAGAAAAGCGCCTGTTCACCCTCGCCTCGGTAATCGCCATGTTTTTTCGATTCATACTTTTGCAAGTAATGAATCTCTCTCAGAAGATTAAGAATTGCCTTACTATTTAGCCTGTCGCTCACCCTGAATCCCGTCGGTAGCACAGAGAACCCGAACAAATCCGTTCCCTTCTGTTCGCTTCCACACCTCACCCGAAGAATCTTGCACATCGGTCCCGACGAGTCGACCACACTTTTCCATCCCGTCCTGGATTTGAGCATGTCGGCGGAAACCGAATCATTGTACACTTCATGGCTCAGTTCTATTTTCAAGTCCAGAATTTCCTTATAGCTCGGCAGATGCCAACCGGCTGGGCAAGCATCCGTTGCCGGCTCCCATTTATAAAGGCGGCCATACTGGAAACAGGTCAGTTCGTCATCATCGTAGCAATAGCTTCCTTCCGTCCTGTAATTCAGGTTTTCCGCCATCCACGTCTGCTTGCCTATGACAACCGTCCTGTATTTTTGCCCGTCACGTTCATCCGTCATAATCCCGCTACGATAATCCGTCACGTTATAATCCGTTACAAGCCTAAAATCATCCATCTTAAATTTTACTGCATTTTCAACTTTTGCAGGCGATGATTCCTTGACCTTTTTAGCAGGTCTTTCCTTGAAGCAACGGACGGCACACCAATACGGACCCCAAAAGAGGTCATCTTTGGTATAGAAAGAGTTGTAGCTCGCCTCATCCATCATAAACTCCATTGTCATGGCATACTTGAAATTGCTTTCAGAATCAAACCCGTCAGAACTCCAGAAGCACACATCCTCGCCGCGATCGCTTTCGGGCAAGGCGGTAAACGAAAATGCATCTATGCCATTGCCGTCCGTCATTATGCTTTTCCTTCTAGTTCTTATCGGTTTTGTACTCACATAATGGTCGCTTTCCCAAACATGCCAATGCCATCCTGTCCTGGATTTTAGCATTTTGGCAGCGGTCGATGACCCGCCTACATTTTCAAACAACGTAAAGAACTCTTTCATTTTCGGCAAGCGCCATCCTGACGGGCAAGCGTCTTTTGCCGCCCCCCAAGTGTAGAGGCGCCCGTACTTGTCGCAATTACTCGTGCTATCTTCGTAGCAAGCGCTACCATCCACCTCGTAATTCAGGTTTTCCGCCATCCACGTCTGGTCACCAATTGTCACCGTCCTGTAGGTCATATCGTCACGATAATCCTTTAGATGCCCGTTGCGGAAATCCGGTATAATATAATCCGGAATAAACTTGACGAACCTTTTGTCTTTCTTGAAAGAAAAAGGCTCCGCAGATTCATCCTTGACGCAGCGAACGTTATACCAGGAACCGCTAATCCTCGGCAGGCTGCCTGCATAGTTTATAAACACACTGTCGCTATAATAACTCAGACTTACATAGTATATAAAGTTGTCATCTCCCTCGGAAATCCAGAAGTTCGCATCCCAGCTCCTCCTGATATCGGGACTGGCAGAGAACGAGAACGCATCCGTGCCGTTGCCAGCCGATTCCTTGCCCGACATGTCGCGCCAACCATGTTTTGACTTGAGCATTTTCCCTGCGACCGACTTCCCGCCCACGGCTTCGAACAACGTCTCAAATTCGCTTTTACTCGGAAGATGCCAGCCCGCAGGACATGCTAACACTGCGCTCTTCCATTCGTACAGCTGCCCTTCCCTGGCGCAAGCAGCATAATCGCCCCCATAGCAACGGCTATAGTCTGCTTCGTAATCCAGGTTCTCCGCCATCCACGTCTGCGAGCCGATTGTAGTTGTCTTGTAGACGCGGCCATCGCGCAAATCCATGAACGAGCCCGTCACGGCGGAAGTCGCCGCCACCGCAGCAACCGCCATCAGCGCAATCAAGATGAAAAAGAACCTTTTAAACATGTTTTAAATATACGATTTTTTAAAGAACCATCTCTTTTTTTATCTTTTTCACCATGGCATTCTTCACGAGATCGAACCTTGACGACCTGCGGCGCGAAGCGGACCAGCTTTCCATCTGCGTCGAGCATTTCCTGTACGCCTCCGAAATCGTGCCCGAGTGGGACGAGAAGACGAAGGGCTTCTACGACAACTGCATCGAAAAGTGCAACGGCCGCCTCAAGGCAATCCACTTCCTGATGGAAAACATCCGTACGCAGAAGGAATCGGCCCCAGAATCCGAGGAACCCGACAAATCGAATGACTAAACTTTCGGAAATAAGGCTTACGAAGTTTGGCTGGTTCCTTACAATCGGCTGCTTATTTCCCATAGTTTTTTTATTTCTTGCCCCATTTCTTCTATTGGGTTTATTTGAAATCGATGATGCTTGGGAAGCCAAATGGACTTCCTTTTCATTTGAAAAAGAGACGTATTGGATCGACAACATCTTTGGGTATATGGGGGTGGAAGAAATAGCAATAGAAAACGAAAACACCTTCACGCTATTCGGGGCTTCGGATTCCACATCAAAAGAAGAGCCTCACCCGATAGCCATACGAACGACAGATGGCGGTAAAAATTGGAAAACAACAAAAGATTCCATAAACTTTCGTGACGCCCAATTTTTCCACAAAGGCGACAGCGTTTTCATGGTTCGCTATCTAGTAAATACCAAATATAATGCAGAGCATCCCGTTTATGTTTCTACTGGCGATTACATGAACTGGGAATATTTCGGGAACACTGAATACTCAGGTCGCGGGTACGCAAGAGTGAAACAAGAAGACTCTTCTTTTGAAAGAAAATCGTTCTTGCTAAAAAAAGAAAATAGGCGTGGAGGGATTTATGAAGGACAATGCCAAAGTTCGGGAAAAAAATACGCCCAAAATGACGAGAACTGGATTATCTGTGGATACGACGACCCACCTTCATCGATTCATGAAGTCCGTATTCTGCATAAACACAATGGCGAGTACAAGATACACAGTTCTTTTCCGAACAAGTGGCATATCTTTACTGCCGTAGGAATGAATCCGTTCGATTTCTACGTTGAGGATAGTTTGTTCGTTGGGCTCCTGGATTTCATGATGGACAACGCCGGTGTGAGTTGGCTCAACTATTTGTACTACAGCACCGACGCAGGAAAAACATGGCACAACAGGAAACTTCCGCAATTTTCAGAAGAACGCCTGCTGGTCACCGAGGACAAGATCCTCATTCTTGGCTTAGACGAATACTCGCGAAAAGACCGGATATATGTCTCCATCCTCACTATGCCGAGACCCAAAAGATAGCGTACAAGCCCCCTTTGCCCCGCTTCCATTAAAATCCTTTTACATACGGGGCAGATTTTTCTAAATTTTAGCCCGAAAAAATCGGGTTTCCCGAACCAGTTTAAACCATAAACCCATAGGCTTAGTCATGGCAAAAGCAACCAAGAAAGCAGAAGAAGTCGAAGTGCTCGGCACCGACGCGGAATCGTTCCGCAAGGCGTTCACCGACCACATCCACCACACGCTCGCCCGCAACAAGGTGACCGTGACCGACCACGAGAAGTTCCTCGCTGTCGCATACGCCGTCCGCGACCGTCTCGTGGACCGCTGGATCAAGACCCAGGAGACCTACTACAAGCAGGACGTGAAGCGCGTCTACTACCTCTCCCTCGAATTCTTGATTGGCCGTACGCTCGGCAACTCCGTGCTGAACCTCGATGTCGAAAGCGCCGTCACCGAAGCGCTCGACGAAATCGGCATGACCCTCGAAGAACTCCGCGAACAGGAAGTGGACGCGGGTCTCGGCAACGGCGGTCTCGGCCGCCTCGCCGCCTGCTTCTTGGACTCCATGGCCACGCTCGAACTCCCGGCCACCGGCATGGGTATCCGCTACGAGTACGGCATGTTCAGCCAGAAGATCGTGAACGGCGAACAGGAAGAACAGCCGGACAACTGGCTGCGCCTCCCGAACCCCTGGGAAATCGCCCGTCCGGCCAACGCCATCAAGGTCCCGTTCTACGGCTACGTGGTGAGCTGGGTCGACGACAAGGGCAAGCTCCGCAACCGCTGGGAAACGAAGGACTACGTGCTCGCCCTCCCGTACGACACCCCGATTCCGGGCTACAAGAACAACACCGTGAACAACCTGCGCCTCTGGAGCGCGAAGTCCACCGACGACTTCGGCCTCAGCTACTTCAACAACGGCGACTACATCGCCGCCGTGCAGGACATGGAACTCTCCGAGACCATCTCCAAGGTGCTGTACCCGAACGACTCCTCCATGAACGGTAAGGAACTGCGCCTCAAGCAGCAGTACTTCCTCTGCTCCGCTTCCCTGCAGGATATCATCAAGCGCTTCAAGAAGCTCCACGACGGCGATTGGAAGAAGTTCCCCGAGAAGGTCGCCATCCAGCTCAACGATACGCACCCGGCAATCTCCATCGCCGAAATGATGCGCATCCTCCTCGACATCGAGAATATGGAATGGGACGAAGCCTGGGACATCGTCACCAAGACGTTCGCCTACACGAACCACACCCTGATGCCCGAAGCCCTCGAGAAGTGGCCGGTCAGCCTCTTCGAGAAGCTCCTTCCGCGTCACCTCCAGATCATTTACGAAATCAACGCACGCTTCCTGCGCATGGTGAGCATGAAGTGGCCCGGCGACAACGCCCGCCTCGCCCGCATGAGCCTCATCGAGGAAGGCGGCTGCAAGATGGTCCGCATGGCCTACCTCTCCATCGTGGGTTCGTTCGCCGTAAACGGCGTGGCCGCTCTCCACTCCGACCTCCTGAAGACCACCCTCTTCAAGGACTTCTACGAACTGTGGCCTGAAAAGTTCAACAACAAGACGAACGGCGTGACGCCGCGTCGCTGGGTCCGCAAGGCCAACCCCGCCATGTCCGAACTCATCACCAAGAAGATTGGTGACAGCTGGGTCAAGGACCTCGACGACCTGAAGAAGCTCGAGAAGTTCGCGAAGGACGCCGCATTCCAGAAGGAATTCATGGCCGTCAAGAAGCAGAACAAGGAACGCCTCGCCAAGTACCTCAAGGCAACGCAGGGTGTCGATGTCGATACCGATACGTTCTTCGACGTGCAGGTGAAGCGCATCCACGAATACAAGCGCCAGCTGCTGAACATCCTCCACGCCATCCACCTCTACATCCAGGTGAAGGACGGCAAGGAAATCATGCCGCGCACCATCATGATCGGTGGTAAGTCCGCCCCGGGCTACTGGATGGCCAAGCAGATCATCCGCCTTGCCAACGCCGTCGCCGCCATCATCGACGCCGACCCGGTCTGCAAGGGCAAGCTCAAGATGGTGTTCCTCGAGAACTACCGCGTCTCCTTCGCCGAGAAGATCATCCCGGCGGCTGACCTCTCTGAACAGATTTCTACCGCGGGCACCGAAGCCTCGGGTACCGGCAACATGAAGTTCGCCCTCAACGGCGCGCTCACCATCGGTACGCTCGATGGCGCCAACGTGGAAATGAAGGAAGAAGTCGGCGACGAGAACATCTTCATCTTCGGCCTCACCGTCGAAGAGGTCACCGACCTGCTCGCCAAGGGCTACCGTCCGCGCGACTTCTACGAGAAGGACGACGACCTGCGCCGCGTGATCGACCTGATCGCTTCCGGCTTCTTCAGCCCCGACCGTCCGGACCTGTTCAAGCACATTGCAGACAAACTCCTCACCCACGACCCGTACATGCTCTGCGCCGACTTCCGCAGCTACGTGGACATGCAGGCCAAGGTGGCGAAGGAATACCAGAACAAGAAGGCCTGGGCCGAGAAGGCCATCCTCAACGTGGCCCGCATGGGCAAGTTCAGTTCCGACCGCACCATCAAGCAGTACGCCGAGGAAATCTGGAACGCCAAGCCCTGCAGCATCAAGCTGTAATCGCCACGCGAAATACAATTAAAAGTCCCGCGAGAAATCGCGGGATTTTTTCTTTGTCGATTTTTTAACGATGCACCGCGACTTTTACGCTATTTGCCGCGGTTTGGGCAAGGCGCTTGCCCCAGTCGCAACAGGCGCCATCCAAAAGTTTCAGGAAGAACCTGTGTTCGTTTTCGAGCGAGTCGGGAATATGCGCGATATCCCCGTTTTCGAGATAATGCGCCAGGCTCACGGTATAATCGGAACCGGGAGAACCGCCCTGGCGGCCATAGCTGACCGAAATCGTGCGCACGTCAACGTCGCTATCGCGGTTCACATAGAAGTCCGCCGTCACACCCCTGTAAGGCCCGCGAACCACCTTCAGGTAAAGCCTAGCCCTGTCGCGGGACTCCGCCGAAGTCCTGAACGAGACCTCGACATCTCCGTACCTGAACAGCGTGAAAAACAGCCCGAGGTCATGCACCAGCAGGTCCACGGAAACATCCACGTCGCGACAACGCGGAGAATACCGGTGTTCGCGCCGGAATTCGAGACGCACGGCGGGCAGTTTATCACCGGCACCAAGAAGCCCGTTCAATTCCAGCAAAAAATGCTTGCGGAAATTCAGGAACAGCGGGTTGAAACATTCCGACTGCGCGACAAAAAGGAGCGTATTGTTCTTGAGCGAGATATCCACAAGTTCCTGCGCCTCATCGCTGGAGATGGCAAGCGGTTTTTCGACAAGCACGGGAATTTTCCGTTCCAGGAAAAACTTCGCGTACCCGTAATGCGAACTCGCCGGAGTCGCCACTACCGCAAAATCGAAATCCTTGCCCTCGATAGAGGCCGTCAGCACGGATTCGTCGGAACATTCCTTATCCAGCACGGCGACAAACTCCACGCCACATGCCTCGAAACGCGCGCGGTGCCGCCCGCCCATGGTCCCGTTCCCTATAAGAACCGCCTTATACTGCTTAGTCATTCACTCCCCCTAATTCTATTTTCATTTCCTTTACCGGGAGCGTCTCCGGCGCCCCCTTCAGGCAATACGCATAGCAAAAACCGTCACCAAGTTCCAGTTCGCGAAACAAATACTCGGGCTTTACGCCATCGTGATCAAGGACGATTCCGCCCGGTGTCACGGAAAGCGAGAACTTGTCCGGCGAAAGCGCCATGCCGCGCCCGGTGACCTTCATGTAGCATTCCTTCAGCGTCCACAGGCGGCAAAACGCGGTATCCTGCGCCTCGCCTTCCGGGAACGAATGTATCCACGCGTTCTCGGATTCCTTGAAAAAACGTTCTGCGAGTCTCGAACGTCCCACGCGCACATGCTCCACGTCGCACCCGACCTCGTAAGGCGAAATCACACACATCACGCGCTCCTTCGAATGCGACAGGTTGAAATGCGCCTCCGGGAAATCGCGGAATGCGGGCTTGCCGTTCTCGCCAAGCACCACATTCTCGTCGGCACCCGCAATGCCGAAATCGCGACACGCCTGCCGGAGCAAAAGCCCCACGCCAAGCGACTGCGACTTTCCACTCTGGAACTTGAAACGCATCGCCTTCTCGCGGCGATAGGCGGGAACCGTCCCGAGCAGCCGTTCAAAAACCGCGGAATCGTTCAGCACCGAAATATCAGCCGTATAGACGAGCGTATCCATAACACGGAATATAGAAAATTGAGGGTATTGCACGCCATACCGCAAAGATTTATATTTTACAACATATGGATATCAAGAAGACAAACGCAGCGCGCATTCTCGACCGGCAGAAAATTTCTTACGAACTCATCCCCTACAAGGTCGACGAAAACGACCTCGGCGCACAGCACGTGGCCGACAGTCTCGGCGAAGACATCAACCAAGTTTTCAAAACCATCCTCGTTCACGGCGACAAGATCGGTTACCTCGTGTGCGTCGTACCCGGGAATCTCGAAGTGGACTTGAAGGGCGCCGCCAAGGTGAGCGGCAACAAGAAAATCGATACCGTCCCGCTCAAGGACTTGACCCCGCTCACCGGCTACATCCGCGGCGGTTGCAGCCCGCTCGGACTCAAGAAGAACTTCCCGATATTCATTCACGAAACCGCAATGCAGTTCCCGTATATTTACGTGAGCGCAGGCGAACGCGGTTTGCAGTTGAAAGTGGCTCCCGCCGACCTCGTAAAGGCGACCCGCGCAACCGTCGGCATAATCGCAAGAGTCCCGCCCGAAGCCCCGCAAGACTGATCGGATTACTTCACCGTGATGCTACGGACGATTCCGCCCTGCTTCACCAGGTAAATACCGGAATGGAACTTGTCCTTGATCGCCGAAATCAAGGACGCATCGTTTTCCGTCTCGAAGGAACTGACGAATCTGCCCTGAGCGTCAAACACGAGCGACGTATTGCTGCCGGTTGCCATAGAACGGATTCCCGCGATAGCCGTGGTCTCCGAGCTGCTGGATTCCGCGACAACTGAAGAACTGGACTGCGCAACAGAAGAACTGGACGGAGCATCGCTTTCGATATAGACCTTCGCATAGGGGAAGTCGTACTCGCCCCTGGCCTGTGCACCCTGGGAGTTTCCGGCTTCGCCAAGAATCTTAGCCTCGTGCATCTTGCCCATCTTCATGCCGAGTTCTTCCCACTTCTTGAAGTGAGCGGTAATGTCGATGGTACCGCAATCGCGCTTGCTCTTACGCACGCTGAAATACTGTTTAAAGTACTTGTTGTCGCCATCGATGGAATAGGAGGTTCGGTCGCCTTCATACACCGTATACTGCGCACCATCGATTTCAAACACGCCATGATTCTTTGCAGAAGACCCCTGGGCAACCCAGTCTCCAGGCATATAGTCACTACCGGTGTTATCCACGATGTACCATTCCACCAGGGGCTCGCGGGTCCAGCCGTAAATACCGATATAGGAATACTGGATTCCGGAAAGGTTGCTCTTGACCAGCTTGAAATCCGCCTTCATGTGGCCAAGTTCCGTATGGGTCTTGTCGCTATTGAAAGAAAGGCCCGCGCGGCACAGGTAGTCCTTGGCGCCGGTCATCTTGCAGTTGAAGGAGCCGTCGTCATAGAACGTCGCGGAACCACCGTTGCCGCCTTCGTTCCAGAGTTCGTAACCGATTCCATTGCTGAACGATCCCACCTTATTCGTGGTAACCTCCACCTTGGAACCGCTATGGGCGGCAGTTTGACAGAAATCCTGTGCAAAAGCATTTGCAGCCAGGGCACACGTGGCAACTAGGCCATACTTGAGAATAGCTTTCATATAAACATCCCTTTTTTCTAGAAATCTACTACGATAAGTATCTTTTGCAGAGCGCATACATCGCCTCCATTATTCCAAGTTGGAGTATTTTGCGCCCCGGAACGGAATTATAGGCTATATTTAGAGAATGTTCAGAAAAATCGCAGCGCCCCTTATAATCGCCTCAGTTGCAAGTGCAGCCTTTTTCGCGTGCTCCTCCGACGATGCGACATCATCGCTTTCCGGCGATACGATATCTTCGTCCGACGCCCCGATGTTTTCATCTGCCGCCGAACCCGAATCCAGCAGTGAAACGTCCGCAAGCAGTTCTTCTGCCATTGCGAACAGTTCCGCGAACGAGGCTCAAAGCAGTTCTGCAACAGAATCCTCCTCGAGCGAATCGCCTTATCTCTGGAACGACGAGTTCGACGCCATCGACACTGCAAAGTGGACCTTCGAAATCGGCACGGGGGCAAGCGGCTGGGGCAACAACGAGTGGCAATACTACACCGGCCGCAGCGAGAACGCCTACGTGCAAGACGGTATCCTCCACATCCGCGCGAACAAGGAAGACTTCGAAGGCGCAAAATACACCTCCGCGCGCATGATCACCAAGGGCAAGTTCAGCTTCACGTACGGCACGGTTGAAGCCCGCATCGCGCTACCCGTAGGCAAGGGAATCTGGCCCGCCTTCTGGATGCTCGGGGCAAACATCGATGAAGTCAGTTGGCCTGCCTGTGGCGAAATCGACATCATCGAGGCGGTGAACAGCGAAAACATCGTCTATGGAACGAACCACTGGCAATACGAAGGCAGCCACGCCGAATACGGCAACAACACGAACGATTTCCACGGGGCAAAAAAGGAACTCGACATCACGCAGTTCCACACGTACAAGCTCGTCTGGGACGAAAAGCTCATCGCGATGTACGTGGACGACTTCAAGTACCACGAGATTTCCATCGAGAACAACGCGGGCGGCACAGACGCCTTCCACAAGCCGCAATTCCTGTTATTGAATGTCGCCGTCGCGGGCAACTGGCCCGGATTCGAGGTAGACGATACGCAGTTCCCCAACGAGATGCTCGTCGACTACATCCGCGTCTCGCAATAAGCGGCAACGGAAAGATTCAGCGTTTCAGGAACTCGAGGATCCTGTCCTTGTATTCCTTGATTTCATCGAAGGCGGCGTGGCCGTAGCCCTCGAAAATCGTGTATTCGCAAGGAACGTTCGCGGCTTTTAGCTTTTCCACAATCTTGTCGGATGCGACCGGGAGCACCACGCGGTCTTCGCTTGCAGCAAGCACGAGCACGGGGCACTTGATGTCGGCAAGCATATCGCCAGTATCCACGTTGTCGCACTCGCGGGCGAATATGGCAAAACGGTCCATTTCGGCCTCGGAAACGTCGCGGTACATCATGAGCAATGCGCGACGGTAGCGTTCGGCGAACTTCGGCGAGAAACAGTCACGGATAAACGCATTCACCAGGCCTTCGCGGTCATGCGCGCGGGAAAGGCGAGCCCATTCGCCGATAACCTTGAGCTGCTGCGGCTCTGGCTTCGAGGTCGAACAGCCAAGCACCAGTTTCCACACAAGTTCCGGGTGCGTCGCCGCGATATGCTGGGCCACCATGCCGCCCTGCGAAACACCGTAAAGTGCGACATCGGAAAGGCCGAGCGTCTGCATGGCTAGCACCTGGTCACGTGCCATATCCTCGAGGGAGTAGCCGGATTCGACATCCTTGCGCCGGTCGAAGAAGTAGAGCGTAAAATCCTCGGTGAACATCTTGTAGGGCACCTGGAGCGAACTCGCGGACTTCATCACGCTCTTGATGGCAAGTCCCGGAATGACGACCAAAGGCCTCGGGCCATTCCCGAATTTCGCGTATTCCATTTCGAATCCGCCGGTGCGGACGCACTGTACAAGTTCTTCGCTCATGCCCTAAAGATAACAACAACTTGACACAAGAGTCTTCCTCATGCGTAGAATAAGGTATATTATGAACTACGAAACAGCCTCATGACCAGCAGAACAAACCTTGAATAAAATCTTCTACCACCTTCCCGGACTGTTCGAATTCTACGACCTGTACAAGGCCTTCTTGCCGCTATGGCACGAACACCGGGAATACTTTTACGATTGGTGCGAAATCGGCTCCATTTACGGGGCTCCGAGGGACTGCATCTGGGGTGGCGGGCGCGTCGGTTTCGGGGATGCCGAACCGGAAAAGGTTGTGGCACTCGTGAAAGAATACGGCATTTCGGCACGGCTCACCTTCAGCAATTCGCTGGTTCGCAAGGAGCACCTTGACGACGCTCGGTGCAATGAGCTATGCATGATGTTCGAAAATTGCGGGAGTGACAGCGCGGGTATAAAAGGCGCTGGCATCATCGTCCACTCGGACCTGTTACTCGATTACATCAAGTCCAAGTACCCCAAATTCTTTTTCGTCTCCTCGACCACGAAGGTGATTACGGACTTCGGGCAGTTTGTCGCCGAATTAAACCGCGACGAATTCAAATTTGTCGTGCCGGATTTCCGGCTGAACAAGCAATTCGACAAGCTGAACGCGCTTACGGACGCGCAAAAACAGAAGGTCGAGTTCCTGTGCAATGAATGCTGCTGGTTCGGCTGCTACGACCGCAAAAACTGCTACGAGAACGTGAGCCGCAAAAGCATCGGCGAGGATTGCGAGGACCACGAATGCGTCTCGCCCACCGCCAAAAGGGGCTACCGCTTCTCCGACACGATGAAGAACCCCGGCTTTATCGGGATAGAGGACATCCGGAACGCATACGCGCCCGCAGGGTTCCGCCATTTCAAAATCGAGGGCCGCAGCCTCGGCAGCGCCATCATCCTGGAATTTCTACTTTATTACATGACCAAGCCCGAGCACCAGCTCAAGGTGCGCGAAGAAATCTACCTGGACAGTTCGCTGGATTTGTTTTAGATGAAGAAAAAGATTATGATAGCCCTGATTGTTGTCGCCGCCATCATTTTGCTGCTGGCGGTGTGGTTCAACATTCCCTATTCGCCCGTCAAGACGCAGTTCAAAAACGATGTCGAGACAAGGCTGCAAAACGCCGCCTCGCTCACCGGGACGCTTGATTCCGCGACCATCGCGAACCTGCCACCCCTCATTCAAAAATACTTGGAAACGAGCGGCTACATCGGCAGCGAAAGGCGTTCGCACTTAACCATGGAATACAATGATGTCGATTTCGGCTTGGGCGTAAACAAGCCGCGGCTCAAGATCGATTACACGCACACGGACTTTGCCGATTCCCCGGACAGACTCGCATTTATCGACAGCAAGATGTTCGGCGTTCCCTTCCAGGGCTACGATTACTATATGGACGGCAAGGGCGGCATGAAAGGAGTCCTCGCGAAACTCTTTACCCTGTTCGACCAGACCGGCCCCGAAATGGACAAGGCATGCCTTATCACCTACCTTGCCGAAGCATTCTTCTTGCCGGACGCACTCCTGAAGGATTTCATCACATTCAAACAGGTTGACGAACACACCGTAGAAGCCACCATCACGAACAAGGGCGTAACCGCATCCGGCGTTTTCCACTTCAACGATTCTTACGAGATGATCTCGTTCACGACAAATGACCGCGGGCAGATCGCCCCCGACGGGAGCATCGAATACACCCCCTGGGAAGCGCAGTGCGAAAATTACAAGGAATACTCGGACGGCATCAGGCGCCCGACCGTCTTCCGCGCCGTATGGAAGAACAAGGACGGCGATTTTATCTATTTTGACGGAAAGATAAGCCGCGTAAACGGCGCTGAAGTAAAATAGCAGAATAAAAAAATCCCACCACAGCATTTTTAAGAATGTCAAGTTCTGACATTCTCTTTATGTATATTTGCGTGTAGCAACATAAAAGCATCATCAAATACGAGGGGGCCAATAGAACTTTTTTCTCGGAATTAAGCACATATAATTGTATTTTGGCAAAATTTTAAAGATTTTTATCGTATTGACAATTTGTAATACAATTTGTATATTAATTATGAAAATAATAAAACACGCATTCGAAAAATTCGATGAGAGAACGTTCACTCCCGAAATGGCGGCGAAACTAATCCATGGCAGGTGTTTGTTCAGAGCATCAAACATTTTTCCAGACCGATACTTAGCAATCGGAGAGGTAGATGGTAAAATATGGTCAGTCGTACTAGAAAAAGACCTGTACACAGTCGTCACAGCAAGGCGAGCACACAAGGACGAGGAAAACCTATGGAAATCAAGGTAATGGAAAAGCCCGACATGACGGAAGAAGAACTGCGCTATTTTAACGAGCACAGTTTTGCAGAGGAATTCCGCAAAGGGTTGGAAGACGGCACCACAATCGTCAGCAACGGCCCCTGGGAAGAAACCGTAAAGGAAATCAAGGCCCGCAAGGCCCGCGAAGCAACGAAGATGGCTTCATTTCGCTTGCCAGTTTGGGTTATCGAAGGACTCAAGCGCAACGCGGCAAAAGGCGGCGTCAAGTACAGCGAATACGCCATCGAGGTCTTGTCAAAGGCCGCGGTATAAATTTATATTCAAGGTATGAAACTTCTCGACCAGTTCAGCTATACGGAACTCAAGCCCGTCCTCTCGACAGAGGGAATGCGGGCGCTTGACAAGGCGGCAAAGGAAGCTCTCGCCGGAGACGCATCCGCAATCGAGGCAGGATACGGCCTGATGATGCAGGCGGGCGCCGCGCTGTTCAAGAAGGTGGTCGAGATTTTAGATAACGAAGTTGCAGGTCACGGGGACGTTTATCGCAGTACCGGGGACGCGCCGCGATCCATCGCAGTATTTGTCGGCGGAGGCAACAACGGCGGTGACGGCCTCGTGCTCGCGAAGCTACTGATTGAAGCGGGGATTCCCTGCACCACGTATTCGCTTGCCGCCGCGGACAAATTCCAGAACGAAGCCAAGATGGCCCTGGATGATTTTTCACAGGCAGGTGGCCGTTTAATTCCGTATTCGCCGACAGCGGAAAGTTTGTCGCAGGCAGGAACTGCGCCGCGCACGCCGCGGTTCGCGGATTTCAACCTGATTGTCGATTGCATGCTCGGGAACGGAGCGCACGGCGAACTGCGGGAACTGTACGCAGCCGCGGCGCGCGACATCGGGGACGCAGGCGTCCCGGTTGTCGCGGCCGACGCACCTACCGGATACGATTCCCAGGCGCACGGGCGTCTAGAACCCTGCATACACGCACTCGAGGCCCTGATGTTCGGGTTCCCGCGACTGGATGCATACACGCGCGAAGGCGGGCCGGTATTCGGCAATGCGGCCGTAGCGCCGCTTTGCTACCCTGAAGAGATTGTCAAACAATTCGACGAGAAGGTCTACCTCGCAGAGGAATCGCTCATACCGCAGATGTTGCCCGAGCGCGATGACTGGGGCGACAAGCGCAAACAAGGCTGCGCGATGATTGTCGCAGGCTCCGGCGACATGCCGGGAGCTGCCGCGCTCTGCACGGGGGCCGCCCTCCGGAGCGGCGCCGGCCTCGTGACGCTCGCGAGCCCGGATGCCATAATGCCCGTACTGCAGGCAAAACTCTCGGAACCCGTATTCTGCAACCTGCAAGACATGGCCGGCCAGGACGGAGACACGGTCGACGACCGCGCCACCGCCCTCTCCCCCGCACACATCCCACAGATTCTCGAGAAAGCGGCACACAACCAGGCTCTCGCCATCGGGCCCGGAATCGGTAGCGCCGAATGCACGCGCGACGCCGTCATCGAAATACTCCAGCAAGTCAAGTGCCCGACGGTCATCGACGCCGACGCGCTGAACGCCATCGCCACGCTCAACAGGACTTCGGCAAGCCCCGCCTCCGGCGCGGCATCGTTCCTGCACAGCATCGCCTCCGCGGCCGTGCTCACCCCGCACCGCCGCGAATTCGAAAGGCTTTTCGGCGCCCTCCCGACAAACGACATCGACATACCGAACCAACTGCGCGACATCGCCCGACACACGAAAAAGGTCATTCTCCTGAAGGGAGCGCCCACCTTCGTCGCGAGCCCCGACGGACGCGTGTTCATCGTGCCCGCACACAACTCGGGCCTCGCCAAGGGCGGCTCGGGCGACGTTCTTACCGGCATCATCACGGCACTCCTCGCACAGGGCATGCCCATTTGCGAAGCCGCCGTCCTCGGAGCATTACTGCACCAAAAAGCGGGCCGCATAGCCCGCACAAAAATGGGAGCATTCAGCATGCTCCCGAGCGATGTCATCGACGCGCTTCCGCAGGCGTTTGGCCGATAAATTTATCCTTAGAACTAATCCTTGAGGCAACGGACTGAATACCCGCCGCCCTTGTAGATGCCGTACAAGTTCACGACGTTGATGTCGTAGCGCATGAGCATGCCGCACGCATAATAGTAATCGAACTCTGTAGAACACCAAAAGTTTGCTCTGTAGTTCTCGCCGTAGTAATACCCATCGTCCCCCCTTTCGCCAGCAGGCAACGCTGAGAACAAGTAGGCGTCCGTACCGCCACCACTATGCCAGTTGGTTGTGGACTTGAGCTTCATGCCAGCAAAACCGCCAACTGCAAAAATCAGCGTTTTCCATTCCGTTGTATCCGGCAAATGCCAGCCCTTGGGACAAACACCACGTACCGGATAAATCGGCGAACAGTTCTTTTCTTGACCGCATCCCTTGCTATTTGCACTCCACGTTCCCACGCTGTCCATCGCCGCCGCCCATGTGTAAAGGCGCCCATACTTGGAACAGTTGACCGGGTCATTGCCATAGCACCAGCTAGTAGAATCGGAGGTATTACCGCCGGCATAGTTATAGGGAACACCCGTGTAAGCGTAGTTCAAATTCGCCGCCATCCAGACTTGCTCACCAATCTTTACCGTCTTGTAAGTTTGGCCATCGCGCTCATCCACCAACTCGCCATATTCACAGGTATCCGTACTATCGGTTTTACACGAAGTCGCCAAAGCGACAGAACTGCTGCTGGACACACTTGTCTCGTCATCGCTCGATTTCGGCGTGACGCTCGACGAAGATTCCTTCCCGTCCGGGCGCGTCGCAAAATCGCTGTCGTCGTCACCGCAAGCGGCCAGACACAGGAATGCAACCAGGGCAAAAATTCTCCATCTCATAGTGGTCCTCCCATTTTATACACAATGTAAAAAAGCGCCCGCTGTTATGCGGGCGCCGGTGTTTTGGAGGAGAACAATTTTAGCGAATT
>JAEEGG010003299.1_pt1 | contig 40312 bp, 29 predicted proteins | sample 9134161 | NCBI WGS metagenome assembly JAEEGG01 (sample SAMN16246543, study PRJNA631951) | gut metagenome | biome: gut microbiome; feature: rumen; material: CR-attached | host: Bos | place: Iran: Karaj | collected 2018-10 | reverse complement strand
GAAAAACAACAAAACTTTACAGCAACTTTTTTCAAAAAAAATGCACTTCTCGCAAATCACACCTTATTAATATAATATATAAAGGGAAATAAGAAACAGAACGCACAGGGAAAACACAACCTGTTTTTTCAACCACACACGCTTGCACATATACAGAAAAAAAGCTATCTTTGCACTGCATTAAGATAAAAAGTATCATGAAAAGAAGAGATTTCATCAAGAATTCTGCCCTCCTGGCCGTAGGAACAGGAATATGCAACCATGCAAACGCAGAGATTACACAAGCTCCTCAAAACGAAATTGAGAAAAAAGAGCAGTCTGACAAACTGATCGATTCCGCACCCATGCTACAAAACTATGCGGACAACAGCATGGGCATTGCGTTTAGTGTCTCTGATATGGCAAATGGCTTTGTGACCTTCAGCGAGAGCCCTGACATGAGTAATGGAAAGACTGTCAAATGTGGAGGCTATCGAGTAACGGACATGAATGACAAGGTAATGTTGGTTCGGCTGACTGGACTGAAACCTGCCACTACCTATTATTATAAAATAGGAGCTGACCGCATTAGTTACAAGGGTGGGTATAATATGCAAATCCTTGGAACTGAAATCGATCCACGCATATATCATTTCACCACAGCTGGCGAGGAGGCAAAACCTCACTTCTGCGTCATCAATGACACGCATGTGAACTGGAAATCTTTCAATAAGATAGTGGACAAACTTGTTGAACTGAATCCCAGTTGTGTCATCTGGAACGGCGATGCATGCAACGTAGAAGAAACCATAGAGGCTCAAAAACGCATTTTCCTGAAACCTGAGATTTCTCACAAAGATTATGCTGCAGAAATCCCTTATCTGTTCTGCTGCGGCAACCATGATTCACGCGGATTGGCCAATCGCCATATGGAAAGAGTATGGATGTTCCGCCAACCTGAAGAACGCCTTTCACGAGACTGGGATTTAGGTCGCAACTTTGCTGTCCGTATGGGTGACATTGCCTTAATAGGATTAGATACTGCAGAAGACAAATTGGACACAAACCCGCTCTTTGCTGGTCTTTTTACCAGTGCAGCATATCGAGAGGCACAAATGCCTTGGCTGAGAGATGCACTACAGCAACCTGAGATTGCTTCTGCACCTTATCTGGTAGCCTTCTGCCATATTCCTCTCTTCGACCCAGATCCAAAAGCCAATCCTGGTGATTTGCACCCAGCTGACAAAGATCCCAACTACAGTCCCGATTTTGCATCTTGGCAACGTACATGTGCTCAGCTATGGGGACCCCTACTTGAGGAAGCAGGTTGCCAAGTCATCATCGTGGCCCATCAGCACGCCTACCGCTACGATGCTCCTACAGAAGATCGCAAATGGGCACAGATCGTTGGCGGAGGTCCAGACATGCAGAAAAATGGACGCAGTTATCCCACCGTTATCGAAGGAACCATTTCAGACAATCAACTGAAAATTACAGTCCACAACATTCGTGACGAAAAGATTCAGGAAGTGTTGACCTTTGCTCCACGCAAAGTAAAGAAGAACAAAAAGAAGTCAAAGAAATAAACTACATAAACAATCAAACCTATGATTTATTTAGAAGGAACAGAGACGATCCAAACTGGATCTGAAGCATTGAAAGCCTTCTCTAGCGGCAAACTAGATTCTTTCATGGACCAAGCCATCTCTCTTGGAGTGAATGCTGGAAAGAGTATCTTGTTGGCGATTCTCATTTTTGTGGTAGGGCGCTACGTCATCAGACTAACCAACAAATTGATAGCCAACATGTTGGAACGGCGTCGTGTGGAACCCACCATTCAATCTTTCCTTAAAAGTTTCACAAACATTCTTCTGACCATTCTACTCGTCATCACAGTCATCAGCGCACTGGGCGTGAACACAACATCATTCGCAGCCTTGCTGGCATCAGCTGGTGTAGCTATAGGAATGGCTTTGAGCGGAAATCTGCAGAATCTGGCAGGCGGAATCATCCTGTTGCTTTTCAAGCCCTACAAAATAGGTGACTACATTGAAGCGCAAGGTGTAAATGGTGTCGTACAAGAAATCCAGATTTTCCACACGATCATCCTGACTGTCGACAACAAGCAGATCTATATTCCCAATGGTGCTCTCAGCAGTGGAAGCATTACCAACTACAGCGCCAAAGAATTGCGACGCGTAGATTGGACAGTAGGAGTTGAATACGGCACAGATGTGGAGAAAGTTCGAGCAGCACTCATGAAACTCATCGATGCTGACAATCGTATTCTGAAAGATCCCGCTCCCTTCATTGCATTGCGAGAACTGGCTTCCAGCAGTGTGGACTTCACTGTCCGCGGATGGGTCAAAGGTGCTGACTACTGGGGAGTCTTTTTCGACATGAACAAGCAAATCTACGAAGAGTTCAACCGCCAAGGAATCAGTTTCCCCTTCCCACAAATCCAAGTTCACCAGTCATGACATTGAATCAAACAAAGAAAGAAAGCGTCCAACTCACAAAGCTGGGCGCTTTCTTTTGAATACCACCAATTCTACTTCACTATCCGACCAGAAGACACAACACGTTGAGTCAGGAGTTTCAACACGTTGAGTTGGCCAACACAACACGTTGTGAACGCACTCACGTCCAGTGATACTTTCCAATCAGAATTCTTTTCCTCGATAGAACTCCAGAATCTTCTGGCGGAAGAGAAACGTATATCTCGACTGAATGGAATTGGATTCTGCGCGACTAAGGTTCGTCTTTGCTTCCTGAAATTCCGTTGCAGTCGCCTTTCCATTATCATATTTGCGCTGCACCAGTTCAAAGGCCGTCTGAGCAGAAGCAAGGGCTGTCTCGCTACTTTCACATTGGCGCTGAGCTGCCAAAGCATTGTAGTAGGCTTGCTGGATTTCTTTATAGAGAGACTTCTTTGTCTCTTCCAACTGGATTTCCTGCGAATGGACTTGCAGACGGGCTGAACGAATGCTGTTGCGAGTGGAAAAGCGATTGAAAAGAGGAACTGAAAGAGAGAGAGCTAAATACTGGCTGAAATTATCGCGCATTTGTGAACCGAAAACAGAGGTGTTGTATCCAGAGGTCTTGTAGTAACTCGTTCCAAGACCTGCACTGAAATACAACGAAGGGTACAAACCACTCTTGGCAAGAAAAACATTCTTTTGAGCACTGAGCAAACGAGTCTGCTCGGCCAGAATCTGAGGCTTGATGCCCAAAGCCTCATTGTAGACCAAATCAGGAGAAGGCAACGTCACCTCATTCACGACAGAAAGTATGGGGCGCTCCACATCAAAACCCTCAGGAGTTTCCAGTTCGAGCATCTGGGTCAAGTCCAATAATGCCAAAAGATACGAATTACCCTGTTGAGTCAGTGACAACGAATCCGAAGCGAGCGTAGATCGTATCTGAGCCAAGTCTGCCTCAGAAGCTTTATCGTTTTGGAAAAGGAGTTCCATGCGATGTACCTGAGCTTGGCTAAGCTCTACCTGACGCTTGGCCACTTCAACCAAATCCTTTTGGTAAATCGCCTCCAAATAGGCAGACACCACGTTCAGCATCACACTCTCGCGCGTTTTCTCGAAGTCCTGCAAAGCTGCCTGCAAATTCAGTTTCTTTATCTTTATGTCTGCAGGAATCTGGCCACCTGTAAACAATGGTACATTCGTCGACAAGCTAAAGTTGGTGCTTTGCGTATTACGATTGGCATACGTGTTGTTAGCAGTCAAAGCACGACCAAAGTTGAAACTCTCCCCCACACTTCCTGACAAATTCGGCAAGCGGCTGTTGCGGGATGTGCTCAACGAAATCTCCTGTTGCTTCACATTGGCTTCCTGCTGCTTGATAATCAGATTATGAGCCACAGCATACGAAATGCATTCCTGCAAGGTCCAAACTTTATCAGCATGAACAGGAAGCAATGCCACAGATGTGAGCAAAGCGATGATTACTCTTTTCATGATTTCTCTTCTTGCTTTAAGATTCCACGTACTTTCTGCCCTACTTTCAGACCTTCTTTTATCTCGATGTTAATGCCATCGCTTAATCCTGTCACAACATTCTGACGCTGAAATTGTTGCTTGGGTACAGAATCTGTCAACAGATATACAAAGGTGCTGTCACCAGAGAATTGCAGAGCAGCCTCAGGAACTGAGATTGTTTTAAAGGCGCGCTCCAACACGATCTCTGCATTGGCTCCATATCCTGATCGCAGAGAGATGCTGTCAGGAATCATCAAAGCAGCCTTTATCTCGAACTGATTGGCACCATTGGACTCCATTCCTTTAGGGGATATGTATTCCAAGACAGCATTCAACTTCAAGTCTTGTACTGCACCAACTGTAATAGTGACAGGCATCCCCTCTACAATGCGGCCCACTTCTGTCTCATCCACATTACCACGAAAAATAAGGCTTGTCATATCAGCCACAGTCGCGATAGTAGTTCCATCATTGAAAGAATTGCTCAGAATGACAGAATTGCCCACTTTCACAGGAATGTCCAAAATCAGTCCATCAACAGTGCTTCTGATAAGTGTCGTACTCATCTTGGCATGAGTTAGCGAGACACCATCGCGCACGATATTGAGCGCATCTTTCGAACTTGAAAGTTCTGCTTTAGCCTGGTTGAAGGTTACCAGAGATTTCTCATAATCCTCTGCACTCACTACCTTATCATTGTAAAGACGTTCCATGCGCTCGAAATCCGTCTTGGCTTGATTCAAATTGATTTCCGCCAAACGAACGCGATTCTCAGCCGAACTTAGATTGCCCATGTCAGGTATCACTTTCACCTTAGCTATCACTTCGTCCTTCTTTACCATCTGACCAGCTTCCTTGTAAAGCTCTGAAATGATACCTGAGATTTGGGGCTTGATGTTAATTTCATCGCGCGGTACTATCTTACCCGTCACAACGGTACTTTTCTCCAAGTCTTTTAACTCAGCGGTACAGATCTCGTAAACCTCTTCTTTCGGTTGAGATTTTTTGTACAGGAACACGAATGTTCCAATAAAGACAGCAGCTATTGCTGCCATAAATACCCATTTGAAAAACTTTTTCATATCTGTTTCTTATATTGTTTATTCTTCTCTCATTGCATCCACTGGTTTTATCTTCATAGCTCGATATGCAGGTACTAATCCTGCCACTACACCCAGCAAAGCCAATAATGAGGCTGCTCCCACAGCCAATGCGAAAGTTATCTGGAACTGTGCGTTCTGCGTATCTTCGCTCAATCCCACTTCCATTGCCTGCAAAATCAATACAGCCAACGTTATTCCACTCATACCTGCCACAAGGGTTAATACCACACTCTCACTCATTACCATCAGGAGGATATCTTGTGGAGTTGCACCAATAGCACGGCGAATACCAATCTCTGTCGTACGTTCCTTCACTGTTACTATCATGATGTTACTCACTCCGATAGCACCTGCTAGGAGAGTTCCCAAACCTATCATCCATACAAGAATACTCACTCCACTAAACAAATTTTCAACCATACTGAAAATCGCCTCTGTGTTCACTTTTATGACAGCCTGCGTATCATCAGGATGAATCAAATGTGTTCGCTTCAAAAGTGCCTCTGCACGAGACTGCACTTCCGACATCTTATAGTGAGAATAAGCCGTCAGGCAGAGTATATCCACATCTGTACCTCTGTTATAGGTCTGCTGCATGGTTGAATAGGGAAGACGCACCGTAGTTTCTGCATTTCCTCCAATATTGATGCCCCCATTCTTCTTACCGCTTACTCCAACAATGCGATAATATACACTATCCAGTTGGATAAAGCGCCCACAGGGATCCTCGTCCTTCGCTAATTTAGGAAACAATTCCTCGATGATACGGGTTCCCACCACACAAACTTTCCTTCTCTGAATATTATCCACATCATTCAGATCCCGTCCGAATTTAATCTTTGGATTATCTACTTGACTATAGTCGCCCCTTTGGCCACTGATACTTACGCGGATGCTGTGGTTGTCTCTTATCGCATTACTGCCCCATTTGGTCAGTAAAGGCGTACAGATTTCTATCTCAGGAATACAGTTCTTTACCCTTTCTACATCTTCCATCTCAATAGACCAAAAGCGTCCCTCGCGGAATCCTTTGTAGGGCATGCTGGTTTGCCCTCCAATCAGGAAACCAGAATTGGAAGCAAATCCTGCAAAATTATTGCCCAGCATATTTTCCAGTCCCTTACCTCCCCCCATCAACAGGATAAGCATAAAGATTCCCCAAAAGATTCCGAAGGCTGTCAGAAAAGTACGAGTCTTGTTCTTTGTCAGCGAATCAAAGACTTCTTCCCATTGATCTAAATCCAATAGTTTCATGCCCGTAATGCGTCTATAGGTTTCACTTTTACTGCATTCATGGCAGGGAATAATCCTGCCAAGGCACCAGCGATGACAATTATGACAGTTGCTGTCAGGCAAGTGGAAAGATCCACAGTGGGATCCAGGAAGTACTTTGCTTGCCATACACCCATATCCATCGTCTGACCTCCCACGCTGTAATCCATATACTCACAAAAGAAGATGCCAATGAGCATACCTATATAACCAAAGATACCCGTGATAGCTACGCTCTCCAGCACAACCATGCGAATAATACTCCAAGGGCGTGCTCCAACAGCACGACGGATACCAAACTCACGTGTGCGTTCCTTAACAGAAATCAACATAATGTTGCTCACTCCAACAACACCACTGATTAGCGTCAGCAAACCCAGTATCCAGAAAGACACATGCAGAATGTTTTGTGTTTTATGCATTGTAATACTGTCCTCTGCCTGGTTCCATATCCACAGCGCTCGACGGTCTTCAGGATTGAATGTATGGATGTAACTGGTCGCTCGCACGTATTCCGACTCGAACTTTTCCATTGTCTCCTCGCTATCGATATTCTTCACTGTCATAGTCAACTCATCGATGAATTTCCCTCGGTTGAAGATTGTCCCTACCGTAGTATATGGAGCATAGAGAGTGTTGGCGCTCGACATCTCGTCACTTTCAAATACACCTACCACTTGATAAGATATACCATTGATGTTGACCATTGCACCCAACGGATCCTTACCGTGTTTGTAGAGGCTTTTTGCGTTTTTGTTGCCTATCACTGCCACTTTGCGTTTCTGTTCCAAATCAATCTTATTGATGAAGCGTCCACGCAGCACTTTGACAGACATAACTTTTTCATATTCTGGGTAAATACCTAGAAGCTCACAACTGTTGATATGATTCCCTTCATTGCTTACCGTCAGTCCGCTCTGACTCAATCTAGGCATCACGTCATTCACATATTGGGGGAAAGACTTTCTTACCATGTTCAGATCACGTTCATCCAGCTTGATGAAGCGCCCTTCCTTCACGCCTTCGTATGGCATGGTTGTTATACCGCCGAATACATGAACTGCATCGAACGAGAATCCGCTCATGTTGTATTCAAAGCTATGTATGATGCCATTTCCTGCACCCTGCAAGACAATGATGAGGAAAAGTCCACTGGCTACAGCAAATCCTGTTGCTATAGTCCTCATCATGTTCCGCTTGATGGCACCCACTATTTCCTGAAAAGTATCAAACATCCTCTATGAACTATTTCATTATCGTCCCCATGCCGAAGGGATTCTTGCTGGAGTCCAGATTCTCTTCGATATTGCCAATCAGGCCATCCTTGATATGCACTATCTTCTCTGTCTGATAAGCCACACCACTCTCATGCGTCACCACCACAATGGTCATTCCTTGCTTGTGCAGATCTTTCAGGATTTGCATCACTTCCAGCGAAGTCTGACTATCCAGGGCACCTGTTGGCTCGTCGGCCAGGATTATTTGCGGCTGGGTTATCAATGCGCGAGCTATAGCCACACGTTGCTTCTGACCGCCCGAAAGTTCATTGGGATAGTGGTGTGCCCATTCCTTCAATCCAAGTTTATCCAGATATTCCAAGGCAAGTTGATTCCTTTTCCGCCTACTCACACCTTGATAGAACAAAGGCAGAGCGACGTTTTCCATTGCATCCTTGAAACCTATCAAATTGAAACTTTGGAAGATGAAGCCAATCATGCGGTTGCGGTAATCAGCAGCCTTGGTCTCGCTCAAGTTTCGGATGAGAGTGCCAGCCAGAGTGTACTCTCCCTCATCATAGCTGTCCAGGATACCCAGGATGTTCAGAAGCGTAGATTTGCCTGAACCTGAAGCTCCCATGATGGCCACGAACTCGCCCTTTGCGATATCCAGATCGATGCCCTTGAGTACATGAAGGGGTTGCGCTCCCGCGTAAGTCTTATGAATGCCTTTCAGATGTATCATCTTGCAGCAGTATGTTTTTAGGGTTCAAGCACCTTTAGTCCATCGGTATCCACCGTTGAGGCACGTCCAGCAGTCTTGTAGAACTTGCGCGTCTGTCCCTTCACATCCATATCACCAGCACCACTCAACGAGGCGCGCAACACGTCGCACAGCACCGTCAAATCCACGTCGCCTGCTCCGCTCACAGTGGTTTCCAGTTCTTTGCATTCCACGTTGGCATCAACATCACCGGCTCCACTTACACTAAGCCGAACGTCGCCCGGGCATTTTACTCTGTGGATATCCATGTCACCTGCTCCGCTTATCGTCACTTTGAGGCTCGCAGTTTCCAGGTCGTTGATGTCTATATCGCCTGCTCCATTTACCTCAATCTCCATAGGATTGTCCTGATGCATCTTACCTTTCAGGTCGATGTCGCCAGCACCATGCACATGGATGTACTCCAACATAGGGACGCCAATCAGAAGAGTGAGGCGCGGCGTTTTTTTAGTTATCTTGTCACTTTTCCCCTTATGCTCAGCACTGAGCACACCGTCCTCAACCTTGATGTCATAGGCGTCGATACGCTTTTCGTTACCATATACCTGAAGGCGGCAAATCGTGTCCTGTACCACCTCGAACTTTACGGAACCATGAGAATTCAGCTTCGTGAAATCTCCCAACTGAAGGTCGCGAGTCACGACGGGACCCCATTCCTCAGAGTCCTCGTACTCGTAATCCATAACTTCCTCTAACGCTGTTTTGAGGATTTTCGATACAGCGCGGTCGCACGATGTAAGGCTGAACATAGCTGCAGCAGCCAGTGTCAGCATGAAGAATCTCTTCGTTTTCATATTTCTTCTATTTATGTTCTCTTTGATGATTAAAACCTGTTTCTGAGTCCTTTTCATTAATAAACGCACGAACTCTGAAATGTTAACGGATGAAACACTTATTTCTGATAGTTGTCCGTAGTGCCGTAAACAGGTTCTTCCGCTCCACCGTATTGCGATTCGTAATCAGCCTTCAAGTCTTCGTAGAAAGCAGCTACCGAGGCACTCATATAGGGATCTAGCCAGAAGAAACCGATACCTAATGTTAAGCAGCACAGGATTGCCCAGCCGATGAAACTCAAGTAGAGCCAGAAGAGGTCGGCCTTATGCCCCTGCATCATGTCCATGCTAAGCTCGATGGCAGCATTGTTCTGCAGGTCGGGACGATCTCGCAGGATGTAAGGCGTCATGGAATAGGACAATGCTTTTATGATGCCTGGGATGATAAGCAGCAGACTCCACAGGAAGACATAGATTCCCAGAAGGAATTCCGTAGTGAAGATACGCAGGAACTGACCGTTGCGGTAGCCATCGAAAAGATGGCTGATGTCGAAGGGATCGCGATCCTCACGGCGATGGTTCGCCAGGAAGGTCATCGTAAAGCTCCAGGCAAGGGGAATCAGCAACAGAGTGAAGGCTGAACCCATACCTGGAATCCACAGGTTGACGGCACCCACGAATGTGGCGCTGAAGATGGTGGCGATGATGAAGTACACGAAGGTCAGCATGGCGGCCTCCAACCAACGGCCAGACAGGTCAAAACGTCCAGCAGCACGAATTTCTGAATTTGTTCTCATAACGTTTATTGTTCTTTTGAAGGAAATTATACATATATACTTTTGTTCTTGAATCAGGCAGGAGAACCGGCTTGCAGCGTTTCGGCTCGAGCGTTTACCTCCTGCATCGAGATACCCAGCGACTGCATCGTCTGCAGCATCTCAGGCAGGCGATGCTGGAAGAAGTCCTGCCGGCGTGCTTCACGGATATGTTCAGCAGCACCCTCGACGACGAAGTAACCCAATCCTCGACGATTGAAGATGATGTCGTTCTGGCTCAGCCAATCGTAGGAGCGCACCAAAGTATTGACATTCACCTCCACCTCAATAGCGTATTCGCGCACACTGGGCAGCCGTTCGCCTTCAGGATATCTCCCCTGCAGTATCTCATCGCAAATGCGTTCAGCTATCTGCATGTAGATGGGGTTTTGTTCTTTGAAAGTCATAAAGCGTTCTGTTTTCTTTTTTAGTTAAGGATTGCGCCGCGTGGTAATCTGAGCGCGGCAATAGAGTCGGTAAGTCAGCCACCAGATGAAGACTAGAACAGCCACTTCCAGCGATAGAACCACACATCCGACAAACGTGCCGGACACATGTTCGAGCCTATCCAACAATGCTTTGAAATTGTTGAAATGATTCATGAGGGCCGACACAACGAAGCCCGTCACGACTGAGAAGATCAGCGAGGCAGCCACCATGTAGAGCAGGGTATAGGCGATGCTGTAGCGATATCGCCAAGCACTACCCAAAGCAAAGAATGAGTAGTTGATCAGCGAGCAAGCCAACGCGATGAAGGCTATCAGCAAATTGCTCGTTGAGGAGCTGCTCAGGGTAGACCACACCTCACCATAGCTTTTCATTACCAGCACCGTATAGGACTGGAAACTGGTTTGACGCAGGATAGCCCATCCGAGCAAGACATGCAGCAAATCGGCCAGCAGAATGCTAAGCAAGCCTGTAAGCAATCCGCCACCAATGATGAGGCAGGCGTGCCAGAGGAAGCGCTCCAAGTTGGTGGCTGGAAGAGTCAATTCGTTGATGCGACCCTGACGTGTAACCAAGTTGTGGAACATGTAGCCCATCATTACTGTCAGCATCATAGGCAGCAGGATATTGGTTCCGGCTGCCAGCGTAGTGAGGTCGTCTGCAGCATTCATGGTGATATAAGCCTCACGCGAACCACCCAGGGCGATAATCTTCCACAGGGCAAAGAGATACTTCATCAGCATGGGCAGCAGAGCGATAGCTGCCACCAGGATGAACATGCGGGTGTAGAAAGAACGGTTGATGGCAATATCCCATCGTGCCACGTTCTGAAATCGTTGGAAATTGAATGTATTCATAGCCTTTTATTTTTCTGTTGTCTGTTTCTCAATGTCTGCTGCCCACCTTCTGATGTCTGTCGTCTTTATGAACAGTTCCTCCAGATTGATGGGTTCGTTCTCCTCGACGAGCGGCTGCTGCAGCAGCACACGATTGCGGTCGATGATGGTTACGTGATCGAGCAGTCGCTCTACGTCGTGCACCTGATGAGTGCTGATGATGATGGTCTTCTCCTCTGTCACTCCCTCGAGCAACACGCGGCGGAACTGACTCTTCGAGAGTATGTCGAGGCCATTCGTCGGCTCGTCCATCAAGAGGTAACGCGTGTTCGTAGCCAAAGCCAGGCACATGTACACCTTCTTCTTCTGCCCCATACTCAATCCACCCAAGTGTACTTCAGGGCTCATGTCGAAGCCGTCGAGGCAGCGGTGAAGCAAATCCACGCTGAAATTGGGATAGAAGGGCTTGATAACCCGCACATACTCGCGCAGGGTGACACGAGGCATATCGTACTCCTCAGGCACCAGGAACAGCTCGCTCAACATCTGGGGCAGACGCTTGCATGCCTCCATACCGTCCACCTGAACACTGCCTGCCGAGGGACGCAACAAGCCCATTATTAAATACAATAAGGTACTCTTGCCCGTACCGTTCTTTCCCAGAAGGCCATACACTCCCCCACTCTGGAAATCCAACGAGAAATCACTCAGCACAGCATGGTGTCGATTGTATCCGAATGTAATGTTTTTTATACTTATCATAGTGTAATAGTTTAATAGTACACTGCAAAAGTAGTGAATTATTACATTCCGACAATAGCTTTTCTTTTTTTTAACACAAATTTAACATTTCGAGGGACGGAAAAAGGGAACGTGCTGAAAGGAAGGATTCAACACGTTGATTTGCTCGAGACAACACGTTGAGTTTCCTCTTGCGACGTGTTGCCTGATATCCAGCGACGGAATGGGGATGTTTCTTTCTTGGGTGGAGACTAGTCGATCACAAGCTCCACAGGGCAATGGTCGCTGCCGAAAACCTCGTTGTGGATAGTGGCGCTGACGAGGCGGTCATCCATCCGCTGAGAGGTCAGGAAGTAATCGATGCGCCAGCCTGCGTTCTTCTCTCTGGAACGGAATCTGTAGCTCCACCAGCTGTAGGCTCCTTCCAAGTCTGGATGGAAATGGCGGAACGTATCCGTGAAACCGCTCGCCAGGAGCTTTGTCATCTTTTCCCTCTCCTCGTCTGTGAAGCCAGCATTCCTGCGGTTGCTCTTTGGGTTCTTCAGGTCGATTTCCTCGTGCGCCACATTCATGTCACCGCAGACGATGACTGGTTTCTTCTGGTCGAGCGCGAGAAGATAGGAGCGGAAATCCTCTTCCCACTTCATCCTGTAGTCCAACCTGCGCAGCTCTTCCTGGCTGTTGGGTGTGTAGACGTTCACCAGATAGAAGTCCGGCATTTCCAGCGTGATCACTCTGCCCTCGTGGTCGTGTTCCTCGATTCCTATTCCGTAGGTGACTTCCAGCGGAGTATGCCTGGCGAACACAGCCGTTCCGCTGTATCCCTTCTTTTCCGCATAGTTCCAATACGAGGAGTAGCCTGGGAACTCGATGTCCAGCTGCCCTGCCTGCATCTTTGTCTCCTGCAGGCAGAAGAAATCCGCATCGAGCGCAGCGAATGATTCACTGAAATCTTTCCCAACGACGGCTCGCAGACCGTTTACATTCCAACTGATGAACTTCATATCTTGACGTGATTTCTGGTTTCTACCCTGCAAACTTACACAAAATTTCCGAACTATCAAGTGATTTGTTTGCCCAATTCGGCAGAATTGCTTAATTTTGCACGGTTTTTACGAAAATGTGCAATATTTCATTATATAATGTGTATGAGTTTAAAGATTGTAGTGCTTGCTAAGCAAGTTCCTGACACGCGCAACGTGGGACCTGACGCTATGACGCCCGAAGGTACCGTGAACCGTAGCGCTCTGCCTGCCATCTTCAATCCTGAGGATTTGAATGCATTGGAGCAGGCTCTGCGGTTGAAAGACCAGAATCCTGGCACCACAGTGACAGTTCTCACGATGGGCCCTGGTCGTGCTGCAGAGGTTATCCGCGAGGCCATGTATCGTGGTGCGGATGGTGGTTATCTTCTTACTGACCGTGCGTTTGCTGGTGCCGACACGCTGGCCACCAGTTATGCTTTGGCTACTGCCATCAAGCATGTTCAGCCAGATGTGGATCTGATTATCGGTGGGCGTCAAGCCATCGATGGGGATACCGCTCAGGTAGGTCCTCAGGTAGCAGAGAAGCTGGGGCTCAACCAGATTACCTATTCCGAGGAGATACTGTCCTGCAAGGATGGGAAAATCGTTGTGAAGCGTCATATCGACGGTGGAGTGGAGACGGTCGAGAGCCCTCTGCCTTGTGTCCTCACGGTAAACGGAAGCGCTGCTCCCTGTCGCCCTCGCAATGCGAAGCTGGTGATGAAGTTCAAGCGTGCGAAGGCTCCTATGGAGTTGGCTCCTGAGACCACATACGCTGACCTTCCCTACGCTGATCAGTACGAGAAGAAGCCGTATCTCAAGTTGGGTCAACTGAGCTGTGCCGACGTGAACGCTGACCTTCAGCAATGCGGATTGGCTGGCTCGCCCACGAAAGTGAAGACTGTCCAAAACATTGTCTTCAAGGCAAAAGAAAGTAAGGTATTAACCGGTAGCGACGAGGATGTCAACGGACTGATCCAGGAACTCCTCGCCAACCATACAATTGGATAATCAAGAAATGAACAACGTATTTGTATATTGTGAGCTGGAAGGCACCAAGGTTGCCGAGGTAAGCCAGGAGCTTCTGACGAAAGGTCGCAAGCTAGCCAATACGCTGGGTGTCCAGTTGGAGGCCGTTGCTGCTGGTAGCGGCATCACTGGCAAAGTGGAAAATCAGATACTCCCCTACGGAGTGGACAAGCTTCACATCTTCGATGCTGAAGGGCTTGCTCCCTACACATCAAAGCCCCACACCGCCGTTTTGGTCAATCTGTTCAAAAAGGAGCAGCCGCAGATCTGCCTGATGGGTGCCGATGTGGTGGGCCGCGATTTGGGTCCGCGCGTCAGCTCTGCCCTGCACAGCGGTCTAACCGCCGACTGCACTTCCCTGGAGATTGGCGATCACGAGGACAAGAAGAACGGCAAGACTTACGAGAATCTGCTCTATCAGATCCGCCCTGCGTTTGGCGGAAACATTGTTGCCACGATTGTCAATCCAGAGAATCGTCCCCAGATGGCGACGGTCCGCTCTGGTGTGATGAAGGCCGAGGTGCTCGACCCAAACTACCAGGGAGAAGTCATCGTCGAGGATGTAGCCAAGTTCGTGCCTGAGACGGAATACGTCACGAAGGTGCTCGAACGCCATGTAGAGGCTGCCAAGAACAACCTGAAGGGTGCTCCCATCATCGTGGCTGGCGGTTACGGAATGGGCTCGAGAGAAGGTTTCGAGATGCTCTACGAGCTGGCTCATGTCATCCATGCTGAGGTAGGAGCCAGTCGTGCTGCTGTCGATGCCGGCTTTGCCGACCATGACCTGCAGATTGGCCAGACAGGCGTAACCGTTCGCCCCAAGGTCTACATCGCTTGCGGCATCAGCGGTGCCATCCAACACGTGGCAGGCATGAAGGAGTCGGGCATCATCATCAGCATCAACAGCGACGAGAATGCTCCCATCAACCAGATTGCCGACTACGTGATCAACGGCACCGTCGAAGAGGTCGTACCCAAGCTGATTAAGTATTACAAGCAGAATAGCAAATAAAAAAAGAAATGGCAAACTATTATTCCGACATAAAAGAGATCAAGTTTGAGCTCGAGAACAGTCCACTGATGCAGCGCATCGTGGAACTCAAGGAACGCAACTTCGAGGACAAGGACCAGTACGATGAGGCTCCTCAGGACCACGCTGATGCGATGGACTCCTACGACAAGGTACTCGACATCGTGGGCGACATCACCGCCAACGTGATAGCTCCCAACGCAGAGGAAGTGGACGCAGAGGGACCTCATCTGGAGAAGGGCCGCGTGACCTATGCCAGCAAGACTTACGAGAATCTGGACAACATGATCAAGGCAGGCATGAACGGCATGACGATGCCTCGCCGCTATGGAGGCATGAACCTGCCTGTGACCGTATATACCGCAGCCAATGAGATCGTGTCGACGGGTGACGCTGGATTCGAGAACATCTGGAGCCTTCAGGATTGCATCGAGACGCTCTACTGCTTCGGCAATGAGGAGCAACGCCAGAAGTACATCCCTCGCGTCTGCAAGGGCGAGACCATGTCGATGGACCTCACGGAGCCTGATGCTGGAAGCGACCTGCAGAGCGTCATGCTGAAAGCCACCTACGATGAGGAGAACCAATGCTGGAGACTGAATGGATCGAAACGCTTCATCACGAACGGCGACAGCGACATACATCTCGTCTTGGCACGCAGCGAGGCAGGCACACGCGACGGACGAGGCCTCTCGATGTTCATCTACGACAAACGCGACGGTGGTGTCGACGTGCGCCGCATCGAGAACAAACTGGGCATCCACGGCTCACCCACGTGTGAACTCGTCTACAAGAACGCGAAGTGTGAGCTCTGCGGTGACCGCAAGCTGGGTCTCATCAAGTATGTCATGTCGCTCATGAACGGTGCCCGTCTGGGTATCGCAGCCCAAAGTGTGGGACTCTCCCAGGCAGCCTACAACGAAGCTGTCGCATACGCTCGCGACCGCAAGCAATTCGGAAAAGCCATCATCGAGTTTCCTGCTGTGCAGGAGATGATCAGCAACATAAAGGCTCGTCTCGACGCTGGTCGCGCCCTGCTCTATCAGACCGCCCGCTACGTCGATATCTACAAGGCTCTCGAGGACATCAGCCGCGAACGCAAACTGACTCCAGAGGAACGTGCTGAGCTGAAGCAGTACAGCCGTCTGGCTGACGCCTTCACTCCCCTCGCTAAGGGAATGAACAGCGAGTATGCCAACCAGAACGGCTACGATTGCATCCAGGTTCATGGTGGCTCTGGTTTCATGCTCGAGTATGCATGCCAGCGCATCTATCGCGACGCACGCATCACCAGCATCTACGAGGGTACCACCCAGCTGCAGACCGTTGCCGCTATCCGCTACGTGACCAATGGCTTCTACTCCACCGTCATCGAGGATTTCGAGCAGCAAAGTGTCGCTCCTGAATACCAGAACTTCCAGGCTCGCCTGAAGGAAATGTCGCAGAAGTTCAATGCCTGCGTAGCTGCCGTCAAGGAGACTGGCGACCAGGATTTCCACGACATCTGCGCCCGTCATCTCTATGAGATGGCAGCCGACATCATCATGTGTCACCTCCTCCTCCAGAATGCTTCTCTGGCTCCTGAGCTTTTCGGCAAGTCCCTCCAGGTTTACGTCAACTATGCTGAGGCTGAGGTCGAGAAACACGCCACGTGGGTCACGAGGATGAGTGTCGGGCAACTTGAAAATTACAGGATTGGTTAGAGGCTAATCCATTTACCATTTACCATTGACCATTTAGCGGTTAACGGTTAGCGGTTAGCGAGATAAACAGAGAAGAGGCCAGCGGAATCCGCCAGCCTCTTTTCTTTTACTGTTTGCTGATTTACCCATTCATCGTCAACGCCATCGTCAACGATGATTCGGATTACTCAGATAACTCGGAGTACTCGGAAATCTCCGCTAACCGATAACCGCTTAAATGGATGCTCAGGCGCAGGCGGAATCCCATTACACCATTGGGGGAAACTGATGAATTCTGGGGGAAGTTAGCTCGCTTTGGGTAGACGAAAGTCGGTGCCAGCCCAAATTTCGGCCCACATCCACCTTGCGGCTCTCCTATCCAACCAGTCCAATTTTGCGCCCGGCATGTTCACCTTTCTTGCCCCTGCTGATTACCCCAGCTGAAATTTCAGCCCGGCTACCTGAACCCTCAGACTTCAGCCCTCGACACCCCAAAGCGTTGCAGCGTTGCAGTGCTACAGTTCTAAAACAAGCAACGCAAAGTTGAAAAAGAAATTCATATTATATATATTTATATATATATATAAATATATATAATATGGCCTCCTTTTGGGAATGTGTGTAGTGTTCACGAGAACTGTAGCACTGTAGCGCTGTAGCGTTTGAGTCGGTTAGGGGTTAGTGGTTAGCGGTTATGTGCTATGAAAAAATCTTTACATTAGGCAAAATGTGCAAAACCTCGATGAAATCGGCGTTTTTGGAAAAGTCGGCTCGATGAAATCGGGGGTTTTGGGCGTGTTGCAAAGGGAAAAAGGATGCGATGAATCGGAAAAATATACACATTTCGCGCGCGAAAGCGACGTGTTGCGCCTAGTGGAAGAACCTTGCCGATTGGTTAAGAATTATTAAAAAGGGACAAATGACGTGATTTTCTTGGTGTTTGTAGAATATGTTTTTCGTATCTTTGCAGGGTCTTGCGGACTGAATTGCCTAGGAAAGGATAGCCAGCCCTCTTGGCATTGAGAGTGTTTCGCTATCATTTTTGGACAGGAATCAAGAGATTTTCAACCAATTATATTTATTTACTAACCAAAAACAAACAAAGCATGAACAAGATTCTACACAAAGTGTGGGTTCTGCTGGCGGCCTTTGCTGTCAGCATGCCTATGTGGGCGCTTGAAGAGGTGGACGGAGTCTATCAGATTTCCTCTGCTGCCGACCTGAAGGCATTCGCCGAATTGGTCAATGGCGGGCAGAACACCGTGAGCGCAGTACTGACGGCCGACATCGTGGCAGATGCCGACCAGCCCATGATCGGTCTCACTTCAGGGACTGCCTTCAAGGGCTCTTTCGACGGTCAGGGACACACCCTGACGCTGAACTGGACGGGCGACAATGCCCTCACGTCCGACCCTGCAGGTCTCTTCCCCTACCTCGCTGGCAACGTCAGCAACCTGCGTCTCGACGGAACCATCGAGGCCAAGGGTGCCCGTTCGGGTGCGCTGGCAGGCCGAGTAGAGGCAGCCGTGACGATCAGCAACATCATCAGCAACGTGACGATGATCGGTCTCTATGCCGGCGACTCAGCCCTGAGTGGTCTGGTGGCCCGTCCGTCGACAGCTGGCGTAGTCATCCAGAACTGTATCTTCACAGGTACGATGATCAGCGATGTATCGGTCAACGTGGGTGCCATCATCGGTTGGAACGGCGCTGCCTCCACGATGGTGAACTGCGCTTTCTTGGGTACCATCAAGATCAAGGACCTGAGAGGCAACTACAACCTGACGAACGTGGATTCGAACGTGCTGGGCCGTTTCCAGAACGGAACGCTCACCTCCTCGAACTGCTATTACCTGCCCGTTGACCTTTCCCAGGAAGACCTGGATGCAGGCTACATCAACGTGACAGGCACGCTCAGCGGAGCTACGGCTGTGACAGCCGAGCAGATCACAAGCGGCGAAGTGTGCTTCCACCTCAACGGCGAGGGCGAGACGGTATGGTACCAGACCATCGGCTCAGACGCCTATCCCGTGCTGGACAAGACGCACGGCGTTGTCTATCTGAACGGACGCCAGCATTGCGACGGCACTCCCTACGAAGGCACAGAATTCTCGAACGAGAACAAGGGCTTCACGAAGGACAGCCACGACTTTGTGGATGGCGTATGCTCAGCATGCGGCGCAGCCGATCCCAACTTCATCTCCATCGGCGAGGACGGCTACTACAGCATCAGCACCGCTGGACAGTTTGCCTGGTTCGCTTCCAAGGTGAATTCCGGAAATGCTGACCTGAATGCGCGCCTGACGGCTCCCATCGACATGGAAGGCATCGCCTGGACTCCCATCGGCACCGTAGCCGTTCCCTACACAGGTACGTTCGACGGTCAGATGTATCCCATCACCAACATCAGCAACATGCTCTTCGGAACCATCACAGGTGCCCAGATTACGGGCGTAGCCCTCGAGAGCGGCGAGATTACGGAGACCAACACCGCCGACGCTCCCCACACGGGTAGTATCGTGGGCCACAGCACCGCAGCAAGCGGCTCCATCACGAACAGCTACAGTAAGGTAGCCATCAACGGCAACAACGGCGAGGATTTGGGCGGTATTGCCGGCAAGTACCTCGGCACGATGAAGAACGTAGCCTTCCTGGGCTCCTTCGCCGGCTCCCTGACCTCTTGGTCAATGGGTGGTCTGGCAGGTTCCACGAACAGCACCAACACCACCTTCATCTCCGACTGTATGGTATACTGCGACTGGGGCGAGGGTCTCGATCCAGCCTATGGCGCACGCGGCGGTATCGTTGGCTGGTGCCACACGAACACCTCCTCGAACTGCTTCGTGATTGCCGACACGTTCACCAAACTCTTGGGCGACGGAACGGGCAGCACAGAAGGCTGTGAATTCAAGACAGCCGACGACTTCAGCAGCGGTGCGATTGCATGGGCTCTGAACGGCCAGAAGTTCTCGGATGTCGCTTGGTATCAGACATTGAGCGACGACCCAGAGAAGGCAGATCCCTATCCCGTGCTCGACCCCACTCACGAGATTGTTTATCCCACAGCCGACGGCTTTGCCAGCGCAGGTGCAGAGAACTTCGACGAGATGCGCAAGAACCTGATTGCAGCAGAAGAAGCCTACTGCGAGGACGCTGCAGCCTATGCTGGAGTGAAGGACGCCTACAAGGAAGCCCTGCAGCAGATGAAGGAGATTTCCGACCGCGATGCCTTCATCGAAGCCTACGAGGCCGCCAAGACGTTGCGTGCTGACATCGAGAAGAGCGAGGAAGCCTACGTCGCTTACTTCATGTTCGTACAGGACATTCTCGACAAGGCCAATGCAAGCAGCATCGGAGGCGCAGACATGGAGTTCCTGATGGACTACCTCGAGAACAACTGGGAGCCCAGCGAGGACTATCCCAACGGTTCCTTCGTCTACATCATGGAGAACTATCCTCTCGACAACGATGGCCTCAAGGCTGAGCAGGAGTTCGTGGATGGCATGTGGCAGACTGCCCAGAAGAATGGCTACACCGTTGGCGACGAGATCACCAACATGCTGGTCAATGCCGACCTGGGCAACGGCTTCACTGGATGGGAATACACCAAAGACGGCTCCACCTTCACCACAGGTGGCGTCAAGGAAGTGATGCCCTCCGCTGAGTCTTGGAACGCTACCTTCGACATGCACCAGACACTCTCGAACCTGACCGACGGATACTACAAGTTGCAAGTGAGTGCAGCCTTCCGCGCTGCCGGTGACATCTACAGCACCAACTACGCAGCCTGGACCTACCTGAACGGCGACGAGACGCTCATCATGACGGAAGGCGAGGATGTGGTCAGCGAAGCAGATGCCAAGGACCTCGAGAACTGCTACATCAACGGTGGTGTGCTGACCGACGAGGAAACCAACCACATCTCTCCCTACGACTACGAGTATGCCGACTACGAGAAGAACATCTTCGGCTATGTTCCTTACGGTCCTCTCAGCTGCTCTTATGCCTTCTACGGCGGACGCTACGTGAACACCATCGTTACAGAGGTAAAGGATGGCGAACTGACGGTAGGCCTCAAGCTTCCAGGCACAGGACAAGAGGCTGACTGGATGGGCTTCGGAAACTTCCGCCTGACCTATCTGGGCGGCGCTGACTCAGAGTACACCGCTGCAGCCTACGACGAGACGCTGGCTGGTATGGTGGAACGCTCGACGACCATCCTGGCTTACGAAGGCTCCACAGGTGAGGACTATCAAGCTAAGCCACAGTTCAGCGCTGCTCTGCGCGAAGAACTGACCAACGAGATTGCTGCTGCAGCTGAGGCAACAACCACAGAACAGAAGCAGGAACTCGTGGCTCGCTTTGCTGAGACCTTCCGCAAGATCTACACTTGCAAGAAAGCATACATCGGCTATTTCGACCGCGCACAGTCCTTCTATTCAACCGGCTATGCAATGGCAGAGAACGACAACACGCTCAAGGAGCTCCTGGTGGACTACCAGTCAGTTCTCGACAACGTCATCGCTGTGAAGTGGGCAAGCGGCGAATACAGCGAGGAGGATTGCGAGGAGATGGCAGACCTGAAGGCTACCAACCTCTACAAGTACCTCAACTCCAACATGCCTGACATCGTAAACGGCAAGTATCAGATTGGTTCAGTCAAAGACCTCCAGTGGCTGGCTCGCATGGTCAACGGCGGCTCTGCTGACATCGCAGCCGAACTGACGGCTCCCATCGACCTGGAAGGTGTTACGTGGACTCCCATCGGTACCGTAGCCGCACCTTTCACGGGTTCTTTCGACGGTCATCTCTTCCCCATCACGAACATCAACAATATGCTCTTCGGAACCATCACGGGTGCCCAGATTACGGGCGTAGCTCTGGAGAGTGGTGAGATCACGGCAACCAATACAACCGACGCTCCCCACACGGGTAGTATCGTAGGTCACAGCACCGCTGCAAGCGGCTCCATCACGAACAGCTACAGTAAGGTTGCCATGAACGGCAGCAACGGCGAGGACATGGGCGGTATTGCCGGCAAGTATCTCGGCACGATGAAGAACGTGGCCTTCCTCGGCTCTTTCGCTGGCTCGCTCAGCACATGGTCGATGGGTGGTCTGGCAGGTTCTACGAACAGCACCAACACCACCTTCATCTCCGACTGTATGGTATACTGCGACTGGGGCGACGGTCTCGATCCAGGCTATGGTGCTCGCGGTGGACTTGTAGGATGGTGCCACACCAATACGGTTAATTCAAGCTATGTGGTTGTCAACTCAACCGACCATACCGGTTTCACGAAGCTGCTGGGCGATGGTACGGGCTCACTTGCACAATCTGAGTTCAAGTCACTCGATCAGTTCGCTTCCGGCGAGGTTGCCTATCTGATGAATGCCGACCAGGATCAGCCTGCTTGGTTCCAGACGCTGGGCAAGGATGCTTATCCCGTACTCGACAACACTCACAAGGTTGTTTACTTTGCCGATGGCGTATACTACAACGAAAAGGATGAAACAGTTCCTGAGGCAGACCTGCTCGATGTGGTATTCCACGAGGACGGAACAGCCGAGGACGTATCTCCCATGCACAGCACGGTCGAGCTCTGCGGTACGACCTCTTCCACCTATTACAACCAGACCTATCAGCGCTACACGGCACGCTTCGAGAATCCTTGGGGCAAGACCTGTACGGGCTACTACAAAGTGGACTTCGAGAGCAACGAGGCAATCCGCTCTGCTCTGGCTGACGGCCACACCCTGGAGATGCTGGTAATGGGTGACTACGAGGGTACTATTGAAGACGTAGAGGCCAAGCCGTTCAGCGCAATGCAGGGTGGTGGTACAGGCTTCCTTATCTGCAAGACAAACAGCGAGGGACGTCAGAACGAGTTCACCTTCCTGCCCAATGTGACCACTACTGGCAACAGCACATGGCGCTGGACGAACAGTGGCGTAGTTCCTCAACCCAAGACCTATTATCATGTAGTAGGTGTATGGAACAAGGAGGAATCCAAGGCTTATATCTACGTGAATGGCGAGTTGCGCAACACGGTGGATGCTTCTGGAGACTTCAGATTTGCTAACGCAGGCTGCAACTGGTTCTGCATCGGAGGTGATGCTGATCCCAACGGTGGAGGTCAGGGTTGGACAGGCGACGTAGCAATCGCCCGCGCTTACGACAAGGCTCTCACTCCTGAGGAAGCTGTTGCTTTGTGGAACAAGCTGAATGACGAGACAGGCATTGGAGTAATCTCTGCAGACGCTCTGCCTTCAGCTCCCATCGGAATCTTCAGACTTGATGGTGTCCGTGTTGACAAGGCTCAGCATGGTGTCTACATCATCGATGGTAAGAAGAAACTGGTTAAGTGAGAATAGAAAACTGAGCAGAAATAAAGACAAGAGGCTGGCGAATCCGTCAGCCTCTTGTTGTTTTTATCAACTCTCGTTAGCGTCAACGATACCGTTACTGGAGAGAATTTATATGGAAGCCAATGCCTGGTCCAAGTCTGCTATGATATCATCGATATGCTCTACTCCAACGGAGAGACGGACGGTGGTTGGAGTGATGTGCTGATCAGCCAGCTCCTGAGGTGACATCTGAGAATGGGTAGTGGTATAAGGATGTATGACCAGAGACTTCACGTCGGCCACATTCGCCAGCAGGGAGAAAATCCTGAGGTGATCGATGAACTTCCAGGCATCTTCCTCTGTGCCGTTGATCTCGAAAGTGAAGATGGAACCCGCCCCGTTGGGGAAATAGCTCTTGTACAATCCGTGGTCAGGATGAGAGGGCAAAGCAGGATGGGAAACACTCTTCACCTTGGGATGTTTGCTCAGATAATCCACAACTTTCAAAGCATTCTCGACGTGACGCTCGATACGCAGGGGCAACGTCTCCAAGCCCTGCAGCAGAATCCATGCATTGAAGGGAGAGATAGCTGCACCTGTGTCACGAAGGATGACCGCACGGATACGGGTAACAAAGGCGGCAGGACCAGCCACATCGGCAAAGACGGCACCATGATAGGAGGGATCGGGCTTGCCCAAAGCGGGATACTTGTCGGCATTCGCTTTCCAGTCGAAACTGCCTCCATCCACGATGACACCACCCAAAGAACTACCATGACCGCCAATGAACTTGGTGGCAGAGTGGACCACGACATCAGCTCCATGCTCCAAGGGACGAATCACAAGAGGAGCAAACGTGTTGTCGACGATGAAGACAAGGTTGTGCTTGTGAGCCACAGCAGCGACTGCATCCAGATTCAAGACATCGGAGTTAGGGTTGCCGAAAGTCTCAGCATAGACTGCCTTCGTGTTGGGCTGGATAGCTGCCTCGAGAGCATCCAGATTGTTCACGTTGACAATCGTATTCGAGATGCCAAGACTTGTCAAGGTATGGGTAATCAGGTTGAAAGAACCTCCATAGAGATTGTCGGCTGCCACGATATGATCGCCCGATCGAACGATGTTCTGCAAGGCATAGGTGACCGCTGCCGCACCAGAGGCGACCGCCAAAGCTGCAACTCCACCCTCGAGAGCAGCCACGCGCTTCTCGAAGACATCTTGAGTGGAGTTGGTCAGACGACCATAGATGTTGCCTGGGTCACGCAGACCAAAACGATCGGCTGCATGCTGACAGTTGTGGAACACATACGAAGTGGTTTGATAAATGGGCACTGCGCGTGAATCGGTGGTGGGGTCGGCTTGTTCCTGCCCAACATGAAGTGCTAAAGTCTCCAGATGAAGTTTGTTGTTCGTTGCCATAATTCGAAATCCTTTTTAGTTTGTTGTCTTATTTATTTTCTTTAATCATTTGCACTGCAAAGGTACGACAATATAGCTGTAATTTCCAAACTTTTTACAAAACTTGGAAAATATTTCTATAAACAAAGAATCAAATGACAAAATATTCTTTCCTCTTTATAAAAAGAGAACTTCAAGAGTGAGATTATTCTTTTAGACCATCTACGGCCTTATTTGTCATGGAATAATCTGCAAAAGGTTTGCGTACGATATTCCAACCGAGAGCGGCCATCAAGATAGTCATAAGGGGACTCAGATAGCAGAAGAAACAATAGGGAGCGTATGCCAGCGTGGAGACTCCTAGCACAGAACTTTGCGTCATACCACACGTGTTCCAGGGGATGAGCACACTGGTCACGGTGGCACTGTCTTCGCAAGTACGGCTCAGCAAACGAGGCTCATAACCATTCTTGCGATACGTGTCGCCAAACATTGTACTGGTAAGAATGATGCTCAGATACTGATCAGCACAGACGATGTTGAGGAAAATGCCCGTGAAAGCCGTGCTTGCCACCATAGAGACAGTTCCTCGAACCAGACGGAGTAAAGCCAGCATGATACTGTCGATCATGCGTGTCACCGTCATAGCTGCTCCAAAGAAGGTTGCACACAGGATGAGCCAGATGGTGGAAAGCATGCCACTCATGCCTCGCGTTGCCACCAAATCATTGAGTTCTGGCACTCCCGTATCCAAGCTGGTGCTTCCATACACCTGAATGAGGGAACCCCGGAAACGCTGAGCGAACCCTGTCAGGTCGGTTCCTGCAATGTGATCGAGCAAATCGCCTTGCACGAAAACAGCCACCAAAGCACCCAACAGGGTAGCCAGAAACAGCACAACCATGCTGGGCAGACGGAAAGCAATCATGATGGCTGTCACCACAGGAACAATGAGCAGCCAGGGGGAGATGAAAAAGGTATTCTGCAACGCCTCCTGCACTACCAGAATGTGATCAGTCATAGCTGGCGTATGCGTAAGACCCTCGAAGCAGAAAATCAGCAGGGTGATGACAAAGGTAGGTATCGTCGTGATCATCATGTAGCGTATGTGGGTGAAAAGTGGCGTTCCTACAGTACTGCTCGCCAGAACAGTTGTGTCACTCAACGGTGAGATCTTGTCCCCAAAATACGCTCCGCTGATAATGGTGCCAGCAATCCACATCTCGCCAAATCCCAACGCCTGTCCTATTCCCAGCAGAGCAACGCCAATCGTAGCGACCGTCGTCCAGGAGGAACCTGTCATCACACTCACAATGGCGCAAATGATGCACGAGGAGACAAGAAACCACTGGGGACTCATTATCTCCATACCATAATATATCAAGGTGGGCACTACCCCACTCACCATCCATGCTCCTCCCAGCGCCCCTATCAGGAGCAGAATGATAATGGCTTGGGAGATTCCTGCCACTTTCTCCGATATCGCGTCCTCGAATTGCTTCCATACGATATGACGTGTCAACAATCCGATACTGACACAACATGCAGTCGCCACCATCAAGGCAATCTGACTGGCTCCTGCAAGTGTCTCGTCGCCAAAAACACTGACAACACAAGAAATGAGTGCCACTAAAATGATTAGTGGCACACATGATATCCAGAGAGGTGGAAGCTTCTTCAATGCTTGGGTTCGTTTAAGCCACCTTATTCAATTTCTTGATGATAGAGAAGATGAAGAGTGCGGCCAGCAGACAGATAGCCATGAGAGTTCCCCACACGATGTAGAGAGGCATATCCCACATGTGGCCAGGAATGGAGACGAGCTTGTTACCCAATGCAGTAGCAACAAACCATCCACCCATCATCATACCACGATACTTGGGAGGCGCCACTTTGGTAACGAAAGAAATACCAATGGGGCTCAAAAGCAGCTCAGCAAAGGTAAGGATAAGATATGTGCTCACCAGAAGGTTGGGAGTCACGTTGGCAACATGGTTGGGGTGGTCGGTTGCAGGCAGACCAAACGAGAAGGATGCCATCAGCAGATAAGCCAAAGCAGCCACCAACATACCCATGCCAATCTTCACTGGTGCCTTAGGTTCCTTTCCCTTCTTTGCCAGCCATCCAAAGAGAGCGATGCTCACAGGAGTAAGCAGTACAACAAAACAAGGATTGAAATGCTGGAAGATGGGAGCTGACACGTTCACACTGCCTGACAGATGGGTGTACTGGTAAATGAGATGAGCTGCAGCAAAACCAATCAGGACAGAAGACCATAGCTTACCCTTCGAGGTCTTGCTCTGGAAGAAGCTGAACAAGGCATAGACAATCACAATGACTGCAACCAGATTCGTCACGTCGAAGAGCATGCTCTGCAATCCGCTTGAAGTAGTGGCAGTGAATTCGTCTGCAAACCACGTCAATGTAAGTCCGTTCTGATGAAATGCCATCCAGAAGAAGATAACGACAGCGAATACCAAGCAAAGGCAAATGATGCGCTCGCGCGTCTCTGCAGGAGACATCTCCTCAATGGTCTCATCGGCTTTCTTCTCCGTTTTCTTTACACTTAACACCTGACGGAAAGTAGACTTTCCCAAATAATAGATAAGGATGGAAACAATCACTGAGACACAAGCCACAGCAAAAGCGAAATGGTAAGAGTCAGCCTTCGAGTAACCCAAAGAGTTCTGAGCCCACTCCATAATCTTGATGGCAGCAGTGGGAGCAAAAAGGGCACCTACGTTGATAAGCATGTAGAAAAGAGAGAAACCTGCATCGCGCTTCTGAGCATACTGCGGATCGTTGTAGAGATCACCCACCATGACTTGCAGATTCCCCTTGAAGAGGCCTGTACCGAAGCTGACAAGCAGAAGAGCACCAATCATTGCAGCCACAGCAAGCGTATCGCCTCCCAAAGGTATGGATAGCAGCAGATAGCCCAGGAACATGATGAAAAAACCTGTCACCACCATCTTGCTGTAGCCCCAGCGGTCGGCTGCCATACCACCTATCAAAGGCAGGAAGTAGACCAAAGTTAAGAACCATGTGTAAATCTCAGAAGCTGTTCCTGCGGCAAAACCGAAGTTTTCTCCCAGAAACAGAGCGAAGACGGCCAGCATCGTGTAATAACCGAAACGCTCGCCCGTGTTGGCAAAAGCCAGGGCCCAAAGCCCTTTTGGTTGACCTTCAAACATATTTCAAATGATTTAAATTAAGTAATCTGCCACAAAGTTAATGAAAAAGAGCGAGAAAAGAACAAAAAGGAATCATTTTTCTCATTTTTGGTCATAAACTAGAGAGCACAAACAAAGGTTGCTATGCTCAGGGGAGGAAGCTGGAATATCAGTTTTCCTTTCTTCTTCTCGAAATCCGTAACAGGAGCCACGTTCTCTTCCTTCGAGGTACGATAACAAGTCACAGACTTCAACTTGGGAGTCAGCGCGAGATGTGTTTCTGGTTGATCGGAAGTGTTCAGTGCCACCAGTACCAGCGTCTTGTTGTCCGGCGAAACGGCTGCCAACGTATGTTCCGATCCACTCTCCACAAATGTATATCCTACAGGGATGAAACGACTGAACATCTGGCGGATATAGTAATTGTGATGACGATAGTAAGTGTGCCACTGATGATCTGTGCTTACCAGCGACCACTGATCGCTCTTCTCCTCTACGTATTGCCAATCCACCCAGGCTGCAGGCTTCATGTAGCGGATATCGTCCATCAGGCGCTGAGCCATCATCAGGTTGCCATGAATGCCTCGTCCTCCACTTCCAGTCTCACTTTGCCAGAACTTGATGCCCAGCTCTGACGTCAACTGCTGCAATTCTTTCTTGGCTTCTATGCTACCGCTGTAGGTATGTGTGTTCCAACGTCCGATGAGAGGCAGAACGCCTTTGTCACGATAGACTTTCAGGCTCTGGATGGAAGTTTCCACGTTGGTCTCATCACTGGCCGAAATAATGGTGTTGAGACCACTCTCTTTCAGAAGGGGCGACAGGATCTTCACGAAGTCCGTCTGAGCTTCTGCTCCAAAGTGACAACCTTCCTGACTTCCATTGGCATACCAATAGTCTGTCACAGGTTCGTTAAAAGGTTCCAGCGAGACGAATTCTATTCCGTACGTCTCCTTGTAATGCTTGCATACATCCACCAGATACTGTGCGAAAGCCTCATAGCAGTCAGGACGCAGATTGTCGGCCGTAGCAGGGGTATTCCCTCCCACACATCCGCTGATGGTCATCCACCAGGGAGCTGAGTTGGAGAATGCCTCAAAGATGGCATCTGGGCGTTTTTCCTTTATCATCAGCATGATGCGTCGCTGAGCCTCATCTGCCTCCCAGTCATAGGGTTCATCAGGTCCATCCTTGAATCCTTCCATCTCAGCCCGCAGACCTTTTCCCTTTCCCATATGGTGAGGCAAACAGTGACCATTGTTGGGATCATCGCCTCCACCAATGTTATAACGGAAGATGTTGTAGTTGAGTCCTTCAGGCGACACCAGCCAGTCCACCAGTTCTGAGACCCGCTCATCGTTCCAGCGGCCACACATGTTGGCCCACCAGCATAGACTCACGCCCCATCCTTCGTTGGTTTGATAACGCTGTTTCACATCAACGGTATAGGTTTCTGCATGCAGACCAATGCTTGCAAGCAGCAACGTCGACAGGATAATTCTTTTCATGATACAGTTTCTTCTTGGTTTTCGTGTTATTGCTTATAGGATGTTATATGCAGTTTCTTCAAAATAATCTCCTGGCCGTATTGCATGACGATGAAAAGCACAGGCACCACAAAAAGCAGAGCGATGGTTCCAACTATCATGCCGCCTACGCAACCCACTCCCAGACTTACGTTTCCGTTTGCTCCTACGCCGTGTGCAAAGACCAGTGGAAGCATACCGAAGATCATGGTCAGCGAGGTCATCAGAATAGGACGCAAGCGAACCCGTGCTGCACTCATGGCAGCCATCGTGATGCTCATACCCTGACGGCGTCGTGTGCTGGCATATTCGGTCAGCAGAATCGCCGTCTTGCTCAACAATCCTATCAGCATGATCAGACCCGTCTGCATGTAGATATTGTTCTCCACTCCCCACATCTGTGCGAAGAGGAAACTTCCTGCCAGACCGAAAGGTACACTCAGGATGACAGCCAACGGAATCATCAGACTCTCATAGAGAGCACAGAGGATAAGGTAAATAAAGAGGACGCAGATGCAGAAGACCAGAGCCGTCATGTTGCCCAAACTGGCTTCCTCACGCGACATGCCTCCAAACTCGAATCCATATCCTTCCGGCAACACCTGAGCCGCCGTTTCCTCGATGGCACGCAAAGCCTGACCACTACTGTAACCTGATGCATGTTCTCCGCGAACCGTGATACAGCTGAAAAGGTTGAAGCGGCTCAAACTCTCACTACCATACACGCGAGTCAACGTCATGTATTGGCTGATGGGCGACATGCCGCCCGATCCGTTCCTCACGTACATGTTCTTCAGCGCCTCCTGATCCAAGCGGAACTCTGGACTTGCCTGAACCATCACGCGGTAAAGTTTCGTGAATCGCGTCAGGTTGCTACTGTATCGTCCACCCACATATTCCGATAGGGTACTCAGCACTTTGGTGGGAGATATGCCATCGCGCTTGCACCTTGCAGCATCCACCTCGACCTGATACTGAGGATATTTTGTGTCGAAGGTTGTGTAGGCACGATCAATCTCAGGCCGATTGTTCAGCGAATCTATCAGCAGACGGGTGTATTTCATCAGCGCCTCAATGGTGCCGCCTCGTCTGTCCTGCACGTTTATCTCGAATCCACTCGTAGCACCATAACCAGAAATCATAGGGCGGGTACTCACTCGAACCTGAGCGTTCGATATGTTGGCAGTCCGTTTGTAAATGTCATCGATGACCGACTGGATGTCATCCCCTTTTCCTTTTCGCTCGCTCCAGTCCTTCAATCGAATCGTGAAAGAAGCGCTGCTACTGCTTTGATCGAACGTTGCTCCACGTCCCACACTCATATTGTAGAGTCGCATCTGTGGGATGTCCTTGATGCAAGCCTCCACCTCACGAGCAATGCGGGCCGTTTCATTGAGGTTCGTTCCTGGAGCACACTGCACGTTCACGTTGATCTGTCCCATATCTTCGTTAGGCACCAGACCCGTCTTGGTGTTCTTCATCAGGAAGATCAGCAGGGCGACTGCCAGCACGACACCAACTCCAGCTACCCATCTGCGATGGAAGATCCAGAGCACGCCACGCTGATATTTGCCCACCATCCTGCCGAATGCCGTGTCAAAAGCCATGTGGAAACGGCTCGAGAACCCTTTCCCCTCCGCATTGTGTGGACGCATGATGACTGCACAAAGAGCAGGACTCAACGTCAGGGCATTGATGGTACTGATACCTACCGCAATGGCCATCGTCAAGCCGAATTGGGTATAAAAGACACCTGTCGTTCCTCCAACGAAGCAGACAGGAATAAAGACACTCATGAAGACGATAGTGGTCGTCACCAAAGCGGAGGTCAAACCCTTCATGGCATCCACTGAGGCAAGATAGGGCGACGTGTACCCCTCATCGAATTTCGCCTGCACAGCCTCCACGACAACGATGGCATCGTCCACCACCGTACCAATGACAAGCACCAGAGCGAAGAGCGTCAGCAGGTTTAGACTGAATCCTATCGCATAGAGGCATCCGAAGGTTCCTACCAATGAGACCACGATGGCCACCAGAGGAATGAAGGTACTGCGCAGGTTCTGCAGGAAGACATACACAACCAGGATAACCAGCAAGACAGCTTCCAGGAGGGTTCGCACCACGTTGTGGATACTGGCATCGAGGAAGTGTTTCGTGTTCATCACGTCCACAATCTCCATCCCTGGAGGCAGCGTCTTGCGAATCTCTTCCAAGCTGGCGTCTACCCTCTCGATAATCTCATTGGCATTCGACCCAGGCGTCTGTGCTATCATACAGTTTGTGCCCGCATGGCCGTTGGTAGTGTTCTGCATCGCGTACCCCTGCTTGCCCAGTTCCACTCGTGCCACATCTTTCAGCCGCAGCACTGTACCATCTGGACGCGAAGCTATCACCATGTTCTCGTAATCCTTCTCCTCCTCGTATCTGCCACGATATTTCAGTACATACTGGAACGTGTTGTCCGATTCTGCTCCCAATGTGCCTGTGGGTGATTCCACATTCTGTTCACTCAGCACAGCATCGATGTCTGAAGGTTCCAAGCCATAGGACGCCATCTTCAGCGGATCCAACCAGATTCGCATGCTGTAGCTGGCACCCCAGATACCTACCTCTCCCACGCCTGGCACACGCGACAGGACAGGCTCGATGTTGATCTTCATGTAGTTCGTCAGGAAGTTGTCGTCATAGAGATCTTCAGGACTGTAGAGCGAGATGCTCTTGATGTTCGAGGTCTGACGTTTTCTTACCGTCACTCCACTTCGTGTCACATCAGCAGGCAACAAGCCCTGCGCACTTGCCACACGATTCTGCACGTTCACCATCGCCATGTCGGCATCCGTTCCTTGCTTAAAGAAAAGGGCGATGCTGGCGTTTCCTGCATTGGTGGCTGTCGAGCTCATGTACATCATGTTCTCCACGCCATTGAGGCTTTCCTCCAGAGGCACGATGACGCTCTTCATTACCGTTTCCGCATTGGCACCTGTATAATTGGCATTCACGCGTACCGTAGGCGGAGCTATCTCAGGGAACTGTTCCACAGAGAGTTGGCTCAGTCCTATCAATCCCAGAATCAGGATGAACACACTGATAACGCCAGCCAGGATAGGTCTGTCTATGAAGGCTTTTACGTTCATCTTATTTCCTCCCCATCACGTACCAAACCCGCACCTTCCGCAACGATTATCTCGCCTGGCTGCAATCCGTTCTCCACCACGTATTCTGTGCCGTTGTTCAGGCGGTTGACCTCCACAGGCGTAATCTTTGCCTTGCCGTCCACAATGCGGTAAACAAAGACTTTGTTCTGCAACTCCAATGTGGCAGACTGAGGAATCACGATTACATTATCGCGCTTGCTTCTCAAGATGACAGTAGCGCTTCCTCCGTTGCGCAGGATGTGGCGCGGATTTGGAAAGGTGGCCCTCAAGCTTACGGCACCCGTGCCCTCATCCACCAGACCACTCACGGCATCCACTTTTCCTTCCTGATCATATTCGCTTCCGTTCGTCATCTTCAGTTTCACGGTCGGCATCTGGTCCACATAGTTCTCCATCGAGCCGTTCGCCATCGTCAGGTCCATTATTTCCCTCTCGCTCATGCTGAAGTAGACCAGCATCTCATTGTCGTCGCTCACGCGCACCAGCGGTTCCGTTATGTTGCTGCTCACCAGAGCGCCCACATGATAAGGAATCATGCCTGCCACGCCCGTCAGTGGACTCCTTACCACCGTGTAGCCCAAGCTGTTGCGCGCATTCGTCAGTTGAGCGCGAGCCTCTGACACCCTGGCTTTCGCTGACACCAGGCTCTGGTAGGAAGTCTGCAGGTCGAAGTCGCTGATCACCTGTTCATCCCTCAGCTGCTTTCGGCTGTCGTAGTTCAGTTGTGCCGTTGCTTCTGCCGCCTTGGCTGATTCCAGCGCAGCTTCCGCCGTGTTGAGAGCAGCTTGATAGGGAACCTGATCGATGACGAAAAGCGGTTGTCCCTTCTTCACCTTATCGCCCTCCTTAATCAGGATTTTCGTGATGAGTCCACTCACTTGAGGTCGCACTTCCACGATCTCCTTACCCGTCATAGTGGCACTATAGGCAGTCTCCAGCGTTTGATTGGAGAGTTCGACTGTCATTTTCTTGTAAACTGGCGCAGCTTTCTCCTGTGTCTTTTCCTTGCAGGAAGTCGTGGCTAAGAGAGCCATCAGACCTATAAACACGTATCGCTTCATCTACTTTCCGAATTGAGGTTATAAAAGAGGGTGTTTGTTTGGTACAAAGTTACGCATTTTTTCTTTTTCTCCTATCATTTTGCCACACAAAACTCACAATAAGGAGATAATTTTATCTTTGTCCCCCTATTTTCCCTCTCTCTTCAAGACCTGTTGTTGGGAAAAAGAATATCTCTACGGATTCTCCACTCTCCCTTTCTTCCTGCAAGCTTTACCTTCTTTTTCTTCCGTCAGGCCGTAGAAATTACAAACAAGTCAATCAAATCTAAAACATTTTAGCAAAATCAAAGGAAAAAGTTTCCTTATTTCGAAACTTTTGTGTAACTTTGCAGCATTCTATGACCCCAAAATGGAAATACAGCAAAAATTCAAAGTCATATTGTATCGTGATGCCCAGAATTTCCTCACGAGACTCGATGAAAAGACTAGAAACAAAATTCTCCAGACATTCGACAGGGCGAGCTTCCTGCTTGATCCTGAAACCTTTAAGAAATTGGCAGATACAGATATACGGGAATTTCGTACATACTTCAATAAACAAAGATATCGTGTGCTGGCTTTCTGGGACAAGACTCAACCCATTGACACTCTGATAATCGCCACTCATGGATTCGTCAAGAAAACTCAGAAGACTCCGCAAAAGGAAATCAACAAAGCATTATCCATCAGGGATCTATATTTTAGAAGCAAACAAAAACAAGAAGAATAAAGATGAATAAAGATTTTATCACACTCGAAGAGTCCAAAGACCAGTTACTGGGCAAAACAGGAACTCCCAAGCGCGATGAGTATGAAGAAGAACTGAGACTTTATGCCATCGGCGCAGCCATCCGTCATACACGCAAACAGCAGAACCTGACGCAAGAAGAACTTGGCCGTATGGTAGGTGTTCAGAAAGCTCAAATCTCACGTATCGAGAACGGAAAGAACTTAACATTCGCAACCGTCCTGAGGCTCTTCAAGGCAATGAACATCAGCGTCAAACTTGATATTGACAAACTGGGAAGAGTTGCCCTCTGCTGACATTTGCACCAGAAACGAGTGATTATGAATGAAACAGGCATTAAAAACAAAGGTAAAATGAGCAACACAAAATCAAACTGGTGGAAGATGCTGAGAGCATTGTTCGTCATTTTGGCAATCTGGGGAGCTGCAACAGATGTAAATGCCCAAGAGATTGACAAAGACTCTATATACTCTGTCGTAGATGAAATAGCTAAGTTTAAGAAAGGGGACGAGGCTCTACAAAAGTTCCTATCAGAAAACATTCATTACCCTAAGATAGCTCAGGAGAGAGGCGTTCAGGGAAGGGTGTTTGTCATTTTCGTCATTGAACGCAATGGTGCTGTCAGCGATGTTGGGATCAAAAGGCTTCAGAATGCCCAAGGATATGAAGATGAGGCTTGGAAAGCTCTTGAGGAAGAAGGCATTCGTTGCGTGAAAAGCACTTCCAAGAAATGGAAGCCTGCCAAATCAAATGGCAAGAAGGTACGCTGCCGATACATATTGCCCATTTTGTATCGCCTAAACAAATAATATTGAATGCAGATGTTTTAATGCCTGCTATCCTAACGTCTAAGGGTAGCAGGCATTTGTTTTTACTTCTTTAGGGGAGTGTTTCTGCGACCACGAGCGAGGACGTGTCCCTTTGCCTCGATGGAGTCGGCTGCCTGTTCCTTACCGCTTCGAGTGGCAGGTGCGCAATTGCGGCTTGAGCTGCCCCAACTGTTGCGCGTACAGAATCCATAGGCATTCACATAAGGTGTCCAATCGTAGAAGTCAGCAATCTTTCTCAGGCGGAAAGAGATGCCTGAGGCAGAGAATATGCCTGTAAGATAATCGTTGGTCATGTGATAATCCCCAATGCGAGTGTCCAACTGGTGGTCATAATCGTAGACGAGCGTGATGATGCCATCTGAGATGGACCAGCGGAAGCTGTAATACTGATACTCATACGGGCCATAGTCATAGTAGTCAACCTGTGTGCCTGTACCATGATGGGCATAGGAATAGGCAGGGATGAAAGTGATGCGTGTGTCGTAAGAATCAAACGTATAGCACTGGCCATAACCATCCACGTACTCGTAATACATGCCAAAGTCACCTTTCCATTCGCCTGAGAGTACCATCGACTGGCGCGTGTCTTCTATATAGTCGCATGACGTGAGCATACCTGCCAGATCCATCATGCTGAGAACTGAAAAGTGGTATAATCGTTTCATAGCTGTATGATTTTGATGTTTCTATGCTGCAAAGTTAGATTGTTCAGGGCTATGCAAAGAGGGAGAATCTTGAAATTATGATAGGAGAATCCCTATGGAAAAACGGGATTCCCATCTGGTCCTCGTGCGAGCAAGATTTTAGAAAAACAGGAAAGTGTTTTGCACTTTAATCACTTATTCGTAATTTTGCGCTCAAATTGTTTTAACCTGAACAAAAAGAACGATGAAGATGAAAAAGAATCTCATAATGGGAGTGCTGGCCGCTGGGCTCCTGCTTTGCGGCTCCCTCAACTCAAGCGCTCAGACAAGTCTTGTTGGGAGAGTTTACCAGAATCCAAACATCATGGACGACATAATGAGTACAGCATTAAAGGAAGTAAACACGAAATCAGACTCTGTGCGCAAAGAGGCCATTGCGAAAAAGGAAAAAGAACTGGGACGCAAGATGAAGGCTGAGGAATTGGCTGAGCTTGACAAGGAGCTGAAGGATGCGATGGAGAAAGCGAAGGTTGCGTCGAAAGCCGTAAAGACTGCCATCACCTTCACCTTCCAGGATGAAACGAACGCTGTGATGAACATGAAGATGTCCATCGATGAGGAAGCGCTGAAGCTGATTGGCGTGAGTTGGGCAAAACGCAAAGCGATGAAGGCTGCCCTCGCTATAGCTCCTGAGAATCAGAAATGTACCTACGTGCGCGAAGGGAACATGATCATCACCAGCGATGATAAAGACAAGGATACCCTGATGCTGAGCGACGATGGTACCAAGCTTTACGGCGCAATGGAGAAAGGAAAGAAATTATTCATCCTTACCCTGAAGAAGTAGCGTCAGAAGCTTCCACCTGGACCGCCTCCAGGACCACCTCCACGATTAAAGCTCCTGCCTTCGGAACCTCCGCGAGGGCCCTCGTTGCCATCAGGGCCACCATGCCGTTCTCTGCCTGAGCCGAATTCGTCGCCCTCGCCACGTTCCCCAAAGTCTCCCTTCTTGCCACGGCCTCCGCCAAACTTTCCGAAACGATAATTGACGGTCAGCAGATAATAACTGTGAACGTTCAGCGTGCGCGTATCCGTACGGGCTGTGGCTGAGACGTTGCGGCTGACGTTGTCGCGCTGGTTCAGCACATCGTTGGCACGAACGGTGATGGTAAGGTTCTTCTTGGGCAGCAGACGCTGGCTGAACTGGAAGCCCCAGATGAGTTCGTTGGTATTCATGCTGGCGTCTGAATATCCTCGCCGACACTGCTCTGTGATGCTGGTGCTGAAAGTCATGTTCCAAGGGAATTGCATCTCTGTGCCTACTCCATAGTTGAACCCATACGTGTCGAGGTTGCTCGCGCTCGAATTGGTGCTGCGGCTGTGATTGTAGCGCAGAGACCCATTGGCATTCACCTCGAGCCAATCGTTGCGGAAGGTGAGACGCAGGCCCTGGCTGACACGATTGCCTCGTGTGCGGTTCTTCACCGTCTCGTGGGAAGACGCCTGATAAACGTAACCCACGGCATTTGTCATGCTCGTCTGGGTGTTGGTGTTGATGCGGAAACGCTGGTCGCGGAAAGCGGTATTGAAGTTGAAGCTGGCACTTCCATTCCAGTTTCCATTGATGTTCATGGGTTGAGTGACACGCCCGCCCGTTTCCTCGTCATACTGGGTACGGTTGCTGACGCTGTTGCGCGTAGTGTTGAACTGCAGGCTGGCGGCGTAGGAGCGTTGGCTCTCTTGGATACTTTTGCGGTAATTGGCGCCTAGATTCTGAGTGAACGAAGGCTTCAGGTTGGGATTTCCCAGTTGGATGTTCAGGGGATTGGCATTGTTGAGCGTGTCAGGGATAAGGTCCGTGATGCTGGGCTGACCTGTTGAGCCTCCGTAGCGGAAATCGAACTGCTCATGGCGCGAGAAGCGGTAACGGAAATTGACAGTAGGCGAGGCATTTACCACCGTACGGCTGACGTCGTAGTGCTTCCAGCCCTTGTTGTAGTTCACAGAATTGATCTGAGGCTGCACGTTGCCTCCAATGGTCAGCTGATACTGGGTGCGGTTGATGCGGAGCTGCAAGCGGGCGTCATGGTTCTGATAAGTGTTGGTCGTATAGTTGCATTGGGCGGTATCAGGCACACCAAACTCTGAGAACTGGCGGTAATTTTCCCTGACGACTCCATAGCGGGCATTGTAGGGGTCGAAAATGGAGCTTACGGTACGGTCGTGGTCCGTGAAGCGGTTGCGGTAAGCGTAGCTGAACTGGAGATAGACATTGTGGGCAATGGGTTCATTGTAACTGACGCTGGCACTCCAGTTGCGGTTCTTTGACTGGGAATCATTGAACTGCGTCTTGTGGTAGACGGAATCCGTCCCATCGCGAGCCAAGCGCTGGTAGTAATCAATCTGGCTGTAGCTGTCGCTTTCCGTATTGCCGTTCGAATAGCTGCCACTCGCCTCGAGAGAGAGATTGCGTCCCTTCTTCCTCATACGGCGGTTGACGCGCAGGGAAGCGCTGGTGTTGAAGTTGTCGCTGCCGCTATGATTGGCACTGAGACGGTGGTTCACCCCAATCGAATCGGAAAGGAGGGAAAGTTGGGCGAGCGGGTCCGTGATGCCGTCAAGCGAGAAAGGGTCAGCGTTGAAGGCAGCACTCTCGCTCTGGCTGTGACTTCCGCTTTGGCGATAGGACAGCTCAGGACGGAAGATGACTTTGGTCATCGTGTCAGGGCTCCACTCCACCTTGTAATTGAAGTTCACGCTGTTGCTGTGGTTCCCGCTGCTCTGGGTGCTGTTGCTGTAGGCCGCATTGCGGTTCTCGAAGGATTGCCGGCTGGTGCTGCTCTCGCTGGAACCTTGGGTGAAGTTTCCATTGAGGCTTCCGTTGAGCTCGAGCACCTTCTTCTTCTCGTAGTTCATCGTGAATCCCCCACTCTGATGATCCGTCATGCCGTCGCCTTCCGTATTGTTGGCATTCCCCACGACAGAGAACTTCTGGTCGCCAATGAAGCGGTTGGTCATGAAGCGTCCTGTGTAGCGGTCACTCGATCCATAGCCTCCCATCACGTTTCCAAACCATCCTCGCTTGCGGTTCTTCTTGACAGCCAGATCCAGTACGGTGCGCTCATTGCCGTCGTCGATGCCTGTGATGCGGGCATTCTCGCTCTGGCGGTCATACGCCTTCACCTTGTCGATGATTTCTGCAGGCAGGTTCTTGAGGACCAGCTCCATGTTGTTGCCAAAGAACTCCTTGCCGTCCACCAATATCTGGCTGATGCTCTTGCCGTTCCATGTGTAGCTGCCGTTATCCTCGAGCACGATGCCAGGCAACTTCTTGATAAGGTCCTCGACAAGGGCTCCATCAGGCAGCTTGAACGCATCGGCATTGTACATGACGGTGTCCTCCACAACGGTCATCTCTGGCATCTGACCTTCCACGACTGCCTCCTTCATCATGGTGGTCTCCTCGCGCATCAGTACATCATTGATCTTATAGTTGCCGGACTTGCTGGGCAAAGTGATGGAGAAGGACTGTTCCTTGAATCCCATGAACGAGACTTTCAGCGTATACGAGCCTGTGGGGATGCCTGGCAGCAGGAACTGACCGTTCTTCATCGTGACGTTCCCGCTGACCATGGTCCCTTTCGCATCAAAAAGCTTCACGCTGGCGCCCTGCATGGGATGGAGGGACTCGTTCTCGAAGACGGTACCTCGGATATTGATGCGCGCCACTCCACTTTCTTCCGCCTTGGGGGTGGAACTGGGAGCAGACTGCTGAGGTTGCTGAGCCGCCAACCGTCCTGAAAAGCAGAACAGGAGCAGGAAACCGATGATATGAAACACAGATTTTTTCATCTCTGCTTTATTGACACAGGAAAGTGCCCAAAGGTTTAACGGCTATCGAGACGAAAAACGCCAAAAAAGTCACTCTTTCCCCAACATAAGGCAAATAAATCGCGCATTCCTCATCACATCTACCCTATTCCACCACCCCTGGAATTCAGGCAAGCCTCGCCATAGCGACTTCAACAGAGCGCAGTTGAAAAGACAGAGAGGTCAGTGGAATCGCCAACCTCTCCGCAGCCTTCACCTTTTCAACTTTTCAACTTTTGACTTTTTCACCTTTTGACTTCGTCGAGACTGCTCACGCTCGGCATAGTTCAAACAAGTTTGACTCTGCTCTCGTTTAATCGCAGCCTTCACCTTTTCAACTTTTTACCTTTTCAACTTTTCACCTTTTTTATTAGCCCAGGCAGCTGCTGACTCCCAGGCTCGTCAGGATGGCGCTGATGATAGCCGCCAAAGTCTGCAAGATGAATTTCCACGTCTCCTTCTTTTTCATAATTTACCATTTACCATTTCTTGCGCTCCGTAGGTGCTCAGGCGAGCAAGCTCGGAGTCCCATTTACCATTTACCATTTTTTCGATTACTCCGAGTTCTCCGATTACTCCGATTCCCCTCTCCCTGAGCTCCCCTCCCCTTGAGGGGAGGGTTAGGGAGGGGCTTTAGGGTTCCTCCGCCTGCGTGGTTTCCTGGCGCTTTGCTTCAGCTACCGCATCCTCCTGTGCCTTGCGGCTGGGGACAAGGTTGAAGACAGCATCGTCGCGAAGATTCTGGAACATCTTGCCGCGATCCCAGTTGACGTTCACCTTCTTGATGTTCTCAGCGGTGAACAGGGCAGCGGTGTTGGCACCCTTGGTGCTCAGCGACACTCCAAAGCTT
>JAEEGG010003296.1_pt1 | contig 40336 bp, 30 predicted proteins | sample 9134161 | NCBI WGS metagenome assembly JAEEGG01 (sample SAMN16246543, study PRJNA631951) | gut metagenome | biome: gut microbiome; feature: rumen; material: CR-attached | host: Bos | place: Iran: Karaj | collected 2018-10 | reverse complement strand
AGCGCTCCATCGAGGGGCTCCGCGAGATTGTCGAGAAGAAGGACCGCTGCGCCGCCGGCGTGAGCATGCCGGCCTGTGGACTGTTTCTCACCAAAGTCGAGTATGAAAAACATTTGGCTTGACTACTTAACTACTGTCTACTTAACTACTAAAATATGAAATACATCGAAGTGACTTTTACAATGGACGATACCGGCCTGTTCCGCGACCTGCTGGTGGACACCCTCGGCAACGAAGGCCCCTATGAAAGCTTTGTGGAAACCAATGATGGACTGAAGGCATACGTCCCGGCCGACAAATACGACCGGCATTTTCTTGAAGTGACGGGAGCCTCCTTCCCGGTACCATTGAGATACAAGGTCGAAGAGATGGAGGACAAAAACTGGAACGAGGAGTGGGAGAAGGGCCATCAGGCTGTGCTGGTGGAATATGAAGGGGGGAGTGTCTGGGTTCGTGCACCGTTCCATCCCCATCGCGACGACGTGAGCTATGAGCTGATTATCGAACCTAAGATGAGCTTCGGTACAGCCCATCATCCTACGACTTATATGATGCTCAGCTATGTGGCGGAACTTGATATGAATGGTCGTCGTGTACTCGATATGGGATGTGGCACTGCCGTGCTGGCTATCCTGGCCAAGATGCGTGGAGCCAGCTATGTTGAAGGCGTGGATATCGACGAGTGGGCATTCAACAACGCCCGTGAAAATGCCGCCACCAACGACGTGGAAATAGCACTCAAACTGGGTGATGCCAATACCTTGCAGGGGCAATTCGACATCATTATAGCCAACATCAACCGCAATATTCTTCTCCGCGATATGGAAGCCTATGCCCGTGTGCTGAAAAGTGGTGGAACGCTACTGCTCAGTGGCTTTTACGAAGCCGATGAGGGGGTTCTCATCGCTCGAGCCAACGAACTAGGCATGACATTGAAAAGCAAAAAGAACCGCGACGGTTGGAGCGCTTTGGAGTTAAGAGTTTTGAGTTAAGAGTTATGATCGTTTGTATAGCAGAGAAACCAAGTGTGGCTAAAGAAATAGCCAAGGTGTTGGGGGCCAACACCTCGCATGACGGCTATATGGAAGGCAACGGCTATCAGGTGACGTGGACTTTCGGCCATCTCTGCACCCTTAAAGAGCCTCAGGACTACTGTGATCAGTGGAAACGATGGAGCCTTGGAGCACTGCCAATGATTCCTCCGCGCTTTGGAATTAAACTCATTGAAAACCAAGGTTACGAGAAGCAGTTTAAAACCATTGAGCGACTGATGCAGGCAGCTGAGGGCATCATTAACTGTGGCGATGCCGGACAGGAAGGTGAGCTCATCCAACGTTGGGTGATGCAGAAAGCCAAGGCCAAATGCCCGGTACAGCGCCTATGGGTGTCGTCGCTCACGGAAGAAGCTATCCGTGAAGCATTTGCACAGTTAAAGCCTCAGGATGAATACCAGAGCCTCTACGAAGCAGGCCTTTGTCGTGCCATCGGCGACTGGCTCCTCGGTATGAATGCCACACGACTGTACACCATTCGCTTTTCCCAAGCTAAAGGGCAGGTGCTCAGCATTGGCCGTGTGCAGACCCCCACGCTGGCCATGATAGTGAAGCGTCATTTTGAGATAAGAGATTTCAAACCGGAGAAATACTGGATACTTAGCACTCTTTATCGAGGGGTGACTTTCAATTCCACAAAGGGCAAGATGAAGAACCTCGAGGAAGGGCAGAAAGCCATGGAATCCATCAAAGGGAAAGACTTCACTGTTACTTCCATAGAACAGAAGACTGGCACCGAAGCCCCACCAAGACTATTCGACCTCACGAGCTTGCAGGTGGAGTGCAACAAGAAATACTCCTTCTCGGCCGACGACACTTTGAAGCACATCCAAAGTCTCTACGAAAAAAAGCTTACCACCTATCCCCGTGTCGACACCACTTTCCTCTCCGAAGATATTTATGCCAAGTGTCCGACAATCCTGCAAGGTATACGTCCTTATGCTCCGCTTATACAGCCTCTTATGGGGAAGAAGTTGAAGAAAAGCAAGAAGGTCTTCGACAGTTCGAAAGTTACCGACCACCATGCCATCATCCCTACAGGTACAGACCCTTCGACGGTAAACATTTCGCTTGACGAAAAACGGGTCTATGATATGGTGGCCCGTCGTTTCATTGCTGTCTTCTATCCTGACTGCAAATTCTCTACCACAACAGTGATGGGCGATGTGGAGAAAGTGGAGTTCAAAGCTACCGGCAAACAGATTCTCGAGGAGGGGTGGCGAGTGGTTTTCGGAGGAAAATCCGATGAGTCTGACAAGTCTGAGGGTGAAGAACAGACCCTTCCTGCATTCGAACAAGGTGAACATGGCCCCCACGAGCCTTCGCTCACCGAGAAGCAGACCACGCCCCCAAAACCCTACACTGAAGCCACGCTGCTACGTGCCATGGAGACTGCAGGCAAGATGGTGGAAGACGAGGAATTGCGTGATGCCTTGAAAGCCAACGGTATCGGTCGTCCCTCTACGCGGGCAGCCATCATAGAAACTCTATATAAGCGCAACTATATCACCAAGGTGCGTAAAAGCCTCGAGCCTACGCCTACGGGAATAGCCCTCATCGGCGTTATCCAGGAAGAATTGCTCAAAAGTGCAGAACTCACAGGACAGTGGGAAAAAAAGCTTCGCGATATAGAATCTCATAAATATGACTCGCATCACTTCATCGATGAACTCAAGGAAATGGTGACACAGATTGTGCAACAGGTGATGGCTGACGGCACTCGAAGAATGGATTTCGATAAGAGTTAAAAGATTTATACAATAAAACCATCTTTCACTCGTTAGTAAAATATGATTGCTGAGAATATAGAAAAGATACGGTCGGAAATTCCTGATGGAGTGAGACTTATTGCCGTGAGCAAGCTGAAGCCTGTGGAGGATATTCAAGAAGCCTATGCTGCCGGCCAGCGACTCTTTGGAGAAAACTACGCCACCGAATTGCGTGACAAAGCCGCCGTTCTTCCCAAGGACATCGAGTGGCATTTCATCGGCCACCTCCAAGGCAAGCAGCTGAAATATTACATTCCCTTTGTGAGCATGATTCATGGTGTGGACAGCATCGAACACCTCGAGGAAGTGGAGAAAGCTGCCGCCAAGGTGAACCGCACCGTGGACGTGCTGCTTCAGGTGCACGTGGCACAGGAAGAGACCAAATTCGGCTTCTCCCCGGAAGAACTTGAAAAATTCCAATTTTCAATTTCCAATTTTCAATTCGTTCGCATCTGCGGCCTCATGGCCATGGCCAGCAACACTACCGACAGAAGCCGTGTGCGTGCCGACTTCCGTGAAGCCAAGCGTATTTTTGATTCCCTTAAGGTGGGGGTCTTTAAAGACAATGACGCTTTTGTCGAGTTGTCCATGGGTATGAGCCATGACTGGCAGATAGCCGTCGAGGAAGGCTCCACCCTCATCCGTCTCGGCACCTCTATCTTCGGACCAAGAGATTACAATAAAACAAAGATATGAAACCTAAGAATCTACAACACGAAATCGTCTCCTATGTACTCATCACCGTGGGCATTCTGGTCTACACCTTCGCTTGGTCGGCCTTCATGCTGCCTGCCAACATTGTCGGTGGTGGCGTGAGTGGTATCTCGTCGGTGCTCAATATCGCCGCCGGCATCCCGCTTCCCATCGGTGTACTCAACTTCATCATCAACGCCATTCTTTTGGCTATTGGATTTAAGGTGTTGGGGTCCAAGTTCGGAGCCAATACCATCTACGGCATCGTGATGAGTTCGCTCAGTTTCATCCTTTGGCAACAGGTGCTCCATGTGGAAAACCTATTCCTTATCGATGGCAAGATTGAATTCGACCCGTTCATGTGTGCCATCATCGGCGGTGCCCTCTGTGGTGCCGGTATCGGACTGACATTCACCCGTGGTGGCAACAGTGGTGGCACGGATATTATAGCACTTATAGTCAGCAAGTTCTATAATGTATCGCCTGGCAAGGTCATCATGTACCTTGATATCTTCATCATTGGCAGTTCCTTCTTTGTGTCGCACTTGATCACCAATGTCATCTATGGTTACATAGTCATGATGGTAATGACCTATGTGCTCGACATGGTCCTCGACGGTAACAAGCAGAGTTATCAGATTATGGTATTCTCACTCAAAAACCCTGAAATAGCGGAAGCAGTCACCAGCGAGGTGGGACGTGGAGCCACGTTGCTCGATGCCGAGGGATGCTTCTCCAAGCAGCAACAGAAAGTGCTCCTGATGATGGTGCACCGCACCGACAAATCCCGTGTCATGCAAATCATCCATCGTATCGACGAGAACGCCTTTGTTTCCGTCAACAAGGCGCAGGGGGTCTATGGCAAAAACTTTGAAAAACTGAAATTATGAAACTCATATCCCCGTCATTATTATCGGCCGACTTCGGTAATCTCCAGCGCGACATCGAGATGCTGAACGCCAGCGAATGCGACTGGCTCCATGTTGACGTCATGGACGGTCTCTTCGTCCCCAACATCAGTTTCGGACAACCTATCGTAAAGCACATCAAGAAACACTCAAAAAAGCCCCTCGACGTACACCTGATGATTATGGATCCAGGGCGCTATGTACAGAGTTTCCGTGAGTCGGGTGCCGACATTCTTACTGTCCATTACGAGGCATGCACACATCTCGACCGTACTCTCCATGCCATCCATGATGCTGGCATGCAAGGTGGGGTAGTGCTCAACCCCTCGTCGCCAGTAAGCCTTTTGGAGGACATTGTCCAGGAGTGCGACCTGGTGTTGCTTATGAGTGTCAACCCGGGTTTTGGAGGACAGAAATTCATTGAAAATACGTATAATAAAGTACGTCAACTAAAGGATCTCATTAACCGAAAGAATCCTCGTTGCCTTATTGAAGTAGACGGCGGTGTGAACCTTCAGAACGCCCCCTTGCTCTTTGAGGCTGGAGCCGATGTCCTTGTGGCCGGCAATGCTGTCTTCAAGAGTGACAATCCCGCACAGACCATCCACCAGATGAAGCAATGAAAAGGACGAGGTTGATACTTGCTCCAGGCAAGGACAAGGCTGTCCTGCGCCGTCACCCGTGGATCTTTTCGGGAGCGGTGAAGTGTGTGGATGGCAATGCACAGGAGGGTGACTTGGTGGATGTGGTAGACTTTCATGGCAATTGGCTTGCCACAGGGCATTTCCAGAACGACACAATCACCTGCAAGGTGCTCAGCTTTGACACTCCCGAAGTGGACGAGAATTTTTTCCGTCAACGCCTCGCCTCTGCCATTGCCTACCGTGAGCGACTTGGCTTTTTCAACCCCCAGGATGGCGGAACCAACGTTTTCCGACTTGTCCATGCCGAAGGCGACTATCTCCCTGGCCTTGTATGCGATTGGTACAACGGCGTTTTGGTCATGCAGGCTCATTCTGTCGGCATGCACAACTTGTTTCCTCTTTTTGTCAAGCTATTTCAAGAGTTGCTTGGCGAACGCTTGGTGTCAATCTTCGACAAAAGTTCATCGACACTGTCTCTCGAAACATCCGATGGCTATCTATGGGGAAAGGAGCCTCTGGAGTGGGAAATATGCGAAAATGGCGTCCGCATGCTCATCAACTTCTTTGAAGGGCAGAAAACGGGTTTCTTCATCGACCAACGTGAAAACAGAAAACTGGTGCAGGAGCTGACTCGAGGACATCGGGTCCTCAACTGTTTCGGATACACGGGCGGTTTTTCTCTCGCAGCTTTACGTGGTGGAGCCGAATATGTAGAGACTGTCGATATCTCGCGTAAGGCCATCGACCTATGCAAAAGAAATGTGGAACTGAACTTCCCAGGCTGCAGCAACCACCAGGGCACCGTCGCCGACGTCCTGCAATACCTTTCAGAATTCAAAATTCAAAATTCGAAATTCGATTATATTATCCTCGATCCACCTGCATTCGCCAAGAACCACCGTTCTCTGCAGCAGGGACTCAAAGGCTATCGTTCCATCAACCAGCGTGCCATGGAAGCCTTGCCCGCCGGAGGCTTTTTGATGACCTTCAGTTGCAGTCAGGCGGTCAGCAAGGACGACTTCCAAACCATGGTTTTCACCTCCGCCATGAATGCACATCGTAATGTACGCATCGTCCGACAACTGCCTCACGCCATGGATCACCCAGTATCCATCCACCATCCCGAGGGGGAATACCTCAAAGGCTTGCTCCTGCAAGTGGAGTAACAAACCGTTTTATTTAGTATTTAAACGAACGTTAAATATTACTTCGACGTTACTTCGACGATAGAAAAACGTCGAAATAACGTCGAAGTAACGTTGAAATGATATTGAAATCCGAGTCCTGTCTAGTTCTATTCGGCGAAATATTTATAGAACAGGGGTATTGTCTCAATGCCTTTGAAGAACTGCTGGAGGGGGTAGTTCTCGTTGGGGGCATGGATGTCGTCGCTGGCAAGTCCGAAGCCCATGAGGATACTCTTGAGTCCGAGGATTTTTTCGAAGCCGGCCACAATGGGGATACTTCCGCCACTGCGGGTGGGGATGGGACGCTTGCCGAAGGTATCGGTCATGGCCTTTTCTGCAGCTTTGTAAGCCTTGAGTTCCAGAGGACTGACGTAGGCAGCGCCACCATGGCAGGGAGTGACCTTGACGGTGACATAGTCGGGGGCAACGCTTTCAAAGTAGTTCTTGAACATCTCGCTGATTTTCTCGAAGTCCTGGTTGGCCACCAGACGGGTGCTGATCTTGGCGTAAGCTTTGGAAGGTAGAACAGTCTTGGTTCCTTCGCCGGTATGGCCGCCCCAGATGCCGCAGACATCCAGACAGGGACGGATGCCGGTGCGCTCCTTGGTGGTGTAACCTTTCTCTCCTTTGAGTGCTCGCACGCCGAGGTCTTTCTTGTATTGTTCCTCGTTGAAAGGAGCCTGTGCCATGAGGGCGCGCTCCTCGTCGCTGAGCACCAGCACGTCGTCGTAGAACCCGGGGATGGTGATGTGGCCGTTCTCGTCGTGCAGGTCGGCAATCATCTTGCAGAGTACGTTGATGGGATTGGCCACAGCCCCACCGAAGATGCCGCTGTGCAGGTCGTGGTTGGCGCCGGTGACTTCCACTTCCCAATAGCAGAGGCCACGGAGGCCGCTGGTGATGCTTGGTACATCGGGGGCAATCATCGATGTGTCGCTGACGAGGATAATGTCGGCCTTGAGCAGTTCTTTGTTTTTCTCGCAGAAGCCATAGAGGCTTCCGCTTCCGATTTCCTCCTCACCTTCGAGCATAAACTTGACGTTGCAGGGCAGGTTGCCAGTACGCACCATATATTCAAATGCCTTTGCGTGCATGAAGCTCTGGCCTTTGTCGTCGTCGGCGCCGCGGGCCCAGATGTAGCCATCTTTGACTACCGGTTCGAAAGGGGAGGTGCGCCAGAGCTCAAGGGGAGCAACTGGCATCACGTCGTAGTGGCCGTAGACCAGCACGGTGGGCTTCTTAGGGTCGATGGTCTTCTCGCCATAGACCACGGGGTTGCCGTCGGTGGGCATCACTTCGGCTTTATCGGCACCAGCTTCGAGAAGAAGTTCTTTCCAACGTTCGGCGCAACGCACCATGTCGGGTTTATGTTCCTGCTCGGAGCTGATGGAAGGAATGCGGATTAACGAAAACAATTCTTCAAGAAAACGGTCTTTGTGCTGTTCGATGTATTGTTTCATGGTATGATAGGTTAATGGGTTATAAAAATTATATTTTGCTGCGTTTCAAAAGGAAAGGCAACATTACTTGATGGAACCCCTGTGCAATATCGACAGGGACATAGTCTATACGGTACTGCATGGCGCGTTGGCGCAGAGTGGCAAACATCTCGGTCATCTGTCGGCGGTAGCTGTCGGCCACCTCTTCGGGTTGAAGCCTCAGTTCACGTCCGCTCTCCAGGTCGATAAACAGATGTGGACGGGCATCGTAGTCCAGATTAACCTCATGAGCGTAGTCATAAGTATGGAAGATGATGACCTCATGCTTGTTGTGGCGTAGATGCCGCAGAGCGTCGAATAGTGCTTCCTCTTCGCCAGGATGTACGAAAGCATCGGTGAAGAGCACTACCAGCGAACGTTTGTGGAGCTGTTCTGCGGTGAGGTGTATGGCTTCGGCAACAGAAGTCTCACGGAGCGGTCGCTTGTCGGCTTTGAGAGGCTGAAGAAGGTTGTCAAGCAGTCCCAAGAGGTATTGCTGGTGTACACTGTTGCTGCGGCAAGGGGTCTGCAAGTCGATTTGTTGGCTGAAAAGGGTGAGACCAAATGCATCGCGTTGACGATGGAGCAATTCAAATAGAACGGCAGCGGCATAGACACTGAAGGTGAGCTTGTTTGGATAGTCTATGTCGCCTTGGCGCTCCATGGGGAAATACATGGAGCTACTTTGGTCAATCATCATCTGGCAACGCAGATTGGTCTCCTCCTCGAATTGTTTGACATAGAGGCGGTCAGTACGGCCATAGAGGTGCCAATCGATATTGCGGGTGCTTTCACCGGTGTTATACTGTCGATAGTCGGAGAACTCGACAGAAAAACCATGGAAAGGACTTTTATGCCTGCCGGTGATGAATCCTTCCACTACCTGGCGGGCGAAGAAGCCAAGGGATTTGTAGCGGGAGATTTGACTTTGGTTCATCTATTGTTGTAGTTCAATAATATCTGGGAATTCAAGGAGTTCAAGACAATACCGGCTTGGCAAGTACATTTGTCCTGAACTCCTTGAACTACGCGGTGTCTCCTTGGACTTCCTTGAAGATTATTACAGCAATGCGTTGAGTTTCTCGGTAAGGGTTTCCTTTGCCACAAGACCTACACTTTTGTCGACAGGTTGGTCGCTGCCTTTGAAGAAAAGGACGGTGGGGACATTGCGGATGCGGAACTTGGCTGCGAGGTCGCTGCACTCGTCGACATCGGCGGTGCCGATGACCGCTTTCCCTTCATACTCTTTCTCGATTTCTTCGATGCGCGGGGCGAGGGCTTTGCAGGGACCGCACCATGTGGCGCCGAAATCTACCATTACGGGCTTGCCCGTGTTGATCATCTCATTGAAGTTTTCTTCAGTAACTTTCATGTTTATGATTATTTGATTGTTTGATTACTTGATTTAATTGCAGCAAATTTTGTGCCAAACATTTTTTTTATTTGGCACGGAAATAGATTGTCATTGGCACGCCGTGGAAATCCCACAATTCACGCATACGGTTCTCGACAAAACGTTTGTAGGGGTCACGCACATATTGTGGCAGATTGCAGAAGAAAACGAACTGGGGGTAGGGTGTGGGGAGCTGAGTGATATATTTGATCTTTACCCACTTGCCTTTGACCGAGGGAGGTGGATTCTGCTCTTTGACAATGGGCAGAAGCGTGTCGTTGAGTTCGGCTGTAGAGATGCGGCGGCTACGGGCTTCATAGACCTGCTTGGCAGTCTCGAGTACCTTGAAGATGCGTTGCTTGTTGATAACCGAGGTAAAAATGATGGGGACATCGTCGAATGGTGCGATGCGTTCCCGTATCAGATTCTCATAGTCGCGGTGAGTGTTTGTCTCTTTCGATACCAGATCCCATTTGTTGACCACCACCACGACACCTTTGTGGTTACGCTGGATTAGAGAGAAAATATTCAGGTCTTGCTGCTCGAGACCTTGCTGTGCGTCGAGCATGAGAATGCAAACATCCGACGCTTCAATGGCCCGGATGGAACGCATGACCGAATAGAACTCCAGGTCTTCACTTACTTTGCTTTTGCGGCGTAGGCCGGCGGTGTCGACGAAGTTGAAGTCGAAGCCAAAAAGATTGTAGTGTGAATAGACCGAGTCGCGAGTGGTGCCCGCAATGGGCGTCACCACACTGCGATGTTCACCGGTAATCATGTTGATGAACGACGATTTGCCTACGTTGGGACGGCCGACGACAGCGATGCGAGGTAACCCGTCTGTAGGGTTGTCGTCGCCTTCGTCGAAATCCTTCACCAGTGCATCCAGAAGATCGCCGGTACCACTGCCTGTCACGCCGGCAATAGGGTAGGGGTCGCCCAGCCCTAAGGCGTAAAACTCGGCGAGATTATCCATCTGGGCAGAATTGTCGACTTTGTTGGCGGCCAACACCACTGGTTTGGGACATTTACGTAACATGTCGGCCACATCCTCATCCATCGGCGTCAGCCCTTCGCGAGCATCCACCAGGAAAAGGATCACATCAGCCTCGTCGATGGCCAGGGAGACTTGTTTGCGGATCTCCACCTCGAACTCGTCGTCGCCGCCCATGACATATCCGCCGGTGTCAATGACAGAGAACCGCTTGCCGTTCCAGTCAGAATGACCGTACTGACGGTCTCGGGTTACGCCGGCAGTTTCGTCGACTATGGCATCCCGACTTTCGGTCAGGCGGTTGAAGAGTGTCGACTTGCCTACATTAGGACGTCCTACTATAGCAATGATATTCATTCAATATTGCTTTTTGAGAATGCTCCGCTTCCGATAGTCTCTCTTCCTCCATTGCCGAACAGGAAGTTCAAGCCCACTTTCATGTTGAAGGCTTTCGAGTCGGTAAGGTAGAGGCTGCTGATATAGTCGGCCATGAAATAGAGCTGTAAGAATCTGCCAGGAGTAAGTATCAATCCGAAGCCGGGGTTGAAGAAGTCCATAGAGTTGCCATCATACACAATGGAGTTGCCGGCGATGGCTTCTATCCAGTCGGACAGATTGGCGCCGATGGACAGCGTAGTATTCCAACGGAAGGTATTGGTCACATCGTCGTCTGTATAAGTCGGGTTGGATTTGCTCAGCAAACCGCGGTCAAACTGGCCATGGAACAGGAATCCGGCACGGAGGAACCTGGCGAAGTTATAGTTGGCTCCAAGGTAGACTTTGGTGGGGATGCTGAACCAGTAGTCACCCGAGTCTTTCATCGTCGGAGTCATTTCGTTCAATCGATCTTCCAGATAGGTTGTCAGGGAATCGACGTTGAAGGTACCGTTGTTCAATATGGTGTTGATGTCCAAGCCGTTGAACTCGATAACCCCCTGGCCACCTTGGGGAGACCATGTGTAGACGTTGTTTTTCCAATGGATACCGGCCGAGAGGTCGTTGATGGCCAGCGAGAAGCTGAAAGGACCCCAGTCGTAGCGAGCACCCAAGTCGAAAGCAAGTCCGGTATTGGCTTGACTGATGATGTTTCCAATGTTGATGTCGAATTTCTTGCCAGCAGTGTCATAGGGAGCAAAGGTCGCCGCTTGGATTTCATAATACATGCGAGCCGTCACAGAATCCATGCTCGGGTCGGTGTTGAATTCAAGTCGTGTCTTGTCAGTCTGCACATTGGCCACACCAAAGAGGAGCTTTGCACGAACACCCACTGTCAAATTGATGGGTTTGATGCAATGGCTTACGCCAAGACCAGCTTCCATGTAGCTTGTGGCATTCAGGATGTCGCCGTCCAACAATTCCACTACAGAACGCACGTTGCCGTTTTCGTCCACGTTACCACCACGAAGTGCATTCACTGTTGATATGGGGAGGCCCAGGCTAATGTTGTTCACCAGGCGAGTGCTGAGGTTTACAGTGGTGTTATTTACCCTGAAGCCGAAGCCGAAGATGTTCACATTGGCACCAAAACGTAATTTATTGTTGTCTGTAAGATGGTCCAACACACTGTCAATATTAATCACTGTTGTCTGCGTGGTACGGTCATAGTGCATGATGTTGCTCAACGAGAGTGGGCTTCCGAACTGAATGTCCACACCAGGAAGGGTTACGTACCATGTGTTGTTTGTCGGGAAGAAGGCTGCATTCAACAGATTTGACTGCGGTGTCCGCATTGTATGGTAAAACAAGCTGTTGGTTTCGTTAAACTGAGCATTTGCTACATTTCCACACATCAGACCAGCCATCCACACCAGTGCTATTGTAAATACCCTTTTCATAATGAAGGAATTTTTATGATTCATGATTGTTGATTCATTAACCTGTTACTCAAAGTTCAATGTCGATACCCACCGTGGGATGGATTTGCAGATAAGCTTTTATCTTCAACATATCGCTCTTTTTCACAGCCACATGCTTATTGTTGCTGTTCACCCGGATATTAACCCTTAAATACTTCGAGTTGTTCAGGTTTTCAATATCGCTTCTGTTGAGTGTCGTCTCAAGTACCGTGGATGTCGGGCTGACAGATTCCTCTACCAAGGGGTCGTTGGCCATGGGAGCGGTGACAGCCGACGGAATCAGTTCGTCGCTGAATGCCGTCCAGAGAAGTACAGAATCTTCCGAGTAGGCTCCTGCCGTCAGGTTGAGGTTCAGCGGGATGTTGTTGCTGAGGGACAGACAGAACATGCTTTCTGTCACCTCGGCACTTAAGCCTTCGTTGATATTTCGGAGGATGGAATCGAGGTTCACGCTTGAAAGTCCTTCACCGAGGTCGAGGTCAAATTTGTAGTCCATGTTGTTGATGCGGGCAGTCATCGGCATGTGGACTTGCAAGTCGGCGGAATAGGTGATGTAGGTCATGCCAAGGGTGTCGATGATGTCCTGAATGGCCATGTTTGCAATGTTCTGAGTGATAATCTGGGGAGACACTCTGAGTTTGAGGTGGTAGCGTGCATACATCCTTTGAGGACGCTCATTCACCATCGAGGCCATGTCCATCGTGGGGAATGCTTCGTGGACACCAACACTAAGGTCGGGTATGTCCACATGGTAGGATTCCAGATCCACTTCGTTGGAATAATAGCGTTTGTGAGTGCCTACCGAGTCATCATACCACAATTGAATCGAGTCGAAAGTCACGTATGCATACTGAGAATAGTTCTGGGGTATATCGCCTTTTATGCTGACGGACAGATCCACCCATACATGGGCCAGCGTAAGGCTGTCGAGTTCTTTCACGTCGTTGAAAAAGTCGATATCGATGACGTCTTCAAGGATGGTGTCTTTTGTGTAGAAGTCCACTTTGGGTCCATTCTTCAAAGGATTCATCTTGGGGACTTTAGGAGAGGTTTTGGCGACTCTTTTGGAGTTGTTCATAAAACTGCTTGCATATACGGTATCGACAGAGCTGATAGAGTACTCCACCGTAATAATATTGCTGTCAGCATTTACAATGCCTGCGTAATCCGAACTCAGGTTGGCCAACAGGTCGTTCATGTTCATCTCGCCGCTAGCGACAGGGAATCCGAGGACAGGGTCTATTTCACCAGTGATGTGAATAGGATGATTGAACATTTCCCAGTCATCGTCTCGCATGCACGAAGTAACAGTGCATACCAACGCCACCAGAGTGGTAAAAAGTAATACTCTTTTCATGGTAAATTGTATTTTTATTATTAATAATTCAACTTATGATTTCTTTTTCAATAAATTATGTATTTTTCACATAATTATATTCTTTGCAAATATAGGAAAAAAAAGCATATTTGCAAAAAATATTATGACGAATGGCCATGGAAAGAGTAGGATAGGGGAGCCCAGCTAGTCGCAGAGGACATAGAGGTCGTCGCGTTGGTTGAGGAGGAGGACGGGGAGTCCGGAGGGGTTTTCGATGATCCGCAGTTCTGCGGGTTTGGCGAAGAGGTCGCCAAGGTCGCGGTCGCGGCGGTTGGCGACCAGTGCGATGAAGAGTTCGAATCCGCCTTCCCGGATGGCTATGAGGTCGGGGTTTCCAAATTCGCTTCCACGGCTGATGACGGCGCTTTCGTAGGTGAGGCCAAGGGAGGAAAAGACTTTTTCGAGGTAGCGCATGTTGTTGGTCCAGCGCAGTTTGAATGCTGCATCACGATAGTTGCGATGTAGGACCTGTATTGTGCTTCCGAAGAATCGCGCCATATAGGAGGCCCAGATAAGTTTTTCCTTACTCTCCCGTTGGTGGTCGATGGTGAGGCTTGTGGTTTGAGGCCACCTTCCACTGACTGTTGGTTGCCGGCTGCTGACGACCAGGTAGGCAACCTTGCAGTCGCGGAAGTTGTGCAGCAACTGGCGGGGATGTGTGAAGCTGCGCCGAGGGGCAGCAGTGTCGGCAAGGGTGATGGCCAGGACGGCATTCAAGGCCGTGGGGAGGGCATCGATGGCGGTTTTCCAGTCTCCCTTGAGGGCCATGTAAGGGATGCCGAAACGGTCGATCCATTCTTCTGCCCCCGGTGAGCATGAAAGGAGGATCAGCCCTTTGTGTAGTCTCTCTGCGCAGTGCTGTGCCGTGGGGATGAGGGTTTGGGCTGTTGGCGCGCTGTCTGCACAGACGATTATGAACTGGTCTTTTTTCATGCTTAATGTAGAATGGAGAATGGAGAGTGTAGAATGTGGAATTTTTAATTATTAATTGTTAATTTTTCAACGAATGAGGGTGATGTCGCCTTTGATTTCAGTTTCAGTACCACCATGGCAACGGATGCGGCAGGTGTAGGTGTAGACTCCGGGGAGACAGTGTTCGTTGCGATAGGTTCCATCCCATCGGCAGGCGTTGAGGTCACTGCTGGAGTATACGCATTCGCCCCAGCGGTTGAAGACGGCTACATGTATTTCACTGAGGAGGGGGCTGCTGAAGTCGATGATGTCGTTTATGCCGTCATCATTGGGTGTGAAGGCGTTGGGGACGACATAGTCGGGGGAGCCACAGTGGATGGCGTTGCAGTGTAGGCAGAGGCTGTCGGTGGCAGTGCAGCCGTCAGGTGTGCTGACGGTTACGGTGTAGCAGATGGCGGTGTCGGAGGGGGTGGCAGTGGGGTTGGCGATGTCGGGGCGGTCGAGGTCGGCAGCGGGGCTCCAGAGGTAGGTGACGCCGGAGGGGTGGTGTCCCACGGTTGCATGCAGCTGCACGCTTTCGCCGAGGAAGAGATTGTGGCTGTCGGCCCATACATGGAGGCTGTCGAGGGTGTGGTTGCGTGTGATGACAGTGGTGTCGACGAGTGGGCAGCCGAGGGAGACGAGCTGCGTGATGTAGGTTCCTTCACAGAGGCCGCTGATGAGTGTGTCGAGCTGGGGTGTTTCAGGGATGAAGCTGATGTTGTAGCTTATGCTTATCCAACCGGAGCAGCTGTCGTCGCATAGGACGGAGGAGATTTCTTTCTGGTAGTAGGGGGTGGGAGGGTTGTCCAATGTAAAGTCACTCTCGAAGGAGCATCCGTAGCCGGAGGCTAGCGCATGATAACGACCAGGGGCAAGGTTGTGGAATGTGTAGGTGCGGTCACTGAAGACGACGGAGTCGACAAGTGGGGAGAGTGTGAGGGTGACGGAGTCGGGGTCGATGCCAGGCCCCAGCCGGAAGAAGACTTTTCCGTCGGCAGAGTCGTGACAAGAGATGCCGACAGGTTGCCATAGGTCTATCAGTGTGTAGGCGTTGACATGGAAGGTGTCCACTTCGCTGCATCCAGCCGATGTGACACGGAGGAGGTAGGTGCCCGCGTCGGAGACCCAAGGGTTGGCTACCGAGGAGTCGCTTACACCAGGGGTCAGCCACTCATAGGTGGCACCGATCTGTGGTTGCAGGCCTATCTGTATCTGTGCTCCAGAACAGGCGATGCCGGAGACAGGAATGCTGGCGTTGTCGCCAATGACATGCAGTTGATGGCGCTGTGTATCGGCCACAGCACATCCGCCTGGCAGCATGGCGATGAGGGTGACAGTGTAGATGCCTCCTTGGCTGTAGGTGTGCGAGGGGTTTCGTTCGGTTGAGGAGGTGCCGTCGCCGAAGTCCCATAAGAAGGATGATCCGCGACCGGTGTTGCGGAATGTTACCGTGTAGGGAGCACATCCAGCAACGGGAGGAATGAATTCAGCAACAGGGAAATCATCTGCGACATTGAAGCGGAAGAGCGCATTGTTACAGTTTGAAGCGTTGTTGCTGGCGCTCCATGCTCCAGGGGTAGTGGGGAAGTTCTGTGCACCACCGCAGGAGGCACAGACGGATTGGTAAAGGGTACCATGACGGTCGAAGCGCGAGGTACCACCGTCGACGTGATCACCGCCGCCATAGTATTGTCCGGCGTTGTGGAGTTCACCGAAGAAGGTGGCATATTCAAGGTTGGCGGCCTGTTCGTCGAGGCTGATAATGTAAAAATCCTGGCCGTCGGTGGAGTCACTCCAAGCATCAAAAGAGGTTTCCATTCCTGTGGTGCCTCTGGTGTTCCACTGCACACCGTTATAGTTGACGAAGTCTCGTCCCCAGCCGACAGCATAGACACGGTTGCAGATGTCGGCGGAAAAAGCTGTTGGAGAAAGGTTGATACGTCCAGGGGTGCCAAAGAGGGTACTCCAAACCCTGCTATCCAGATCGGGCTGCATGCGCATGAGCAGCATGCCGCTGTTATAGACGCTATAACCTGCATTGTAAATAAAATCAGGGCTGTCGATAGGTTTCGATTGCCCAAAAAGAAATACTTCGTTGTGGCGGCCGGTGCGGATGAAATAGAGTTGGTCATAAGAGGCTTTTCCTACATAGGTAGAGGCCATCAGTCGGTCGCCAGCAGCAGAGATTTTACTAACGAAACCATCGGCGGAACCTCCACCATAGGAGGTCTGGAAAGCTCCTTGCGTGACAGGGAAATTGTTGCTACAGGTGCCGCCGCAGACCAGAATATTGTATGCTGAATCGACGTCAATGGAATAGACTGCATCGTTCTTACTGCCACCTAGGAAAGTGCTCCAGAGAAGGTTACGCAGGTTGTGGTCTAACTTCAGCACGACGCCATCCTGAGAACCTCCGGCCGGACCAGGAATGCGGCCGAGAACATTCTGTACACAACCCGGGGTGGTTGGGAAGTCGTCGCTCATGGTGGTGCTGCCTACATAGACGTTGTTGAGATTGTCGGTAATAATCTCGCCGCGAGCACCATCTCCGTAATTGAAATACAGCGAGTCGTTGCCACCCATGATGATGCTGTAGCTTGCATTGAAATGTTGACGGTAGTTCAAGCCATCGTTGTCAGAGCCGCCAAGATAGGTTGAGGCAAGGAGCTGACTTCCGTCGGCAGAGAATCGGCAAACAAACATGTCGCTGCCATTTGGAAATGCCAGCAGGGAGGTGTTTTCGTAGTTTACAGAACTGCCACCGTGATGCTGTGTCTGGTATGCGTCCGGGGTGGTGGGGAAATCGAAAGAACCCGTTGTTCCAAAGACGATTAATTCATCGAAGGAGTTGACGAAAAGGCTGTGGGGCATGTCGGTAAAAGTACCGCCGAGATAGGTGGCATAGAGACGGCTCTGTCCAAGGGTATCGAACTTGAAAATGCCCACGTCAGTGTTTCCTCCCGGAGTTTCCATGTATGCTCCCAGGGAAGTGGGATATCCTATCGAGAAAACCAATCCTGCCGTATAGGCGTTTTTTTCGGAATCGTGAGCTGCCGTCGTACCCCAGTTGTCGGCCGTGGAGCCCGTATAGGTGGAGAAAACCAGTAATGGGTCGATTACCAACGGGCGGCTGTGGTTGTAATTCTCCACCTCGATAGTGGCACGGTAGCGTCCTTCGGCGGTTCTGGTTACGCGCCAGTGGCTTTTTACTTCCACTCTATCGCCAGATTCGTATTCTTGATAAACATAGGGTTTTGTGTCAAGAACATTGCGTACGGATGTTTTTATCATCATTGTTCCTGTACTGCCTATTTGGACATCGTCGACCCCCTCATATTCAATGACTATCTGGGAAGGGTCAGCGCCAGGTTCGACAATGAAGTTATATTTCAAAAGATGAGTGCCGCCAAAGAACTCCAATGAGATTCCAGGATAGAGTTCATCGTAGCGTACTGCTGCGAAAGAGCCAACGTTGCAACGCCAGCGCGACGGATCGTTGCCGTGAAAGTAGTTGCTGTAGCCAGCCATACGTTCATAACCTGCAGGCAGAACCGAGGAGGCTCCTATAAAATGCATCTTATAGGCATGACAGTGTGGCAATCCCGCACCACCGCCAGGATGAGTCATATGCTCGCGCAGAGCCACAGTGATGGCCTCACTTTCGAAGAAAAGGGCTGCATCATGAAGCTGCACTTCATAATGTACACGGGAGTTCCACTGTCCCAAGTTTTCAGTAAAAGAGACCATCGCACCTGCTCGGAGCGTATCGTTCCCGTTGTGGGCAAACGCCGACGCTCCTATTGTTAACAACAATATTAGTATAGTGATTACTCTCTTCATAACCGAGGATTATTGGATTGCAAAAATACAAAACTTGCTCGACATGGCCAAATAAATTTTTAAAAATAAATGTGCTTTTAGTTTAATAATATATTTTGTTTGGGTCAAAAAAAAGAGGGTGCCGTAAAAGACACCCTCTAATATTGTTTTTTGTTGGGAGTTAGCGGACTACTACCACGCGTTTGGCAGCTGAGGTACCGACTTTGACCATGTATACTCCAATGTTGGGTACGGTGCATTCGATAATCTCTGAGGCTTTGACCTCGTTGTACACACTACGGCCAGTGACATCATAGATACTGACAGGCATGTTTCCAGCCCCCTTTACGACTATCTTATTATCAACGCTGTAAACCTGGAAACTTCCAGAATTCACATCGTCGATACCATTCTGTTGCTCAAAGAGAGCGGTAATGGACATTTCTTGTGTCACAGTGATAGTGAGAGGGTTATCGGTGACAATATTCTGATAGCCAGGGGTGATGGTCCAGCCTGCAAAACGATAGCCTTCTCTGGCTGTTGCAGTGAGGGTGATCGTAGTACCCACAAGTACATCCTCGGTGGGAATGCCGTCGACAGTACCCATGTTGGCGTCATAGTTGACGGAGACAGTGTAATAGACAGAATCCATGGGGAGGGGGGCAAACACAGCGATGATATTGATCCAGAGCCCCGTATCGGCAACTTGCTGCAGCGCACTGCCAAAGTTCATGGTAGAAGAGAAATCGGGATCGTCAGCGTAAACGGTATCGCCAAGTCCAGGGATAGGGAAATGGAATAGTTGCCCATAAAGAACTGTGTCTATATAGTATTGTATAATCCATGCAGTCTGTTCGTAACCGTCATTGGCAGTGGCAGAAGCTGTAATAGCATCGCCCACATAGGTGTAGTGAGTGCCCGGGGCGGGGATGGTGGTGCCCATCGAGGGATTGTTCACTTCATAGAATACCATAATGCTGTCAGGGTTACCGGCTGCAAAGTTGGCGGTAACATTAACGGTGGCTTGGGCATAGAGAGGATCGACTATCCATGCGTTGACCGGTCTGGCCATCAATTCCATCATCTCAGCAATGGTCATACCGTTTCTTATCTCGTTGAGCAGACTGAACAAATCGAATACATCGCGCATGGAAATATTGACGGTGGTATCGACGAGCATCGTGTTGCCGATGGAAGCTTGGATGGTCCATCCTGTCAGGTGGTAACCATCGTATGCTGTTGCGATGACACTTGCTGTGTCCCCCTCAGCAAAATGGTGAGTGCCGGGTGCAGGAATGGTAGTACCCATGACCGGGTTGTTCACGGCCACATTGACGACCATGCTGTCGGGCACGTACAGGCCTTCATCAACGAAGTTGGCTGTCACATTGAAAGAGTAATTGCCATGGCCCGGGCCCACCACCCAGGGATTTCCATTGTTCAGCAGTGTAATCAAGTCGAATACATCAGGTGTAGCAAGGTCAAATGTAGTGTCGACAACCATATTGTCTAAAAAATACATCTGAATATTCCAACCTGTTAAAACGTACCCGGTGTTGGGAACAGCGAGGACACTGCATGTGTCACCCATATGGAAGTAGTGAACTCCCGGGGCAGGAATCGTTGTGCCCATAGTGGTTTCGTTCACGGCCACATTGACCAGCATGCTGTCGCTCGTCTGTGCATTCGTTGATAGTGGCATCAACAACGCGAAAGCCACCAGCATAGTATGTAAGAATTTTTGCATGATGTTTTGTTTTAATTATTTAATAACTTGCAAATTACATTATTCATTTATTAAAATATAATCTTTTATAATCTTTGCAAAGATACACATTTTTTTAATGTAACTTTTTTTTTAACATTTGTTTGGAAAAACTGATTAATGCAAAAAAGAGAAGAACACCTTTGTTCTTCTCTTCGTGGTGACTCCTGCAGGATTCAAACCTGCAACCTTCTGATCCGTAGTCAGATGCTCTATTCAGTTGAGCTAAGGAGCCATCTTCTGAATTCAGGTTTTCTCTTCCTGAAAGCGGGTGCAAAAGTACAAACTTTTTAGATACTGACCAAATTTTTTTATCGTTTTTTTCTGTCTACTTGACACTCTGCTTTGTAAATCAAATTTTTGCAAATGAAAAAAAATCAATCAAAGCATTTCATTTTTTACTTTATTCCATATACTTCACGATAGAGGAGGTCTCGGATTTCAGAAAATTCGTCATCGTCGAGTTCATATTTCGACATGATAATCATATCGACCTCTTTACCTCCTTTACGGTAAGGGGGCTGAACATACTCCTGAGGGTTGCAGAAAAGTCCCATGCTGGCGTAAAATTCAATCCGATGTTCTGCTTCTTCACTAACAGGAGTCTCCACCTCGAGCACCACTTGTTCTGTCTGCTGCGAGAGAAAACTGAGGAACGTCGCCTTGCCGAGGCCGAGATTACGCAGTTCTTCGGCAATGGCAAAATGTTCGATGTAAACGAGGTCTTCGAATGTCCAATAGGTGAGGATACCCACTGGATCGTCGCCATTCTCGGCTACGAGAAAATGAAATTTGCCGGCATCTCTATGCCGGAGACTAGAGAAAGGCGGGCGTTCCTGTTCTGGGAACGCCTCTTCAAACAGGCTTTCTGCAAAGTGCGAATGATCGCTTTCTGCTAAGGTGGTAAATGTTATCATCTATTATAAGAAACTAAAATTATTGATTTCAAAACGTATGGTAAGGCAGTGGATCCAACCGGTGGTGGAATAATCCTTGAGTGTGGTCTTGGTGTGATGACAGGTGTACCCCGCCTTGATGGCACCAAGCCCTTCCATATAGTAACCCAAGAAGCCACTCATGAAAACTCCCCATCCGATGCCACCCTGGTTTATGTATTCATAGCTTCCGGAAAAAGAACTGGGCGACTGGCCGTTCCAAATGTCGAGTATGGAATAGGTGGAACCATCGATTTCCATGAGGTTTTCTTTCACCTTGGTGTTGTTGAGTGTGCCGCCGAGGTTGAGTTCAAAGATGAGGTTGCCACCGAGGTCGACGGTACGCGTGATGGCAAAGTCAATATTTATGCGGTCTTCTTGCCCCATAATTCCACAACGTATGTACTGGTGGTTGTCGCTGAGTATTCCTGTCCCATTAGTACTACTGAGATTGAATGCTCCTAATGCTTCGAGACGTGAAAGGTCGAAACGTAGCAACCATCCAAATCCACTCGCATAATCGTAACGGAAGCCTAGTCCATACTGTAGGGAAGTCCGGTAGTACATGTCGCCGTATTCAACCACCTGAAGCTCGTCTTTGCTTCCCACGGCAGATGAGATGAGCCCGTCGTTCTTGAGCTCTTGCCAAATACGATTTCCGTAAGTCTCACTATGGAGGACACGATTAATGGTATTCGCATTCTCCGGGCGTCCTGAATAGAAGTTGGCGGTATTGTCGTCGGCCCATATGGCACCGGCGTTGGCAAACACAGAGAGTCCGACAGGCATACGCCTGGGAACACCGTCATCGTCGGACGCCATATCGGACGACGACGTCTTGTATCCGTCGGCTTTGGCTGCAACGGTGAACATCATCAATGTAATGAAGAAACAGGCACGTCTCATATTTCACCTCCTCTCTCTCTCACGATGCTTGAAAGTAGTGTTTTTGCTCTGTTGAGGCGCACTTTGACGGTGCCGACGGGAATCTTCATTCGTTTGGCGATTTCCTCGTAGGATAGATCTTCATAGTAGCGCATCACGATAATCTGGCGATAGGGCTCCTTGAGCTGGTCGACTATTTCTTTCAATGCGGCATCGCGTTGCATGCGTATCATCATCTCCTCGGGGTTGGGTTGTCCGGAGGGTATCTGATATTCGATGAATTCGTTGTCGCCTGATCTGGTGATGTTGTTAATGGAAACAGTCTCCAGTTTTCGTTTGCGCAGGTGGTCAATATAGGTGTTGACTCCTATGGAAAAAAGCCAGGAACTGAAAGTGCCGGTAGGGGAATATCGGTGGAGTTGGAGGAATGCCTTGCAGAAGGTCTCCATTGTCAAGTCGGAAGCAAGGGTGGTGTTGCGAGACATTCGCAGGAGCAGTAGGTAGAGAGGCTCACGGTAGGATGCCATAAGGTCAGCATATGCTTTGCGGCTACCTTCATCTCGGGCAGCACAAACCAGCTGATAATCAATCTGGAAACGATCATTCTTTGTCGACGGGTTCACCTATTTGCTAAATTTCCTGTTATTATCTAACGGAGTAAGTACCAAAATAGTATTTGCAATGATAAAATAAATTTCCAAAATCGGTGCCACCAAGTAGACCAAACCTCCTTCAAACCTTTTGCATAGTTGGGCAAAAGACACTATCTGCCATGCCCATTTTATTGTCACTATTCCGGCTACGACAATCCATGGGAGCGTTCCTCGCAACAGGAGCAGGACGGCTACCAAATAGAAAATAATATTGAACAGAGGAAGCAAATCTTCGAGAATACGGCTCCCGATGCTGTGCCAGTTGCGCGTTGACACCCTGTCGAAACGTTGACGGTGCCACTGCTTGAATGTCTTTTTCGGTTCGGTACAGAGACAAGCATCGCTGTCGATACAAACGGCGGTGTTTTTACTGTTGGCATTATGGTAGACAAAGAGATCGTCTGAACCACCAGCCACACTGTAGTGGCGGATAAAGGCTCCTTGCGAGAAGAAGAAATTGCGCCTATAGCTCAGGTTGCGGCCGGAAGCAGTGTAGGGATGACCGAGGATGGCGTTGCCTAAATAATGAGAACTGTAGGAGAGGTTGTCGTATTGTTGCATGACTCCAAGCAAGGTTTTAGTACGTTTTAATCCACAGAATCCCAATACTATTTGAGTCTCTTTTTTCAAATAACCTTTCACCATTCCACGTAGCCACTGCATGTTTTTCGGAGTACAGTCGGGATCGGCGAGCATGAGTATGTCGTTTTTGGCACTTTTGATGCCGATGGAAAGGGGATATTTTTTCCCTTGGAATAGATTGACATCTTCCTTGAAGGGTACGACTTTCAAGTGCGGGTAATAGTCTTTCAACAGTTTAAGGACAAACTGGGTATCGTCATGACTTAAATAGTCTACAACAACGACTTCGAAATTAGGATATTCCTGTTCAAGGAGGTATACAAGATTTTCCTTAAGCCAGGCAGCATCGTTGCGGGCAGTGAGTACGACACTTACGGGTGGCAGTTTGTCATCAGTTTGTTGAGCCATCCCGGAATTGTTGTTTCCTTTGCGATGCCATCGGCCTACACGGAAATGAATCAATCCATAATAAAGACATAGGAATATCAGAGACAAACCCATGACGGCGGCAAGGGCAATAGCTTGTTTGTCAGATAGAAAATAAGAAAAGTCGAACATGTTAGAATGTTTGTTTTATCGTACAAAAATACGCATATTTTCATGCCAAAAGATACATGTTGGCAATGAAAATATCAACAAGTATTCAACATATTATACAATGTAGAGTTTCTAATGTAGAATGTAGAGTGTAGATGGTTTAGAGTCTTCTTCCCATTTTGACGATCATGGAACTTTTCCATCTGTCATAATCACCAACAATAATATGGTTTCGAGCTTCGCTCACGAGCCATAGATAAAATCTGAGATTATGAATGGAACAGATTTGAAGACCAAGGATTTCCTCTGCCTTGATAAGGTGATGTAGATAAGCCAGTGTGTAGACGCGGTCGGCCTCTGCATTAGAAGCAGGGTCAATGGGGTCGAAGCAAGACTCCCATTTTTTATTTTTAATATTGATAGTCCCTTCTGCCGTGAACAACAATCCATTTCGTCCGTTTCGAGTAGGCATGACACAGTCGAACATGTCGACTCCGCGTTCGATGGCTTCAAGGAGGTTCTGGGGCGTGCCGACACCCATGAGGTAGCGGGGACGGTCTTGGGGGAGTATGCTGTTGACGACTTCGATCATCTCGTACATCACATCGGTTGGTTCGCCGACGGCAAGACCACCGATGGCACAACCTTCAGGATCTTTGTTGGCAATGTATTCGGCCGAGATTTTCCGTAGCTCTTCGTATTGGCATCCCTGGACAATGGGGAAGAGGGCCTGGTGGTGTCCATAGAGGGGTTCCGTTTCGTTGAATCGATTGATGCAACGGTCGAGCCAACGGTGCGTAAGTTCCATTGAACGTTTGGCATAGCGTTTGTCGGCGTCACCAGGGCAGCATTCGTCGAAAGCCATGATGATGTCGGCACCGATAATACGCTGGATCTCCATCACGTTCTCGGGGGTGAAGAGGTGTTTGCTGCCGTCTATATGGCTGCGGAAGGTACATCCTTCCTCTTTGATTTTGCGGTTTTCCGCCAGGGAAAACACCTGAAAGCCGCCGCTATCGGTGAGCAGTGGGCGGTCCCATCCGTTGAAACGGTGTAGCCCACCGACCTGTCGCAGGAGGTCGCATCCAGGACGCAGATAGAGATGGTATGTATTGCCTAGAATTATCTGTGCACCAATATCGTTACGGAGTTCTGATTGATGTACTGCTTTAACAGTTCCCGCGGTGCCTACAGGCATAAAAATGGGGGTCTGTATATCACCGTGGTCGGTATGAATCACACCGGCACGGGCGTCGCCGCAAGTGGCGTGGAGGTCGAATGTGAGGCGGTCAATCATCTTCTGATAAGTAGTATTTCCGATACACAGAGGTCGTCGTACTTCAGGCCTTTGGCGATGGCGGTGATGCGAATCTGTATTTCGGTAATCAAATTGCTGCTCCAACGGTCTCCAGTGGTGATTATCAGTGCATTGTTGACGAGCGACTGGAGGTCGTAGCCCTCGGGCTCACCTAGCGGGTATTTTTCAGGCAGCCAGAGGCTCTCTACAAATTTCTTTATCCATTCATGCCGTCCGAAAAGCATCTGCCTCCTCTGATCGGGGCGGTAGTCGACGTATTTTATCTCATCTGTCTCGTGGTCGCGGTAGAGCCAGCCCGGCATATAATCGGTTACCAAAAGGCTGTCGATGCGCGCGTTGGTGCGCCAGGTGTCGGCGTTCTTGGTGTAGCCGTTGAGCAGCAGGAGGGCGTCGACAGAAGTGGGCTCCTTGAAGCGGATGGTGATGTAGAGCGAATCCAGTTTGTTGGGACGCAGCACGGTGGTGGTCGAGGGATCGAGGTCGCTGAGGTTGGCAACAGGGTATTTCGGGTCGGCACCGCTGACGGTAACGGTGTAGCTGTCGGGGCTCATGCGATGGTTCAACAACTGACCAAGCGGTTGGCTGACAGGCTTCTTGAGCCTATAGGCCACCCTGAAAGGTTTCGCAGCGGCCAAGTCGAAGCGATTGGTGGTATAAGTCCAGAGGTGCCCCCGCTGCTGGAACGGCAAGACGTCTGAACTGTCGCCCAGATTACCGATGCCTTTCCTCCAACCGTGTAGTTTGACGTGGCGTAACTCGCTGGTGTCGAATACCACGTTGAATCGGTCGGCATAGCCGTCGCCCCAGTAGGCGGCAGGGGAGAAGTCATACTGGAAGTGATGATACCATATAGATTCATCATCGGTGAGGTATTCTCTATAGCTATAGAGTCCTTGTGCAAGATTGCACTCCACAGTATAGCGTACCTCCAGGGTAACAAAACTGTTGGCGGGAATGTCGAGGTAGGTGTAGTACCAGCGGCGCGAAATCTCGTGGGTGTAGCTGTAGACGGAGTCGCCATAAAGGGCATAGAGGCTGTCGAACTCATGCCGCCCTTCGGCAGTGGAGGTGTCGAAATAGGCCTCGTTGATATATGGCTCCGGCGGTACAATCAGCGTGTCTTTCGAGCACTGCCACGAAAGCTGGCGGTCGCCGAGGGTGAAGCTGACATTGCGGATGTAGTTGTCGCGCCAGCCTTTCTCCATCTGCGATTCGAAGATGTCGTCGATATCCTCCCAATGGGCTTTCCCTTGACCCCAGTAGTCGACGGGAAAGCCGTAGGGCAGGTGCTCGAATGACCGAGAGGATCTGTTGTGCAGCACATAGCGCACCGTCACCTCCATATATCGGTCGCGGGGAGTGAAGAACACCGCTTCGTCAACCAGCTGAACTTCTGGGATATGCACCGCCATCGGGGTGGGCGAGAGGGTGAGCGCCGACCGTATCGCCACAGGGTCGCCGTTGGCACGTACAACCATTGTGCCTGCCAGCAGCAGGCATAGGGCAATGAGTCTATTCTTCACTATACTATCCTTTTAAAGGACAATCTTCTCAATGATGGCGCGGGCCTCGAGGACAGCCATGTAGTCTTTCATGGCGCGGAGCTGGAGGTCATAGATGCTGCGTGGACAATCAGGGGTGAATGTCAGCTTTCCGCTATCCCACAGTTTCAACACAGCTTCGAGATTCTCTTTGCGGTTTTGCAGATGATAGTATTCACCTTTCATTCTGTCCTTGTAATCACCCGAAAGCATCAGGGTTGTGATGGTCTGTAAATCCATAATATTTATTGTTTGATTGATTATTTATATGTTCAGCTGATTACGCCAACAATTCTTTGGCTACGGAGAGTGCATTGTCCAAGCCATCAGGGTTTTTGCCACCGGCAGTGGCGAAGTGGGGCTGTCCGCCGCCGCCGCCTTGTATCTCCTTTCCGAGGGTGCGCACCATCTGGCCGGCATTGAGGCCGGCATCCACGCGGTTCTGACCCAGGACGATGAGCAGGGCGGGCTTGCCGGCGGTGATGCTACCGAGCACCACGGCCATATCGGGGTGGTTGTTACGCAGGACCATGACGGCATCTTTCAATGCATTGACATCGCTGTCCATACGCTCGACGAGCACAGGCGAGGTGGCAAGCTTGGCTTCTATATCGCGAGCCACGCCTGCGGCCTTCTCCTTCTGCAGCTGTTCGACGCTAGCTTTGAGCGTGGCGTTTTCTTCCTGCTGTTTGGCAATCGAGGCAGCTAAGTCCTTGGTGCCCTTGAACATGTCGGTCAGGGCTGCAAGCAGGTCCTGCTGCTGGTCGGCATAGTCGGTGGCGGCTTGGGCTGTGATGGCCTCGATGCGGCGCATGCCGGCAGCCACAGCGCCCTCGCTTACAATGCGGAACGAGCCAATCATACCTGTATTCTGCACGTGTGTACCGCCGCAGAATTCGATGCTGGGGCCATACTTCACCACGCGTACCTTGTCGCCGTATTTCTCACCGAAGAGGGCCATGGCGCCCAGCTTCTGTGCTTCGGCGATGGGCATGGAGCGGTGTTCCTCAAGGGTTAAGCATTGGCGAATCATTTTATTGACTCGGTGTTCCACGTCACGTATCTCTTCTTGGCTGAGTTTGGCGAAGTGGCTGAAGTCGAAGCGCAGACGTTGTGCGTCGACGCTCGAGCCTTTCTGCTCCACATGGTCACCCAACACCTGACGCAAAGCAAAGTGCATCAGGTGGGTGGCCGAGTGGTTGCAAGCCGTGGCCATGCGCTTGTCGGCGTCGACAACGGCGTGGAAGGTGGCGTTAATGTCGTTGGGCAGAGTGTCCACAATATGGACAATCAACCCGTTCTCTTTCTTGGTATTTATAATTTCTAATTTCTCATTTCTCATTTCTAATTTTCCAGTGTCGCCAGCCTGGCCACCGCTCTCGCCGTAGAAGGGGGTGTGGTCGAACACAAGTTGGTAGAACTCACGGTCTTTAGCCTTGACATGGCGGTAGCGTGTGATATGCACGTCGGCTTCGAGGGTGTCGTAACCGACAAATTCCTGCTCCACGCCGGGCATAAGTTCCTGCCAATCATCGTTTTCCACCTTGGCGGCACCTCGGCTGCGTTCCTTTTGTTCGGCCAGTCCTCGGTTGAATCCTTCCATATCGACGGTGAGACCCTTTTCACTGGCTATCAGCTGGGTGAGGTCGATAGGGAAGCCATAGGTGTCGAAAAGTTCGAAGGCGAATGCGCCGTCGACGACCTTAGTTGCACACTTTGCCGCATATTCCTCAAAGCGACGGATGCCTCCTGCCAAAGTACGCAGGAAAGCCTGCTCCTCTTCAAGTATGATACGTTGGATGAGATTCTGTTGCTTTTGCAACTCGGGGAATTGGTGCCCCATTTGGTTCACCAATGTGGGGACGAGGGTGTTAAGGAAAGGCTCGGTGAAGCCCAGGAAGGTGTAACCATAGCGCACGGCACGGCGTAGGATGCGGCGGATGACATAACCGGCTTTGACATTGCTGGGCAACTGTCCATCGGCAATAGAGAAGCTCACAGCTCGCAGATGGTCGGCACAGACACGCATCGCTATGTCGGCCTCTTCATTTTCGCCGTATTTCTTACCGCATTTGGTGGCTATCTCTTGAATGAGCGGTTGGAACACATCGGTGTCGTAGTTGGAACGTTTTCCCTGCATTACCATACAGAGTCGTTCAAACCCCATACCAGTATCAATATGCTTGGCCTTCAGCGGTTCGAGGGTACCATCGGCCTTACGGTTATATTGCATGAACACAAGGTTCCATATCTCGATAACCTGGGGGTTGTCTTTGTTGACCAGCTCCTTGCCGGGAACTTTGGCCTTTTCTTCATCGGGACGTATATCAACATGGATTTCCGAGCATGGACCGCAGGGGCCCTGGTCGCCCATCTCCCAGAAGTTGTCTTTCTTCGATCCCTTCAGAATGCGGTCTTCGTCAATATGGGCTTTCCAGAAATTGTAGGCTTCCTGGTCCATCTCAAGACCTTCTTTATCGTCGCCTCCGAAGACGGTGACATAAAGCCAGTCTTTGTTGATTTTCATTACTTCGGTAAGGAACTCCCAGCCGTAGGCGATAGCCTCTTTTTTGAAGTAATCACCGAAGCTCCAGTTTCCCAGCATCTCGAACATAGTGTGATGGTAAGTGTCGTGTCCCACCTCTTCGAGATCGTTGTGCTTGCCACTGACACGGAGGCACTTCTGGCTGTCAGTGACACGGGGCCACTGCCGTTGCTGGTTGCCTAGGAATATGTCTTTGAACTGGTTCATGCCGGCATTGGTGAACATCAGCGTCGGATCGTTTTTAATGACCATAGGGGCCGACGGCACCACATGGTGATCCTTGCTCTCAAAATAGTCTAAAAAGGCTTTGCGTATTTCGTTCGATGTCATAACAACTATTATCTATTATCTCTTAACTATTAACTAAATCAAAACTCCTCCCGTTCCACCATTAGGATGGCCTGTTGGGGGACAATAAAATATTTCTTGCTGTCATATTTGATTTCTACGGCATTCTTCAAGAGGAAGATTGCCCTGTCGCCAGGTTTTACCTGCAGTGGGAGGTAGCGAGGCTCGCGGTCGGCAGGATTCCATTCCTCGCCGTCGCCGGAAGAGGGGAGAGGGTAGCCAGGCCCACACTTGAGGATATAACCCGTCTGTACCTCCTCTTTCTCCTGGTAGCCGGCGGGCAGCAAGAGGCCGCCTTTCGTCTTTTTGGTAGCCAGGGAGGGTTCAATCAGAACTCGGTCACCAATGACTATCAAATTGTCTATGTTGCTTTTCGTCATTTTAAATGTACATATATACAGAGTGCAAAAATACGTATTTTATCTGACATAGACAAATATATTTATTTGGAGGTTTTGAAATGGGGGTTAGAGAGTGAGTGTTTTTGCTGCTTCCGAGAGAGGTATGAGATAGTAGACGGATTGGGTGTCGCGGTAGAATTCACGGGCGCCGCGGCGCACCCAGTAGGAGTGTGTGTGGAGGCGGTGCATGACGGGGACGAAGATGAAGTCGTAGTGTTGTTGCAGGTGGTCCCAGATATGGGATATCATCTGGTGGTTGAGGGTTGTATGCCGGTATTCTTCGGCGACGATGAAGGAGAATACGGCGATGGATTTCATTTTGCCGAGGGTTGTGACAAGTTCGGGTTTGTCTTTCAGGATCTCTTCTGTCTCTTCTTCGACGCGGTAGTCGCTCATGTTGAGTAGGCCGACGGTGTTTCCCTCGATGTCCACGGCTTTGACGCTCAAGTCCCAGTTAAAGCGGAGGTTTCTGACCCAGGATTCGACTTCCTGTCTTTCGAATTGATACTGGCGGGTGATCCACTGGATGGTTTCTTCGCTGTCGTCGGGTGTGCAGCGGAGGAGTCTTGTGGTTTTGACGGAGAGTGTGTTGAAGGAGAGGAGCTGGAGGGGGTGATAGGATGTTTTGGCTTTCCTGAGGCCTTCGAGGCCCATGTCTTCTTCGCGGTTGATGAAGCGGTACTGGGGTGGCAGATGGGAGACGAATTGTTGGTTGATGATGTTGAATGCCCCGTTGACGGAGCGGTCGGCTTTTTCGATGCAAATGTCGAAGGTGTCGTGTGTGACGGGTGCGCCGAGGGTGAAGGCTACCATTTGGGTGCCGATGAAGATGGCGCCTCCGAGCATGTCGAGTTTTTCCCAGTTGTCGAAGAGGCGACGGAGGACGCGTTTTTCGGCTGAGAGGCTGTCGCCGAAGGAGGGGTTGTGGTGCCCGGAATGTTCTTCCCACCGGTGGGCGAGGGCGAGGCACTGGGGGAAAAGTGCAGGTGTGAGGGGCCGATAGTGGAAGTCGGGGTGTTCGGCGAGGAATCTGTTGCAGTGGTTGCGTTTGGCTTTCAGGTCTTTTCCGGCGAGGTTTTCGAGGTGCTGCCTAAGGTAGATGTAGTCGTAGCTATCGCGCTTGGGGGTGAGGGTGGAGATGCGTGGGTAGAGGGATTGCAGCTGACAGGCCCTGTCGTCTTCCAGCCCCACGAGGAGGAGGTCCTGGTTGCGTGAGGCGGCGTCTTCGCGGAGTGCGTCGATGAGTTGGATGGATGGGGTCTGTGGGGAGTTGACCAGGTAGGCCGTGGTGTTACCAAATAGGTATCGCAAGACGACGGCATCGTCAAGAAGACAGTAGTGGGTGCCGAATTCGGGTTGCCACCCCACAAGGTTTGCGAATGTGAAGTTGCAGTTGCGGAGTCCTGAGCGGAGGGTGACGGACTGCACGGAGTTTCGGTCGTCGGCTGTGATTTTCCTGAATTCCATTTCTCAAGAACGACGAGGGGGATGTTTTTATTGTGCGAGGAGTTAAGAGTTATGAGTTGTAAAACTTTTCCGATGCCGATATAATATTTTTCTTTTTTGGTCGTTAATGGGAAAGAGATATGAAGAAGAAGAGAAGTATAATGTTGTTTCTGCTGACGGCAGGGATGCTGACGGGATGGTCGCAGGAGAGGGCGAAGATGGAGGGCTACCAGGAGCGCCTGGCGGTGCTTTTCACGAGTGTGGCGGAGGCGCCTACCGACAATGAACGCTATCTGGCGTCGGAGGAGGCCGTGCAGCTGCTCGACGAGGCGCTTGCCGAGGAGGATTCGGAGGAGTGGAGGTGGCAGCTGCCCCAATATGTTTCGGTGCTCACGTCTCCCGACAGGCTTTTCCGTATTTTCACGTGGGCAGTGGTGCGCGACAATGGTGAGTTCGAGTGTTTCGGTGCCGTCCAGTTTTACAATGAGAAGGAGGAGTATTACGAACATCTGTTGTTGAACGACAAGTCGGAGGAGATTATGAACCGCGAGGAGAGCGTTCTGTCGGCGGAGCGGTGGATGGGAGCGGTCTATCAAGATATTATACAAACGACTTCGGGAGGGCACACGTACTATACGCTTTTGGGCTGGAACGGGGTGGACAACCTGACCGACCGCAAGATTATAGAGCCGGTGGTGATCCGCAATGGGGTGCCGCAGTTCGGAGCACCTCTTTTCCGCCGTATGCGCAACCAGCGGCGTATCATCCTGGAGTATACCAACGACGCCATGGTGAATCTTTCGTTCGAAACCCAGTATGTCCAGGAGGTTGAGCACAAGCGAGAGAAGGTGAAGGGAACCAACCGTTACCAGACGGTCGAGAAGGTGAAGGAGCACAAGGAGAAGATGATTATCTTTGACGAGGTGGAGCCCCAAATACCGGGTATGGAGGGGCTTTTCCAATACTATGTTCCCTCAGGGGTGGAACTGGCGTACGCCTATGTGGACGGGAAGTGGGAGTTGCGCAACGGCGCCCAAGGACGGTTGACGGACAAGAAGCTGAACAAGGAGTTCGAACCACTTCCCAAAGAAAGCCCCAGTTACAATTTTAAGTAAAAATTGAAAATTGAAAATTGAAACTTTGCGATATAAATAGTCCAGACGACCTCAAGCAGTTGCAACCCGGAGAGCTTCAATCCCTCGCCGACGAGCTGCGTTCCTATATTGTCAACACGCTGTCCACGCATCCAGGACACCTGGCTTCGAGCCTAGGGACTGTGGAGCTTACCGTGGCGCTGCACTATGTATTCAATACTCCCGACGACAAGCTCATCTGGGATGTGGGGCACCAGTCCTACGCGCACAAGATCCTGACAGGAAGACGTGAGGCATTCTCTACCATACGGACCTATGGCGGCATCAGCGGATTCCCCAAGATGAGCGAAAGTCCTTACGATGCTTTCGGCACTGGGCATAGCTCCACCTCCATCTCTGCCGCTTTGGGAATGGCTGTGGCTTCCAAGATGCAAGGGAACAGCACCCGCAAGCATATCGCCGTGATAGGCGATGGTTCCCTTACGGGAGGAGAGGCTTTCGAGGCTTTGAACAACGTGGGCCAGTCGAAGGCCAATATCCTGGTGGTTCTCAACGACAATGGTATTTCAATAGACAAGGCTGTGGGAGGGCTGAACAGCTACCTGATGCGTATCACCTCGTCGCCACGCTACAACAAGCTGAAGGAACAGGTCTGGCAGAAACTCGATACCGGGGAAGGGCTGCGACGTCGATCCAGAGGACTCTTCCAGCGAATGACCCGTATGGCGAAAACCATCGCCCTAGGCAACAACAACCTCTTTGAATCGTTGGGCATCCGCTACTTTGGACCTGTCGACGGGCACGATATTATCAAGCTTACAGATATACTGTTACGTCTGAAAAATATCAACGGACCTGTATTGCTCCATGTGGTAACCCGAAAGGGAAAGGGCCTCAAGCAGGCGGAGCAGAACCCCATCGTCTACCACGCTCCCGGGAAGTACGACGCCACGACGGGGCAACAAATCATAAGCAACTCCGGAAGCCAACCACTGAAATACCAGGAGGTCTTCGGACACACCATCATCGAACTGGCCAGGAAGAATCCCGCCATCGTGGGCATAACACCGGCTATGGCAACAGGCTGCTCGCTCAACATCATGATGGAACAGATGCCCGACCGTGTTTTCGACGTAGGCATCTCCGAGCAACATGCCGTCACTTTTGCCGCCGGACTGGCGGCCCAGGGCATGGTGCCGTTCTGCAACATCTACTCTTCCTTTGCCCAGCGCGCCTATGACCAGATTATCCACGATGTGGCATTGCAAAAACTTCCGGTGGTACTCTGTCTCGACAGGGCAGGACTGGTGGGCGACGACGGACCCACGCATCATGGAGTATTCGACCTGGCTGCGCTACGACCCATTCCCGACCTCACTGTATGCGCCCCCATGGATGACCATGAGTTGCGCAACATGATGTATACCGCACAGCTGCCAAACAAGGGGCCGGTTGTTATCCGTTATCCTCGTGGAACAAGCGTTTACAACGAATGGCAGTCACCAATGATGGAAATAAGAATAGGGGAGGGCCGATGTGTCCGTGAAGGAAATGAGGTCGCTTTCCTCAGCCTCGGCCATCCAGGAAATGATGCCTTGAAAGCAGCTGAAGAGCTGATGAGCCAAGGTGTTTCTGCGGCTGTCTACGACATGAGGTTCCTAAAACCGATAGACACGAAATTGCTCGATGAGATTGCTTCAAAGAATTTCCGTAAAATAATCACCGTAGAAGATGGCGTTAAAATAGGAGGATTTGGAGAGTCGGTGGAAAGCTATTTCGCAGAACATCATCCTGAACAAGCATCAAATATCATTGTGCTGGCTATTCCCGACGAATTTATCACCCACGGCAGTGTTGCACAACTGAAGCATGATTGCCACATCGACCATCAATCTCTTGTAGCCGCCGCTATTGCCAATCATTAATTAAAGGGAAGTAGTACAAACATATCCCTTTACATTGTATTTAAAATTATTCTACTTAACATAACCTTGATATTAGTCATAAAATGACGATGCAAAAAACATGCGAAATTATCTCTGAATTATGTAATTGTACGTTAGTTTAACGTTAGTTCGACGTTAGTTTAACGTTTTTGCATCGTAAAACTAACGTCGAACTAATATAAAACGAAGGTGAATTAAAGCTGGCAGATTTTTGCCATCACACTAAGTCCACGAGAATTCGATATTTGGATATAGACTGCATTGCCGTCCTGTTTGCGCGAAACTGAAAGCGTGTCGCCGGGTTGAGTTTCGTGCTGATAGTTTATCTCGAGGCTGAAAGGTTTGTCGAGGTCAAAGTCGGTCTGCATGAGGCTGTCGAACACCAGGCGGACATATTCGGCGTTGTTGACATGTTGTGCGTGATCAATCATCGAGAATGCGGCTGTCTGCTGGAACTGACCGTCGGGATTGGACATCTCGGGCAATCTGAGCCGTTCTAGAACGCTGTGGTTGGTAGCCTCGTCGGTGCAGCATTCGTAATGAGACATGATTTCTTTCAACCGAATGGGTTTTCGGGTCGTGAAATCAATCATTGGCCAATAAGTGGTGCCCGTCAGGAGTGTCTCACCGGACTCATTGGTCATGCGGTAATCGCGGAATGCGAAGAGGCCGTCGGTGCCGCGAGACCACGTACTTAACATAATCTTTTCGAAGGCTTGAGGCCTTTTATATATATAATAGTACGCGCGCGAGAGGATCCAGATGCTGTTACGACGCATAAGTTCTTCATAACCAACGCCCATGGCGCGGCTATGGGCTTCGGAGATCTCTTGGCACAGCCTTACGGCCGCCCAGGGCTGCAGACGGTCTTTCCGATCGCAGAGATACGCAGCCGTCTCTTGTTCTATTTGATAAATATTCATTTTTCTAAATTCAACATTCTACACTCTACATTCTCTCAGGCACCTCGATGCCGAGGATATTCATTGTGTTTTTCAACGCATTGGCTACCATAGTGCAGAGCTGGATGCGGAACTGCTTCAGTCCGGCGTTCTCTTCGCGTAGGATGGGTGTATCCTGGTAGAAGCTGTTGAAGGCTTTGGCAAGGTCGTAGGCATAGTTGGCCACCATGGCGGGGCTGTAGGCGGCGGCGGCAGCAGCGATGGTCTCGGGCAACGCATGCAAAATTTTCACCACTCCCCTCTCCTTCTCGTTCAGTTGGCAACCGGTCGCAGACAACTGACCACCTTCCCCCGCTTTGCGGACAATGCTGCGGATACGGGCGTGGGTGTACTGGATGAAGGGACCGGTGTTGCCGTTGAAGTCGATGCTTTCAGCGGGATTGAAGAGCATGTTTTTTGTCGGGTCGACTTTGAGAATGAAGTATTTCAGAGCTCCGAGGGCGAGGATATGGTACAGATGCTTCTGCTCTTCAGCACTCAGCTCGTCGTTCTTGCCTTTCTCGCGACTCATCTCCTCGGCAGTCTTTTCCATCTCGTCGATGAGGTCGTCGGCGTCGACGACGGTGCCCTCTCTCGATTTCATCTTGCCATTAGGCAACTCCACCATGCCGTAGCTAAGGTGGTAGACTTTGTCGGCCCAGTCAAAGCCGAGCTTGCCGAGGATAAGCTTCAGTACCTTGAAGTGGTAGTCCTGCTCGTTGCCGACGACGTATATCAGCCGCTCGGCACCGAAGTCCTTGTGTCGCAGGAGGGCGGTACCGAGGTCCTGTGTCATGTATACACTGGTGCCGTCTTTACGCAGGAGAAGTTTCTGGTCGAGGCCGTCGCCCGTGAGGTCGCACCAGACGGAGCCATCCTCCTTGCGGAAGAGAACGCCCATATCCAAGCCTTTCTGTACAAGCTCTTTGCCGAGCAGATAGGTGTTCGATTCATAGTAAATCTTGTCGAATCCGACACCCAGACGACGGTAGGTCTCGTCGAAGCCCTCATATACCCAGCCGTTCATCTTCTCCCACAGGCCTCTCACCTCCTTGTCACCCTCTTCCCAGCGCTTGAGCATGTGCTGAGCTTCCACCATCAGCGGGGCTTCGCGCTTGGCCTGCTCCTCCTCTACCCCACTCTCCATCAACTGGCGGACCTCTTCCTTATAGTGTTTGTCAAACTCAACATAATATTTACCTACCAAATGGTCACCTTTCATGCCAGAGCTCTCCGGGGTCTCGCCGTTACCATAGCGCATCCAAGCCAACATGCTCTTGCAGATGTGGATGCCACGGTCGTTGACGAGGTTCACCTTCTTCACGTTGGCCCCGTTGGCCGCCAGCAGCTGGCTGACTGACCAACCCAGCAGGTTGTTGCGGATATGGCCCAAGTGCAGAGGCTTGTTGGTGTTAGGCGACGAATATTCCACCACCACAGGAGCCTCGCTGGGGTTGGCTTTGGCCAAGCCGAAGCCTGTATCCCCTGCCTTTTCGGCCACGAATGTGGTCCAATAAGCGTCGGAAATCTCGAAGTTGAGGAATCCCTTTATGACATTGAAACCATCCACCTCGGGTAGTGCTTTTTTCACAGCCTCTCCGATTTCATTCGCCACAGCTTCGGGACTCTTGCGGGCCTGCTTGACGTAGGGGAACACCACAAGGGTGTAGTCGCCCTTGAACTCCTTTCGGGTGTCTTGCAGGACGATGGAATTGGCATCCGTCTCGATGCCATAGAGATTCTTCAGCGCGTCGGCAACAGCCTGGGATAGTGTGATAGTAATATTCATATAGATACAATATAATATACAAAAAAAACGAGATGCAAAAATACGAAGAAAAGATGAACCTGCAAAAAATATTTTCCCACCCATGCAGCGTTTTGTCCTTTTTTTCGTCTATTTGGGTTAAAAGGAAAAAAAAATATGAAACGCAACTTCATCATAACCCTCGCCCTCGGCATGCTGCTGCTGACGGCTTGCAGCAAGGAAACTGACAGTTACAACACCACTCACCCCATCGTGGGTTCGTGGGAATACCAGGGCGCCACCTGCGAGGTCATCCACTTCGGCAGCGGCGAGGTCGACACCGTGTTTGAACTCGGCGCCAGCGCCCCGATGAAAGACATGGTCTTCAACGCCGACGGCACCGCCATCATCCAACTCCAAAACGCCGCCACCGTCTGGCCGCCACAATACGACGATATCATCTTCACCTGGAACACCGAATTCGAGAACTACCTAGGCCTGGAGCTGTATGAATCCGACGGAACCTTCTTCACATGGTTCCAGATCTACAGAATTAGCCAAGACTACCTGGAGTTCCTCACCCCCGGCCCCGCCGACCTTGATGCCCAAAACCAAGAGTGGCACCGCTACACCTACCGACGCCGATAAAGATTTGCACCACAAAAACCAAAATTGAAAATCAACAACTTACAAGCCCTAAAATCGCCTCAAACCTCTGGTATTGAGGCGATTGTTATTTTAATACATCTATAACATACTAAAAATCAGTTCTTCTAGATACCAACACCGTACCAACATCGTACCATCTCCGACCCCAGTCGGAGACGATTGGGTGACGGTTTGGTTTTTTTTTCGTATTTTTGCAGTTTGAAATGGAAGATCTGCAGGTATACTTTGTCGATGTGCTGCTGCCACTGCATCTGCCTGGTACCTACACCTATAGGGTACCACAGGAACTGAATGGGCAAGTGAAAGTGGGTGCACGCGTGGTGGTACAGTTCGGTGCGAAAAATGCTCGAATGTATTCCGCCTTAGTACGCCGCATCCACCAGGAGGCTCCGCACTGGCGCTCAAAGTATATTATAGGGGTGCTCGATGAAGAGCCAATCGTTACCGAATGCCAGATGGAATTGTGGGAATGGATGGCGCGTTACTATATGTGCTGCCCCGGCGACGTGATGGCCTGTGCCCTGCCGGCAGGGCTCAAATTGGCCAGCGAGAGTGCCGTGACGATACATCCCGAGTTCACCGGTGAGTTGTCGAGCTTGTCAAAGCATGAACGGCAAGTTGTTGACCTGCTGTCAGAGCATCCAGTGATGCGCGTGGTGGACATCAGCCGTGCCATCGGGGTGCAGAAAATCATGCCCCTCATCCGAGGGATGATAGAACGCGAGATTGTGGTGATGGACGAGGAGCTGAAGGAACGCTTCCGCCCGAGGAAGAGTGCCTATGTGATGCTCGCTGCCTGTTTTCAAGACGAAGCATCGCAGAAGGCCCTTTTCGATGAGCTGGAAAAGAAAAAACGGGTGAAGCAAGTGGAGGTGCTGATGCAGTTTATGCAATTGTCAAAGTTCGGCAAAGAGGTTGTCCCTAAACGTGTGTTGCCGCAAGGGTCTGCCCTCCAGACGCTGATAAAGAACGGTGTTCTGACCGTTGAGGAGCGCGTGGAGAGTCGCCTGAAGGACTATAGCGATGCAGAGCTAACCGACCCGTCAAGCATCGTGCTGAATGATGAACAGCAGCAAGCATACAACCTGTTGCGAGGAGATGGAACGTTTTTGTTGCACGGTGTGACCTCAAGTGGCAAGACAGAAGTGTATATCAAACTCATCGACGAAGTGGTGCGCAGCGGAAAACAGGCGCTGTTCCTGCTTCCCGAGATTGCGCTGACGGCGCAGATCATCAACCGCCTGAGGAAATATTTCGGCGACAAGGTGGGTGTCTACCACTCACGCTTCAGCATGAGTGAGCGCACCGAGGTGTGGCAGCGCACCCTCGCAGGCAACTATCAGGTGTTGCTGGGTGCCCGCAGCGCGGTGTTCCTGCCTTTTAAGGATTTGGCTTTGGTTATCGTCGACGAGGAGCATGACAACTCATACAAGCAGTATGAGCCCGCTCCTCGCTACCATGCCCGCGACGCTGCCCTCTATCTGGCACGCCTCTGGGGTGCGCGGACGGTACTGGGCAGTGCCACACCCAGTGTAGAAAGCTTCTATAACGCACAGACGGGAAAGTACGGACTTGCCACGCTGACAAAACGTTACGGTGGATTCACGCTGCCTAAAGTCACTTGCGTGGACATGAAGGAGGCCTTCCGTCAGGGGCAGGTGAAGGGACACTTCTCCTCTACCCTGCTTCAGGCCATCGGCGAAGCATTGGAGCAGAAGCAGCAAGTAATCCTCTTCCAGAACCGCCGAGGATTCTCCTTGCGGCTGGAGTGCGACGACTGCCATGAGGTGCCTCACTGTATCCACTGCGATGTGTCGTTGGTATACCACAAGGCCACAGGGTCGCTGCGCTGCCACTACTGTGGCTACTCCATCCCCGTGCCGTCGGAATGCCCTGCCTGCCATTCCTCACACCTGAAGATGACTGGCGTAGGCACCGAACGCATCGAGGAAGACCTGCAGATCATGTTCCCTGAAGCCCGTGTGGCACGCATGGACCTCGACAGCACGCTGCAGAAAAACCAATATATGGAGCTTATCAACGACTTCGAACAGCGCAAGATAGACATCCTCGTGGGCACTCAGATGGTCACCAAGGGTCTCGACTTCGAGCATGTCAGCGTGGTGGGTATCGTCAATGCCGACAACATCATCAACTACCCCTCCTTCCGCTCCTATGAGCATGCTTTCCAGCAGATGACGCAGGTCTCCGGCCGCGCAGGACGCCACGGGACGGGAGGACAGGTGATACTTCAGACCTACAATCCACATCACCAAGTGATTGAAAATGTGATGAAAGCCGACTACCAGGCGCTCTACGAGGAGCAGATTCAGGAACGGCGCGTCTTTCTCTACCCACCTTTCTACCGTCTTATCGAGATCACCCTCAAGCACCGCGACGCCGAGGTGCTCAATGCCGCCGCCGACTGGATGGCCGCCCAGCTGCGGAGCGTCTTCGCCGCTCGGGTTCTGGGACCCGAATACCCGCTGGTGAGCCGCATCCGCGGCCTCTATCTCAAAACCATCACCCTGCGCTTCGAAAAGAACGAGCCCGTTTCCGATGCCAAACGCGTGATATGGCAGATAGGTGACGATCTCGCCAAACAGGAGGGGTGGAGCGGTGTCAATGTCATATATGATGTCGACCCCGCATAATTTTTTTTTAAAATTTAAATTTTCAATTTTCAATTTTCATTTTTTTTTGTATCTTTGCAATTCGTAAAGAACGCGGAGAATCAGAGCAACTCCGTAAACCTCAGAGAGATAGGGCAAGTCTTATACGACCAGCTCCCATTGAATCCCCCAGGGTAGGAATACAGCAAGGGTGTTTGGTTGTAGCGGTGCGATATAAACAGCTTG
>JAEEGG010003295.1_pt1 | contig 40346 bp, 39 predicted proteins | sample 9134161 | NCBI WGS metagenome assembly JAEEGG01 (sample SAMN16246543, study PRJNA631951) | gut metagenome | biome: gut microbiome; feature: rumen; material: CR-attached | host: Bos | place: Iran: Karaj | collected 2018-10 | reverse complement strand
GGTTGGCGCATTCGCTCACCTCGTCGTCCCCGAGCATGCCGTTCGTGGTCAGGGTGAAGCGGAAATGCTTGCCGGTCTGCGGCTCGATGGAGCGGGCGTAGGCGACCAGATCCTTGACGACCTGGAAGTTCATCAGCGGCTCGCCGCCGAAGAAGTCCACCTCCAGATTCCGCCGGGTCCCGGAGTGCTCCACCAGATAGTCGAGCGCGCGCTTGCCGACCTCGAAGGACATCAGGGCGCGGTCGCCGTGATATTTGCCCTGGCTGGCGAAGCAATAGGAGCAGTTGAGATTGCAGGTGTGGGCCACGTGCAGGCAGAGCGCCTTGACGACGCCCGCAGTCTTGGCCTTGAGCTGTCCGGCCATGGGCTCGTAGACGTCGGGCGTGAACAGCTTGCCCGCCTCGCGCAGGGCCTCGATCTGTCCGCAGGCCGCCTCCAATTCCTCCAAGGTCGCCTGGTCCGGGTGGCGGTCGTGGACCGCGGCGATCAATACGTCGCGGGGCGTGGTTTCGTAGTGCTGGATCAAGTCATAGGCGACCTCGTCAACGACGTGGATCGAGCCGGAGCAGACGTCGAGGACGATATGATAGCCGCCGAGCTGGTAGCAGTGAGTCATAGCTATAATCCTCTCTGAAGGTGGAGAAACGCAGAAAAGCGCCGCCATCGCGGGCGGCGCTTTTCCTGGGAACTTACTTGTTCTCGTTCTCGCAGTTCTGGTTGGCAATGCCGCAGCTGGTCTTGCAGGCGGACTGGCAGGAGGTCTGGCATTCGCCGCAGCCGCCGTTCTTTGCGCTGTCGCAGAGGTTGCGAGTTTCGAGGGTCTTGATCTGAATCATGGGAAAGCCTCCACTTTTTTATTCTTACCGTGCGATTATAGCACGGAACCGCGCAGAAGTCAAGCAGGGAATCGGGATTTGCGCGGAGACGCGGCTCCCGTTCAAAGAAACCGATACGCAAGACCGTCCGGCTCGCCCGGAAACACGTGCGCCGGGCGGCGGCTTTTCCCGCACCATGAGAGCGGAGGAAAACCGGGGCTTGCAAATCCGGCCCGGAGCCGCTATACTGGAAGCAGTCAAAACGAATGCGGAAGGAGCATCAGGCATGCGCATTGAACAGTTTGTAATGGCCTATCAGGTGGAGCAGGACCGTCTGCGTGCATTGACGCCGGAGGGCTTCACGGTCCTGCGGCCCGTGCTGCGCGTGAATGCAGAGCTGCGGAACCATCGGCGGCCCTATCTGGAATTCAATCTCCCGGCGGAGGGCTTCGGCAAGCGCGGCTGGGTGAATATCGGGCACTGGACGGAGCCGGAGCTGAGCTTCGAGCGGGACGGAAAGACCGTGATTTTCCGGTCCGACTTCCTGGAATTCGTCTTCACCCCGAACGGCGGTCAGGGCGGATGCCCCGCGAGCCGGGATAACGACGGCTGCTTCTATGCAGACGGCGCAGGCTGGCGATTTGTGCCTGCAGAGGCGGTCGGCAGCCGGATGGAATTCTGCGATCTGCTCTTCGCCTGGAAATTCGCGCCGGGCGACGCCAGCGGCGTCAGCGTGGGCGGAAAGACCGTCCCGGCCTACCCCAGCTTGAAGAAGAAGGACTATCCGCCCCTCCCGCTGACCGCCCAGAACGCAGCCCATCTCCCCTGCGAAAAGCTGCTGGGCCAGTACAAGGTCACGTTCGAGCGATAATACGCTTCCATCATGGCAGCGCAAACGGACCGCATCCGGATTTGGATGCGGTCCGTTTGCGCTTGTCATTCCGCGCGGAGCAGGGCGACGGCAACGTCGTTTACGTTCGTGCCCGACGGGCCGGTGCGGATCAGACCGCCCACCCGCTCCAGCGCGTGATAGGAGTCGTTCGCCCGGAGAACGTCCGGGATCTCCAGCCCGGCGGCGCGGAGAGCGTCGCGGGTGAAGCCGTCCGTGAAGCCGCCTGCTGCGTCGGTCGGACCGTCGGTGCCGTCGCTGCCGACGGAGAAGACCGCTGCGCCGGCGAGCCCGGCAATGCCCTCGGCAGCGGCCAGCGCCAGCTCCTGGTTTCGTCCGCCCAGGCCGTGCCCGGTCAGCCGGACCACGGTCTCCCCGCCCGCCAGAAAGGCGAGGCTTCTGCCCTCGCCCGCGTGGGTCCGAAGCACGGAGGCCAGAAAGCTGCCCGCCTCCTTTGCCTCACAGCAGAGACGGTCCGTGAGCAGGATCGGCTCATAGCCGAGATCGCGGCAGGCCGACGCCGCCGCGGCGCAGAGGGCGCGGACGCTGCCCGTGATCTGGGTCGTGACGCGGTCGAGCGTCTTCGGCGTTTCAACGCCCAGAAGCTGCTCGGCCCGAGCGGAAAGACGCAAGCCGTATTTTGCGGCGATCCGCCGGGCGTCCGCCGCCGTTGCAGAGTCCGGGCAGGCCGGACCCGAGGCGATCATATCCAGCGGATCGCCCAGTACGTCGGAGAGAACGACGGTCTGCACCTGCGCCGGTGCGCAGGCCAGCGCAAAGCGTCCGCCCTTGACGGCGGAAAGACGCTTGCGGATCGTGTTGATCTCCACGATATCAGCCCCGCAGGCCAGGAGCTGAGCCGTCACGTCCTGCAGCTCCGCGCCGGGGATCAGGGGCTTTTCAAACAGGGCGCTCCCGCCGCCGGAGAGCAGAAGGAGGACCGTATCCCGCTCCGTCAGGCCGGATACCAGGTCAAGGGCCGCCTGCGTGGCGCGGAAGCCGTTTTCATCCGGGACCGGGTGCCCGGCCTCGCAGCAGGTGCAGGCCGGGATCGGACCCATGACGTGACCGTATTTGGTAATGACGATGCCGGACTCGATCCGGCTGCCGAGGCAGTCCGAGGCGACCTTCGCCATCTGCCAGGCGGCCTTTCCCGCTGCAACCAGGCGGACACGGCCCGGAAAGGTCGTTTGTTGAAGCGCAAGGCGGACGGCGGCGTCCGGGCGGACGGCGGCGATGGCTGTGCGGACGATCTGCTCCGCGTCGGCCCGAAGGCTTGGGTTCATGCGATCATCTCCCCGGACTATGGCAGAGCTGCCAGGATTTCATCCAGACCGCAGCCCCGCTCGCGGGCAAGCCGCGTCAGATCGTCCGCCTCGTATTTTTCGCGCGTGACGCCCCAGCCGGTCGAGCGCTTCCGGCGGACCGGACCGAGCGGGGTCTGAACGGTCTGAACGCTGCGCTCGAGCGTATGGCGGCGAAGGGTCTGCTCGCGGACGCCGATCGTGGCAGTATGGCGGAACAGGGCGCGGACCAGGGTTTCGCGGTCCTCAGGTTTACATAAGAGCTGAAGCAGAACGCCGGGGCGGTTCTTCTTCATCCCGGCGGGAATGGTCCAGACCTCCAGCGCACCGGCGGTATAGAGGGCCTCCATCGCAAAGCCGACGGCCTCCGGGGTCATATCGTCGAGGTTGCAGGAAAGCTCCAGAACGGCGTCGCCCTGCTCCGCAGTCTGGCCGAGCATGGCGCGGACGCAGTTGGCCGCCGGGAAGTCCTTTTTGCCCATGCCGTAGCCGACGGCCTCCACCGTCATGGTCGGCATCGGGCCGTATTCCGTGGCAAACTGCCGCAGAAGAGCTGCGCCGGTCGGGGTGCAGAGCTCGCCCTTCAGGTCTCCGGCATAGATCGGCACGCCCTGAAGGATATGGGCCGTGGCCGGAGCGGGGACCGGAAGGATGCCGTGGGCGCAGCGGACCTGGCCGCTGCCGACACAGATCGGCGAGACGACGACTTGCTCCGGCGCAAGCCGCTCCATCAGCAGGCAGACCGCAGCAACGTCCGCAACGGCGTCCATCGTGCCGACCTCATGGAAATGGATCTCCGGCACCGGGACGCCGTGGACCCGGCTCTCCGCCTCCGCGATCCGACGGTAGACGGCCAGCGCGTTGGCGCGGACGGTCTCGGAAACCGGAAGATCCGCGATGACGCGGGCAACGTCGTGCAGGCTGCTGTGGTGGTGATGGCCGTGGTCTGCGTGGTCGTGGTGATCGTGATCGTGGTGGTCGTGGTCGTGCTCATGCTCATGCTCGTGATGATGCTCGTGCGCGTGGTCGTGCAGATGCTCGTCCTCCTCCGTGCCGTTCACGGTCACGGTCACGTGCGTGCCGGTGATTCCGCATTTCACGGCGGGGTCGGCGCGGTATTCCACGCCGGGAATACCGAGAGCGTTCAGGGCGGCGAGGGCGGCCTCCCGGTCCGGGCAGAGCTCCAGCAAAGCGGCGGTCAGCATATCGCCCGCCGCGCCCATGCCGGCGTCAAGATAGAGGGTCTTCATGGCTTTGCCTCCATGTGATTGATTCGGTTTGCAAGGAAGCCCGCGCCGAAGCCGTTGTCGATGTTGACGACCGACACGCCGGAGGCGCAGGAATTGAGCATGGACAGGAGGGCGGAGAGGCCGTTCAGGGAAGCCCCGTAGCCGACGCTGGTCGGGACCGCGATCACCGGGCAGTCCACCAGACCGCCGATCACGCTGGCCAGCGCCCCCTCCATGCCTGCGATGGCAATGACGACGGAGGCGTTCATCAGAACGTCCAGATGGCCCATCAGCCGGTGCAGACCCGCGACGCCGACGTCATAGAGGCGGACGACGGCGCTGCCCTCGACCTCGGCGGTCAGGGCGGCCTCCTCCGCTACGGGAATATCGCTGGTGCCGCCGGTGGCGACGACGATCTTCCCCAGACCGGTGGGCTTGGGGATCGGGCCGAGAATGCCGACCCTGGCCTCCGGGCGGTAGTCGATGGGATGGACGGCGGTAACAGCCCGTGCAGTCTCCGCCGACAGGCGGGTGATCAAAACCGTCTTCTGTCCGTTTTCCAGCATGGCGTCCAGGATGCCGTTGATCTGCGCAGCGGTTTTGCCCGCGCCGTAGATGACCTCGGCGGAGCCGGTGCGCACCTTGCGGTGCAGATCGACCTTCGCAAAGCCGAGGTCGGCAAAGGGAGCCGCCTTCAGGCGAAGGGCGGCCTCGTCTACGCTGACCGCGCCGTCGGCGACGGCGCGGAGCAGGTCCTTGAGTTCGTTCATTTCCGTACCTCCAAATCCAGGGTGACGGCGGAATAATACGGCCGCAAGCCCTCCAGAATCGCTGCGCGGCAATCCAGCAGCCGGGGCAGATCCTCGGCCCGAAGCTGGAGCTTCGCGGCGGACCCGTCCATACGGATGCGAAAATCCCGGAAGCCAAGGGAAGAAAGGAAGCCCTCTGCCTGCTCGGTGGTTTTCAGCGCTTCCGCCGTGATGGGCCGCCCGGCCGGAATGCGGGTCGCCAGGCAGGCATAGGCGGGCTTATCCCAGGTAAACAGGCCTGCCGCCCGCGAGCGGCGGCGGACCTCCTCCTTCGTCAGCGCACAAGCGCGCAGCGGGGAGAGGACCGAGAGCTCGCGGAGGGCCCGGAAGCCGGGGCGGTCGGCTATGTCGTCCGAGGCGTTGGTCCCGTCGAGCAGGAGATCGTAGCCGTCGGCGCGCGCGGCGGTCTGGATCGCGGCGAATATGCGCCGCTTGCAGAAGTAGCAGCGGTCCGGCGGGTTGGCGGCGATCTCCGGGTCCGACAAGACGTCCAGCGACAGGACCCGCATCCGCGCCCCAAGCTCGTCCGCCAGGCGGCGGGCGTCGTCCAGCTCAAACTGCGGCTGAAAGGGCGAGCGGACGAAATAGGCGCAGACCTCGGCGCCGCAGCGCAGGGCCTCGTAAAGCAGATAGGAAGAATCCACGCCCCCGGAAAAGCCGATGGCGGCACGGGGATGGTCGCGGAAGAATTCAGGCAGGGTCATTTGGCTTCCCCCTGCGCGTTCCGGGGCGGGAGGCCGAGGATCGGGCGCAAATCGTCCGGGGAATCGGCCAGGAAGGTCGCCCCGCTTTCCACCAGCTCAGAGCGGCTGCCGCAGCCGTAGGTCACGCCGACGGAATCGCAGCCGGCCTTCGCCGCGCCGAGGATATCAAAGCGGGTATCGCCCACCATGATCGCCTCGTCCGGGGCCAGCTCCAGCCGCTCCAGAGCCTGCCGGATCAGAACGGATTTGTCGCTGCTGTGGTCGGAGGGGCTGGGCGCCGTGACGACGGAAAAATACTTGCGCGTATCGAAATGATCCAGGATCCGGTCCACCATCAAGGCCGGCTTGGAGGTCACGAGGGCGGCGCGGAGGCCGTACTGCGGCAGCGCGGCCAGAAGCTCCGGCATGCCGTCGTAGATTTTGAGATTGTAGAGCTCTCCCCCGCCGTAGCATTCGCGGTATAGCTCGATTGCCCGCTCCGCGGTCTCGTCGTCCAGACCGGCATAGTTGGTGAAGGAGAAATAGAGGCTCGGACCGACGAAGCGGCGCAGCTCCGGCTCCGTCATTGGCGGGCAGCCGAGGCGGTCCAGGGCAAAGCGGACCGAGTTGGTGATGCCGGGGCTGGAATCGTTGATGGTTCCGTCCAGGTCAAAGAGGACGGCCTTGTAAGCGTTTGACATAGGTTCCTCCCTTGCGTTCCGGCGGCGCAGGGCTCAGGCCCTGCGGCTCGCCGGAAGTGCGATGGGGCATTTTTCATTCATGAGCCGCCAGAAGTCAGCCTCCGTTCCGCCCTCAAAGCGCTTGGGGTCGAGCAGGATCATCTGCTTTTGCACGGTGATCAGGAGGATCAGACCGGTCGGCTCGGCAACGCGGGACAGAACGGAATAGGGAACGGCGGCGCGCTCCTGCCCCTTGGGGCTGGTGAAGCCGATGCCGTCCGCGCGGAACAGCGCAGAGAAGCTCAGGCCGTCGCTCGTCTCCCGCAGCTTCGCCGCCTGCTTCTTCGCAAGCCGCGCGGGCATAAAGCGGATCATCCAGACCACGGCAGCGGCGAGCACGAGCGTGACCGCGCTGAGGACGAGATACAGGCTGTCGTGAAACTTGAACCAGGCAATGACGCAGTAGACCAGCAGCATCGCAGCGGCGATGACGAGGACGATATTCTGCTTTTTGCGCTGGCCCCGGAGCAGCTCGCCGAGGGCGGCAGTCAGATGGGGTTCGTCATAGTCGCAGCGGTTGGTCAGCAGGACGGTCTGTTCGGCAGCTTCCATGGGGCGTCTCCTTTTTATTCGGTGATGGTCTCGATCACGGCGGCGCAGCGGGGGCAGAGTCCCTCGGCGTTGGCCTGGGTGGTCTGCATCCAGCAGCGGGGGCACTTGGTCCCGGGGGCTTCGCTGACGTGGATCAGCAGGCCGGGATAGTTGTCGCCGGAGCCGATCACGCAGTCGGCGGGCACGGAGCCGTGCATCAGGTCGGTAGCGCCGGTGCAGTCGGAGACAATGAAGAGCTCAGCCAGATTCATCCGGCGGATCTCGTTCAGCGCGGCGCGGGCGGCATCGTCCTGAGCCAGCAGGAAGACCTTTGCCTCAAGCGCTTTGCCGATGCGCTTGTCGGCTCTCGCCTGCTCAAGCACACCGTTGACGTCGGCGCGGACGCGGATCAGGGTATCCCACTTTGCCATTGCGGCCTCATCCAGCGCGTACGCAGTGAAGGGCTGGTTCATGTCGTTGAACAGGATGTTGCGGGCATCGTCCCCGGCGCGGTGCGGCATGGCCTGCCAGATCTCATCGCAGGTGAAGGCCAGGATCGGGGAGAAGAGCTTGGCCAGGGTATCGAGGATCAGATAGAGGGCGGTCTGGGCCGAGCGGCGCTTGAGACCGTCGCGGGCCTCGCAGTAGAGGCGGTCCTTGAGGATGTCCAGATAGAACTGGCTCAGCTCGACCACGCAGAAATCGTTGACCGCGTGGGTCAGGGTGTGGAACTCATAGTTGTCATAGGCCTTGAAGCAGGTCTCGATCAGCCGGTTCAGGCGGGTCATGGCCCAGCGGTCGAGCTCCAGCATCTGCTCCGGCTCGACCAGGTTGTTGGCGTCAAAGCCGTCGAGGTTGCCGAGGCAGTAGCGGGCGGTATTGCGGAATTTGAGATAGCTCTGGCTGAGCTGCTTGAAGATCTCCTTGGAGCAGCGCACGTCGGCGTGGTAGTCGGCGGAGGCGGCCCAGAGGCGGACGAGGTCCGCGCCGAAGTCCCGGATCAGGTCGGCGGGATCGACGCCGTTGCCCAGGCTCTTGTGCATGGTCTTGCCCTCGCCGTCCACGGTCCAGCCGTGGGTGATGCAGGTCTTGAACGGGGTGCCGAGGCCCATCGCGCCGACGGAGATCAGCAGGCTCGACTGGAACCAGCCGCGGTACTGATCCGCGCCCTCCAGATAGACGTCAGCCGGCCAGTTTTCGGGGTCGTCGCGGCGGAGGAAGGAGATGTGGGTGGAGCCGGAATCAAACCAGCCGTCCAGGGTATCGGTCTCCTTTTCGAAGGTCTTGCCGCCGCAGTGCGGGCAGGCGAAGCCGTCGGGGAGCAGGTCGGCAGCTTCTTTTTCAAACCAGATATTGGAGCCGTGCTCGGCATAGAGCTCGGAGATGCGGTCGATCGTCTCCTCGGTGCAGATCGGCTTGCCGCAGTCCTTGCAGTAGAAGACCGGGATGGGCAGACCCCAGCGGCGCTGACGGGAGATGCACCAGTCGGCGCGTTCCCGGATCATGCTGTTCATGCGGTCGCGGCCCCAGGCGGGCAGCCAGCGGACGCTGTCGCAGGCGGCGACGGCGTCTTCCTTGAAGGATTCCACGGAGCAGAACCACTGCGGCGTGGCACGGAAGATGATGGGGCTCTTGCAGCGCCAGCAGTGCGGGTAGGAGTGGATGATATCCTCGCTGGCAAGGAGCATGCCGGAGTCCTTCATATCCTGAAGAATGACGGGGTTGGATTCCTCGGTCTTCATGCCGGCGTACTTGCCCGCATACTCGGTGTGGCGGCCGCGGTCGTCCACGGGGACGACCAGATCCATGCCGTAGCGCATACAGGTCTGGTAGTCGTCGGCGCCGAAGCCGGGAGCGGTATGGACGCAGCCCGTGCCGGAGTCCATCGTGACGTACTCGGCGTTGAGCAGGCGGGAGGTCTTGGGCAGGAAGGGATGATCGGCCAGCATATTTTCAAAGAAGCTGCCCGGATGGGTCTCGATGATCTCCCAGGAATCAAAGCCGGCGACCTTCATGACCTTTTCGGTCAGAGCCTCGGCCATGACGTACATCTCGCCGTTGGGAGCCTTGACGATGGCGTAGGAATCGCGGGGGTGCAGGGAGATGGCCATATTGCCGGGCAGGGTCCAGATCGTCGTGGTCCAGATCACGACGAAGAGCTTGCTGCGGTCCAGATGGGAGAGCTTGCCCAGGTCGTCGCGCATGGGGAATTTGACGTAGACCGTGGTGACCGGATCGTCCTGGTACTCGATCTCAGCTTCCGCCAGGGCGGTTTCGTCCTTCGGGCACCAGTAGACGGGCTTGAGGCCCTTGTAGATATAGCCCTTGCGGTACATCCGGCCGAAGACCTTGACCTCCTCGGCCTCGAAGGCCTTGTCCATGGTCAGGTAGGGATGCTCCCAGTCGGCCACGATGCCAAGCCGCTCAAAGCCCTTGCGCTGACGGTCCACGAAGTCGCGGGCGAAGTCCTCGCAGGCGGAGCGGAAGGCCGGGATGGGCATGGTCTTGTGGTTGAGCTTGTTCTTCTTGATGATGGCGGACTCGATGGGCATACCGTGGTTATCCCAGCCGGGAACGTAGGGCGTATCGTAGCCGCGCATGGCCTGGGAGCGGACGATGAAGTCCTTGAGGGTCTTGTTCAGCGCGTGACCCATGTGGATATCGCCGTTGGAGAACGGAGGGCCGTCATGCAGGATGAATTTGGGCTTTCCGGCGTTCCGTTTGCGCAGCTCGGCATAGATGTCGATCTTGTTCCAGGCTTCCAGCATGCCCGGCTCACGCATCGGCAGTCCGCCGCGCATGGGGAAATCGGTCTTCGGGGTGATGATGGTGGTTTTGTAGTCCATGGTTTATACTCCTTCGTCGGAAGAATTTTATGTTTCATAAATTGAGAAGTGAGAATGGAGAATTGAGAATTTGAGGAGATTTTCAAATTGCAATTTGAAAATCATGGTTGAATTCCATTCTTTTCGGGGAGCCAATATTCCGGCTCGCCGCCGTTGATCGATTCCAATTTAACGTCTATCCAGACCTGCCGTAGGGAGCGACCGTCAAAAACCGGCGCGGAGAGAAAACGTCCAAATTGTCGTAGTCGTAGGCCTGTGAACCGTCCGGCGAAAGTCCGTACCAGTAGCAGTCCTTTGCTTGATTTGCGGGATCAGGCATTTTCCCCATCCAGCAGAAATCATATTCAGCCATTCCTTTCACGGAGAAGCGAATCTCGATACAGTATCGCTGCTTCAAGTCCCTCTGCAAGAAAGCCGTTATCTCTTCAAATGAAATCATATCGCCCATATATATTGAAAAGTGAGAACTGAGAATTTGAGGAGATTTTCAAATTGCGATTTGAAAATCAGGATTCTCTCGTAGTTTTAACGATGCTTGCAAGAATTCGCTTTATTTCGTCGCAGTCTTTATAAATTGACCGAAACTCCCGATCTGACAGATAGCCGGTCGCGTGAAGAAGTCTGAGCCAATAGGCAGTTTCGACTGTTTCTTTCAGAGCAATGGAGTTTTTAGACAGGAAATCGGCACGGCTCTGGCCTTGCTTTGCTTCGGTGACATTTGCGCCAATGCTACAGCCGGATCGTTCCAACTGATTTGAGAGGATGAATTCCCGCCTTTGCTCACGAAGGACGCGGCATAGCTTGACAATGCGAACAGAAAAAGAAAAGGATATCACTTCGATCATGGAATTCTCACCTCTCAATTCTAAATTCTCAATTCAAAAAGGGCGGCTCCCTTCGTCTCCTTAAGAGACAAAGGGAGCCCCCTCTGCGGTACCACTCTTATTGCCATACGGAAGTATGGCCGCTCGTACATGGTGTAACGCCCATGAAACGCCCCGGTCTACGCAGGCAGAAGCCCTTCGGCGGGGTGCTCGGGGATGATCCGCGGGGCGGCTTGCCGCTGCCTTACACCGACCGGCAGCTCTCTGCGCGCGCACGCGCTCCGCACGTTCCCTTCAAAGCAGGAAACCTGTTCAGTTGTGGTAGTTCTTGCCGAACTGGAGATCGGCAAACTTCGCCGAGGTGTCGCGGCTGAGATCAATGGGCGGCATGACGCGGGTCGCGGCGCTCATGTCCGGGCTGGGATAGCCGTTCGTGATACGGCCCACGTTTTCCTCGATCTGTGCTGCGATCTCCGCAGCGGCCTCCTCACGGGGCGGGTCCTTCTCGGATTCGTAGTCGTAGGCGCGCTTGACAGGCTTGGCCTTGGGCAAATCCAGATTGCGGATCAGCTCCAGACTCTTGCGCTGGCGCTCAAGCTGGGCCTCCACGGCATCGACGAATTCCGCCGTGACAGCCTTTGCCTTTGCCAGACGGTCCTGCTCGGCGCTGACCGCGGAATCGACGTCCTCGTTGCGGCTCTTCGCCTCGGCCTCCGCCTTGCGAAGGATCTCCTCGCTGCGGCGTCTGGCGTCGGCCAGCAGTTCCTCGCTCTGGCGGCGGGACGCCTCGGCCTCGGCCTGAATCTTTGCTTCGCTGTCGCGGTATTCCTCCAGGCGTTCCACCAGCAGGCGCATCTTGCTCTTGAGGACGGCGTTCTCCTTATAGAGCGTCACATAGTCCTCCATGAGCGGTTCGAGCAGCTCGTCCACGGACTGCATCTGGTAGCCGCCGATTTTGGCTTTTTCAAACGTTACGTCCTGAAGATCCTGTGGGGTCAGCATGGCTGCACTTCCTTTCTATGGATTAGAAGTAAACGCCGCTGTTTTCCAGCTCCTCCACCAGATCGCCAACGATCTCCACGTTGTACGGGGTGAGGATGTAGGTGGAGATGGCCACCTTCTTGATCTTGCCGTCCAGCGCGTAGGCCACGCCGGAGAGGAAGTCCACCAGGCGGCGGGCAACGTCCTTGTTCGTGGATTCGAGATTCAGCACGATGGACTGCTTTTCGCGCAGATGGTCAGCGATCTCGGAAACGGTGTCAAAGCGGTCCGGCTTGACCAGGATCACCTGCATCGCGGCATTATTGTTCAGATTGACCACCTTGGCAGGCCCGTTGCGGCGGGTGGTGTCGCGGGGCTCCGGGGCGGTATAGGCGGAACGGCGGGTGCTCTGGGGCTGGGGGGCGGGTTCGGCCACCGGCTCCTGATCCAGATCAGGCTCGTCCTCGTAATCGTAATCGTCGTCTTCTTCGTTATAGGGGCGGGTCAGTTTTTTCAGTTCATCCATCAAACCCATGATGTTGATCCTCCTGTGTATCTGTTAATCTTCTATGTTTTGGCGTAGTTTCTTGCGCCGAAGATAGCGGTTCCGACGCGAATCATGGTGCTGCCCTCGGAAATTGCATCCTCAAAATCGTCGGTCATCCCCATAGACAGACATACCATAGAAACATTATCGTATTTTTTCTCTCGAATGTCAATAAAAAGATTTCTCATTTTTTCAAAATATTTACAATTATCGCCCTTTTTCTCCGAAATGGGCGGAATTGTCATCAGTCCGCAGAGCTTCACGCCGGGATAGTCCCCCATCTTCGCGGCCAGGGCAAGGGTTTCCTCCGGGGTGAAGCCCCCCTTCTGTTCCTCGCCGCCTATGTTGACCTCAAAGAGAATATCCTGGCGGACGCCAAGCCGGAGCGCGGTTTTGTTCACAGCCTCCAGCAGCTCCAGGCGGTCCACCGACTCGATGAGGTCCACCTTGCCCACGACCTTATTCACCTTGTTGGTTTGCAGGCGGCCGATGAAATGGATCGGTACGCCCTCGTAGGCCCCGAGCGGCTGCTTCTGCACCAGCTCCTGAACCCGGTTTTCCCCGCAGGCGTCCACGCCGGCGGCGACGGCCTCCTTCACGCGGTCGGCGTCGTTCATCTTCGTGGCAGCCAGGAGAGATACTTCCTTCGGGTCACGCCCGGCCGCAATGGCGGCGGCGTTCATTCTTTTCCGGATCTGCGCGACGTTTTCTGCAATGCTCATCTTACCATAACCTTTCCGTTAAACATTTCCTCTTTCGTGAGAATGACCTCATCCTCCGGCCAGAGATTCTGAATGCTGGACTTATCCAGGGCGACCAGGTACTGATCGCCGTTGTCGTTGATAACGTCCACGTATTTCCAGCGGGCCTCTGCGCCGTCGAGCACGTAGACGCCGCTGCGTCCGTTTTCGGCGGCATAGATGGCTGCCTTGGGAACCAGAAGTCCGGTGCGGTTCTGCAAGAGCAGGTCCGCAGACTGCCTGCGCGTGGAGACCGCGTCCTGCACGGAATCCTCAGACGAAAGGACCAGCAGGCACTGACCGTCCTCCGACGGGCTGATGCGCGTGACCTCCATCCGGATGGCGGAATAGAAGTCATAGACGAAACTGACCTCCACCCGGTCTCCGACCTCCAGATCGCCCAGCCTGTCCGGGTCCACCAGGGTCGCGTAATACCACCGGGGCGAGGTGACCAGCTTGCCGACGGCTCCGGTCGGGGCCGGCGCGGGGGTGATCTCCCGGAACGCGCTGGGAGAGACCGTCTCCAGCAGCTCCGGCGTCAGAACGGACTCGTAGCCGTCGGTGACGGCGGAGAAATAGCCCGCAGTCTGGGCGCGGACCGTGCCGGATTCAGCCTGGACCTGGGTATAGAGCTCATTGAGCCGGGTCTTCGTCTGGCTGATCCGGGTCCAGAGGTTTTTGGAGTCCTCGGAATTGACGTAGCGGCGCAGGACGCTGGCCTTGAGCTGCTCGGCGGCGCTGTCCGCGAAGTCCGCCTCGCGGCGGAAGTTATAGAGCGTGACCTGATTCATCAGATGGAGGATGGTGCTGTCCAGGGTCGCGGAGTCCTGACCGGAGGTGGAGAAGGAATAGGCGTATTCCATCTGATCGAGCTCCGTTTCCAGGGCGTCGATCTCGTTCTGGCGGGTCTTGGCGGACTCGTCGCGGAAGGTGGAGGCCACGGTCCCGCCCTTGGAAACGCGCTCTCCCTCCTTGCGCGTCAGCACGACGATCCCCTCCGGGACGTCTGGAATGATCTGCTCGGAACGCACCACAAAGCCGGAGGTTGTATAACCGCCGACTTCGTAGAGCACCGCCTTATAGGTTGTATAGCTGCTGTCCGGGGCGCGGACCACGGAAAACGCGACGTAGCTTGCCACCACACAAAGCAGGATGATGACGATGACGCGCAGAAACTTATCGCCTCTCATGGAGCCTCCTCTGCGAGCTCCGCCGGTCGGCGGCCCGGAGCGGTCCGCCTGAGACCTACTCCAGGGGCTTGAACCGGATCGGATGGGCCGGGACCACGGTGGAGATCGCATGTTTGTAGATCATCTGCTGACGACCGTCGGAGACCAGACAGACCACGAAGCTGTCAAAGCCGGTGATGACGCCCTTCATCTGAAAGCCGTTCATCAGGAAAACGGTCACAAGCTGATGCTCTCTGCGGATTTCATTCAGGAAACAGTCCTGAAGGGTTTCATTTGCTGCCATTGGGAAAACCTCATTTCTATGTTTGGAATGGTCCAATGGTAGCATATTCGGGATGTCGGATGCAGTCGGAACGCGGCGCAGGACCGGAGCTTCCCGGAAGGATTCCGGGGATCCGGTTCAGTCCGGCTCGCGCGCAAGCAGCTTCAGCGCCCGCTGCAGCAGGTCGGGCGTCTCGTCCGGGTAGATCCACCGGATCTTGTCGTTGCGGCGGAACCAGGTGAGCTGACGCTTGGCATAGTTGCGGGAAGCCTGCTTGATCCGGGACGCAGCCTCCTCGACGGTGCATTCTCCGCGCAGGGCGCTCGCAAGCTCCTTGTAGCCGATGGCCTGCATCGCCGTCGTCTGCGGATCGACGCCTGCGTCGAGCAGTCTCTGCACCTCCTGCTCCAGTCCCTGCGCCAGCATCTGATCCACGCGCGCGTCGATGCGCGCATAGAGCTTTGCGCGGTCGCGGAAGTTCAGACCGAGCCAGGCGGGTCGATAGCGCGGAGGCCGCTGCCTGGACTGGGCGATATGCCAGGACAGGGGCAGGCCGGTGATCAGAAAGACCTCCATCGCCCGGATGATGCGCTTGCGGTCGGAGAGGTGAAGGCGCTCGGCGGTCTCGGGATCGGCTTCCATGAGCATATCGTAGACGTATTCAATGCCCTTCTGCTCGGCAGCGTCCTCCAGGAATTTGCGTTCGCCCTCCCGCGAGGGCGGGGCGAACTCCTCGCCCTTGACGAGACTGTCCAGATACAGGCCGGTCCCGCCCGCCACGATGGCGGTCCTGCCGCGGCTGTGAATGTCGGTGATGGCCTCCGTTGCCAGACGCACGTAGCGCCCGACGGAGAAATCCTCTCCGGGGTCGGCCACGTCGAGCAGATGGTGGGGCACGCCCTGCATCTCCTCCGGGGTGGGCTTGGCTGTGCCGACGTCCATACCGCGGTAGATCTGCATGGAGTCGCAGGAGACGACCTCGCCGTTCAGCGCCTGTGCCAGCGCGACGGCCAGACCGGTTTTGCCGGACGCGGTGGGACCGGCAATACAAATCAAATCGTTCATGGAGAACCTCCGGGGCTTTCAGTCTGCGGAACGCAGCGTTTGGCGCTTCGTCCGCGGGATCAGGTGATCCGCTTGAACTGCTTTTCGAGCTGACGCCGGGTCAGGACGACGCAGATCGGTCTGCCGTGCGGGCAGTATTTGAGATCGTCGCGGCTGAGGACCTCGGCGGCGAGCCGCTTGAGCTCGACCGGGTCGGTCTGCCAGCCGCCCTTGATGGCGGCCTTGCAGGCGATGGTGTGCAGGGCGGCCTCGCGCAGGCCGGCAGGCGTGTCGATCCGCCCGCTCTGCAGGTGTCCGGCGATCTCGGAGAGGGTCGCTTCGGCTTCGGATTCCCGGACGTCGGACGGGATCTGCCGGACCAGCAGATCGCCCTCCCCGATGCCGTCCAGATCGAAGCCCAGACTGAGCAGGAGGTCGCGGTTTTGCAGGAGGACGGCGGCCTCCTCGGCGTCCAGGCGGCAGGCGCGGGGCGTCAGAAGGGTCTGACCCAGAATCGCAGTCCCCTGCGCCATCAGACGCTCAAAGTTGATCCGCTCATGGGCGGCGTGCTTGTCGATCAAAAGGACCTCGTCCGCCTGCTCCACGATGATATAGGTGTTCAGGACCTCGCCCACGTAGCGGAAATCCGGCGCCTTGGGCAGCTCCAGCATTTGCTGCGTCTCCTCCTCGGCGGGCAGGGTCACGGTGCTGTGCAGGGTCGTGGGCGCCGACTTGCGGAAGGTCTCGTCTACCATCGTCTGACTTGGCTCGACCTTCGGGGCTTTTTGCAAGGCACTGGAAACCTGCTCATATTCCCATCTGGTCATCGTGTGGACCGGAGAAGGGGCAGATTTCCGGAACTCGGCGGCGGTCATGCTGCGGAAGGCCTCGTTTGGCTTCCCCGCCGTCTGCGCGGCGGCGCGGGCAGCCGGAGCAGGACGCTGCGCCTCCGGCTGCGGCGCGGGCTCCTGCAAGGCAGGCTTCTCCTGCGGAAGCTGCATCGCCACCTGACCGGAGGCCCGGGAGAGCGCCCCCTTGACGCCGTAGTGGACACAGTCGAAGATCTCCCGCTCGTTGAGGAACTTGACCTCCGTCTTGGCCGGGTGGACGTTGACGTCCACAGAGGAAAGCGGGACCGTCAGATTCAAAACGCAGGACGGGAAACGCCCCACCATGATCTGATTGCGGTAGGCCTCCTCCAGCGCGGCGGTCAGGGTCTTGGAGCGGATCAGTCTGTGGTTGACGTAAAATATCTGGTTGGACCGGGTGCCGCGCGTTGCAGTGGGCCGGGAGACGTAGCCGGAGACGGAGATCTTCTCCCACTGGCTCTGCACGGGGATCATCTCCCCTGCCGCCTGGCGGCCCAGGACCGCGTAGATCGCGGACAGCAGCTCCCCGTCGCCCGGCGTTTGAAGCTGGAGCTCCCCGTCCTTGATCAGACGGAAGGAGATCTCCGGATGCGCCAGCGCCTGGCGGCCGACGGCTGCCGCCGCAGCGGAGCCCTCCACCGAATCCCGCTTCATAAACTTCATGCGGGCCGGCGTGTTATAGAACAGATCGCGGACGATGATGGTCGTGCCGACGGGGCAGCCGGCGTCCTCGCAATCCAGGAGCTTTCCGGCCTCCAGACGGAGGCGGGTGCCCTCCAGATCTCCCTCCACGCGGGTCAGCAGATCGATCTTGCTGACGGCGGCGGTCGCGGCCAGGGCCTCTCCCCGGAAGCCGAGGGTACCGATGGCCTCCAGATCCTCCTTGCGGCGGAGCTTGGAGGTGGCGTGACGCAGGAAGGCGGTCTTGGCGTCCTCCCGCTCCATGCCGCAGCCGTTGTCGGTGATGCGAAGGAAGGTCATGCCGCCGTTCTGGAGCTCCACGGAAATATTCCGGGCGCCGGCGTCTATGGAGTTTTCCACAAGCTCCTTGACCACGGAGGCGGGCCGCTCAACGACCTCGCCCGCGGCGATCAGATTTGCAACGTGGGGGTCCAGCCGGAGAATGGTCGGCATGGCGTTATCTCCTCTCTATACCTGCGTCAGGAAGACCTGCAGCAGCAGGGTAACGGCGTTGATCGCCGTGTGCAGGAAAATGGGGGTCCAGATGCTCCCGCTGCGCTCATAGCTCCAAGCCAGAACGTAACCGGCCGGGAGATAGGCAATTACGCTGATGATCGTGACGCCGACAGGCTGAACGAACATCACGGCGGCGCAGTGGGCCAGCGAAAAGACGAGCATGGAGACCGCATAGGCCAGGGTCCGGGACTTGCGGTAAAGTCCGGTGAAGATCAGGCCGCGGGTCAGGACCTCCTCGGTCAGCGGAGCCAGCAGGCAGATATTCACAAGGGCGATCAGCGGGACGCTCCGCACGAAGCTCTCAACGGACTCCTGGTTGGTGTTGAAGTACGCAACGCCGAACGCCGAAATGAGGAATTCTTCGACGAAGGCAGCGGCATAGACCAGGGAGATATACGACAGAAGGCCGAGGATCAGGTCTCCGAACAGCTTCCAGCCGCGCTCGGTCAGGCGGCGGAGGTGCTCCGCCAGAAAGCGGCGGAAGATGGCCGTGACCGCGACCACGTTGATCGCGCCGAAGACCAGATTGATCCGGGCCGCTTCAACCGTCTCGTCGCCGGACGGCCAGAGCTTTATGACCAGGAGGATCGCAATCACCTGTGAGCCGAACAGGAACATCGGCCAGTAGAGGATGCCGCCGATCCATTCGGATCTCCGAAGGCGGCCGGGGTCGTTCGTCCGGTATTCCATGCCTTACTCCGTCAGCTTTTTCAGCTCGTAGATCGTGTTCAGGGCCTCCAGCGGGGTCATGGTCTCCGGGGAGAGGGACTCGATCCGCTTGCGGATGTCGTCGCTGACCGGATCGGTCAGGAAGGTCTGATCCATGCCGAGCTGCGTTTCATAGACCGGCCCCTGGACCGGAACCAGGATCTTCGTGGGTCCCTTGTCCTCCAGCTCCTTCAAAATCTGGCGCGCCCGCTTCACCACGCGGTCGGGCAGGCCGGCCAGCCGTGCGACGTCCACGCCGAAGCTGCCGTCCGCTGCGCCGGGGATGATCTTGCGCAGGAAAATGATCTCGTCCTTGCGCCGCTTGACGGAGACGTTGTAGTTCTTCATCTCGGGGTGCTCCTCGGCCAGGACGGTCAGCTCGTGATAGTGCGTGGCAAAGAGCGTCCGGCAGCCGATCCGCAGACGGTCGCTGACGTATTCCAGAACAGCCTGGGCGATCGCCATGCCGTCATAGGTCGCCGTGCCGCGCCCGATCTCATCGAGGATCAGCAGGCTGCGGGGCGTGGCGTTGCGGAGGATGTCAGAGACCTCGGACATCTCCACCATGAAGGTCGATTGCCCGGCAGCCAGATCGTCCGATGCGCCGACGCGGGTAAAGAGCTTATCCACCACGCCGATCCGGGCGGACTTCGCCGGAACGAAGCTGCCCATCTGGGCCATCAGGACAATCAGCGCCACCTGACGCATATAGGTGGATTTTCCGGCCATATTCGGACCGGTCAGGATGCAGACCCGCTCCCGGGTCCCGTCCAGCCGGGTATCGTTCGGAACGAACAGGCCGCTTTGCAGGACCTTCTCCACGACGGGATGGCGGCCGTCCCGGATCTCAATGACCTCGGACAGATCGACCTCCGGCCTGCAATAGTGATTCTGCACGGCCAGCTCCGCCAGGCTGCACAGCACGTCCGCAGCAGCGATCGCGTGGGAGGACTGCTGGATGCGGGCGGCGTTGGCGGCGAGCTGCTCGCGCAGCTTTGTGAAGGCCTCGTACTCCATCGCGTTGACGCGGTCCTTCGCTCCGAGGATCGTATTTTCAAGCTCCTTGAGCTCCTCGGTGATGTATCGCTCCCCGTTGACCAGGGTCTGCTTGCGGATCCAGTTTTCGGGAACCAGGCTGACCTGGCCCTTTGCAACCTCAATATAATAGCCAAACACGCGGTTAAAGCCCACGCGGAGGTTCCGGATTCCGGTTTTCTCCTTTTCCCGAGCTTCGATCCCGGCCAGGGTATCCTTGCCGCCTGACATGACGTCCCGCAGGCGGTCGATCTCCGGGTCGAAGCCGGAGCGGATGAATCCGCCCTCACGGACCGAAAACGGCGGCTCGTCGGTGATCGCGGCAAGGATGGTTTCGCGCAGATCGGTCAGCTCGTCGAGCTCGTCCGTGATCACGGTGAGCATGGACGAGCGGAAGCCGGAAAGCACGGCCTTGAGCTCCGGCAGCGGCGCGCTGCCTTGGGCAAGCTGGAGCAGATCGCGGGCGTTGGCGGTGCCGGTGACGATACGTGCCGTGACGCGCTCGAGGTCCGTGACGGCGCGAAGCGCCTCCCGGAGATTCTGCCGGGGAAGTGTCTGCTTGCTCAGCTCCTCCACGGCGTCCAGGCGAATGTCGATCTCCTTCGGGTTGCGCAGGGGCTTTTCCATCCAGGCGCGGAGCATACGGGAGCCCATTGCGGTGCCGGTGTGGTCCAGAACCCAGAGCAGGCTTCCCTTCTTCTCCTTGCTGCGGAGCGTCTGGGTCAGCTCCAGATTCCGGCGTGCGGTCTGATCCAGCTCCAGAAAACGGGCCGACTGATAGTAGTCCAGTTGATGCACGTGGCTGAGATCACCCTTTTGCAGGTCCTTGAGCGTCCGCAGAAGGGCGCCGAGGGCCATGACGACCGGCTCCGCCAGGTCGGCGGGGCAGCGGTCAAACTGGCCCGCGACCAGCTCATGCGCAGCCTCCGGGTCATAGAGGACGGCCTGCCCCACGTTGACCGCGCAGCCCAGCCGCACCTGCACGTCCAGGGCAAAGCGCTCGGTCTGCGAAAGCTGCGGGTTGACCAGAAGCTCGCGGGGCTCGAAGCGGCCCAGCTCGTTGAAGGCCTTCTCGCGGGCGTCCTCGCCGGTGCAGAGGGTCGCAAGCGCCTCGCCGGTGGAAATATCGATCAAGGCAGCGCCGATCGCGCCCGCGTCATCCACGTAGAGAGAGGCGTAGTAGTTGTTTCGCTGCTCCTCCAGCATGGAGCTTTCCACCACGGTAGCGGGCGTGATGATACGGATCACGTCCCGGTCCACCAGACCCTTTGCCAGAGCGGGATCCTCCATCTGCTCGCAGATGGCGACCTTGTAGCCCTTGGCGACCAGGCGGGCAATGTAGCCCTCGGCGGAGTGATAGGGCACGCCGCACATCGGGGTGCGGTCCTCCGCAGCCTTGCCGCGGTCCCGCGTGGTGAGCGTCAGATCGAGCTCGCGGGCGGCGGTCAGGGCGTCGTCGTCGAACATCTCATAGAAATCGCCCAGCCGGAAGAACAGCAGGCAGTCGGGATGCTGCTTATGGATTTCCAGATATTGCTTCCGCATCGGGGTAAGCTCCGCCATAGTGAGACGTTCCTCCTTTGAATGGGCTGCGGCGCGGGTGCTACGCGCCGATTTCGGCGACAAGCGACCAGGTGGTCGCGTCGGTGATCGTTGCGGAGATGAATTTGCCGATCAGCTCCTTATCGCCCTGCATACGGACCAGTCTGCCGCCGTCCGTGCGGGCGGTGAGCTGGTCGCCGTCCACGCCGTCGACAAGGACACGGAGCGTCTTGCCGATATAATCCCGGTGCTTTTCCTCCGAGATCCGGTTTTGCAGGGCGACCAGGCGGTCAAAGCGGGCGTTCTTCTCGGCCTTGGGCGTCGGATCGTCCATACGGGCCGCCGGGGTTCCGGGGCGGGGCGAGAAGATGAAGGTGAACAGGGCGTCAAAGCGGACCTGCTCGATCAGGGTCAGCGTATCCTCGAACTCCTCTGCAGTCTCGCCGGGGAAGCCGACGATGACGTCTGAGGTGAAGACGATATCCGGCATGACCTTCCGCCCGTATTCGATCAGGCTCAGATACTGGGCACGGTCATAGTGGCGGTTCATCGCCTTGAGGACCCTGTCGTTCCCGGACTGGAAGGGCAGGTGGAACTGGCGGGCGATTTTCGGGTGGGCGGCCATAACGTCAAAGAGCTTCCGGCTGGCGTCCCGGGGATGGGAGGTCATGAAGCGAAGGACGAATTCCCCGTCCAGCTCCGCGATGGAAGCCAGAAGGTCTGCAAAGTCCACGCCGAGCCCAAGGTCCTTTCCATAGGAATTGACGTTCTGGCCCAAGAGGGTGATCTCCTTATAGCCCTGGGCGATCAGCTCCCTGCACTCGGCCAGGATGTCCTCCGGCAGACGGCTGCGCTCGCGCCCGCGAACGTAGGGAACAATGCAGTAGGTGCAGAAATTGTTGCAGCCGTACATGATGGAGACCCACGCCTTGAGCCGGTTCGTGCGCACCACGGGCAGGCCCTCCGCAATGGCGCCGTCGGAATTCTCGGTGGCAGCGGCCTTTTTATGCCGGATCAGAACGCGGTAGAGCAGCTCCGGGAACTGCCACAGATGGTGGGGGTTGAACACGCCGTCCACGTGGACATAGCTCTTTTTCATCCGCTCGGCGACCTCGGGCTGGCCCATCATGCAGCCGCAGACGAAGATCTTCTGCCCCGGATGGCGGCGCTTGGTGTGGACAAGAGCGCCGACGTTTCCGAAGACGCGCTGCTCGGCGTGCTCGCGGATGGCGCAGGTGTTGATGACGATCACGTCGGCGTCCTCCGGGCCGTCGGTCAGGCCGTAGCCGCAGCGCTCCAGCATGCCGCGAAGCTGCTCGGAATCCGCCTCGTTCTGCTGGCAGCCGTAGGTCTCCACGTAGGCCAGCGGCGTCTTGCCCCGGCCCTCCCAGAAGCTCTTGATATAGTCGCTGATCTCAGCCTGACGGCGCAGGTCCTCGGCGGAGATCAGGGGTGTTTTCCGTTCCAAAGTTCTTTCCTCCGATCGATTTCGATCCAATACCCATTTTAATTCATGTTATTATAGCATTATCCGCCCCGGAATGCAAGGTCGGATTTTTCGTTCCGGACAATATGTTCTTTGGGTTTTTTCCCCGTTTTTGGTTGACAAGCCGCTGCGATTCGGGTATGATAAACAGAGGGAAACCGCCGCCTGACGGCGGGCTCCGCGATACCCGCACAGAGAGGAAGTGAAGCGCATGGACGCAGGGAACCCCGGGAGTACGGCGCCTGATCGAAGTTGTTCGGTGAGGGCCGCTCTGCGTGAGACGGCGCTTCGCTGACAACTGCCCCAGTGCCTGCACACCGGCCCCGGACCGCACAGCGGTCACATACAAACCGGATTGGAGGAACAACAATGGCAGAACATACCATTATCATGCAGACCACGCTGCAAAAGCTGCTGGAAGAAAAAAAGTATTCCACCCTGCGGGATATTCTGGTCACGATGAATCCCGCCGACATCGCTGCCATCTTTGACGAGATGGAGGCGGCCCGCCTGCCCCTGCTCTACCGGCTGCTGCCGAAGGAGCTCGCCGCCGATACCTTCGTTGAGATGGAGCCCGAGGCCCAGGAGCTGCTGATTCGCGGCTTTTCCGACGCCGAGCTGAAGGACGTGCTCGACGAGCTGTTTGTGGACGACGCCGTGGATATCATCGAGGAGATGCCCGCCACGGTGGTGCGAAGGATCTTGGCGCAGGCGGCCCCGGAGATGCGGACCTCGATCAACGAGATCCTTCGCTATCCCGAAAACTCCGCTGGCTCCATCATGACCACCGAGTACGTTTCCCTTTCGCCCACGCTGACCGTGGCGGAGGCGATCACGCGCATCCGCCGCACCGGCATTGACAAGGAGACCATCTATACCTGCTACGTGATCCGCAACCGCGTTCTGGTCGGCGTGGTTACGGTCAAGGACCTGCTGCTCGCCCCGGACGACGACGCGATGATCGAGTCCATGATGTCCGCAAACGTGATCGCGGTGAACACCCACGACGACCAGGAAGAGGTCGCGCAGATGTTCTCCAAGTACGACTTCATGGCCCTGCCCGTCGTGGACGCGGAAAACCGCCTGGTCGGCATCATCACCTTCGACGACGCGATGGACGTCATGGAAGAGGAGGCCACCGAGGATATTGAAAAGATGGCCGCTATCATTCCCTCGGAGAAGCCCTACATGAGCATGACCCCATTCGAGATCTGGAAGAACCGTATCCCCTGGCTGATGCTGCTGATGGTCTCGGCTACCTTTACCGGACTGATTATATCGCGCTTTGAATCCGCGCTGGAAAAGCTGGTCATTCTGACTGCCTTTATCCCGATGCTGATGGACACCGCCGGCAACTCCGGCTCCCAGGCGTCGGTCACGATCATCCGCGGCCTCAGCCTGAACGAGATCGAATTCAGCGACATCCTGCTGATCATCTGGAAGGAAGTCCGCGTCGCAGTCCTCTGCGGCCTCAGCCTTGGGATCGCCTGCTTTGGCAAGATCCTCCTGGTGGACTATCTGATCATGGACAGCTTTGCCGGTGTTTCCAGCCCGTTCCTGATCATCGGCGTCATCTGCATTACGCTGTCGGTCACGGTGCTGTTTGCCAAGATTGTCGGCTGCACCCTGCCGCTGTTTGCCAAAAAGCTGGGCTTTGACCCCGCCGTCATGGCCAGCCCCTTCATCACCACCATCGTCGACGCCCTGTCCCTGCTGGTCTACTTCGGCGTGGCCAGCGCATTCCTGCCGATTTAACCCTGCAGGGGCGGCCATCGGACGCCCGAGGCCGCTGACTCCAATCAATCTGAATACGGGGGACAACACATGGGACTGCCCGCGGACACAAGAACAGTCCCATGTGTTTTTGAAAGCCAATGACAACCGTCATCTTTGTCCGCCACGCGGAATCCGACCTCCGGAACCACGACGAGGTCCTGAGGGAACTGACGCCCAAGGGAATGGAAGACCGGAAACGCGTCACGGAATACCTCTCCGAAAAGAAGATCGACGCCGTGCTGTCGAGTCCGTACCGAAGGGCCGTCGATACCGTTGCCGACTACGCGCAGACCCATGGCTTTGCGATCGAGCGGGTGGACGGCTTCCGGGAACGGGAACTTCCCGGCTGGATCGAAGACTATGACGCCTTCGTCAAACGGCAGTGGGAAGACCTCGATTACAGGCGGCCCGGGTGCGAAAGCCTGCGGCAGACGCAGCGCAGATGCGCGGCTGCCCTGGAAGCGGTCCTGCGGAGGTACGCCGGAAAAACCGTCGTGATCGGCGGCCACGGCACGGCGATCAGCGCCGTCATCAACTTTTTTGACAGCACCTTCGGATACCGGGCGTTTGAGCGGATCCGGAGCGTCATGCCCTGGATCGCGGAGCTGGACTTCCGGGCGGACGGGGCCTGCACGGAGATCCGGCAGTACGATCCGAAACAAGGATGCCTGATTGTCCGCAGGCTTTGATCCATGAACGAAAATCTGAAAACAATGAAAGAAAAACTGAAATACAAATGCCTGGTGCTCGACCACGACGACACCGTGATGGACAGCACGACCCATGTCCACTACCCCTCTTTTCTGATCGCGCTCCGCGAGCTTCGCCCGGGGGTTACGATTTCGCTGGAGGACTACTTCCGGGTCAATTTCGAACCGGGATTCCTCCCCTACTGTACCGGCGTTCTCGGTCTGACCGACGGGGAGCTGGACCGGGAGCTCGAGATCTGGAAGGACTATGTGAAGGACCACGTCCCGAAGGTTTTCCCCGGGATGGCAGAGATCATCCGGAGACAGAAGGCGCTGGGCGGTCTCGTCTGCGTGGTCTCCCACTCTTTTGACTTCAACATCCGCCGGGATTACGCGGCAAACAGCCTGCCGCAGCCTGATCTGATCTACGGCTGGGAGCTGCCGCTTGACATCCGCAAGCCTCATCCCTGGGCGCTGGAGCAGATCATGGAACGGTTCGCGCTGCAGCCGGACGAGCTGCTGATGGTAGACGATCTGAAGCCGGGCTACGATATGGCAAAGGCAGCGGGCGTTCCCTTCGCGGCGGCCTGCTGGGCCTGCGACGTTCCGGAGATCCGGGCGTTTATGCAAAAAAACTGCGAGCGGGCCTATACGGACCCGGCGCAGCTGGAAGCCTTCTTATTCGGAGACGCAGATGGGATATCAGACTGTACTCTTTGACCTGGACGGCACCCTGCTGAACACGCTCGGAGACCTGGCAGCCTCCACGAACGCAGCCCTGGCTGCCTTCGGCATGCCCGCGCGGACCGTGGACGAGGTGCGGCGCTTCGTGGGAAACGGGATCGGACTGCTGATCCGTCGGGCCGTTCCGGCAGGCACGCCGGAGGACCTGATCGCCCGCGTTCTGGACGCCTTCAGGGCCCATTACGCGGATCACGCGCTGGACACCACCGCCCTCTACCCCCAGGCGGAGGCCGTTCTGCACGCATTGAAGCGGACGGGCGTGCAGACCGCCGTGGTCTCCAACAAGGCGGATTTCGCCGTCCAGACCCTGCATGAGACCTTTTTCCGTGGACTGATCGCCCGCTCCATCGGCGAGCGGCCCGGCTGCCGCCGGAAGCCGGAGGCCGATATGGTGGAGCTTGCCCTCTCGATGCTCGGCGCGGACAAGGAGACCGCCGTCTACGTCGGCGACTCCGAAGTGGATGCCCAGACCGCGAAAAACGCGGGGATGGCCTGCGTCCTGGTGGACTGGGGCTTCCGGGATCGCTCCGTCCTGGAGCCCTACGGCTTCCCGGTGGTCAGCACCGCCGACGCCCTTCTGGCGGAAATCATCAAATAAACGAAGCGTACAAAAAGGGTCGGCCCGAAAGAGCCGACCCTTTGCCGTTCCCGTCGTCGGTTTGCAGGGCAAAGCCCCGCGGCGCCGCTTCGGGGAAGCTCGATCCCGCAGAGACTTACTTCAGGCCCTGCTCGTAGGACTCGATCATCTTCTTGACCATCTGGCCGCCGACAGAGCCGGCTTCGCGAGAGGTCAGGTCGCCGTTGTAGCCGTTCTTGAGGTTCACGCCGACCTCGGAGGCCGCCTGCATCTTGAACTGGTCCATGGCCTGCTTGGATTCGGGAACGTTGATCCGGTTGTTGCTCTTCATTTTCATGCTCTCCTTCTTTTTTTGCCGGGGAAGCGCCTGACTTCGGCGGGCCGCTTCCCCGGCCCTGCGCAGGATCGCGCAGCCATCGGGAGCATTCCGCATTCGTCTTCGCCTGTCCGGCTTCATTTGGCTTTCGCCGCTCATAGTTTGACCGTATTCGCCCCGGATATACAAAAAGAAGCTGGTAATATTTGCTGAAGCCGCGCGAACGCGGAATTGCGGCTTCAGCGCCGGCCTTCGGATCATTCTTATCCAAGCAAAAAGGTGCCTCCTTCTCTTCTGCATCAATGATCCACTCAGAATCAATCAACGTATTCTGATTTCAATAATCTCTTGACAAATTCTCTCTACAAGTGTAAAATAAAATCGTACTACAGATGTAGAGGAGATGATTCCATGGCTGACAAGAAGCTCCGGCTGCCGGACGCGGAGCTGGAGGTCATGCAGCTGCTGTGGTCGCTGCCTGCGCCAGCTGCGCGGGCGACGGTGGAGACGGAGATGGAAAAGCTGCGCCCCATGGCCCAGACCACCCTGCTGACGCTGCTCTCCCGGCTGGCGGAGAAGGGCTTTGTGCGCATCGAGAAGCGGGGCCGATCCAGCTTCTATACGCCCCTGATCCGTCGGGGAGACTACCAGGCTCAGCAGAGCAAGCGCTTTTTGGATCAGGTCTTTGGTGGCAGCATCCCCGCTTTTGCCTCGGCTCTGACGGCCTCCGGCATCCCGAAGGAGGATCTGGAGGAGCTGCGGCGCCTGCTGGAGGAAGGGAAGCTGTGAGGGAGAATCTGTTATTCGGGCTGCTCTCTGCTGTGTTATGGAGCGGTGTGACCACATTCCTATACTGGCGCGAGAAAAATTGTGAGCGCTTCTCCAGATTATATTCCGCTTATGTCCCACAGTTCTGTCTGCTCATTCCTGTCTATACTCTGCTGCTGCCCAAGTACAAACGGATCATGTTCCTCCACGGGGCGCTGCAGCTGTTGCCGGGCCTCCTCCTGCTTACGCTCCTGCTGCAAACCTGTTCTCCCCGATTGAGAAGACTGTATTCCGCCCGAAGCTGCGCGGACCTGTGGCTTCTTCCGGGCTTGTTGACAAGCATCTTTCTGTATCGTTGGTACGCGACGCCGGATCCCTGGCTGACGCTCCGCGTGCCGGGCTTGCTCTTCCGGCTGCTGCTGGAATTATGGTTTGCCGGTTTCTGCGCGGTCATGAGTTGGAAAATCGTCGGGCATCTTCGCTTTCGACGGATGATCCTCCAGCGCGCGGCCCCGGTCTCCCGTCAGGAACGCGCCTTGTTTCGCCAGATTTGGTCGGATCTGGACCCGAAGGATCGCCGCTTGGACAAGCGAGTGAAACTTGTTTACACGCCTTCTCTCTCCTCCCCTCTCACCGTCGGACTCTTCTCCAGGACGGTTTGCCTGGCCCTGCCCCTGCGGGAATACAGCAAAGAGGAACTGCGCCTGATCTTCCGGCACGAGAGCATCCATCTGCTGCGCCGGGACAACCTGACCAAGTTCTCCACCGGTTTCCTCTGTGCCTTCGGCTGGTTCATCCCCTCGGCCTGGATGGTCATGCGTCGGGCGGCGGAGGACCTGGAGCTCTGCTGCGACGAGCTGGTCACCGAGGGCATGGAGCAAGAAGAACGGAAAGAATACGCGCATCTGCTGCTGTGCAGCGCCGGGACCGAACGGGGCTTTACCACCTGCCTCTCCGCTTCGGCAAAGGGACTTCGCTACCGGCTGCGCCGGGTCATGCATCCCTACGGGAAAAGCGCAATCGTGCTGATTGCTTTGCTGACGGCGGTGTTTGTATTTTTCAGCGGCACGGTGGGTGTGGAATTGGATATGGGTACCGTACAGGCCGCGTTTCAGGAGCGGGATCAGCGCTGGCACGTCAGCGCCATTGACCCGGGCCGGGGCATGGAGCCCGTCACGGATCCTGCTGTGACAGAGGCTGTGGAGGCGTATCTTGGGAAGCTGAAGCTTACCCGGCCCCTATGGATCTTGCAAGCCCCCGCTGATAAAGTCGCCGGGCAGGTCTACGTGACGCTGACGGGAGAGGATGGTCGGACGGCAGTCCTGTGCCTTCGGGAAAACGAGCTGTATTATTTGCTGCCGGAGGACACAGGTCCGAAGCCCCTATACCGGATCATCGGGGACTTTGACATCGACGCTTTGCGGCTCATGGCAGCCCAGTCGGGGTAACTATTTCGTGTACTTACCCCAATCTTTTATTTTGTATTCAGAATGAGCCAACCTCCCACAGGTCGTCATGCGATCTATGGGAGGTTTTTCTTTGTTCAATCCTCCAGCCTGTGCTTGAATATGCCCTGCAAGTACTTCCCAAGGTCGCCGCAGAGGACGAGCTGAACATCTTTCCATGGGAAAACCAGAGGGTTTTACGGAACTGTTTCGCGGAAAACGGCGAATCCTGCAAAAATACGGATTGAAGAATGGGAAAAGCTTTGGTATAATAAATGATCGGTTTCGGGGCGTGATCTGCAAACGGACGGCAGGGCTGTGATCGGGCGAGGATTCCGGCAGCTTCCGGGTACGCAGACCATCTTTCCCGCGGCGGCGTAGAAGACCGTCCCGGACACGAACGACTTGAACGCTTCCGGTCAGAGCGATCTGACGCGGAAGCTGCAATTCATCCTGCAAACGCGCCGTATACGCGGCGGAGGAGTGATCCATGAACAAACAACAATCCCGCATCGAACCGGCACAAGGCGAGCTTCGTATTCCCGTCGGTCTGCCTGCGGATTTCGTGCCCACCGAAAGCGGCGGTCTGACCGCCGCGCAGGCTGCGCGGCGGGCGGAGGCCGGACAGGCGAACCGCCAGACCCGCGACCCCGGCAAGTCCACCGGGCAGATCGTTGCGGAAAATCTTTTTACTCTCTTTAATCTGCTGAACTTCGCGCTGGCGATCTGTCTGGCACTGGTCGGCTCGTGGCGGAACATGCTCTTTCTGGGCGTCGTTTTTTCCAACACGCTGATCGGCACGGTCCAGTCCATCCGGGCCCGACAAACGCTGAACAAGCTCCGTCTGCTCCAGACACGGAACGCCCATCCCATCCGCGACGGGCAGGAGATCGAATGCCCGCCGGACGAGCTGGTCCTGGGCGACCTGGTGGTCCTGCGTGCCGGGGAACAGCTTCCCGCCGACGCCATCGTGCGTGAGGGCCGCTGCGCCGCAGACGAATCCCTTCTGACCGGCGAGAGCGAGCCCGTGGTCCGGCAGGAGGGCGACTGGCTGATGTCCGGGAGCTTCCTGACCGAGGGCAAGGTCACGGCCCAGCTCGCAGCCGTGGGCGACGATTCCTACGCCGCGCGGCTGATGCGGAGCGCGCGTGTGATCCGCACGCCCAAGTCCGAGCTGATGACGGAGCTGAACCGTCTGGTCAGTCTGGTCAGCCGGATCCTTGTGCCGATCGGCATTCTGCTGTTCTGCCGGGAATACTTTCTTCAGCACGCTCCGATCCAACAGGCTGTGCCCGAGGCCGTGGCCGCGATGATCGGCATGATCCCCGAGGGTCTGATCCTTCTGACCTCCGTGGCGCTGCTGGCGGGTGTGGTCAAGCTGGGCAAGCGGCAGACCCTGGTGCAGGAGCTCTTCGGCATCGAGAGCCTGGCCCGGGTAGACGTCCTCTGCGTGGACAAGACCGGAACCCTGACCACGGGCGAGATGACGCTGGACGAAACGATCCCGATGGAGGCGGACGAGGCCGAGCTGAACGCAGCCGCAGCCCGCTTCCTCGGCGCGTTCGAGGCAGCGTCCGGAACGCTCCGCGCGCTGGCGGACGCGATCCCCGCCGCGGAGAACACCGCCCTTGCGACCCTCCCCTTCTCCTCGGCGCGGAAGAAATCCGCGGCCAGCTTCTCCGACGGGACGACGCTGATCCTCGGCGCGCCGTCCTTCGTGCTGGACGCCGTGCCCGCGCGCGTGACCGAGGCAAGCGAGCAGGGCTATCGCGTGCTTGCTCTGGCGGAGGCGGAAGGCGCGATCTCCGGGACCGAGCTTTCGCCCGTCCGGCGCTGTCTCGGTCTCTTCCTTCTGCGCGATACGCTGCGGCCCTCGGTCAAGGACACTCTGGCCTGGTTCTCGCGCGAGGGCGTCTCGGTGCGGGTCCTTTCGGGCGACGACCCGCGAACCGTTTCGGCGGTGGCGCGGACGCTGGAGCTGCCCGGAGCCGACCGGATTGCGGACTGCTCCCTTCTCAGCGACGACGAGCTCCGCGCTGCGGCAGCGGACAAGGTGATCTTCGGACGGCTGACCCCGGCGCGGAAACAGATTTTGGTGGAGGCGCTCAAGGCGGAGGGACACAGCGTTGCCATGACCGGCGACGGCGTGAACGACATTCCCTCGCTCAAGGCGGCGGACTGCTCCATCGCTATCGGCGGGGGCGCGGAGGCCACGGAGCATGCGGCGCAGATCGTCCTGTTGGACCGCGACTTCAACTCGCTCCCCGCCGTGGTGGCGGAGGGCCGCCGCGTGATCGGCAATATCACCAGAACCGCCTCGTTGTATCTGGTGAAAACGCTGTATTCCTTCTTTCTGGGTCTGATCCTGGTCTTTTTACCGCTCCGCTATCCCTTCCAGCCCATCCATCTGACCCTGATCAGCGCCTTGAGCATCGGAACGCCCTCCTTCTTCCTGGCCCTGGAGCCGAGCTCTGAGCGGGCGTCCGGGCATTTCCTCAAGCGGATCCTCCTGCGGGCGGTCCCGGGGGCCCTTGCCGTTGTCTGCTGCGCGATCGCCTCGATGATCCTATCCCATCGCGGCACGGGCCATACCGTTGCCGCAACGATGGCCGCCGTCGCCGCCGGCTGGATCGGGCTTGCGAATCTGGCGCTGACCTGCCGCCCGTTTACCAGACTGCGCGTCGCCGTCTGCATCGCAATGGTGATCGGCTACGTCGGCGCGCTGGCATTCCTGCCGAAGCTGTTTTTGCTTGAGATTTACGCGATGACCGGAACGAACTGGCTTCAGCTCGCCGCGATCACGGTCGGCGGCCTGGCTGTCCTTCTGGTCGGAACGAAGGCTCTGACCCCGGCGGTCCGGCGGCTGGAGCAGTGATCTCGTTTCCTGTACCGGCCGCGTAACAGTTCAGCTCTGCGGAATGCGAGAGGACTGTGATTCGTGGACAGTTGCAGGGGCGCTGCGTTTCGGAACGTTGGCGCAGCCAATTTCAATTCTCCCGGAGGGAGACCGCAAATTCTCAATTTTCCATTCTCAATTCTCAATTCAGCCGCAGGACTTTGGGCTGAACTGTTACCCGGCCGCCTCCCTTCCGGGGGGCGGCCGCATACTTCTGCTTGCATTCTGCCGGGCGATGTGTTATAGTAGGGGGCGCAACTGAATAACGGTGTTCTTGATAACCACCGCAAAAAAACAAGGAGTGTATTTCCCATGAAAAAAACCGTTTCCGAATTCCGCAATCTCGTCCGTACCGTCCCGCCGCTGCTCGTGACGCTGCTGGTTCTCTCCATTGTGGGCATGAACCTTCTGGCCAACAAGAGCATTCAAACCGGCGTTGACTGGCTGGCGCTGGATTGCGGGATCTTGTTTTCCTGGCTTTGCTTCCTTTCGATGGACGTGCTGACCCATTGCTACGGCCCCAGGGCTGCCAGCATGATGTCCGTGGTCGCCCTGCTGATGAATCTTCTGATGGCCGCCATCTTCTTCCTGGCAGCCCGAATCCCCGGCGTCTGGGGCGAGAGCTTCGTGGAGGGCAGCGAGGCGACCATCAACACCGCGCTCAACAACACCTTCCGCGGCACCTGGTTCATCCTGCTGGGCAGCTCGATCGCCTTCGTGGCCTCTGCGGTCTTCAACAATTTCCTCAACTACGGCATCGGACGCCTGCTCAAGCGGAAGGACGGCTTCGGCAGCTTCGCCCTGCGCGCCTACGTCTCCACCTTCCTGGCGCAGTTTGCGGACAACCTGATCTTTGCGCTTCTGGTCAGCCGGATCTTTTTCGGCTGGACCCTGCTGCAGTGCTTCACCTGCGCGCTGACCGGCGCGGTGATGGAGCTGCTCTTTGAGATCCTGTTCTCCCCCCTGGGCTACCGCGTGGCAAAGCGGATCATGGCGGCTCGGGGCGGGAACGCCTGACGGAGGAGTGCCCATGAACGTACTCATCACCGGCACCGGCGCAGGGATCGGTCTTGCCATTGCCCGGCGCTTTCTGCGTGACGGTCACGCCGTCTGGGGTGTGGACCGGACGGAAAGCCCGATCACTGAGCCCGGCTACCGCCACCTTTGCGCGGATATCCGAGCGGCGGAATCCCTCGACCTCCCGCAGCCGGAGATCCTCATCAACAACGCGGGCACGCTGGAGGAGCAGGATGCGATCGCGGTCAATCTGGAAGGAACGATCCGCTTCACAGAGCGCTTCCTGGACAGCCCCCGTCTTCGGTCCGTCCTGTTCATCGCCTCCGCCTCCGCCCGCAACGGCGCGGAGTTTCCCCGGTACGTTGCCAGCAAGGCGGGCCTCGTGGGCTACATGAAGAATCTTGCCCTCACGCTGGCAAAGCGGGGCGTGGTGTGCAACAGCATCTCGCCCGGCGGCGTCATCACCGGGGCAAACCGGCACATTCTGGACTCCGAGACACTTTACGCCGCGGTGAAGGCCGAGACCCTGCTGGGCAAGTGGGCCGAGCCGGAGGAGATCGCGGATCTGGCCTGGTATCTCACCGTGGTCAACCGCTCCATCACCGGCGAGGATATTCTGATCGACAACGGCGAGATGCTCAAGTCGAACTTCATCTGGTAAGACCGGAAGGACGGCGACAAGCCCTGATGCAGCCATTAAAAACGCACCTGCAAAACCGGCCCGGGTTGTGCTGCAATCCGGGCTTCGGCTTTGCCCTGTTCCCAAAAAATTAACAAATATTGGGTTGACAATGACGGAATCCGTGCTATAATACGTTTAGCACTCAGGAAAGCGGAGTGCTAAATCTGGGGAAACAGCGCGAACAGACCTGTTTGTCTTTCCCCCTGAAACCGTAATAATTTTAAGGAGGCATTCCTAATGACGTTAAAACCCTTAGCTGACCGTGTCCTGCTCAAGGCCACGGAGGCGGAAGAAACCACCAAGTCCGGCATCATCCTCTCCACTGCGAACAAGGAGAAGCCCGTCATCTCCGAGGTCGTTGCGGTCGGTCCCGGCGGCGTTGTGGACGGCAAGGAAGTCGTCATGGCAGTCAAGGCCGGCGACAAGGTCGTCGTTGCCAAGTACGCCGGCACTGAGGTCAAGCTGGACGGCGTGGAATACTCCATCGTCCGCCAGAGCGATATTTTAGCGATTGTCGAATAACAGGAGGAATCAATCATGGCAAAGCAGATTGTTTACGGCGAAGAAGCCAGAAAAAAGATCCAGTCCGGCATTGACCAGTTGGCCAATACCGTTAAAGTTACCCTCGGCCCCAAGGGCCGCAACGTCGTGCTCGGTAAGAAGTACGGTGCCCCGCTGGTCACCAACGACGGCGTGACGATCGCAAAGGACGTGGAGCTTGAGGACGCTTTCGAGAACATGGGCGCTCAGCTCATCCGCGAAGTCGCCACCAAGACCAACGACGTCGCCGGCGACGGCACCACCACCGCCACCCTGCTGGCCCAGGCCATCACCCGCGAGGGTCTGAAAAACGTGACCGCCGGTGCGAACCCGATGGTCATGCGCAAGGGCATCAACAAGGCCGTTGAGGTCGCTGTGGAAGCCATCAAGGCCAACAGCCAGGAGATCACTGGCTCCGAGGACATCGCCCGCGTCGGCGCGATTTCCTCCGGCGACGAGGAAGTCGGCAAGCTGATCGCCGAGGCCATGCAGAAGGTCACCTCCTCCGGCGTCATCACCATTGAGGAATCCAAGACCGCCGAGACCGGTCTGGACGTCGTGGAAGGCATGCAGTTCGACCGCGGCTATATCTCCCCCTACATGGTCACCGACACCGACAAGATGGAAGCCGTCATTGACGATCCCTATATCCTGATCACCGACAAGAAGATCTCCGCCATTCAGGAGATCCTGCCTGTTCTGGAAAAGATCGTGCAGGCCGGCAAGAAGATGGTCATTATCGCTGAGGACGTCGAGGGCGACGCCCTGGCCACCCTGCTGGTCAACCGTCTGCGCGGCACCTTCACCTGCCTGTGCGTCAAGGCGCCCGGCTTCGGTGACCGCAGAAAGGAAATGCTCCAGGATATCGCCACCCTGACCGGCGGCACCTACGTCGCCTCCGATCTGAACATGGATCTCAAGGAAGTGGACGTCTCCGACCTGGGCCGTGCCAAGCAGATCAAGTCCACCAAGGACACCACCACCATCGTGGACGGCATGGGCGATCCCGCTGCCCTCCAGAGCCGCGTGCATGAGATCCGCGCCGCCATCGAGGTCACGACCTCCGATTACGACCGCGAGAAGCTGCAGGAGCGTCTGGCGAAGCTGTCCGGCGGCGTGGCCGTCATCCGTGTCGGCGCACCCACCGAGGTTGAGATGAAGGAGCAGAAGCTCCGCGTCGAGGACGCCCTGAACGCTACCCGCGCCGCGGTTGAGGAAGGCATCGTCGCCGGCGGCGGCACGGCCTACGTCAACGCGATCCCCGCGGTGGAGAAGCTCGTCTCCCGTCTGAGCGGCGATGAGAAGACCGGCGCCGCGATCGTGGCCCGCGCCCTGCAGGCGCCGATCCGTCAGATCGCCGAAAACGCCGGTGTGGACGGCTCCGTGATCTTCGAGAAGATCAAGAACAGCCGCAAGCTCGGCTACGGCTACGACGCAGCCAAGGACGTGTTCGTGGACATGATCCCCAGCGGCATCGTCGATCCCACCAAGGTGACCCGCAGCGCCCTGGAGAACGCGGCTTCTATCGCCGCTTCCGTCCTGACCACCGAGTCCCTGGTCGTGGATAAGCCCGATCCTCAGGCCGACGCCGCTATGGCGGCAGCCGCCAACGCCGGCGGCGGCATGGGCGGGATGTACTAAGCCACAGTCCTGCAACCGTATAACCACTCTGGGGCCGTATCGCTGAAAAGCGATACGGCCCCAGGTTTTGTCCGCCTCGGTTCACGCGCGCCCGCTGATCAGGATATACGGGTGCAGCTCCGGGTCCAGCCAGGTCAGGACGCGGCGCATCTCCTGCTCCGGGAGGCCGACGCAGCCGCCGGTCGCGCCGGTGGCGCAGTGGAGAAAGATCGCGCAGCCGCGATCCGGGGACGGATCGGGCGGGAGGTTGTAGCCGATCACGCAGGCATAGGCGTAGCAGCGCGGATAATCTTCCAGATGCTCCGCGTCGTCATAGTCCCAGGCTTCCAGCAGGTTTGGGTCGTCCCGCTCCTGCCAGGTGTTGAAATAGATGGAATCCGCATCGCAGACCCAGTCCGACTGCGGCGTCACGTCCCGCCAGGCCAGGCGCAGGCCCTCCGGCTTTTCCGCGTTTCCGAAGGCCGGACCCAGGCTCCAGAGCCCCGCCGGGGAGGTATCCGAGTATCGTCTTCGGTCGTGGGCGATTCCGTTCGCGCCGACCCATCCGTCTATGCCCAGCAGGGAATGAACGGGCTGCCAGTTACCGCCGTCATCCTTTTCATAACAGCTTGCGCGCATCGTGACGCCGTCGGCCTGAGCAGAGACCAGCAGAAGCTGACGGCAGCCCAGGGCGTCCAAGTCGGAGAAATCAAGCCCCTCCACGCACATCCATTTCGTCAGAAACTGCCACGGAGAACACGCAGCATCCGGGGGAAAGGCGTCGGCACGCGCCGGGTCCCACGCCACGGTTGTATCTCCCGGCAGCGGCTGGAACGGCGGTTGGGACGGCTCCGTGACAGGGTCGGTCGGCTCCGGGCCGGTGGTTTCCGCAGATGGCTCGGCGGCGGTCTTCGTCGGAATCGCAGCGGATTCCGCAGCGGGGGCGACCGATTCCGGGGCTGACGTACCTGTGGACGGCTGCGCAGCGGCAGTCGAATGAGGAAGCCCGGTCGCCGCCTTGTCTGCGACCGCCGTTTCCGGGCCGGACCGTCTGCCCGCCCGGACGCAGGCGGTGAGCAGCAGGGAGAGGCCGAGCATCCAGATCACAACGGATCGAATCGCGTTCCGTTTCATGCGAACAGCTCCTTTCTGCATCAGCAAAGAAAAGGGCCGCTTCCCGTCTCCGATCGGAACGGGAAGCGGCAATTTCGATTGTATTTCTGACGGACGGCTAAGGAGCCTCGTTCGGCGACTGGGCCTCATAGACCTCCCAGAGATTCGTCTCTTGGTCCTGTCGGAGGAAATAGAGCTGCTCCAGGCGTCCGTCCTTCTGCCAGGTCTTCGTGTGGTCGTATTGGACGGTATAGACGGCGCGGACGACCAGGAAGTGATGCTCGATGTAGTCGTCGCTCCAGCCGTAGGAACGGGCCAGCTCGCTGCCCTTGAGATTCTCCTTCCAGCGGGCGGTCTCGGCCTCGTCGATCTCCGCCCGCTCAAACGAGGCGGACTGGGTGTACTCCCAGTTGATCTCTCCCTCCACCGCGCTCTGAACCACGGCGAGCGGGTCGTTGGACGGTCTCTGCCACCAGCCGTTCACCAGCCCGACCCGGTAGACCGTAAAGCCGCTGAACAGCAGGATCACGGCGGCAGCCGCAGCGATCGCAAACGTGCGCAGGCGGTTCCGTTTCGAGCCGAAGCCCGTCGATTCCGGCTTCGCGTCCTGGAGCCAGCGATCGTCCACGGCATCCAGCGCTTCTAAAATCTGTTCCGATTTCACAGATAATTCTCCTTTCGCAAGTAGGCTTGCAGCTTTTTCCGGCTTCGGCTCAGCATGGATTTGACCTTGCTCTCGCTGAAGCCGAAGCGTTGACTGATCGCGGTGATCGGATCGAGATACCAGTAGCGGCACAGGAAGACCCGACGCTCCGTCTGCGGCAGTCCGTCCACAAACCGCCGCAGGGCCTCGCCCAGCTCCTTCTCGCTGACTGCCTGCTCCGGCGTTGAACCGCCTCCGACACACGCATCCAGTTCCTCCAGCGCCAGCTCGACCTGACCGCCGCCTCGCTTCTCGCGGTAGAGGTCGCGCAGGCGCTTGAGGGAGACGCGGCGCGTGATCTTGCCCAGAAAGGTACGAAGGATCGCGGGCCGGGCCGGCGGCATGGCGTTCCACGCGCCGAGCCAGGTGTCGTTCACGGCCTCCTCGGCATCTGAGCGAAAAGAGAGGATATTGCAGGCGATTGCCTGACAGTAAGCCCCGTATTTCGACATACTCTCCCGGATCGCGCGCTCCGAGCGCGCCCAGTACAGGGCGACGATCTGTTCATCCTCCACGGTATCATCTCCTATCATCCGTTTTGAAAGGCCCTTTCACCGTTCTACTACCCGTTTTTCCCGCTTCGTCGCAGAGCAAAGCATATATTTTGCAAAAAGGGCGGTACCGAGCCTGCGCTTCTGCAAGCTCGGTACCGCCCTTTTTCCCGTGCGGGGTCCCTCCGGCTCTACGCCGTCAGGCCCTTGGCCCAGGCGACGACGTCGGAGAAGACCGCCGGATAGAAGAAATAGAGGATTCCCAGCGCCGCGGCAATGATCAGCAGGATCCGACCGACAGCCTTGGCGGCGGTCAGCGCGACCAGCAGGGCGGCAATGCCGATGACAAGCGCAGCCACCTGCGGGATCTTGATGTTGGCCGCCCAGGTCTGAAACCACTGCGCGATCTGACTGAAAAACGATAGATAGACCATAACGATGCTCCTTTCCGGCCCCCGCGGGGCCCTGTCCTTCTTATTGTACTCCCTTTTCCCGAAAAAGGCAACTATAATCTCGCCCGAGAGAAAAGCAGACGATCCGCCGAGGCCCCGGTCGGGCCCCGGCGGATCTGGTTTGAATCGGATCAGCCGTTCAGATACTTGACCGCCTCGGTTGCAGCCACCGCGCCGTCCGCGGCGGCGGTGACAAGCTGGCGCACCATTTTGGTGCGGTTATCGCCGGCGGTAAAGATACCGGGAACAGCGGTATGGCAGTCCTCGCCCGCGACGACGTAGCCGGCCTCGTCCACCTGGACGAGGGTGCGGAAGCTCTCGTTCTCGGGTACGCGGCCCACGGCCACGAAAAGGCCGCTGACCGGGATCTCACGCAGGGAGCCGTCGAGCTTGTTCCGGACCTCCACGGCGGTCAGACGCTTGTCGGCGATCAGACGGTTGACCGTGGAATTGTAGACGAACTCCACGTTCTCCCGCGCGGACAGACGCTGCACGGTGGAATCCTCGCCGCGGAAGGAATCCCGGCGGTGGATCAGATAGACCTTGTTGGCAAGGTCGGCCAGATAGAGGGCGTCCTCCAGGGCGGTGTTGCCGCCGCCCACGACGGCGACGTCCTTCTTGCGGAAGAAGTTGCCGTCGCAGGTCGCGCAGTAGGAGACGCCTCGCCCGACCAGCTTGTCCTCCCCGTCCACACCGAGCTTACGGTTTTCCGAGCCGGTAGCAAGGATGACCGCGCCGCATTCGTAGGTGTCCCGGGTGGTCGTGATCTGCTTTTTCTCCCCGAGGTCCGCCACGCCGGTGACCTTCTCCAGACGGACCTCCGCGCCGAGGCCGACGGCCTGATTGTAGAGCTTGTCTGCAAAGTCAAAGCCGGAAATATGGGCGGCAACGGGATAGTTCTCGATATCGGGGGTGTTGATGATCTGCCCGCCCCAGGCCTTGGCCTCGAGCACCAGAACGGTCTTGGAAGCCCGCCGGGCGTAGATCGCAGCGGTCAGACCGGCAGGGCCGGCGCCGACGATGATAATATCGTACGCCATATCAGCCGAGCAGGTCGAGGACCGCTTCCTTCGGGACCAGACCGACGCTGCGGTCGGCTTCCATGCCGTCCTTGAACAGAACCAGGCAGGGAATGGAGAAAACGCCGTATTCACCGGCAAGATCGCTGTTCTCGTCCACGTCGATGCCGACGACGGTCACGTCGGGGCGCTCGGCAGCGACCTGCTCCAGCGTCGGCTTGAGCATGCGGCAGGGGCCGCACCAGGTGGCGTTGAAGTCAACGAGGACGGGCTTGGTGGACTTAAGCACGACTTCTTCAAAATCGGCGGAGGTGATTTCCTGGATCGACATAATGATAATCTCCTTTATGATTTGTTTTCGGGTATGGGTTCGAGCCGACGCAGCGGCTTACAGCAGCTTTTCGATCTCAGCGGTGAAGCTGGCGGGATCGGCGGTGGGTCCCCAGCGCTTGACGACGTTCCCTTCGCGGTCCACCAGGAACTTGGTGAAGTTCCACTTGACGTCGTTGGGCTTGACGCAGGTCTTGCTGATCTTTTTGATCGCAGCCATGGCAGCCTTGTTTTTCAGGCCGACAGGCTCCTCGTCCTCGGGCGCCTGCTCCTTGAGCCACGCAAAGAGGGGGATCGCGGTCTCGCCGTTGACGTCGATCTTCTTGAACTGGTCAAAGGTGGTCTGGTACTTGGCGGTGCAGAATTCGTGGATCTCGTCGTCCTCGCCGAGAGCCTGATGACCGAACTGGTTGCAGGGGAAATCCAGGATCTCAAGGCCGTTCTCGTGATAGGCTCTGTAGAGGTTTTCAAGACCTTCATACTGGGGCGTGAAGCCGCAGCCGGTGGCAGTGTTGACGATGAGCAGGATCCTGCCCTTCAGCGCAGACAGGGAAAAGTCCTCGCCCTTGCGGGTTTTGACGGTGAAATCATAGACAGACATATGCGATGCTCCCTTCGTTTCATTTTGTGATTCGATTGTATCAAATTAAATTGTGCTTGTCAAGTGCAAAATTGTAAATAAATTATGAACGCTTCCCGCTCCCCTGCCCCTCTGATTTTTCCCCGAAAAAAGAAAAGAATTCCCTTGCAATTTCGGCCGGACTGTGATATAGTTAGCAAGCTAACGATAGCATACTAATTATTTGACCTGCAAGGCACAGGAAAGGAGGCAGGCAGATGGATTGTTGGAAAAACGCGGTCGGACCGCGGATCAAGCGCGTCAACAACGTCCTTGAC